>Ga0247837_1000105_pt1 | contig 153245 bp, 152 predicted proteins | sample LaCtaG_2_FD_187115 | JGI IMG/M metagenome (GOLD analysis project Ga0247837, IMG submission 187115) | Freshwater microbial communities from meromictic Lake La Cruz, Castile-La Mancha, Spain - LaCruzMarch2015_14.5m | ecosystem: Environmental > Aquatic > Freshwater > Lake | place: Spain...
CAACCCGTTGCTGTTCGTCCCAGAAGCCGCGCTGCCCCATTGCCAAGCTGGAATTGAATAATTAAATTCTAATTCAGATTCTGGTCGCGTCAAGCATTTTCCGCGATTTTTCGAGGTGCCCTTAAGTGTGACGCTGAAGGGCATGACCTTGACGTCCTTATTGGTGCGGAGGGCCTTCTTTCTCTTAGTTCTTGTAGCTGGGTAATCATGGTGGAAGTGGGACAAGAGGAGAAGGCTATCGGCAAGTATCTGGGGCGGTTGGGCTTTGTGCCTGTGAAGTGGAATACTCCAAAACAGGTGGTAGAGCTATCTTCCGGACTCACACCTTCGCTGAATGCTTTTTACACAAATGGATGGAATAAATTGCAACAGCGCATCGCTCGCTGACGTTGGGATCTTCTGTAGCCTCAATTCGGCGAATCACTGTGCTAGGAGCACTGCACCGGATCGGCCCCTATCACGACATCCGGTTCCAGGCGGCGGCAGCGTTGATGGACCTCCAGATACTGGAAACCCGCCCGGCAAGCCAGGAGTATCCCTGGGATTTTACGCCGACTGGGAACTACGGCAGGCACCAGCTCCGGGGCTCTGCCGATCCCGATCGTGATGCCGCCAATCCGCTGCTGGATCGGCAACTCCAGGCCCTGCTCAACCGCCTCCAACCGGCTGTGGTCGTTACAACCGGCTGGCTAGACCGGGCCTACCACCGTCTGATCTGGCAGGCCCATCGCCGCGGCATCCCCGTGGTGCTGATCTCCGACAGCAGGCAGCGCGACGAGCCCCGCACCTGGCCGAAAGAATGGCTCAAGCGGCAACTGGTGCGCAGTTATGCAGCGGCCCTGGTGGCCGGCAGCGAAAGCCGCGCCTACCTGGAAACCCTTGATTTTCCAGCTCCCGCCATCTTTCAGCCCTGGGATGTGGTCGACAACGGGGCGTTTGCGTCTGGGGCCGAGCGTGCCCGCAGCCACCCGCTCCACGACCTGCCCATTCTCTCCAGTCCCCATTTCCTCTGTGTCAGCCGCTTCGTGGCGAAGAAAAACCACAGGGGCTTGCTGGCTGCTTTCGGGGCCTACCAGCAACAGGGTGGATCCTGGGGGCTCCGCCTGATCGGCGCCGGCCCACTGGAGATGGACATCCGCTCTGCCGTTGCCTGCCTGCCCAAACCCAGCCGTGTTCGCATCGACCCTTTCCTGCAGTTGGAACCCCTCCAGGAGGCCTACGGCCGGGCCTCCTGCTTCGTGCTCGCCAGCCACAGCGACCAGTGGGGCCTGGTGGTGAACGAGGCGATGGCCGCCGGTCTGCCGGTAATCGTGAGCGCCAATTGCGGCTGCTGCCAGGATCTGATCGTGACTGGCGTTTCCGGGTGGGTGTTCGACCCCGAGCAACCCCAGACCCTCACGGCCCTGTTGCACCAGGCTGAGACCCAATCAAGCAGCGAACGGTCGATGATGGTGGCAGCCGGGTGCCAAAAACTGAAACGCTTCGATCCGCAAACCTTTGCCGAGGGCCTGGCTCAGGCGGTGGCCTGGGCCCGAACGGCACACCCCAAACAACGCAGCCGGGCCCGCCAAGGTGCGCTTCTGGCCCGTTTGCTCAGCCACCAGCCATGACCGATCCCAGCCAGCTCAGCATCGATGAATTCCTCCTGGTGGGTGGCCTGATCCTCCTGATTGGCTGGCAGGTGCAGCGGGCCCTGGGCAGCGCTGACTGGATCGACATCTATTCGCCCACGCTCATCCTGGCGGTGGTGCTGTCGTACTACTGCCTGCTAGGGCCGCTTCTGGCCCTGGCCAAAGGTGAATGGTTTGATCGAGGCATCAACATCCGCGATGCGATGATCTGGGGTTGGGGTGGGGCCGTTGTGTTCTACGCCTCGGTGCTGGTGGGCTTCCATCAGTTCGAAACGCCACGATTCGAGAAGCGTTTTTTGCTCGATCCCGAGCCCGAGGGATTGCATCGGTTGGGAACCCGGCTTTGTGTGCTGGGTCTGGTCATGTTCACCTGCGTGGTTGGGTGGAGCATCTTCAGCGTGATCAACCCCGTTGCCGACAGCGAACTCCAGCAGGAGACCGGCCTTAATCTGGGGGCAATCGCCAACTACTTCGCCTACGCGGTGAACCTCCTGATCCCCGGGATCGTGCTGATCTGGGCGAGCTGGGTTCGCACCCGTCGCCATACGCCCGCCTTGATCGGATGGCTGTTGATCGCGTTGGGGATCTACACCTCTCTGGGCTTCCGCTACCGCCTTGCAATCCTGGTGGCCCCCATGGTTCTGCTCTGGTTCCTTGTACGACGCAAACGACCTCAGATTGCGGTGCTGGCAGCGGCGGCGGCTGGTCTGATTCTGGTTTCAGGCTTGATTGGCCTTTCCAGGCAATATGGCCAGGGCTTGAACACATCATCGCTTGAAGGCCAAACAGCCCAGGACTACCTCGATGCAGGGTTGGCGGAGAGCAGTGTTTTCTTTACCACCAGCGGTGTGATGCAGATCACACCCAAACGATATTCCTTTGTTGGGGTTGAACCTCTGGTTGCCACCCTTTTGTTTCCGATTCCTCGCGAGTTCTACCCAGACAAGCAAGCCGCCGAATACCTCACAAACGCTACGGCGAAGTTTTATGGAAGTGCCAATCTTGCTAATGGATCAGCTATTTTAAACTACGCCGAATACTATCTCATGGCGGGTTGGCCAACATTGATCGGCTTCAGTGTTCTTCTGGGCTGGTTGATGCGGTGTCTCTGGAATTGGTTTCTGGTGCGCCGCCACGAACTGTTCGCCCAATCCATCTACATTCTTACCGCCTGCTACCTCTACGTGGTGGTGAGCCGGGGCTATCTTCCCCAGGTGGCACTGCTCTTCGGCTTTTCGGTCTGGCCGCTGTTCTGGCTCTATGGCCGCAGCTCCGGTCCGCCGGCTTCAGGCCCTTCCCCTTGATGTGAATGTCGTTCATCTCAGCCACAGTGCTGGTGCCGCCGATGGTGGCATCGCCATTGCCGTGGCCGAACTGCTGGCGGCCCAGCGCCAAGCCGGCCTTGATCCACGCTGGTTCACGACTGATCACTTCACCGGGTTTCGCCGCGATCGGCGACTTCGCCGTGAACTCAGCACAGCGGCCCCTGATCTTCTCCACATCCACGGCCTCTGGCGCGGCCCCACCCGCATCGCCCCAGCCCTGGCGGCCTCGGGCCTGCCGCTGTTGATCGCCCCCCATGGCATGCTCGACCCCTGGGCCCTGGCCAACAGCCGCTGGAAGAAGAGGTTGGTCTGGCAACTCTGGGAGCGGCGGGCCCTGCAAGCTGCCCGCGGCATCCAGGCGCTCTGCCCAGCCGAGGCAGAGGCGATTGCCGCCCTTGGGCTGGCCACACCGATCGCCGTGATCCCCAATGGCGTGGCGATCCCCGATCGGAGCTTGCCGATTCCTGCCCCACCCTGGAGCGGTCAGGTGCCCCGGGGGGATCGGGTGCTGCTGTTCCTAGGGCGGTTTCACCCGAAGAAAGGCATTGGGCCGCTGCTGGAGGCCTGGAGCCAGCTGGCCCCGGCCGCTGGCCGGGCGGGCTGGTGGCTGGCCCTGGTGGGGTACGGCGATGGGGGCGCCCTGGCCGCCCGGGTGAGCTCGGAGGGAATGGAACGCTGCCTGGTGCTCGGGCCCTGCTTCGGCAACGCGAAGGACGCTTGCCTCGCTGGTGCCTCCGCCTTCGTGCTGCCCAGCTTCAGCGAAGGGCTGCCGATGGCGGCCCTGGAGGCCATGGCCTGGCGCCTGCCCGCCCTGCTGAGCCCCGCCTGCAACCTGCCCGAAGCCTTCGGGGCGGGGGCGGCCTGGCCGGTGGCCGCCGATGGGGCCCAGCTGGTGGTGGGCCTGCGCAGGCTGTTCGCCGCTGGCGACCAGGAGCTGGCCCAGATGGGTGAAGCGGGTGAACGGCTGGTGAGAAACCGATACAGCTGGGCCCAGGTGGCCGAGCAGATCGAGGATCTCTACCGCCGGATCCAGGCCGGATCAGGAGGATGATCCAGGATCTGGCGAACTACCGGCTTCCGGCCGACTGGTCGCCCGGAGCCCCACGCTGGAAGCTGGCGCTCTGGCTGGTGGTCGGCCAGGTGCTGCTCGCCTCCGAGCTTCCTGGTACCCCCTGGCGCCGCTGGCTGCTGATCAGCTTTGGCGCCCGGATCGGCAACGGCTGCCGGCTCAAGCCACGGCTGCGGGTGAAATCCCCCTGGCGGTTGGTGGTGGGCGATCACTGCTGGCTGGGGGAGAACGTCTGGATCGACAACCTGGCGCCGGTGACGCTCGCGGATCGGGTCTGCCTCTCCCAGGGTGCCTTCCTCTGCACCGGCAACCACGACTACCGCAGCCGGGGCTTCGAGCTGACCCTGGGCCCCATCCAGGTGGGCGCTGAAGCCTGGATCTGCGCCCGGGCCGTTCTTGCCCCAGGAACAGTGGTGGGAGCGGGCGCGGTGATCGGCCTTGGCGCCGTGGCCTCCGGCAGGGTCGCCCCGGGCCAGATCATGGCGGGCAATCCGGCCGTGGTGGTGGGGCAGCGGCAGACCAGGGCGATCGCCCAACCTCCTTCCATCCTCATCATTGTTCCCACGCTCAATTCCCACCCTCTCCTGCCGCGCCTGGTGGCCTCCCTGCGGGCCCAGACCTTTACCCACTGGCGGGTGCTGTTCATCGACGGCCCCTCCAGCGCCGAGCACCGCGCCCATCTCCAACACCTCTGCGCCGCGGATCAGCGCTTCAGCTGGCAGGAGCAGGATCCCGCCAGACCGGGGATCTTTGGGGCGATGAACCAGGGCTTTGGCCAGGCGAGCCCCTCCGATTGGCTGCTGTTCTGGGGCAGTGACGACTGGGCCGCCAGCCCGACGGCCCTGGAGCAGGCCGCCGCCGCCACCACCGCCTGTGATCTGCTGGTGGGGCAAGGGCGTTACGCCTCCCTAAACGCGGGCGGCGAACCGGTGCCGGGCCGCCGCACCGCCTTCCGCTGGCGTCACTCCTACCGCCTGTCGCTCTTCCTGGGCTCCACCCCACCCCACCAGGCCACCCTGATCGGCCCCGGCTCTCGCCAACGGCTGGCCTCCTACAGGGCGGGCTTTCGGCTCTCGGCCGACCTCGATTACTTCCTGGAGCTTTCCCGATCCCAGGGGCTGAGGGTCAAGCTCTTGCCGGTGGAGCTGGTCCGGATGGCCGTGGCTGGCATCAGCGGCGTGCAGCATCGGCGCCGCCTGCAGGAGGTGCGGCAGGCCTACCGGCGGGCCTTCGGGGTGCTCTGGTGGTTCCCCTTCCTGCTCCGCTACCTGCAACGGGCGGGAAGCGCCGTCAGGCCCCGGCTGCGCGGGCTGCCCTCTCGCAAGGAGGCCGAACCATGCCCAGACTGCTGATCTGCGGGGCCACCAACCCCGCCGGCGATGCCTGTCTTCGCCAGGCGATCGGCGACCAGGGCCTGGCGATGGCCGTGGCGGGTCGCCGTCAACCGCCCGACCACCCTGCCGTGCCCTTCCTTTTCTGCGATCTCAGCGCGCCGGCTGCCCCTGCAGCCGCCTGGCCCGATCCTGCCCAGGGGGGGGAGCCTCTGGTGGTCGTGAGCTTCGCGCCGATCTGGCACCTGGCGCCCTACCTGGCCCGGCAGCTTGCCGAACAACCTCCCTGGAGCAAGGGATTACGGGGGGTGGTGGCCTGCTCCTCCTCGTCGGTGCTCACCAAGCGCTACGCCAGCAACGGCTTCGATCGAGCCCTGGTGCGGCGGCTCAGCCTGGCCGAAGCCTTGCTCCAAGCCAGCTGTGAGCACCATGGCCTGACCTGTCAGATCCTCGCTCCCACCCTGATCTACGGCCGCAGTGGGACCTACACCGATCGCAACCTCAGCCAGTTGATTCCGCTGCTGAAACACCTGCCGTTGGTGCCGGTGCCGAAGCCCACCGGCCTGCGGCAGCCGATCCATTGCAGCCAGCTGGCGGCGGTGGCCCTGCACCTCGCCCGAGCCCTGGCCGAGGGTGGGGGCTCCGCCGATCTGCCCCGCCATCTGCCGGTCGGCGGCGACGACACCCTGAGCTACCAGGAGATGCTTGAGCGCCTGCAGCGGCTTGCCAACCGTGGTGGCCGAACCAGCCTGATTCCCGTGCCGGCTCGCCTGATCTACGCCCTCGCGGCGCCCCTGCTGCTGGTGTCACCAAAGCGCTTTGAGGCGGTGCTGCGGATGGGCGCCGATCTGAGCGGCTTCATGGCCGCCCATCAGCTCCTGCAACGGCCGCCGGAACCCTTCCCCCTCCACCCGTTGGTCCCCTGAACCCGGTGACTCTTCCGCTGCCATGGCTCCACATCCCCCAGGCCGCCTGGCCGTTGACGGTGTTTTCTGCCCTGCTGAGCTGGGGGCTGCTGGGCGCCCTGCTGCCGCAGCTGCGCCGGCGCCTGCTCGATCAACCCAACGCCCGCAGCTCCCATCAGGTGGCAACACCCCGTGGGGGCGGGGTGGCGTTCGTGGTCGTGACGTGCGGCCTGGCCCTGGTTTTAGCCGTGGGCGGTGACGGTTCGGCAGCCCCCGGGGCCGCCGCCCGGCTGAGCTGGTTGCCCCTGATCTGCGCGCCCCTGGCCCTCACCGGCTTCCTCGACGACCAACACGATCTGCCAGCCGCGCTTCGCTACGGGGTCCAGACGGTCACCAGCCTCGCCCTGCTCAGCGTGGCCTCCCTGGCCCTTCCCTGGTGGCTGCTGCCGATTGTGCTGATCGCCGCCACGGCTGTGATCAACTTCATCAACTTCATGGATGGGCTCGACGGCCTGGTGGCGGGCTGCCTGGCGGTGGTGTTCGCCGTGGCGGCCCTTCAGTTCAGGGCGACGGCAACCTGGAGCCTGGTGGGGGGCCTGCTGGGTTTCCTGGTGTGGAACTGGAGCCCGGCCAAGGTGTTCATGGGCGATGTGGGCAGCACCTTCCTGGGGGCCGTCTTCGCAGGAACGGTGCTGCAGGCGACGGATCCAGCCACAGCCCTGGGGCTCCTGCTGGTTGGATTTCCCTTGCTGGCCGATGCCCTGATCTGCGTGCTGCGCCGGGCAGCGGGTGGACAGCCCGTTTTTCAGGCCCACCGCCTCCACCTGTTCCAGCGCCTGTATCAGGCGGGGTGGCCCCATGGGCGCGTGGCTGGACTCTACCTGGGCGCGACTGCCCTGGGCGGTATCGCCTTCCTGACAAACGGGCTGGTGGGGATGACCTGCATTATGATACTCGACATGGTTTTAGGTTTGTGGTTAGAGTATTGTGTATCAGCTCCTTTCAGGCTCCCCTAAGATAGCCTAGTTGTCAGCAGAAACATCAATCGGACTGGTTCATTCTGTGGTTACGCAATGTTCAAACGTCTGGGTTCGTAAGTTGAAAGGCCCCGTTCAGCAAACTCTCAGTGCTCCCACCGGGCTGCGCAGAGCGCTGCTTGCTCTCCTTGATGGAGGGTTGATCACCCTCAGTTTCATCGGGGCGTTCTACCTTCGCTTCAACCAGAATCTAGCCCAGTTCCGCCATTATTTTATCAGCCTTCTCTTGTTGCTGCCCTACGCGATTATCTTCGGGATTTTCATTTTATGGATCAGCGGCTGGTATCAAGGCCTGACTCGATATTCAAGCAGTCACTCCCTCTATACCCTGGTGCCCAGGGCACTCCTCCTGACGGCAGCCTTGTCTTTTATCACAAGCCTGGCTAAAACACCGCAACCATCCAGCACGTTTTGGATCCTCTTTTTCCTGTTGTTCACGACAGGCGCGATCCTCAGCAGAATTTTGATCCGCGATATTCTGAGCTCGCAGTTGGAGCGATCCAAAACGCTCCAACTGCGAGCTCAGAATCGCAACACTCCAGTCGCCAGCCCCACCTTGATCTATGGGGCTGGTCCAACCGGGGCCAGCCTCTACAAGGCTCTGGAGAACGATGATCGTTTCAAACTGATCTGCTTCCTCGACGACGATTCCAGTCTCCATGGCCGCAAGCTGATGGGTTTCAAGATCCAGTCGCCCTTGCAGCTGAAAAGCTTGATTGAGAAGTTCCGGATCGAGCAAGTTCTACTGGCCATTCCCTCGCTAAGCCGGAATCACAAACGCCAACTGGTTGAACAATTAACCGAGCTTGGCCTCAAGGTGCTGGCGATCCCCTCCCTGAGCCAATTGGCGACAGCCGAAAAGGTTGTCGATGATCTCAAGCCTGTCTCGATCGAAGATCTGCTCGGCCGGGACCCCTCAACGCCGGATCCCCACCTGCTGGCGGTTGGGGTGAGAGGGCAATCGGTGCTGGTCACGGGAGCAGGCGGGTCGATTGGAACAGAGCTGTGTCTCCAGATCCAACGGCTCGGCCCCAGAACCTTGGTGATGGTGGAGCGAGCTGAGATTGCCCTCTACAACCTGGACAAGGAACTCTCCGGCCAGCTGGACGCGGGCACTCAATGCGTTGCCGTACTGGGGGATGCATCCGACAGGAATTATCTTGAATTCCTTTGCAAAAAATATCATGTTAACACGATTTATCATGCGGCGGCCTACAAGCATGTACCGATTGTCGAGGCGAATCTGTGTGTGGGCATGGCCAACAATCTGAGGACCACCTCTGCTGTCATCCACGCTGCCCTCAGTACACAAGTGAAAAGGGTGGTTCTGATCTCCACGGACAAAGCGGTACGTCCGAGCAATCTCATGGGGGCAAGCAAGCGAATCTGCGAATTAATGATTCAGGAAGCCGCACAAACGGTGGAGGCATGCATGGGCGGTGGGCCGATCTTCTCAATGGTCAGATTCGGCAATGTGCTGGCCTCATCAGGATCCGTCATCCCCCTGTTTCATCAACAGATCAAGAACGGTGGACCGATCACGGTGACCCATCCGGCGATCACTCGCTACTTTATGACCATCCCTGAAGCTGTACAGTTGGTGCTTCAGTCCTCGGGTATGGCCAAAGGTGGCGATCTGTTCCTCCTTGACATGGGTGATCCGGTGAAGATTGCCGATCTGGCTCGTCAAATGATCGAACTCTCCGGGCTTAGTGTGCGCGACCGGGAACACCCCAATGGTGACATCGAAATCAGGTTTACCGGATTAAGACCTGGAGAAAAGTTCTTTGAAGAACTCCTGATTAACACCACAGACGAAGCAACCTGCCATCCCCTGATCCGCCGAGCCCAAAATCCAGGGCATCCCACCAAGGAGTTGAAGCCGCTACTCGACAAACTGGATCAAGAACTGACCAACTGGAATGTCAAAGGGGCCCTCAGCTTGATCCATGCCCTTGTTCCAGAGTATCAACCATCCACAAGTAGTCTCAACGTCCCAGAACAGTCTCCCAGCACCTCCTTGCATCGATAATGCAGATGTTCTGACAAGCCAGTATCCACTCCAAACTCTCCAGGGGAAGATTAGAGATTGTCCATCTTTTCACAATTCCGCAACCAGATTAAGCCCTTTAACTTCAGCTGGATCCTACCCAACCGCCTGGGAATAGGCCCAGCGCCCCGCACGGAAGGCCACTGGAAAGCCCTGGAACAGGCAGGTTTTCATTCCTGTTTCAGCTGTTGTTATCTTGAGGAAGAGCAAGACCTTCCCAGCCCTGACTATGAAATTGTTCATGGACGCGTATCCTTTCCTGACCACCGCCATCAAGAGTTGCTCCTCAAGTCGACCTTACAAGAAGCCATCAATGTTTCTCGTGGGCTAATGGATCAATATCCACCCCTTTATCTACACTGCTGGGCCGGCCAAGAAAGAGCAGCCCTCCTGGCGATTGCCCATGTGGGCTTGATCAAAGGAGTTTCAGTTGTCAATGCTATTGAGGCCGTTCGGGAGGTCCATCCTGAAGCCAACCCGCTCTATGAACATCTAGAATTGCTTGCAGAGATCATCAAGTAATAATCTTCATCACAGGAATTACTTGTGGAACCATTGATTAATCCTCTCCAGGATACTACCAACACCCAAAGGCCAAGCCGCACGTCCCGAGGATCCATTCCCAATAGAGGATCCTTGCCCAGCAATCAAAGGACTCACAGGAGTTTTCGATGGGTACTCCTGATCGTCTTCCCCTTGGCTTGGTTCGCTTGTTCTAGAGTAGGTATCGTGGTATCGAGAGTATGAGTAATTGCACTTATAGCCGTATTCATAGCCATAATCATTAAGGTGAGTGGGTTTTTTTACCTGGTTGCAAATTAATCCCAAGATATCAATACCCGTTAGCTTGAGTCGCTTGATGGCTTGAGGCACCATTTCTCGGCCAACTCTTCCTAGTCCGACCAGATAGAGAATTCCGTCAACTTTCTCACCCAAAAGAACTGAATCAGAAAGGAGAAGCGAAGGTGGGGTATTAAAGATAACTAGATCGTAGCCAGGCAGCTCACGAATCTCCTGGATTACCTCCGCGCATCGTTTTGAATTGAATAGTCGAGCTGGATCGGGAGCCCGTGACCCTGCAGGGAGAAGAAAGAGATTCTCATTAATCTCATGGATGTAATAACCAATCTCATGATCCGTTTCGCAAAGGGAGTCTGAAAAGCCTTTGGTATTATCCACACCCAAGTGCTTGTGCTGCGAAGGAATTCTCAGGTCCGCATCAACGATCAGAACACGAAGGCCCAATTCTACAAGTGTATGAGAGAAGAATGTAGTTGCTGTTGATTTTCCTTCCCCTTGGATGGTGGATGTGATGACCACCAATCGAATTTTGCGATCAGCCCCGAGATGCCTAAAAGTTGTGAACAGGCTTCTCTGCGATTCCTTGATAGCGAAACGCTCAGAACCAGGAAGCTCCTTCAAGCTTTTCATGAGTGAATCACTTGAAATCAGCTGGATGTAGGGTATCAAGCCCAAGACAGGCAGGCCTAATTCCTTCTCTGCTTCACCGGGGGTGTGAAATGAATTGTCTGTTCTTTCACGCAGCTGAACTGCTGCAATGGCCAAAATAAGCCCGAGCAGAATGGCCCGGAAAAACTCCCGAGGAAGGTTGGGCTCAACAGGCACATCCTGAAATTGAGGGGGTGAGATAACCTGCCATGGAACCGTTTGCTTGGCAACTTCAAGCCTGAAGTTCTCCCTCGCCTGAATATAAGACATATAATTGGCTTGAGCAACATCGATCTTCTGTTGAAGTTGATTGTATTTTCGAATTTCCTCGGGGTTCTGCTGAAAATTCTTATTTAAGAGTAAAATCTGACGATTCAATTCGTTTTGCTGGGCCTTGTTGGCGAAGAGCTGACTGCTCAGCTGATCGATCGATTGGCTCTGCACCAATGGCTTGATCCTGTTGCGCTGTGCCAGGAGTGATTGGAGCTGCGGGGAATCTGACTTGAAGGTGGCCCGGGCGGTGGCGATCTGCTGATCCAGTTGGGCGAGTTGCTGCTGGGGGGTGGTCACCGTGTTGCTCGGAGGTGCCAAAGAATCAGCACGGGGATTGGTCGACAAGCCGAGCTGGGGGCTGGCCCCAGTGGGGCTTCCCTGACCGGGGCCTTGATTCCCCGATGGGGATCCACTGGGAATGGTAACCAGTTTTCCGGAGCGGGCTGAAGCGAGCTGGGTTTCCAGTTCCGCTTGTCCCACCTGGAGGGAACGCAGTTGGTTCAACAGACCATCCCGGGTGGAGATAATGCTCCCCCCCTGAGCAAGGGGCTCAAGGAAATTGTTGGACTCACGAAACTCCTTGAGGTTTCGCTGGAGTGCGTTCACCCTCTTCTGAAGCGCTGGTGCCTGCTCCCCTAGAAACTCCAGTCCCTGTCCCAGCTTCTGCTGACGCTGAACCAGGGCATACTTCGGGTAGCTATCGGATAGGGCCGTGAGGATCTTGAGGCCCTGAACAGGATCCGTCCAGCGTAGACGTACCCTCAACACACCTTCCTCATTTTCGAGGGTGCTTGAGATCTCAAGATTGCCGATCAGGGTGCCCAAGGCAACATCCTGGGACTGCGCAATCGGCTTGAGTACGACAGGGCTATTGAGCAGCTGAATGAGGGTTGGAATGTCCGTATTCCCCACTGTTGTTGTCCTGGCAAGAGATTCGACCACGCCCGCACTCGGGCTGGAAGCACCATCATTCGCCAGGGGATCAGTAACGAGCAGCTGGAATTCACCGACATAGATAGGCGAAAAAATCCTCTGCCTCAAGGCATTGCCTGCCAACAAAGCCGTTGTTATAGAAAAGACGAGTAGGAAAAGTGTCCGCCGCCTTTTCAGGATTCGGAACAGCTTGACGAACGAGCCATTTTGCCTCTCCTCGGCTTGCCTTGCCGCCAAGGGGGACAGTGGCGTCGGCGAGGCAGAGCCTGAGCCAATAGGGGAATTGGGGGTGGGGGATCCAGCCTCCGTCAGCACCAGGTCTCCCTCAGAACTGGTGTAAGGTTACACCTACAATGGGGTGTCCAACCATTGGCAGAAATGTTTTGGTACCAAGTTGCTATGGCTCGGAGATTCAGGCGTCTGAAGCTTCTTCTCATCATCGCGATATCTCCACTCTCCGTGGTGCCTGTGGTAGGCGCTATTCCCTCATCTCCTTTCAGCAAGGGGTTCGGCACCTCGGCTGACGTGATCCAGCCAGCTCCTGTTCAACAAGATGTCTATATTCTTGGCCCAGGCGACAGGCTGCAATTGCAGATGCTCGACCCTAGCGCCCAAGCTTACGGTGGCAGCCTCGAGATCCTCAATGACGGCACCGCTTCCCTGGCCCTGCTCGGCTCCGCCCAGCTCACGGGCCTGACGATCAGCCAGGCCACCCAGTGGCTCACCCAGCTCTACGGGCGTTTCCTGATCCGCCCCGAGCTGACTCTGTCCCTCAGTCAGCCCCGGGCCATGCAGGTCACCGTTCTTGGGGAAGTTCAAACCCCCGGTTTATACAGTCTTTCTGCAGTGGGTGAGGCCTCGGCCGTTGCAGGTGTGGCCGGCGCCGGAAATCCAGGCCTCCCCACCGTGGTGTCGGCGATCCAGAAGGCCGGTGGGATCACTTTGAACTCGAACATCCGCTCGGTCAGCCTGCGACGCAAGCTTCCAGGTTTATCGAATGAGGTCAAGCAGGTCACCCTTGATCTGGCCAGGCTTCTGCAGAACGGGAACCTCAGCCAGAATCCGTTTGTGTTTGACGGTGACACGATCACCGTGGCCCGCGCTCAGGATCCATTGCCTGAGGAGGTGATCGCGCTCGGGGCCATCAACCTCTCTCCACAGACCATAAACGTCAACATCATCGGGGAGGTCCGCAGCCCCGGACCCCTTCAAGTGAAGGCGAACACCCCTTTGGTGCAGGCCATTCTCAAGGCAGGCGGCCCGACGGACTGGCGTGCGAGGAAAAACAATGTGGAGTTGGTGAGAATAAACCGCAACGGCAGCGTTTCTCGCCAAACCTTTTCATTGAACTATAACCAGGGGGTCTCCAATGCCTTCAACCCGCCCCTCCGAGAAGGGGATTCGGTAATTGTGCCAAGAAGCCTCTACGGCAAAACCGTGGATGTGATGAATCAGGTGATCGCACCTCTAGGCCAAGCACTCAACTTCTATACCATCTACTGCTCTCTCGGCAACAACAACGGCACCAACCGCTGTTGATCTCCCGGCTCTTTTCCCGAACTGTTCTTCCTGTCCCTTCCCCAGGCGTCCCCGAATGAACACTTCCTTTCCCTCGACCCTTCGGGCTGTGGGCTTTGCTTCACTCATCCAGCTGCTCTGGTTACCAGCGCTGCTGGTCGATGCGATCGACCAGCGCAACCAAGCCCGGCGTCTGTCCGAACCAGTCCAGCCAGTCCAACCCACCAAACTGTCTTGGGGTGAGCGGGCCAGGGATCCCATGGAAGTCCTGTTGCACACCGATGATCTGTTGGACCTGAAGCCCCATCCCTCCGCCCTGCAAACGGCAAGCGGTCCAACCCTGGCCAATGGGGCAGCGATGCTCAAGACCGACAACGTTGCCGGCTCATCAACCCAACGATCACAGCAGATGAGCAACCCCGGCACGCCGGTGGCGAATTCCCTTAACGGCGACATCCTGGGCATTCTCAGGCCGTTGCTTCCCGGGGGCTTCACACCGGCAGAGCTTTTGGGCGGACCACTCAGCCTTGCCTCACTCCAGGAAGCACCGATGCCGGTGCTGGCCCGATCAGAGCGGGCTCGCTGGCAGGCCAGTGGAGATCCATTGGCGCCGCTCAGCTTGGAATGGCGTGAGCCGATGCGGCAAGCGATCCGTCAACTGGGAGCAGCTGGCCCAGCGCCTGCCACGCAGCCGGTGGTGCAGCAATCCCAAATGGTTCATGTCCCCTCGTTGCGGATCCGCAGCAGCGAGCAGGTGCCGGTGGCAATCCACGCCGATGGGACCGTACAGGTGCTGAGGCGTCCTGCCGCATCGGCGGCCCTACAAGACATCGAAGACTGGTCGCGGCGGCAGCGACTGCCGGAGCCCGGCAAGGTGGTGGCTGCCGTGGTGAGCCTCGAGCCCCTACCGGCACAGATCGAGCGCAGCTCCACCGCCGCCCTGCCAGCAGCCCCTGAGCCCATCGACAGCCCGGCCGCTGGCGACCTTGCCCCAGCGGCCGGGAATTAACAGTACCCCGCCGATCCCAACTTCAGCAAGTCACTTCCCGAGACCAGCTCCGAAATCCAAGAAAGCTTTTCCTTGGCATCAAGACTGGATGATGAATCATTTGATTGCTTCCCACAGCCTTGGGCCTCAGTCACCACGGCCCAGCGCCCTGATCGCCGCGGCAATCGCCTCAGTCTGCTCCTGGTCGTAGCCCCAGCGCTGCAGGAAGGCCACATCCTCACCGCTGCCGCCAGTGGCTTCCAGCAGCACCTCCAGCCGCTGCGCCACCAGGGTGGGATCCAGCCACTGCAGCAACTCGGCGCAACGGCGCTGCACCCGCTCCGAGCGTCCCTGCTGCTGATCATCCCCCTGGCGGCCGTGCTGTACGGCCATCGCCGTGCTCATCGCCAGATTGCGCGCCGTCAGATCCACCACGCCCGCACCTGCCAGGCGCAACGCCTGGGCCAGGGGCTCGGGCAAGCGATCCAACAAGGCGGAATCCCCCGCCAGGGCCACCACAAAAAAGCCCCGAGCCCCATCGCGGCTGGCCACCAGCTCCCCGACCCGCTCGGCCAGCACCTCGTCGCTCAGCTCGCCGCCCTCCCAAAGGCCGATCCAATGGGCCGTGATCTCCATCGCCTGGGCAAAGCTGGGATCAGGCATCGGCATCGCGGATCGATGGGCTGGCACTGTTGAGGTTATGGACAATCCCACGCCTCCGGAGCCCAACCTGCCGATCCCGCCGGCGCCGATCCTGCCGATCGAAGCGGCCCCAGGCTTCCGCTCCGGCTTCGTCGCCCTGATCGGCCGGCCCAACGTGGGCAAATCCACCCTGCTGAATCAGCTGGTGGGCGAAAAGGTGGCGATCACCTCCCCGGTGCCCCAGACCACCCGCAACCGGCTGCGCGCCATCCTCACCACCCCCGCCGCCCAGCTGGTGCTGCTCGACACGCCAGGCATCCACAAACCCCACCACCTGCTCGGCGAGCGGCTGGTGCAGAGCACCCGGAGCGCCATCGGCGAAGTGGATGTGGTGCTGCTGCTCGTCGATGGCAGCGAACCGGCTGGGCGGGGAGATGGCTTCATCGCCGCGCTGCTGCGCCACTGCCGCGCACCTGTGCTGGTGGCGCTCAACAAACAGGATCTCGTTGATCCCGCCAACGCCGACGCCCTTGCGGCCAGTTACCGGGAGCTGCTGGAGCAGGCTGAACTCAGCGCCTCCCTTCACCCCTGCAGCGCCGCCAGCGGAGCCGGCTGCGCCGAGCTGGTGGCGGCGCTGGCCATGCAGCTGCCCCCGGGCCCCCACCTCTATCCCACCGACACGGTGAGCGATCAGCCGGAGCAGCTGCTGCTCTCGGAGCTGATCCGCGAGCAGGTGCTCAGCCACACCCGCGAGGAAATCCCCCATTCGGTGGCGGTGCAGATCGAGCGGATCGTCGAGGACGGCAAGCGCACCGCCGTGCTGGCCACGGTGCTGGTGGAGCGCTCCAGCCAGAAGGGCATCCTGATCGGCAAGGGGGGCCGCATGCTCAAGGAGATCGGCACGGGAGCCCGCCACCAGATGGAGAAGGTGTTCGAGGGGCCGGTCTATCTGGAACTGTTCGTCAAGGTGGTGCCGAACTGGCGGCGCAGCGCGGCGCGGCTGGCGGAGCTGGGCTACAGCGGCGCCTGAACCAGCCTCCTGCAGGATGGAAGCCTCGCCCGCAGCCGACCCGCCGTGACCGGCCCCCTCCCAGCTCCCGCACCAGCCTTTCCGCCAGCCACCCTGCCGGCCTTCCTGGCCCTCTGTGCCGGCCAGTGGATGGGGCTGCGCAGCCAGTTCAGCCCGGAGCAGCCCCCGGGCGACGCTGCCGCTGCCAATACTGATACCAACACCGATGCCGACGGCGACGCCTGGCACAGCAGCGAGCGTGGCGAGCTGGCGGTGGTCTATCTGGAGGCGAACGGCGCCGGCAGCCTGGGCGGGCTGGCCGTGACCTCCCCCCTGGGGGAAACCAGCCGGATCGGCTTCCAGGCCGACGGCAGCCTGCTGGCCTGGGAGGCTTCCACCCCCCTGGGCCGCTGGCAGCTCTGGCCCGATGGCAGCCTTGAGCTGGTGACCCAGGCGGCCGGCCGGGAGCGGCGGGAGCGGATCTGGTTCACCAAGCCGAATCTGCGGTTGCGCAGCAGCGTGGTGCACGGCAGCGACGGTGGCGCCGCCGAAGCCAGTTTCTGCTCGGAGATCCGCAGGGTCAGCCCCCCGTGAGCGGGCTGCGCCTCGATGTGGTGAGCCTGGTGCCGGAGGCCTTCGCCCTGCTCGCCGGTCTGGGGGTGATCGGCAGGGCCTTTGCGGCGGGCATCGCCGAGCTTCACACCCACAATCCGCGCGATTTCGCCACCGACCGCTACCGCAAGGTGGACGACGAGCCCTACGGCGGCGGCGCCGGCATGGTGCTGAAGCCCGAACCGGTGTTCGCCGCCTTCGAATCCATCCCGGTTCTCGAGCGGCGTCGGGTGCTGCTGTTGACCCCCCAGGGCCAGCCGCTGCGCCAGGCCGACCTGCGCCGCTGGGCCAGCGAGTCCGACCAGTTGGTGCTGCTCTGCGGCCATTACGAAGGCTTCGATGAGCGGATCCGCTGCCTGGCCGATGAAGAGGTGTCGATCGGCGATTTCGTGCTCACCGGCGGAGAACTGCCGGCGATGACCGTGATCAACGGCGTCGTGCGACTTCTGAGCGGCACGGTTGGCACCCCCGCATGTCTGGAGGAGGAGAGCCACAGTGCCCTGCTGCTGGAGCACCCCCACTACACACGCCCGGCCAACTTCCGCGGCCAGGAGGTGCCGGCCGTGCTGCGCAGCGGCGACCACGGCGCCATCGCCCGCTGGCGCCTCGAGCAGCAAAAGCAGCGCACCTTGGAGCGCCGTCCAGACCTCTATGGGCGCTGGCTCTCCATCCAGTCGCCCTGAGCCGGGTGGCGCGTCGGGTCGCGGTGACGCGCTGCGCGCTCACCACCGCTCCCCCGACGCGCCACCCGGCTCAGGGAGCAACGGGGGGGTAGGGGAGGGTAGTGAGGAGAGAGCGGGGGTGGGCTGGGAGACTGGGGGGACACACCCTGGGGGAGGGGCATGCAGCTGCGGATCGGCAATGGCTACGACATCCACCGGCTGGTGGCGGGGCGGCCGCTGATCCTCGGGGGCGTCAGGCTGGAGCACCCGCTGGGACTGGACGGCCACAGCGATGCCGATGTGCTCGTCCATGCCCTGATCGATGCCCTGCTCGGTGCCCTCAGCCTGGGGGACATCGGCCTGCATTTTCCGCCGGAGGATCCCCGCTGGAAGGGGGCCGACAGCCTGGAGTTGCTTGCCCGGGTGATGGGACTGGTCCGGCAGCGTGGCTGGGAGGTGGTGAACGTCGATGCGGTGGTGGTGGCGGAGCGGCCCAGACTCAAGCCCCAGATCGCTGCCATGCGGGCCTCGATCGCGGCGCGGCTTGGGGTGGAGCCCGAGCAGGTGGGGGTCAAGGCCACCACCAACGAGGGGCTGGGGCCCACCGGCCGCGAAGAGGGGATCGCCTGCCATGCCGTCGCCCTGCTGCAGAAGCCATGAACCGGCCCGTGCTGATCGGCCTGTCACCCTTGTTCCTGGTGGTGCTCTGGATGGCGCTGTCCCTGCTCAGGCCGGAACCCGTTGCAGCCCTGCCGGCCGGCGGCCTGCAGATCGGCGAGAGCGGCGTGGTGGAGGTGCTGCGGCTCAAGGTGCCGGCTGCCCAGCGGAGCTGCTGGCGCCGGGCCGAAGAGCTCAGCTGGGAACCCTGGTTGGGCCAGCAAGCCGGCTACAGGGGGAGGGAGCTGCTCTGGGATGCCACCCACCAGGAGGGGGTGCTGCTGATCGGCTGGGCCCGCCAGGCCGACTGGGACGCGGTCTCTCCAGGCCGCCTCGACCCGGTGCAGACTCGCTTTGAGGCGGAAGCCCGGCACTGCCTGGGGAGCAGCGACGGGGCCACCAATCCCTTCCCACTGGTCTCCAGCGGCGCCCTGCTGCCGGAGCGATGAGCACCCCTCCCGCCGATCGGCAGGCAGGCGGGCGGCCGCCGGGGCTGGATCCAGCCCTGATCGAAGGCCTGGCCGAACTCGACCTGGGCCGGCGCCAGCGGCTGGGCCTGGCGGAAGCGATCTGGGGTGAGGACAAATGTGCCGTGCAGATCGCCACGATCCTGGAGCGCCTGGCCGGCGTGGCGGCCGAAGGCAGCGGGGCCGAGGTGTACCTGGTGACCCGGGTGTCGGTGGAGAAGGCCGCCGCCGTGCTGGAGCGCCTCCGCCACCAACGCCGCCCCCTGCCCCTGGTGCTGCGCCATCACCCCGAGGCCCGCTGCCTCAGCCTCAGCCCCCCGTCCTGGCTGGATCCAGCCGGCCAGACGCTCACCGGCGTCGCGCCGGTGGCGATCCTCTGCGGCGGCAGCAGCGATCTGGTGGTGGCCCAGGAAGCCTCGCTGGCCTTGCGCTGCCACGGCGTCGGCGCCGATCTGATCGTGGATGTGGGCGTATCAGGCCTGCACCGGCTGCTGGGGAAGCTCGCGGTCCTGGCCCGGGCCAGGGTGCTGATCGCCTGCGCCGGCATGGAAGGGGCCCTGCCCACCGTGCTGGCCGGGCTGCTGCCCCAACCGGTGATCGGCGTGCCCGTGTCGGTGGGCTACGGCGTCAGCGCCGCCGGAACAGCCGCCCTGCACGGGATGCTGGCCAGCTGCGCCCCGGGGCTCACCGTCGTGAACATCGACAACGGCTACGGCGCCGCCATGGCGGCACTGCGGATCCTGAAGGCCAGGCCCTGATCCGCCGGGCTGGAGCCGCCAGTGGCTGCTCAGAGGTGCTGAAGCTGGGGGTAGGCGGTGAGCAGTTCCTCGGTGCTCAGCACTTCACCGGCCCCTTCGGGTTGCCAGATCACTTCCAGCGCCAGCAGGTCGTTGGCGGGCACGGCCCCGACCAGCCGCAGGGCCTCCCGCAGGCTTTCAGCGGAATTCACGGTCTTGATCGGCATCCGGCCACGGCTGGCCACCAGCAGGGTGATGGCGATGAAGTCGCTGGTGGCATCGGCGTTGCCCACGGGCCTGGCCTTGTCCTGGAAGCGCGTACCGCCCACATTGGAGGTCACCTCGCTGCGCAGCTTGCTCCGCTCTGTCATCGAGAGGCGATTGAAGGTGGATTCGGCGCTCACAAACGGCACCTGACCCACTTCGCAGTTGGCGTAGACCCAGAGATCAGGCTGACGCATCAGGGCCAGACTGGTTTCCTGCAGCACCTTCTGGAGGCCGCCGCTGTCGGAGGTGTTGGCCGTGGCCGCCAAGCGGCGGAGATCCTCCTGCAACTCCCGCGCCGTGGCCAGCAGCCCCACCTGCAGTTGCACCACGTTGACCGGCCCCTCGGCGACCGGGGCATAGCCCCCGCCGTTGGCGGAGGACTGGGCTGGTCCACTACCGCCGCCACCGCGCAGGGCATTGACCAGCACGCCGGCGATCGTCATCAGCACCAGGAAGCCGAACAGGCCCCCGCCACCGAAGCCGAACATCGGGATCAGGAACGGGAAGCCGATCCCCCCCCCAAAGCCGCCACCGCCATAACCGCCACCGCGGTAGCCGCCGCCACCCTGGAAGCCCCCACCGCTGCGGGGCATCGAAGGGGCGGAGCGAAAACTGCCGCCGCCGATCCGGCCGCCACTGGCAGCGTCGCTGGGCTGCGGCGAAGACAACAGGATGAGACCGCTGGTGAGCAGGGGCAGACACATCCAGGCGGAGAAACGCCGAATCATCGTTCTGTTGGTGGTTGTGTTGGTGGTTGTGTTGGAGATTGCTCTGGTGATTGATTGGAACACAGAGGCCAGAACGGCAAAAGCCGTGAAGGCGGGAGAGAGGAAGCCAGGAAGGGAGGGCACGAAGATCGCCCGAAGCATGGCTTGAATCTAGGAACCCCCCCCCACAATGGTGACCACCTCCAACACATCCCCAGCCTGGATGGGCTGGTCGGGCCAGTGGCGCCTGGCCAGGATCGTGCCGTTGAACTCCACGACCACCAGGCGGGGCTCATAGCCACAGTGGCGCAGCAGCGCTTCCAGGCTGAGGCCGGCCGGGCAGTGACGCTGCTCACCGTTGAGCTGCAGGGTGATCGCCTCCGCCGCCGTCATCGGAGCGCAGCGGCTGAATCCGCCGCTGCCGCCGTGTTGCCCTCCAGCAACTCCAGCAGCTGACGGGTGGCGGCGGCCGGATCATCCGCCGCCGTGATCGCTCGCACCACGGCCACCGCCGGGGCTCCGGCGGCCAGCACCGCCGCCAGGTTGGTGCTGTCGATGCCGCCGATCGCAAAGCAGGGAATCGGGCACTGGGCCGCCGCCGCCGCCACGTAGGCCAGCCCCACCGGCTCGCGGCCCGGTTTGGTGGGGGTGGAATGAACGGGGCCGACCCCGACGTAATCGCAGCCATCGGCCACCGCCTGATGCAACTGATCGAGCCGCTGGGTGCTGCGGCCGATCAGGCGATCCCTGCCCAGCAGGCGGCGGGCCAGCGCCGGTGGCAGGTCTGCCTGGCCGAGATGAACCCCGTCGGCGTCCACAGCCAGGGCAAGATCCACACGGTCATTGACCAGGAACAGGGCACCATGGCGGGCGCAGAGCCGGCGCAGGACGCTGGCTTCGGCAAACCGCTGGCTGTCGTCCGCATCCTTGGCGCGGTATTGCACCAGCCGCACCCCAGCCGCCAGCGCCGCCGCCACGGTGGCCTCCAGCTGCGGTGACGGACTGGTGATCAGGTAGAGGCGGCAGCGGGCCAGCTGGCGACGGCGCCGATCGCCGTCGGGGGCGCCCGCCAGCAGGTCCACCTCCAGGTCGTAGAGGGCATAGCGAAGGGCGGCGGCCTCGGTGGCCAGGAACGGATCGGTGACGCGGCCGAACTCCTCCAGCACCCGCAGGGCCTCCTGGACCCGGCCGGCGTTGGCGGCGACCACCTGGGCGGGGCTGTGGCGCTCCAGCTGGGCGGGGTGACCGAGCCCGGCCGAGCCATCGCTGGCGGTGTGGCGGGCCAGCTTGTAGCTGTCGAGGTGGAGCTGTCCGAGCCGCTGGCGCATGTCCTTGGTGCGCGCGACGAGATCCTGGCGGTCGAGGCCGAAGCGGCACCAGTCCTCGATCACCCGCAACCCCTCCCGGGCCCGATCGAGGTTGGCGTCGAGCAGACGGCGCACGGCCGCCGCCGGCAGGGGTGCGGGCATCGATTCGGCTCCAGAGGGTGTGGGCTGGATCACATGGACCTGCCAGGGCAACGGAAGCTACCTAGGTTGGCGGCAACGGGCTGGGGATCTGTGGCCAAGGATTCGGGCGGCAACGAAGTGGTCAGCAGCGAGAACCCCATGCTGGTGCTGATCACCGGAATTCTCCTGCTGGGAGGCATCGGCCTATTCATCAGCTGGGGCCTGACCCACGCCTATCCCGCCGCCTGAGCCGATCATCGCCGGGTCCTTCGCCAGGATTTGGCGGGAGCGGTCGGCGTCGGCGCCGATCTGGGTGCTGAGCGCATCCAGGCTTCCGAACCGTTGCTGGTGGCGCAGCAGCGCCACCGGCTCCACCTCCAGTTCCTTGCCTTCCAGCTCCAGCTGCCGATCGAGCAGGTGCACCTCCACGGCCGAGGGGGCCAGGGGGTCCACCGTGGGCTGGGGGCCCAGGTTCATCACGGCGGACATGGGCCCGGCTCCGGCCCCCCGCACCAGAGCGGCGTACACCCCTTCGGCGGGGAGGAACTTGCGGCCGTCCACCCGCAGATTGGCGGTGGGCCAGCCCAGTTCCCTCCCGAGGCCGCGGCCGCGCACCACCCGGCCACTGAAGCGGTAGGGGCGCTCCAGCAGGCGGGTGGCCTCCTCGATCGCTCCTGCGGCCAGGGCGCGGCGGATGCGGCTGCTGCTGACCCGCTCGACGCCATCCCAGAGCATGGGCAGCACCTGAACCCTCAGGCCATGGCCAGCCCCGATCCGGCGCAGAGCCTCCGCGTCACCACTGCGTCCCACCCCGAACCGGAAGTTCTCGCCCACCGCCACCTCCCGGGCCTCCAGCTGGCCGACCAACACCTGCTCCACGAACTCTTCCGGGCTGAGGGCAGCCAGATCGTGGCTGAAGGGCACCAGCACCAGCTGCCGGATGCCGCAGGGCTCCAGCAGCGCGAGCTTCTCGACGGGCAGATCAAGCCTGAGGCGGGTTTCGCCGTAGAGCAGCTCGCGGGGATGGGGCCAGAAGCTCACCACCGTGGGCACCAGTCCCGATGTTGGATCGGCGGCGATCGCGGCGATCACGCGACGGTGGCCCTGGTGCAGGCCATCGAAGCTGCCGAGGGCAAGAGCCGTGGGGCCCAGGGCGTCCTGGGGGGAGCGCAGGGGAATCAACAGTGAGGCCGGTGCCCTGATCAGCTCCATCCTTCCACGGCAACACCTGTCAGCGCGAGCTAGGTAGGCGCGAGCTGGATCAGCGTGGACCCCGCAGCCATGGCAAGTTTGGGGCGTCAATCCCCACCGCCCGATTCCGATGGCCGACCGCCTCGACCTGCAGCTGGTCTCCGCAGCAGTCAGGCGGATGGGCTGGATCCGCTTCTGGGCCCAGCTGGTGCTGGGGGTGGTGGTGATCGGGGTGTTGTTCTTCAACAACATCAGCGGGCGGCTGGCCGCCAATTCCAACCGGGCCCTGGGCCTGGGGCCGGGGCTGTCCCTCACGACCCTCTCCTTCCTCGTGCTGCTCTGGTCGCTGTGGCAGGCCTGGCTGGTGGTGCGCTGCGGCCGCTCCCTGGCCAGCCCGGTGCGGCCGAGCCGGGGCGAAACGGCCCGCCTGATCAAGCGCAGCCTGTTCGCTGACCTGGCCGGGCTCAGCCTGGCCGCCGTTGGCTATCAGGCCCTGGCCGGCAGCCTGTTCGTGCAGGCCTCCATGCAGGTGCCGGGCTTCTTCGGGGCCCAGCTGGCCGTTCCGCCCGGCACCCGCGGCGGGCTGATGGGCCTGCCGATCACCTCGATCGAGATGCTCTCGGTGCTCAGCAACACCCAGGTGCTGTTCGCCCACCTGATCGGCCTGCTGATCAGCCTGTGGCTGCTGCAGCGGGTCTACCGGCCCGTCTAGGGCAGCAGCGCCTGCAGCGCCGCCAGCCCGCCCCGCCAGAACAACTCCGGCTGCAGGGGGGTCAGGGCGGCACCGCCTGCATGGATCTGGGCCACATCCGTGGGCCAGTCGCGGGGGCCGGCCGTGGCCGCTTCCAGATCGACCACCACTTCTCCGGCCAGCCAGTAGTAGGTGCGGCCACGGGGATCGATGCGCTCATTGAACTGATCCAGGTAGCGGCGCATCGCCGGGCGGCACCAGCGCAGCGGCCCGATCGCGGAGCCGGGCAAGGCGGGCACGTTGAGGTTGAGCAGCAATCCATCGGGCCAGCCACCGGCGATGACCCGCTCAGCCACGTCAAGGGCCAGGCCGGCCGCGGGCTCGAACTGCCGCCACTGGAAGCAGGCGCTGCTCACCGCCAGGGCCCGCAGCCCTTCAAGGGTGCCCTCCATCGCCGCGGCCACCGTGCCGGAATAGAACACATCACTGCCCAGGTTCGGGCCGTGGTTGATGCCAGAGAGCACCAGGTCGGGGGGCCTCTCCAGCAACCGGCCCAGGGCGAGCTTGACGCAGTCGGAGGGGGTGCCGCTGCAGGCCCAGGCCGTCACCCCTTCGGCGAACAGAGCATCGGCCCGCTCGGCCCGCAGCGGAGTCTGCATGGTGAGGCCATGGCCGGTGGCAGAGCGCTCCTGATCGGGGCAGACCACGGTGACCCGGTGGCCCCGGGACGCCGCCTCGGCGGCCAGGGCCTGGATCCCTGCGGCGAAGACGCCGTCATCGTTGCTGATCAGGATCCGCAGGGAAGTCATCGAGGGGGAATGCTCAGCCATGGCTGGCCGAAAGCTAAGTGGGCTGGATCCCTACAGTCGGGCCTTGATGCCCGGGTTCCGTGAGCGCCACGATCAGCCTCCAGCAGCTCAGCGAGCAGCTCGACAGCCTGGAGGCCGAAGCCGCCGCCGCGATCCAGGCGGCTGGCAGCGCCGCTGATCTCGAGCCGCTGCGGGTGGGGCTGCTTGGCAAGAAGGGGCGCCTCTCCGCCGTGCTCGGGGCAATGGGCCGGCTCTCGGCCGAGGAGCGTCCCCTGGTGGGTCAGCGGGCCAACGTGCTCAAGGAGCAGCTCCAGCAGCTGCTGGCCGAGCGGCTGGCCACGCTCAGCAGTGCAGCCCTCGAGCAGAGGCTGGAGGGCGAGCGCCTCGATGTGACGGCCCCGAGCCGGTACGTCCCGGCCGGCCACCGCCATCCGCTGATCTCCACCACCGAGGAAATCGTCGATATCTTCTCTGGGCTGGGCTACCGGGTGGAAGAAGGGCCGGAAGTGGAAACCGACCACTACAACTTCACGGCCCTCAACATCCCGCCCCACCACCCGGCCCGGGACATGCAGGACACCTTCTATCTGCCGGAGGGGTCGCTGTTGCGCACCCACACCTCGCCGGTGCAGATCCGCCATCTGGAAGCCAACCCGCCGCCGGTGCGGATCGTCGCCCCGGGCCGGGTGTACCGCCGCGATGCGGTGGATGCCACCCATTCGCCGGTGTTCCATCAGGTGGAGGTGCTGGCGATCGACGAAGGGCTGGACTTCAGCCACCTGCGCGGCACGGTCACCACCTTTCTGCAGGCGTTTTTCGGTGATCTGCCGGTGCGCTTCCGGGCCAGCTACTTCCCCTTCACCGAACCCTCCGCCGAGGTGGACGTGCAGTGGCGCGGCCGCTGGCTGGAGGTGATGGGCTGCGGCATGGTCGATCCGGCCGTGCTGGAGGGGCTGGGGCTGGATCCGGAGCGCTGGAGCGGCTTCGCCGCCGGGCTGGGGGTGGAGCGCTTCTGCATGGTGCGCCACGGCATCGACGACATCCGCCGCCTGTTCAGCAGCGACCTGCGCTTTCTCGAGCAGTTCTGAGCTGAACCTCCCAGGCTCATACCCGGAGCCGACAGGGCGTCCGAGGTGCCCGATAAACTCCGAGGTCTCCCGCCAGCGATCGGTGCCCTGCGTCGGACTGATCGTCAACGATGGCAAGGATCTGGCCCTGTCAACGGCCGATGCCATCGAGGCCCACTTCACAGCGGCCGGCACCAGCGTGCTGCGGGTAAGCAGCTCCGGCGGGGTGGTGGGGTTCGCCAACCCCGATCAACACCTGCGCACGCTCGGATACGCAGCCTGCGTTCCCCCCAGCTTTCACCGTGACATGAGCCTGGCCGTGGTGCTGGGCGGCGATGGCACCGTGCTCTCCGCCGCCCGCCAGACAGCTCCGATCGGGGTGCCGATCCTGACGATCAACACCGGCCACATGGGCTTCCTGGCCGAGGCCTACATCCACGAGCTCGAGGAGGCCCTGCAGCAGCTGGATGCTGGCCTCTGGACCGTGGAGGAACGGACCATGCTGGTGGTGAGCGTGATGCGGGGCGAGCAGCGCCGCTGGGAAGTGCTCTGCCTCAACGAGATGGCCCTGCACCGTGAACCGCTCACGAGCATGTGCCATTTCGAGATCGCCATCGGCGGCCACGTGCCTGTGGACATCTCCGCCGATGGGGTGATTCTCTCCACCCCGACCGGCTCGACCGCCTACGCCCTCAGCGCCGGCGGACCGGTGATCACCCCCGACTGCCCTGTGCTGCAGCTCACCCCGATCGCCCCCCACTCCCTGGCCTCCCGCGCCCTGGTGTTCAGCGACCGGGAGCCTGTCACCATCTTCCCCGCCACGCCGGAGCGGCTGATGATGGTGGTGGATGGCAGCGCCGGCTGCTACGTGTGGCCCGAAGACCGGGTGCTGATCCGCCGCAGCGAACACCCTGCCCGTTTTGTGCGGCTCCAGGACCATGAGTTCTTCCAGGTGCTGCGCAACAAGCTCGGCTGGGGCCTGCCCCACGTGGCCAAGCCCGGCAGCTCGGAAGCCGGCGCCAGTCAGCGGGGCCAGATTCGACGGGGACGGGGATGAGCCGTGGTGAACTGATCCTGCTGATTGGCAGCCAGGCCGAAGCCAGAGCCGAGCGCCTTTCCGCTTCGGGCTACCGCATCGCCAGGCTGGGTGCGATGCCTCAACCGCCGCTGCTGGCTCTGCTCTCCGGCGAAGACGCCTGTGCGCTCCTCCCCACCTTGCGGCTGACGATGCCGGACGTGCCCTTGCTGCTCGACATCGGCACCGACAGCGTCGAAGGCCGAGCCCTCTGCCTCAGTGCCGGTGCCGACGATTTCTGGCTGTCGACGGCCGGCTCCAGCGACCTGCTGGCGCGGCTGCGGCTGCATCTCCAACTGCGCAGCCACCGGGCGGCGCCCCGGGGCCTGCTCCAGGTGGCTGATCTGCGGGTCGATCCGAGCAACCGGGAAGTGCGGCGCGGAAACCGCCCTCTCAGCCTGACCACCCGGGAGCACCAGCTGCTGATGGTGCTGCTGCTCCATGAAGGGGAGGTGCTGAGCCGGGAGCAGATCCTGCGTGAGGCCTGGGGCGACCAGCAGGAAGCCGCCAGCAATGTGGTCGAGGTGTATGTCCGCTACCTGCGCCAGAAGCTGGAGGAGGGCGGGGAACGGCGGCTGATCCACACCCTGAGGGGCCGTGGATACTGCCTCTGCGACAGCCAGCCCCCCACCCCCGCCGCACCCGGACCCGGCTCCAGCCGCACTGGCCCATGAGCCATCCCCTGGCGCCTTGGTGGGCCCTGACAGCGACCCTGCTCGCCCTTGCCACCCCAGTCGGAGCCGACCAGCGTTCAACGGATCTGCGTTCAGCCGATCTGCGTTCAGCAACCGAGCCTCCGCAGTTCCTGCCGATCGAGGCGGAGTGGTGCCTGGAGCCCGAGGCCGTCGCAAGCCCCGTCGCTGCGAAGCCCTGCCTTCAGCTGGAGGTTCCCCGCACCCCCCGCCAGTACGCCTGGGGCCTGATGGCGCGCCCCCGCCTGGGAGAGCTGCGCGGCATGTGGTTCCGCTTCGAGCCGGCCAGCCCGGTGAGCTTCTGGATGCACCGCACCCTGGTCCCGCTCGACATGGTGTTCCTGCGCGGTGGCCGGGTGATCGCCATCGAGACCTCAGCCCAGCCCTGCCCCCGGCTGCCCTGCCCCAGTTACGGTCCCGCCGAACCCGCCGATGGCGTAGTGGAACTGGACGGGGGTGAAGCGAAGCGGCTGGGGATCAGGGTGGGAATGCCCGCTGCCCCCCGCTGGCGTGGCGAGCCGGCCAAGGGAAGAACCACCACGCCGACCACACAAGAGCCGATCTGACCCTCAGGGCTTCGCCAGGGGCAACAGGCACTTGTCCGAATCGCAGCCGGCTGGGCCGGCTTCCAGCAGCTCGCCCCCGTCGTAGCGCTGCAGGGCCTCAAAGAAATCGACGCTGGAGCGGCGGGCAGCCACTTCGGCCTGGAGCCGGGTGTAGGTGGCGGCATCGATCGGCTCGAACGGCAGCCGCGGGAAGGTGGCATTGGCATCGAAGCGGGCCAGCAGCGCCGCTGAGATGTAGCCCCGGCCATCGCTGATCGCCCTGTGGATCGCCTCAGCCAGCGGCTCGATTTCGTCCTCGCGGAACTCCACCGTGGCGGAGGTGTTGTGGGCCGTGTAGTGCTCCTGCACCTGCATGTAGAAGTCGAACTGGGCCAGGGCCGAGAAGTTGTTGATCTCCACCGCATCGGCGCCCGGGATGTTCGCCCAGCTCACCTCGGTGGGAATCTCCACCAGCCACTCGGTGCAGCGGGGGTCGAACGGATCGTCCAGCAGCCTGCCCTTGTCATCCTTGTCGCTCTGGCTGGGCACGATCGTGTAGCCGTAATCCAGGCAGGCCAGGGCAACCGGATCGTTCTTGCGGAAGGTGATGCGACGGATGAAGCGCTGCGCCTTGGGGGGGTGCCAGCCGGGGCTGGCGCCGGTGAGCAGGCTCTTGGTGCCGGCCGGTTGCACCGTCGTGCAGCGGTTGGGGCGGCGCAGGCCATGGCGGTCGCAGTAGTCCCACACCGCTTCATTCACGTAGCCCTTCCAGCGACCCAGGCAGGCGGCCTCCTGGGCCTTGAACGCCAGCCCCTGCTCCGTCTCCGGCCGCCCGGCTTCCCACCACTGCAGCCAGGGCGTACCGAAGGCATGCACGAAGAAGTCGAACAGACCGGTGAAGCTCACCCCGACGATCGGATCCCAGGCCCGGCTCTGGCGGTAGCGCTCCACCTCGAAGTCGTGGTTGAGCAGGCAGGCCACCGCCAGGCCGGCGGCCCGGAAGGCATCGGCCTGGGCCTGGTGGTCGGCGGGATCGATCCGGTTGAGGTGGACCTCCGCCAGGTTGCAGTGGAAATCAGCGCCGAGGATCTCACCGCAGGGATTGAGCCCGTAGCGCCCCAGACGGTGCTCCAGCTCGGCGGCACTGATCACTGGATGATGCAGCTGCAACCAGCGGCCCGCCTCCTCGCGGCCCTGGTCGCAGTAGATCCCCACGAACTCCTCGCGCAGCTCAGGGGTGGGCAGCAGGTCGGCATTGGAGCGGGCGATCGCTTCGGGAGCGAACTGGATCGCGCCTTCGCCGCTCTGGAATTGCTTGACCACCGCCTCCAGCAGCACCTCCTTGGAGGGACGGCTGTGGAACACCCGGGTGTGGTTGGCCATCCGCAGCGCATCGCGCTCGGGGTCGATGCTCCAGTTGCCTTGTCCGTCTTGCTGCCAGAGGTTCTCCTTGGCGCCGGCAGCGGAGAGATCCTCCGCGGAGAATTGCCGCATTCCGGCGGATCGCCGGATGTTGCCGGCCACGATCGTGACCGCCGCCTCATCGATCAGGAGGCAGCACTCCACCGAGCTGAGCTGGCGACCGATCGCCTTGTTGAGGATCTGGGCGACCCGGCCGTAGAGGTCGCCGAGCTTGACGGGGTTGGCCATGCCGCCGAAGCCCTTGAGCGTTTCACCCACCGGCCGCACATCGGATAGGTCGATGCTCACCGTGATCGGCGCCCCGGCATCGAAGCGCTCATCGCTGCTGAGCTCCAGCAGCAGCTGGTAGCTGTCGACCCAGCCGCGGCGGGTGTCGCCCACCTTGATCGCCACGTGATTGGCCTCGATCCGGTGGCTGGTGGCCTCCTGGCGGGCTCCGGCGGGGGTAAGGCCGATCGGGCTGACGCTCTCGATCGCCAGCCGGTTGCGCACCAGCGGCAACCGCTCGATCAGATGCGGCTCAATGATGGCGCCGGTGCCGCAGCCCATCATCGCCAGGTCCATCATCAGACTGAAGGCTTCCCAGTCGATCAGGTTGGTGGAGGTGCAGTTGTAGGCGCCGGAGAAGTTGTGGCGCTGCTCGATCCAGGGGGTGCCGCCGATCCAGAGCCAACGCCCCGATGGCAGCGCCTGCTGGTGCTTCTGCATGCGCCGGATCAGCTCCACCTCCTCGGCATCGAGATGGCCCAGCTGGCGCAGACCCTCCAGGTTGCGCTCGGCCACCTGGTGCCAGCTCTCGCGGCCGCCGGCGGTGCGGCGGGAATAGGTGCGATAGAAAACGGGGTTCGCCGCCGGGGCGGTGGTGGGGAAATCGGGCTCCAGCAGACCGTTGGCGCCGATCTGGCCGCCCTGCAGCCGGCCGGGCTCTGCGGCTGAGCCCACGGCCCCGGCGGGATCGCTCAGATCGGGGCGCGCTGGGGTGAGGGTCACGGCGGAGAAGGTGGTCTGGTCCGTGAACCATACCGCCACCAGTGGGGTCTGCAAGCGCTCCGGGCCACCAGTGGCAGCGCCCAGGGTTGGCCTGTCAGGCTGAGGAGATGACCAGCACCAGCAGCAGCACGGCACCACAGAGCGGGGCCGTGGACCCCGGGCAGGAGGCTCTGGCTGCAGCCGTGGCCCGGCGCCGCAATTTCGCGATCATTTCCCACCCCGACGCGGGCAAGACCACCCTCACCGAGAAGCTGCTGCTCTACGGCGGTGCGATCCAGCAGGCCGGGGCGGTGAAGGCCAAGGGGGAGCAGCGCAAGGTCACCTCCGACTGGATGGAGCTCGAGAAACAGCGCGGCATCTCGATCACCTCCACCGTGCTGCAGTTCGACTATTCGGGCAGCACGATCAACCTGCTCGACACCCCGGGCCACCAGGACTTCTCGGAAGACACCTACCGCACCCTGGCCGCCGCCGACAACGCGGTGATGCTCGAAGACGCCGCCAAGGGTCTCGAACCCCAGACCCGCAAGTTGTTCGAGGTCTGCCGCCTGCGCAAGGTGCCGATCTTCACCTTCATCAACAAGATGGACCGGCCGGGCCGCGAGCCGCTTGAGCTGATCGATGAGATCGAAAGCGAGCTGGGCCTCACCTGCTGGCCGGTGAACTGGCCGATCGGCAGCGGTGATCGCTTCCGTGGGGTGATCGACCGCCGCAGCCGCGCCGTGATCCTGTTCGATCGCGCCGAACGGGGCCGGCAGGCCGCCGAGCGCAGCTCGTCGGTGGAGCAGGCCCGCGCAGCGGGCGGCGTGGAGCCGGAACTTCTGGATCAGGCCCTTGAAGAACTGGAGCTGCTCGATGGCGCCGGTGCCGAACTGGATCTGGAGCGGGTGCACGCCGGCGAGCTCAGCCCCGTGTTCTTCGGTTCGGCGATGACCAACTTCGGTGTGCGGCCCTTCCTGGATGCCTTCCTGGAGCTGGCCCAGCGGCCGGTGGCCCGCACCAGCCATGACGGCCCCGTCGATCCGCTGCGGCCTGAGTTCAGCGGTTTTGTGTTCAAGCTGCAGGCCAACATGGATCCCCGTCACCGCGACCGGATCGCCTTCGTGCGGGTCTGCTCCGGCCACTTCGAGAAGGACATGACCGTGCGCCATGCCCGCAGCGGCCGCACGATCCGCCTCTCCCGTCCCCAGAAGCTGTTCGGCCAGGACCGGGAGGTGGTCGAGGACGCCTATCCGGGCGATGTGATCGGCCTCAACAACCCCGGCATGTTCGCGATCGGTGACACCCTCTACACCGGCGCCCGGGTGGAATACGAGGGCATCCCCTGCTTCAGCCCCGAGATCTTCTCCTGGCTGCGCAACCCCAACCCATCGGCGTTCAAGGCCTTCCGCAAGGGGGTGAACGAGCTGCGCGAGGAGGGGGCGGTCCAGGTGCTCTACGACACCGATGCCAGCAAGCGTGATCCAATCCTGGCGGCGGTGGGGCAACTGCAGCTGGAGGTGGTTCAGTACCGGCTGGAGCACGAATACGGCGTGGCCACCCGCCTGGAGCCGCTGGGCTTCTCGGTGGCCCGCTGGGTGAGTGGCGGCTGGGAGGCCCTCGAAGCGGTGGGCCGCCTGTTCAACTGCAAAGCCGTGCGCGATGCCTGGGACCGGCCGGTGCTGCTGTTCAAGAACGATTGGAACCTCAACCAGCTGGGCGCCGACCATCCCGATCTGGGGCTGAGCGCCGTGGCACCGGTGGTGAGCGGGGTGGAGCCGATCGCCCTTTGAGGCAGCCGAAAGCCACAGCGTCGGCTCACCCTCGCCAGAATCATTACAAAGAAAGGTAACAGCTGTGCCCACCCACCATTGGCTGGTCCGACCACGCCGCGATGGCGGCTCCGACTACGTCCACTTTCTCTCCCGCCAGGAAACCGTGGAGGTGCTCGAAGGCTGCCACCTGCCCCCCCAGATGCCGCTGCTCAAGAGCCGTCACTGGCTGGCAGCCACCGAGGCGGAAGCCCGTTGCCGCGATCTGCAGGAAAAAGGCGGCTACCAATCCTCTGATCCGCTCTTCTGAATCATGTCGTGGGGCCTGCCCTGAACCTTCCTGGGCCCATCGCCTCGATACGCTCGGCTGATCTACCCCGTCCACTGCACCGGAGGCCATGACCCACGGTTCCGCCCCACCCCCCAGTGGCGCTGATGGCTCCAGCCCCTACGAGCGGCTGGGGATCACCGCCGATGCCAGCTTTGATGAGGTGCAGGCCGCCCGCCGCGATCGCCTCGCTGCCCTGGCGGGCGACGGCCAGGCCCAGGCCCAGGTTGAAACCGCCTACGACGCGGTCCTGATGGAACGGCTGCGCGAGCGGCAGCAGGGCAAGGTCAGCAGTGCCGCCATGACCGCCTCGAAGCGCGAGGAGGTCAAGCCGGCCATCGTTGGCCGCACCCCCTCACGGCCCAGCTTGCCGGCCTTGCCGGCGCTGCCCCAGCTGCCGGGGGCCAAGCTCAAGCTGGTGCGACCCAGCCTCAGCCTGCCGAGCCTGGCCCTGGCCGAGGGCCGGGAACGCTGGTTTCCCCTAGTGGCCAGCGGCCTGCTGGTGCTGCTGCTGCTGGTCACCCCCGCCGGCTCCGCCGAGCTGCTGCTTGCCCTGGCCACCGGGGTGGCGGTGGTGAACCTGCAACGGCGCAACGGCCGCTTCCTGGCCGCCGTGGGCTGGAGCTTCGCGCTGCTCAGCCTGGGGCTGCTGCTGGGCGGCGGCCTGGTTCAGCTGCTGGATCCCTCCTTGCCGCTGGGCCTGCCGATCAGCGCTGAACAGGTCCAGAGCCTGCCTGCCCTGCTGCTCCTGCTGCTGGGAGCGCTGCTGATCGCCTGAACCGGCACCTGAACTCAGGCCACCGCCAGTTCGTTGATCAGCTCCCGCAGTTCCCCCTCCTCCACCCCATAAACCTCGTTGCAGAAGTGGCAGGTGAGCTCAGCGCGGCCGTCCTCATCGAGGATGGTGCTGAGTTCGGCTGGCCCCAGCAGCCGCAAGGCATCCACGCTGCGGCGGCGGGTGCAGGGGCAGTGGAAGGTGACATCCTGCCTGGCTTCGGCATCCTCAAGCAGCTTCGGATCAAGATCCGGGAAGATGTCTTCAAGCAGCAGGGTGAGGTTGCCGGAACAGGCGGCCAGGCGGCTGCTGAAGCCACTGATCTCCCGGCAGCGCTCCTCCAGCAGCGCCACCAGGGCCGGTTCACTGGCCGCCTTGGGCAACACCTGCACCAGCACGCCACCGGCGCAGCGCACGCCGCCGCTGTCGATCTGCTCGCCCACGAAGACGGCGGAAGGGGTCTGCTCGGAATGGAGCAGGTAGGAGGCCACGTCGTCGCCGATGCCGCCGCTGACCAGTTCGACGGTGCTGCTGTAGGGCTCCCCCTTGCCCTGGTCGCGGACCACATGCAGGTAGCCGGTGCCGGTGGCCTTGCGGAAATCAAAGCCGGGCAGCCCTGCTCCGGTCTCGATCAGGTCGAGCTCCAGACCCGGCTCCCCCACATAGCCGCGCACACTGCCGTCACGGCCGGCATCCACCATCAGGCCCCGCAAGGGCCCATCCGACTGGATGCGCAGATTGACGCGGCCGTGGCGCACCTTCATGGAACTGGCCAGCAGCAGGCCGGCGGTCATGGCCCGGCCCAGCAACGCCGTGGTGAGGTAGGAGAGGCCGTGCCGGCGCCGGGCGTAACGGGTGGTGACGGTGGTGAGCGCCGCCACCAGGCGGATGCCGCCCTGGGCCGCCGTGGCCCGCACCAACTGATCGGGCATCGGCCCACCCCCCCCAACTCAGGCCATCGTACGGAGCGCCGGCAGGGACCGCAGCACCCCCTGCTCCAGCCGCCAACCCTGGGTGATCAGGCCACGGAACAGCTCAGGCTCGTGGGTGACCACCAGCAGGGCCCGGTCGCGGCTGAGCTGGGCGAGCAGCTGCAGCACCTCCTGCCGCACCGACCAATCGAGGCCGGCGGTGGGTTCATCGAGCAGCAGCACCCGGGGATCCCGCACCAGCTGCACCGCCAGGGCCAGGCGCCGCTGCTGGCCGCCGCTGAGCCGCTCCGGTGCCTGCTGCAGCGACAGGGAGCCCAGTCCCACCTGCTGCAGCACCGCCTCCAGCCGCTCGGCCGGCAGCCTGCGCTGGCCGAGCTTCAGCTCCTGGCCCACGCTGAGTCCGAGGAAGTGGCGTTCCGGGAACTGAAAGACCAGCCCGCACAGCCAGCGCCGCTGGCGGGCCTGGAGCAGCTTCCCCTCCCAGCGGATCGTGCCGCTGTCCGGCTCGGCCAGGCCGCTGATCAGCTCCAGCAGGGTGGTCTTGCCGGAGCCGCTGCGTCCCGCCACCAGGGCGGGCTCGCCAGGCCTGAGGCTGAGATCCACGCCGTCGAGAACCGCCGCCGCCGCGGTGGCGGGTCGGTAGCGCAGGGCTTGGAGCTCGAGCATGGGCAGCCACGGGTCGTTCCAGCTTGCTGCGGCGTTGTTGGATGGGAGCCGATCGGTGGGCGCTTGGTGATGGAGGTCAGATTTCGTGACGTGGATCCGTTCAACTGCTGGATCTGGCTGCGCTTTGCCAACCCCCCCGGCCAGGGGGAGCGCAGCTACGTGGACACCGCCTTCGAAAGCTGGTTCTTCCTGGGCAAGCTGGGCGGCTTCAATGCCGAGAATCTCCAGGTGCATGAGGAGGGGGCCGACCTGAGCTGGATGGCCTACGACGGCGATGACGCCGAGAAGGCCCTGCCCGCCCTGATGCACAACATGGGCGAACTGGAGTACCAGGAGGAATGGGGCCGCTGCTGGATGGACCTGGGCACCAGCGACGGACTGGCCCTCGATGTGCTGATCAACGTGCTGCGCCAGCTCGACAACGACGTGACCGAGATCGAGGAGCTGGTGATCGGCGGAGTCAACGACGACTGGCCGGTGGAGGAGCAGGACGAGGCGATCTTCCCGCTGGGAGGCGGGCACTGAGCGGCTGGAGCCCCCACCCCCACCGCCATGGCCCGGGAACTGCGCCGTCTGTTGATCGAGCCGGGCCGGCTGGCCGAGCGGCTCGCCCTGACGGCCGAGGAAAGCCGCTACCTCACCCGGGCCCTGCGCTACGGGGTGGGGGATCGCTTCGCCATCACCGATGGGGCCGGCCGGCTCTGGAGTGCCGTGCTGCTCGACCCAGGCACGGCGGAGCTGCAGCAGCCCCCCGGCTGTCCGCTCGAAGCGGTGTCTCCTCCGAGCCCCTGCCTCGGCCTGGCCCTGGCCGTGCCGCGGCTCGATGGCGACGTGGTGATCCGCATGGCCTGCGAGCTCGGGGTCGATCGCCTTCAACCGCTGCTGGCGGCCAGGGGCAGCACTGGAGCGGAGCGGCGCCCGGGCCGCTGGCCGGCCATCCTGCGCGAGGCGAGCGAGCAGTGCGAGCGGCTCTGGCTGCCGGAACTGGCCGAGGCGGTGGAGGCCGCCAGCTGGCTGGCCAGGCCGGTGATGGGCCTGGCCCTGATCGCCTCCACGCGCCAGCAGGACTTGCCCCTGCTCAGTGCGGTGCTGGCCAGCCGCTCAGCAGGGCCACCGCTTGAGGCCGTTGCGCTGGCCATTGGACCGGAGGGGGGCTGGACTCCCGAAGAGGAAGGCCTGGCCAGGGAGACGGGCTGGCAGGCGGTGAGCCTGGGGCCCCGCATCCTGCGCTGCTCAACGGCGGCGGTGGCCGGCATCAGCCTGATCAGCCACTGGCGCAGCGGCCGCAATGGCTGTTGAGCTCAGCCGCGGACCAGGCTGGCGGCAATCTCCTTGAAGCCGGCCAGATTGGCGCCGGCCCGGCGGCGGGGCTGCGGCAGGGCGCCGGAGGGAATCAACAGCTCCGGAGCGAAGGTGACGGTGGAGGGGGCAGGGCGGTTCTCCTGGTCGCGCCGAAGCTCAGCGGCGATCGCCTCAGCCGTGGTGAGAGCAGGGGCCGCAGCCGGGGAGGGCTCGGCGGGAGCTGCCGCCGCAGGGCTGGCCGCCGGAGCGGGTTGCGCGGCCGGGCTGGTTTCCACAGGGGAAACCGGAGCCTGCGGAGCCACCGAAGCGGGAGTCTTGGAGCCGTCGCCCCCCAGATCGAGGAAGAAGGAACCCTTGCGGTTGAACACCATGGCCTCGGCCCTGCGTGGCAGTGGTCTCGATTATCCGCCGCGCCCCCTCCTCTCGGCGACGGGCTTAGGGGTGTGCAACAGAACGGACCTCTGCCGGCCAGCGAGCAGGCGGCGAGACTGGAGCTCGCCGCTGCGCCGCCGGGGCCATGGCCTTGTGGACTGATCTGCCATCCCTCCTGCCCCCGCCGAGCGGGGCCCAGTGGCTGCTGGCGTTTGGACTCAATGCGTCCCTGATCGCCCTCGCCCATTCCCTGCCGCTGCTCACCCGGGCCGGCTGGGTGCATGCCGGCATCCTCGGCACCCTGCTGTGGGGAAGCCTGGGCTGGCGCGGCTGGCTGGCGGTGGTGCTCTACCTGGCGCTCGGCTCCCTGGTGACCCGACTGGGCTTTCGCCGTAAACAGGAGGCGGGGCTGGCCGAAGGGCGGGGCGGGCGCCGCGGGCCTGAGAACGTCTGGGGTTCGGCCGCCACCGGAGCGGTCCTCGCCCTGCTCAGCACCGCACCGGCTGCGCCGGTGGGTCTGCTGCTGCTGGGCTTCAGCGCCAGTTTCTCCGCCAAGCTGGCCGACACCTGCGGCAGCGAGATCGGCAAGCGCTGGGGCCGCACCACACTGCTGATCACCAACCTGCGGCCCGTACCCCGGGGCACCGAGGGGGCGATCAGCCTGGAGGGCAGCCTGGCCAGCCTGGTGGGAAGCGGCGCCATGGCCCTGCTGATGCTGGGCCTCGGCCTGATCGGCTCCTGGGCCGCCTGGTGGCTGGTGACCCTGGTGGGACTGGCCGCCACCCTGCTCGAAAGCCTGATCGGCGCCACCCTGCAACCCCGGCTGGCCTGGCTGAGCAATGAGCTGGTCAACGGGCTGCAGACCCTGATCGCCGCCCTGCTGGCGCTCGGCCTGGCCCCGCTGCTGGGCTGAGCTGCAGCCCACTCCCCTTGAGCAGCAGCTGGGGACCGAACAGCTCCCCGAGGTCAGCGCCGATCTCCTGGCGCAGCTGGGCCAGCAGGGTTTCGCAGCCTTTCTGGGCGGCCCGGGCCTTCAGGCCGACCAGCTCGCCGAGCTCGCGCCAGGAGGCTCCCTCCAGCACGCGTCCCTCCAGCAGTTGGCGCTGGGCGGGGTCCAGGCGGCCGAGGCGCTGGCGCAGCCAGTGCTGGGGTTCAGCGTCGCAGCAGGGCGATTCGGCCAGGCTGTCCGGCCGGCAGGGGTGGGGTGACTGCCGGGCTTCGAGCTGGGCGAGCAAGGGCCGTTCCGAATCATCACCAGCCGTGGCGGCAGGGGCATCGAGGCTGCGGATCCGCAGGGCCAGGTGGAGGGCGCAGGCCTCCCGCCAACGCTCAACGCGGCAACCGAGCGCCGCGGCCAGGTCGTGCTCGCCCAGGGCCGGCAACTGCTGATGCAGGCGCTGCTGCTGCAGACGCTGGCCACGGCAGTGGAGCTCCCGCAACTGCCTTGAGCAGTGGAGGGGTTGGTGCTGATCCCGCAGGTGGTGCTGCATGGCGCCGCGGATGTAGGGCACCGCGTAGCTGCTCAGGGCCTGGGCCTGGCTGGGTTCGAAGCGCTCGATCGCCCGGATCAGGCCGAGGCAGCCCAGCTGCACCAGATCGTCGAAGGGCAGGGAGGTGGTGCGGCTCTGGCGGTCGGCCTGCTGGCGCACCAGGGGGAGGTTGAGCTCGACCAGCCGGTTGCGGTCGCGGTGGTCGCGGCTGGTGCGGTAGCGGTCCAGCAGGCGGGCGTTGAGGGCGGCGAAGGCTTGATCCGACACGGTTGAAAGGGGGTGAAGACCGTGGTTTCACCCTCCGTCCGGAGCTGCGTTCCAGGCCATTCCCCAGCCGGGGGAAATCTTCTCCCCCAATCGGGTGACCCCCAATCGGGTGACCCCCAGTCGGGTGACCCCCGGACGGGTGACCCCAGACCGAGCCGGAACGATCGCCCGGCTAACGGGCCGGGGTGCTGGCGTGCGCCGGTTCCAGCTCGGCCCAGCGCAGCAGGGCGGACCACTGCCGCAGCTGCTCGTAGATCCGCCCGTGGCCGGCGGCGTTGAGGTGGAGGCCATCGCCGTCGATCAGCCGCAACCAGTGGGGATCCCCCAGCAGCGGCTCCAGCAGCGGCAGGAAGGGCACATCGGCCTCCAGGCAGGCCTCCTCCAGCAGGCGCTCGTAGTGGTGCACGGTGGCCAGGTCGTACCAGAGGCAGCCGGCGTAGGGCATCACCGCCTCATCCACCGGCGAGAGCCCCAGCACCAGCACCGGTGCCAGGGCCGTGGCCTGACGCAGCAATTGCTGGAGGCCGAACAGGAAGGCGTCCGGTGCCAGTTGATGGCGGCCGTCGCGGCGGCCGACCCGGGCCGTGTCATTGAGACCGATGCTGATCAGGATGCCCTGGGGCGCCTGGCGCCGCAGCTCGCCACGGCTGCCCACCTCGCCGGGCAGGCGGGCGGCCAGCCGCTCCAGCCCATCGCCCCGCACCCCGAGGTTGTAGAGCACCGGCCCGCCGGGCAGGCCCATCCAGTGGCGGCGCAGCCGTTCGCACCATCCGCCGTTCTCCGGATCGCCCCAGCCATAGGCACTGCTGTCGCCCAGCACCACGAGCTTGCGGGGAATGGCAACGGGCATGGGGGGGCGAGGCGAGGCGTCAGCCCGCCAGCAGCCGGCGGCGGGCGCGGTCGCTGAGATCCTCCCCCACCAGGGTGAGCACCGCGTACACCGCCACCAGGGCGAGGAGCTGATCAACGGCAAAGGAGCTGAGTGCTTCAAGCAACAGCGTTCCCAGCCCGGCCGCCCCCACCAGGCCGACCACCACGGTTTCGCGCAGGATCACATCGGCCCGGTAGGCGCCATAGGCCAGGTAGGAGCGGGCCAGGCCACTGAAGCGGCCGTAGAACAGGGCCAGCCGTGGGCCGCAGCCGGCGCAGCGCAGCGCCGCCTCGGCATCGCCGCCCACCGCGCTCCCCGCCGCCGTGTCGGCGGCTTCGAGCAGCAGGCGACCCAGCACGCCGAGGTTGTGGAAAGCCAGGGCCAGGGCCGCGGTGACCAGGCCGGGCTTGAGCACGAACAGCAGCAGCAGGGCCGTCAGGGGGGGCGGCCAGAGCCGCCCCAGGGCCCAGAGGGCCTGCAGCAGCAGCCGGCCCCACGGCCAGGGGGCGACGAGCAGCAACAGCAGCGGCGCGACCCCCACCGCCAGGGCGGCGGCCAGCAGGCTGAGCAGCACGGTGGTGCCCACCAGCGGCCCCCAGGGCAGGGCCAGCACCGACGGCCAGTCGGGATGGAATGGCGGCAACGCCTGCACCACCAGCAGCGCCGCCGGATTCACCCCCAGCGCCAGCGCCAGCAGCAGCAGCACCGGCAGCAGGGCCAGCAGGGCCAGCAGCAGCTCGCGTCCGCGGCTGCCGATGCCACCGGCCGCCAGGCCGAAGCGGCCCGGCATGCCCCAGCGCTGGCGCAGCAGCCGCAGCAGCCCCTCCAGCAGCAGCATCACGGCGAGCAGCAGCCATAGACAGGTCCAGAGCTCATGGAACTGCAGGGACTGCAGGGTGAGCCGCAGCTCCGTGCCGAGGCCGCCCAGGCCGAACACACCGAGCAGGGTGGCGCTGCGCAGGGCACATTCCAGCCGGTAGCCGCTGTAGCTGAAGGCCCCGGGCAGCAGGGCCGGGCCCAGGGCTGTGAGCAGGGCGGCGGCACCGCCGGCACCGGCGGCGCGCAGGCCGTCGAGCGGGCCGGTGGGCAGGGCATCGAGCAGATCACTGATCACCCGGGCCACAAGGGCGGCGTAGGGAATGGCGATCGCCAGCACCGCCACGGCCGGTTGCAGACCCACCAGCTGCAGCAACAGCAACCCCCACAGCAACTCGTGGATCGAGCGGGGCACCGCCAGAAACCGCCGCAGCACAACGGCTGACCAGGCGCCGCCCACCAGGGTTCGCCAGACGGTGCGCGAGCTCAGCACACCCCCCACCAGCCCCAGGGCGAGGCTGAGGGCCCAACCGAGCAGGGCGATGGCCACCGTCACCCCCAGCCCCCGGAAGGCGGAAGCCAGCAGGGCGGGATCGAGGGAGGGGGTCAGGGCGGCGGCGGCGAACTGGCCGATCAGCTCCCAGCCCCCGCCATGGACCAGACCCGGCAGCAGCACCGCCAGGGGCAACAGCACCAGGGCCGGCAGCAGCATCAGCAGCGGCGGGGCGGGGCCGGGGCGCGGATGGGAAGCCGTGGCCTGGGGTGTCATGGCGGCCCGTCCGGCCAGGGCGGCGGCTGGGCGCCGTAGAGCGTCTGGATCAGGGCGGCATCGACGGCACCGGGGGGGGCATCAAGCACCAGACGACCCGCCTGCAGGGCCAGCACCCGGTCGAAACCACTGACCAGATCCGGCCGGTGCAGGCTGAGCAGCAAAGCGCGCGGGGCCGTGGCCTGTCGCAGCAGCAGGGCCAGCAGCTCGGCCGCCAGGCGTGGATCGAGGTGGGCCAGGGGCTCATCGGCCAGCAGCAGGGTCGGCTGCTGGCGCAGCAGCCTGGCGATGGCCAGGCGTTGACGCTGGCCACCTGAGAGGGCCGTGACGGATTGGCTCAGCAGGGCAGGGTCCAGGTCCACCTGCTGCAGGGCGGCGGCATTGGCTGGCGTTTCGAGCGGCTGCAGCAGGTTGCGCAGGGCCCGCGGCCAGCCCCACGTCGCCAGCCGGGCCGCATTGAGGTTCTGCTGCACACTGAGCTCCTCGATCAGGCGGAGGTCCTGCCAGAGGGTGCCGATCCGGGCCCGCTGCCGTTGCCGCAGCCGGTGGGAGCGGGCCGGCGCCGCCCCCTCCCAGAACAGCTCGCCGCCGGCCGGTGGCAGCAGGCCGTTGGCCACCGCCAGCAGGGTGCTCTTGCCGGCCCCGCTGGCCCCGAGCAACGCCACCCGCTCCCCGGGCCGCAGCTGCAGGGAGACCCCGGCCAGTCGGTGGCTGCGGCGACCCTGCACCGTGACATCACGGAGCTCCAGCACCGGCGGCGGTGCGCCCGCTGGCGAGCCGGTCGGGTGCATGGCTCAGCGGATCTTGCCGATCTCGCGTCCCACCTTCTCGATCGGCTCGTACTGCCGCACAGGGGCCGGGATGAATCGCCTGGCGCCGAAGAGATCGAGGATCAGGGCCTGCTGGGAGTTGCTGGCGCGCAGATTCAGGAAGGTGGACTGCAGCCGGGCGGTGAAGCCCTTGCCGAAGCGCTGGTCGAGATCGGGCTGGGCAAGCCAGTGGTAATTGGGATAACCGGGGGTGCGCCAGATCACGATCACCTTCTTCGGGTCGGTCTTGCCGGAGCTGAGGCTGCTCTGCCACACCTCCTCGTTCACCACCCCCGCCTGGTAGGCACCGCTCTGCACCAGGGCGATGGTGGCGTCGTGGCTGCTGCTGAATCCGGGTGCACCGCCGGCGAAATCCTTCAGCCGCACGCCCGCCTGACCGAGGTAGTACTGGGGCATCAGCCGGCCGGAGGTGGAGCTCTCCGATCCGAAGGTGAAGCGCTTGCCCTTGAGCACAGTCAACCCCTTCTGGGAGGTGATGGGCCTGATGCCGCTGGCGGTGTTGGCGATGAACAGACTCTGGAAGGAGGAGTCGATGTCGCGCTGGGCGATCACCTTGGCGCCGGGCTTCTGCAGCCGGGCCTGAACGCCGGTGAGGGCACCGAACCAGACCAGGTCCAGGTCACCGCGCCGGAAGGCACTCACGGCGGCGGTGTAATCGGTCACTGGCACGTATTGCACCGGCACACCCAGGCTGCGGCTGAGTTCGTTGGCCAGCAGGGGGTAGAGGCGGTTGAGGGTTTCGGCCTTCTGGTCGGGAATGGCGCTGATCCGCAGCAGCTTCTGCTGGGCCTCGGCCCGGGGCAGCAGCGGGGCGGTGTTGGGGCTGGAAGGGGGGAGGACCGCCGGCAGCAGCAGCACGGCAAGGCCGGCCAGCGCGGCGGTCGAACGTTCTCGCAGCCGGAGGAAGGAACGTTGCAAAGGGGATCGCATCGACAGGAGGGGATTCAGAGGCTGGCCAGGAAGCGCTTGAGGCGGGCCAGGCCATCGCTGATTGTGGCTGGGGAGGCGGCGCAGGAGAGCCGGATGCAACGGTCGTCACCGAAGGCCACCCCCGGCACCACCGCCAGACCGACCTGCTCCAGCAGCTGGTTGCAGAACCGCATCGAATCCAGGCCGTAGCTGCTCACATCGGGAAAGGCGTAGAAGGCACCCTGGGGCGGTTGCAGCTGGATGCCCGGCAGGGCCCGCAGGCCGTCGCTGAGCAGGCTGCGGCGCTGGTTGAACTGCTCGGCCATCGCCGCGACGCAGGTGCGCGGGCCCTCGAGGGCGGCCAGGGCGCCGTACTGGGCGAAGGTGCAGACGTTGCTGGTGCTCTGGCTCTGCAGGGCGCTGGCGGCGCTGATCACGTCGCGGGGCCCGGCCAGGTAGCCGAGCCGCCAACCGGTCATCGCCCAGCCCTTGGCAAAGCCGTTGACCACGAACACCCGGTGCCGCAGGTCGGGGGCGATCGCCGCCAGGCTGTGGTGCTGATGGCCGGGAGCCAGCAGGAATTCGTAGATCTCATCGCAGACCACCGCCACCTGGGGATGGCGCCGCAACACCGCCGCCAGCCCTTCCAGCTCGGCGCGGCTCATCACCATGCCGGTGGGGTTGGCGGGACTGTTGAGCACCAGCAGCTTGCTGGCCGGGGTGATCGCGGCCTCCAGCAGCTCGGGGCGCAACCGGAACCCCTCACTGGCCTGGCTCGGCACCAGCCGCACGCTGGCGCCTGCCAGCTGGGCCATCTCGGGGTAGCTCAGCCAGTAGGGGGAGGGAAGCAGCAGTTCATCGCCTGGACCCAGCAACACCTGGAAGAGGTTGTAGAGCGCCTGCTTACCGCCGTTGGTGACCAGCACCTGGTCGGGGGTGGTGGCGATGCCGTTCTCGTCGCTGAGCTTGGTGGCGATCGCCTGGCGCACGGCCGGTTCGCCGGCGGCGGGCCCATAGCGGGTGGCACCGCGGGCCAGGGCTTCACTGGCCGCCTCGCAGATGAAGGCGGGGGTGTTGAAATCGGGCTCACCGGCACTGAGGCTGCATATGTCGTAACCGTCGGTGCGGAGCTGACGGGCCCGGGCAGAGATGGCGAGGGTGAGCGAGGGCTGCAGAGCGATCGCCCTTGCCGAGAGGTTCAACGGGCAGGGCATCAGCAGCGTCGCAGCGTTCGACCGCAACATGGGCGGTGGCACTCAGGCAGTGGAGCGCGTGAAATGAAGAGGTCATCCTGCCTGACGCCCGGCTGGCTCCATAGGATCCCGTTTCCCGATCGCCTCCGCATCGAAGCCGGATCCCCAGCTCCCGGGCAACCCGGCCCGTTCCCCACCGCCGGCCGGCCGGTCGTAGAAGGGCTGCAGCGGCTGCATGACGGCTGCGACGCCTGCCGCCGCTGCGGTCTTGGCGCCACACGCCAGCAGGTGGTGGTGAGCCGAGGCAACCCCACCGCCCGGTTGATGGTGATCGGCGAGGGACCCGGGGCGCAGGAAGATGCCAGCGGTTTTCCGTTCGTCGGACGGGCCGGAAAGCTGCTGGATCAGATGCTGGCCAGCGTATTGATTGACACCAATCGTGATGCCTACATCTGCAACGTGGTGAAGTGCCGCCCGCCGGAGAACCGCAAACCCACCGCCCAGGAGATGGCGGCCTGCCTGCCCTGGCTGCTGGAGCAGGTGGAACTGGTGCAACCGGAGCTGATCCTGCTGGTCGGGGCCACAGCGGTGGAGGGGGTGCTGGGCATCAAGGGCGGCATCACCCGGCTGCGCGGCCAGTGGCAGCAGTGGCAGGGGCGCTGGTGCCTGCCGATCTTTCACCCCTCCTTCCTGCTGCGCAATCCTTCGCGGGACAGCGGCAGCCCGAAGTGGCACACCTGGCAAGACCTGAAGGAGGTGAAGCGGCGGCTCGATCAACCGGAGGGCTGACGCTGCTGGCCCATCGCCAGTTTCCAGGCGGCTGTGACAGGCTTTGGCCAACACCGGCCCACCCCCGATGACCGGCACCCTTGCCCGCCCCGACACCAGCCTGCCTGGCCTCCCCACTGACTGGGCCAGCAACCCCCGCTACGACACCCTGATCCGCCGCCGCAAGACCCGCAGCGTGCGCGTGGGCGACATCTGGGTGGGCAGCGAGCACCCGGTGGTGGTGCAGTCGATGATCAACGAGGACACCCTCGACATCGCCGGCGCCACAGCAGGCATCCGCCGCTTGCACGAAGCGGGCTGCGAGATCATGCGGCTCACGGTGCCAAGCCTGGCCCACGCCAAGGCGGTCGGGGAGATCCGCAAGCGCCTCGAAGACAGCTACCAGCCCGTGCCCCTGGTGGCCGACGTGCACCACAACGGCATGAAGATCGCTCTGGAGGTGGCCCAGCACGTCGACAAGGTGCGGATCAACCCGGGCCTTTATGTGTTCGACAAACCCGACCCCACCCGCACCGAGTTCACGCCCGAGGAAGTGGCGGCGATCGGCGCGCGCATCCAGGCCACGCTCGAACCGCTGGTGAGCCTGTTGAAGGAGCAGGACAAGGGCCTGCGCATCGGCGTGAACCACGGCTCCCTGGCCGAGCGGATGCTGTTCACCTACGGCGACACGCCGCTGGGGATGGTGGAGAGCGCCATGGAGTTCATCCAGATCTGCGATCGTCTCGACTTCCACAACATCGTGGTGTCGATGAAGGCCTCACGGGCGCCAGTGATGCTGGCCGCCTACCGGATGATGGCCGACCGAATGGACGCCGCCGGCTTCCACTACCCCCTGCACCTGGGCGTCACCGAAGCGGGCGACGGCGACTACGGCCGCATCAAGAGCACCGCCGGCATCGCCACCCTGCTGGCCGAGGGGCTGGGTGACACGATCCGGGTGTCGCTCACCGAGGCGCCCGAGAAGGAGATCCCGGTCTGCTACTCGATCCTGCAGGCCCTGGGCCTCAGAAAAACCATGGTGGAATACGTGGCCTGCCCCAGCTGCGGCCGCACCCTGTTCAACCTGGAGGAGGTGCTGCACGTGGTGCGCAACGCCACCGCCCACCTCACCGGCCTCGACATCGCCGTGATGGGCTGCATCGTCAACGGTCCGGGCGAAATGGCCGATGCCGACTACGGCTACGTTGGCAAGACGCCCGGCACCATTTCTCTGTATCGCGGCCGCGAGGAAATCCGCCGGGTGCCGGAGGCGGAGGGGGTGGAGGCGCTGATCGCCCTGATCAAGGAGGACGGCCGCTGGGTCGATCCCTGAACCGGGCAGGGCTACCGGTCAGGCTGCCGGTCACATTCGGACGTGGCTGCAACCGGCCATTTTCCTGGGCTGCAGCCAGCTGAGCGAGCTAACTTAAAGCTTCAATCCAAGGCGCGCGGAGTTTCCCTCAATGGCCAATGGTCGCACCAGCCTGCTCGTGTTGGCGGGGATCGGCGCCTGCACAGCGGCGGCGGTGGTTGGCGGTGAGTGGTTCATGGCGCCGAGTTCCGCCTCCCTGATCACCGACAGCCCCAAGGAGGTGATGGATCAGGCCTGGCAGATCGTCTTCCGCGACTACCTCGACACAACCGGCAAATACACCCCGGAGCAGTGGCGCAAACTGCGGCGTGATCTGCTCGCCAAAAGCTACGGCAACACCAAGGAGAGCTATGAGGCGATCCGGGGAATGCTCGGCACTCTCAATGATCCATACACCCGCTTCATGGATCCGCGGGAGTTCAAGGAGATGCAGATCGACACCTCGGGGGAACTCTCCGGTGTCGGCATCCAGCTGAGCCTCGACAAGGACACCAAGGAGTTGGTGGTGGTGTCCCCGATCGACGGATCGCCAGCCTCCCGCGCCGGGGTGCAGCCCAAGGACGTGATCCTTTCAATCGACGGCAAAAGCACCAAGGGGATGAGCACCGAGGACGCGGTGAAGCTGATCCGCGGCCAGGCCGGCACTGCAGTGACCCTGGAGATGCGCCGCAAGAACCAGGTGCTCAGCGTGCCGCTCACCCGGGAGCGGATTGAGCTCCATGCGGTGGAGCATCAGATCAACACCACTCCTGATGGCCTGAAGGTGGGTTACATCCGCCTCAAGCAGTTCAACGCCAACGCCTCCAAGGACATGCGCGCCGCCCTCCAGGACCTGGAGGGCAAGGGGGTGAAGGGCTACGTGCTTGACCTGCGCAGCAACCCTGGCGGCCTGCTGGTGGCGAGTGTGGAGATCGCCCGCCAGTGGCTGGATGAGGGGATCATCGTTTCCACCCGCACCCGCGACGGCATTCAGGATGTCAAGCGCGCCAATGGCCGGGCTCTCACCAAGGCACCGGTGGTGATCCTGGTGAATGAGGGGTCCGCCAGTGCCAGCGAGATCCTCTCCGGCGCCCTGCAGGACAACAAACGCGGGGTGCTGGTGGGCCAGAAAACCTTCGGCAAGGGCCTGGTGCAGTCGGTCCGGGGCCTTTCCGATGGCTCAGGCATGACGGTGACCATCGCCAAATACCTCACCCCCAGCGGCCGGGACATCCACAAGCACGGCATCAAGCCCGATGTGCTGGTGAAGTTGAGCGAGAAGGAGATTGAGGGTCTGAAATTCGACGACATCGGCACCCACAAGGACGTTCAGTACCGGGAGGCCGAGAACACTTTGGTGAAGCAGTTACGCATCATCGGCAGCGGTACGGCCAAGCCCTACAGCCCCACCAGTGCCAACCTGCCCCAGGCCCTGCCGGCTCGCTGAGAGCCAGAGCGGGATCAGGCCGCTCCGTTCACGGGCTGCATCAGGCCACCGCCGGGGTTGGAGTCGTCGTCATCGTTTTCCTGATCGGACTGGAAGAGGGCAAACAGGCCCAGGGCCATGGCGCTCACCAGGACCGAGGCCAGTTGCCAGCCGGTCTGCAGGTCGAGCGATGAGGTTCCCAGATCCATCAATTCGCCCATGGTCAACTGCAAGTGGAGGTAGTGTAACGATTTTTTGCGCTGAACCGGGGCATGGGCGAACGGGGATCTACCGCAGCAGCCTGAGCTGCCCGGTGGGGGTCACCACAGCCGGTCCCGGCCGCTGCGCAACGCCTGGAGTTTCCGCTCCAGCACCACCAGCGCCGGGATCAGGGTGAGGCCATTGGCCACGATCAGCGGGCCGTCGTCGGTGAGCAGGCCATAGATCCCCCAGCCGGTGATCCCCGCCGTGAACAGCAGATACATGCGCAGCGAGATGCCGCGGGTGTCGCCGCTGCGCACCGTCTTGATCGCCTGGGGGAAAAAGCTCAAGGTGGTGAGCGTGGCGGCGGCGTAGCCCAGGAGGGTCACCGGCAGGGGCTGGGGCATGGCGGGGCCGAGGCAGGCGGAAGGGGATTGGTGAAATCCTGATGCCACCGGCGGATCGGCGCCGACCCATCGGTCACGCCTAAGTTGCCAGCGCTTGCCGGAAGCGCCTGTCATGCAGCCCATCGACGATCTGCTGCGCGACACAACAGCCCGCTACGCGGAGCGCCGCGAGCAACGCGACAGGACCGGGCGGCTGATCGAGGAGCGGGGGGTGCTGGCCGCCAACGATCCCGAGCTGGTGGCGCAGCGGCTGGACCGGCTCCATGCCGATCGGCAGCTGGTGGAGCAGCTGGAGGGGATGGGGCGCAGCTTCAGCCCCACCGGCCCGGGGGTGGCCCCCCGCGATTTTCCCCGCTCCCTGGAGCGAGTGATGGGCAGCAACGACCTGATCGGCATCCGCTTTCTCGAACAGGGGGTGCAGGTGGCACGGGCCGTTGCGCGGGTGCAGATCCGCGATGGCCAGGGCAGGGCCGCTGGTTATGGCACCGGCTTTCTGGTTTCGCCCCGCCTGTTTCTCACCAACAACCACGTGCTGGCCACGGCGGCCAGCGCCGCCGCCAGCCAGGCCGAGTTCAACTTCCAGGAGAGCGCCGGCGGCGAGATCCAGCCCAGCGAGGTGTTCCCGTTTGCGCCGGAGCTGTTGTTCCTCACCGACCCGGAGCGGGATTACCGCCTCATCGCCCTGCGGCCCGATCCGCGCCTGGCCCGCTATGGCTGGCTGCCGCTGATTCCCCAGACCGGCAAGCTGATGGTGGGGGAAACGGTGAACATCATCCAGCACCCCAACGGCGAACCGAAGCAGCTGGCCATCCGCCACAACAAGGTGGTGGATGAACTGGAGCTGTTCCTCCACTACAAAACCGACACGGCGCCGGGCTCCTCCGGTGCTCCGGTGTTCAACGACCAGTGGGGGTGGTGGCCCTGCACCATTCCGGCGTGCCGGAGCGCTCGGCCGAGGGCAGGATCCTGGCGCTCGACGGCCGCAACTGGGAGGAGTGGATGGGCGAGCAACGGGTGGCCTGGATCGCCAACGAGGGTGTGCGGGTCAGCCGTCTGGTGGCCCACATGCAGGAGCAGAAGCTCGCGCCCCAGGGGCAGCGGCTGCTGGAGGAGATGCTCGAGCCCGGCGCCACCCCTGCGGCGCCAGTGGCGCTGCGCACCCAGCCGCCGCCCGGGCAGGCCGGCGAGGCGGTGACGCCGCCCCCCCAGGCATCCGGTGTGTCCACCTGGACCATCCCCCTGCAGGTGAGCGTGAGCATCGGCACCGCCCAACTGGGGATTGCCGCCGCAACGGCCGACGGCTGGATCCCGGCCGGCGCCGGCCAGCCCGCTGCCACGGCGGCAGAGCTGTTCGGCTGGGGCCGCCCGACCCGACCCCCGGCCGCGCCTAAGATCACGGCGCCGTTCTCGCTGGCGGCGCTGATCCGAGCCGGCTTCAGCTGGGATGGCGCCCTCTCGCTCGCCCTGGCCAGCCAGCTGGCCTATGAAGCCCCCGCCGCGGTGCAGGCGCGCTGCCTGGACTGGGGCTTCAGCAGCTGTGAGCCGATCAGCAAGGGGCCGGCCCAGTGCTTTGTGGCTGGCACCGATGAATTGGTGCTGGTGAGCTTCCGCGGCACCGAGGGCGTGGCCGACTGGCTCAGCAACCTGAAGCTGGCGAGCCGGGAGAGCGGCCGTTTCGGGCCCGTCCACGCGGGCTTCCTGGAGCAGTTCAAGGCGCTGCAGCAGGACATCGAGGCCATCCTGCGCTCGGCCCCCGGCCGCCGTCTGGTGATCACCGGGCACAGCCTCGGTGGCGCGATCGCAGCGCTGGCCGCCGCCAGCTGGGTGGGTGAGCTGCCCCTGCACAGCCTGTACACCTACGGCCAGCCGATGGTGGGCAAAGCCGTCTTCGCCACCTACGTGCAGCGCCGGTTCGCCGATCGCTATGTCCGCTTCGTGAACGCTGCCGATGTGGTGACCCGGGTACCGCCCGGCTACCGCCATGCCGGCCAGCTCTACCGCTTCGACGCCAGCGGCGGCCTCAGTGCCCAGCCGGCAGGGACAGGCGGCCGCGAATCCAGCCCCATCACCCCGGCGGCGGAGACCAGCCAGGCCCTCTCCGCCGCGGAATTCCGGGACCTGCAGGCACGGCTCCAGGCCTGCCGGCCGGCCGGGGCCGAAGGCGTTGTGGCCCAGGAGGGTTTGACCACGCTGATCAGCGACCACATGATCCTGGCTTACATCAGCAAGATTCAGAAGATCTGCAGCTGAATGAGGCTGACGCTGGAGCCGGTGATCTCCAGGATGGAATCGGTGGCGGCGGAGAAGCCGGCAACGCCATCGTTGATCGCCAGGAAGGGGGGTGCGGCTGCCAGCGACCGGATCGCTGAAGCGGAAGCCGGCCACACCACCGATGGAAGTGATGGTGAGGGCGGCCGCGTTGAGACCAGCCACTGAGCCGAGGCCGATGGGATTTGGCGCCGTGGCCAAGCTTCGATCACCGGCGCTTCGATGTTGTCGAGACCGGTGACCAGTTCGGCGATCCGATCGATGGGCGTTGCCGAGCTGGCCAGCAGCAGAGCATCCGCATCGAAGCGACACCACGCTTCCTCAACCGCCTGTCTTGGCTGGACTGTCGCGCTGGGCCCCTTCGAGGATGCTGCCGTAAGGAACTCAGGGCAGGGCTTGACTGAGTAGGGCGTGCAGGACTTCCGAAGGCGGAACCGGATGGATGTCAGAGTCCATGCCTCAAAGATTCATAGAATCGTTCCCAGGAATTCTGGCAATCGCCATGGCCACGCGCTCGATCAGCGTCTCCCTTGAGGAAGGCCTGCTCGCCGACCTCGATGCCCACAGCGCCAATCGCTCGGCGGCAGTGAGCGAGGCGATCAGCCTCTGGCTCCAGCAGCGGCAACTCGAGGCACTTCAGCTGGCCTACACCGGTCTGGCCCAACTGCACGGCGGTGACCTCAAGGACGCCGCCAGGGACACCGTGACCATGGGAGCCGAAGCGATGGAGCGGCTGGATGGCTGAGCGGGGTCGGATCTACCGCTGGCCCCGCAACCGAAGCTTTGGCGATACAAAAGCTCGACCGGTGCTGGTGATTTCGCCGGAGGCCGCCCACCACGCCAGCACCCGCCGGGTTGTGGTTCCCCTGAGTCGTGATCCCCGTCTCAATGGCCATCTTCTGGGGGTGGCGTTGGATCCCAGCCCAGCCAATGGGCTCCAGCTCCGCAGCTATGCGATGACCTGGCATCCCACCACCGTGGATGCCATCAACCTGGGAGGTCCCCTTGGACGCATCACCGCAGATCAGCTGGCGGATGTGCTGCAGCGGATCTCAGCAGCCCTCGACCTTGGGATGCAGGAACCTTGGGCATCGGGGGTTTGAAGCACGGGTGAGCCTCCCTCACACCACCAGCACTGCCTCGTTCTTCGCCTTCTGCTGCTCCAGCCGCTGCAGCTCGCTGAGCCCGTCGGCCCCTGGGATCTGAGCCGCCATCGACCCCAGCCACTCCATCAGGGTGTCCAGTTGCTTCTCGGCCGGCAGCACGCTCAACCCCCGGGCCAGCACCTTGGCCGTGCTGCCGGCGCCGCCCTGGTACACCAGCCGGCCATGCAGGTGCTGGGGCAGGCCCTGGCGCAGCAGGCGGAAGGCGGGCTCCTCCATCGGTGTTTCCAGCACGATGTTGGGCTTTTCGGGTTTGATGCGGGAGAAGCCGCAGCGCTTGGCCAGCAGTTTCAGTTCCATCAACTGAAGCAGGCTCGCCACCGGTGCCGGCAGGGCGCCGTAGCGGTCGATCCAGCCGGCCGCCAGCTCCAGCAGCTCCCCCTTGCTGCCGCAGGCGGCGGCGGCCCGGTAGGCGGCCATCTTTTCGTCTGCTTCGGTGATCCAGTCGGCGGGGATGAAGGCGGTGATCGGCAGATCGATCTGGGTGTCCTCCACCACCGGGATGTCCTGGCCCTGGATCTCGGCGAGGCTCTCCTGCAGCATCTCCATGTAGAGGTCGAAGCCGATCGTCTCCAGCTGGCCGCTCTGCTCCACCCCCAGCAGGTTGCCCACACCGCGGATCTCCATGTCGCGCATGGCCAGCTGATAGCCCGAGCCCAGCTGGGCGAACTCCTGGATCGCCCGCAGCCGCTGCCTGGCGGCCTCGCTCAAGGCCGCTTCGCCGGGATAGAACAACCAGGCATGGGCCTGCACGCCGCTGCGGCCCACCCGGCCCCGCAACTGGTAGAGCTGGGCGAGGCCGAACCTGTGGGCATCCTCCACCAGAATCGTGTTCACCCTCGGGATATCGAGGCCGCTCTCGATGATCGTGGTGCAGAGCATCACATCGGCCTCTCCGGCATTGAACGCCACCATGGCGCTCTCCAGCTCCCCCTCCGGCATCTGGCCGTGGGCCACCTGCAACTTCAGGCCCGGCAGCATCTCGCGCAGCTGGCCCGCCACCTCCTCGATCCCCTCCACCCGCGGCACCACATAAAACACCTGGCCGCCGCGATCCAGCTCCTGGCGGATGGCGCTGCGCACCGCTTCCTCATCCCGGGCGGCCAGGTGGGTCTTGATCGGGCGGCGCAGCGGTGGCGGCGTGGTGATCAGGCTCATCTCCCGCACCCCCGAGAGGCTCATGTAGAGCGTGCGCGGAATCGGCGTGGCGGAGAGCGTCAGCACGTCGACGTCTTTCCTGAGCGCCTTGATCTTCTCCTTCTGGTTCACCCCGAAGCGCTGCTCCTCGTCCACCACCAGCAGGCCCAGCTGCTGGAAGCGGGTGCCCTTGCCAAGCAGCTGGTGGGTGCCCACCACCACATCCACCTTGCCCGCCTCCAGGCCATCGAGGATCGTCCTGCGCTCAGTGCTGGTACGGAAACGGTTTAGCAACGCCACCTTGAGCGGATAGGGGGCGAAGCGTTCGCTCAGGGTGCGCCAGTGCTGCTGGGCCAGCACCGTGGTGGGGGCGAGCAGGGCGCACTGCTTGCCGGCCGTGACCGCCTTGAAGATCGCCCGGATCGCCACTTCCGTCTTGCCGAAGCCCACATCCCCGCAGACCAGCCGGTCCATCGGCTGGGCCTTCTCCATGTCGCGCTTCACCTCGGTGATCGCCTTGACCTGATCGGGCGTGGGCTCATAAGGGAAGGAATCCTCCAGCTCCAGCTGCCAGGGGCCATCGGGGGGAAAGGCGAACCCCGGCGACTGGTGCCGCTCGGCGTAGAGCTTGACCAGATCAATCGCCACCTTGCGCACCGTCTTGAGCGCCCGCTCCTTGGCCTTGCTCCAGGCCACCCCGCCCATGCGGTTGAGCTCGGGGGGGGCATCGGTGCTGGCCCGGTAGCGGCCCAGGCTGCCCAGCTGGTCGGCGGCCACCCGCAGGGTGCCGTCGGCGTACTGCACCACCAGGTAGTCGCGGGACTCGCCGCTGATCGCCAGCTTCTCCAGCTTCAGGAAGCGGCCGATGCCGTGGTTGCGGTGCACCACGAAGTCGCCCGGCACCATCTTGAGCGGATCCACCGTGCGGCTGGTCGCCTTGCGACGCCTTCGCACGTAGCCGCTGGCCGCCAGGGAATGCTGGCCGAAGAACTCCCGGTCCGTGAGCAGCACCAGCTTCCAGGCCGGCAACTGCAGACCCTCCAGCTCGGCGGTGCCCTTGAGCTTCAGCGCCACCGGCGTGTTCTGGTCGATCAGCCGCTCGATCGCCGGGAAATCGTGGGGGTTGGGCACGAAGCGGGCGATGCAGTCGTGCTCCTCCAGCAGCGCCACCGCCCGGCTGGGCTGGGCTGAGACCAGCCAGACCCGGGTCTTCTCCTGCTGGTACCCCTTGACCAGCGCCGCCAGGCGGCCGAACTGGTTGGGGTGGGCGACCGCGGCCCGGCTGGCCAGATCGAAGCTGTTGGGGTGGCGGTCGGTTTCGTTCAGCTCGGCCAGATCGAAGCCGGCGAAGGCTTCGGCGGCCTGCAGGGCCTCGGCGATCGGCCGGTGCAGGGCGGGCAGCAGCTCCAGATCGCTGTGGTGGGCAGCGGCATGCTCAAACCACTGCTGGCCGTGGGCCAGGCCCTGGCGCCGCTCATCGATGGCGATCAGGCTGTGGGCAGGCAGGTAATCGAGCAACGAAGCAGGCTGCTGCCAGGCCAGCCCCATCAGCCGCCGCATGCCCTCGGGCGTGCCGCCCTCCAGCAGCTGGTCGAGGGCTGCCGGGCTGAGCAGCCGTTCGAGCCCCTCCGGCATCGTCTCCCGCAGGGCATCGGCCACCAGGGGGCCATATCCGGTGGGGGTGAGCCGCACCGCCTCGATCGGATCGAGCGAGCGCTGGGTGGCCGGATCAAACTCGCGCAGCTTCTCGAGCGTGTCGCCGAAGAACTCCAGCCGCACCGGCAGCTCGGCGCTGACCGGGAACAGGTCGACGATGTCGCCGCGGCGGCTCCAGCTGCCCTCCTGCTCGATCGTCGGCACCCGTTCATAGCCCAGCCGCGAGAGGGTGGCGGCCAGCTCCTCGAGGTCAACCACCTGACCCTTGCGCAGGCTGAGGCACTGGGCGGCCAGGGCGGCAGGCGGGGGCAGATGGGGTTGCAAGGCCCGCTCGGTGGCCACGATTGCGCCACGCCAACAGCCCGCGCCACCCCACACCCCTCCCTCCACCAGCTCGCTGAGCACCTGCAGCTGACCCCAGGTGATCTCACTGGTGGGATCGAAGGGCTCGTAGGGGGAACCCTCGCTGGTGGGGTAAAGGGCGGCGGTGGGCCAGCCCATCAGCTCCAGCAGGGCGCTCCAGCGGCCCGCCTCCTCCAGGGTGGGCACCACCACCAGCAGCGGTGCCTGGGCCAGCCGGGCCAGGGCGCTGGCGATCAGGGCCCGGCCGGCTCGACCGGCGCCGCTCAGGCGCAGCCGCTGGGGCCTGCGGCTGCGTTCCAGCACTTCACCGGTGAGGGGCACCTGCTCGAGCTGGCGCACCAGGGCGGTGAGGGGCATCGGGAAGCGGCTGGCGGGGGCTTCGATCCTGCCAGCTCCGCGTCAGCATGGAGGCACTGCATTCCCCCCTGGAGTCCCTGGCCCGCTTTGATCACCCCACCCACCCGCTGCTGGCGAGCCTGCTGATCGGCGCCGGCCTGGTCGGGCTCGCCGTCGGGGCATGGGCACCGGAGCGGCCGCACCCCACCCTGGCGGCGTTGGAGGCCGTGCCGCTCCAGCTCCAGGACCTCTGGCTGGCCAGGGCACCGGCTCCCCCCAGGCCCGGTGATGTGGTGCTGGCGGCGGCGGATCTGGCGCCGTTGCTGGCCTCGCTCCGGCAGGCGGATCAGAACTGGCGGCCCCGGGCGATTCCGCTGCCCGGCGGCGGCTTCCGCTACCTCTACAGACGCCGCGCCGATGACCCGCTGCTCAACGTCGAGCAGATCAAGCAGCGCATGCTCAACCCTCCGGAGTTTGGCTTGGAGCAGCAGGCGATCGCCGCCCTGATCCCCGCCCTCGAGCGGGTGGGAGTGCTGGTCGTGCTGGGTCCACCGATCAAGCCCGGGGCGGCGGCCGAATGGGACCCGGCCGCCCGCACGATTCGGATCCAGCCGTCCGTGGTACCAAACGGCAGCGCCGAGTTTGCCCGGGTGCTCAACCACGAAGCGATCCACGTGGCCCAGAGCTGCCGCCGCGGCGGCCTGGCCGCCCAGCCGAAGCTGCTCGGGCTCTCCACCCAGCTCGATGCCCAGGGCCAGCGGCACCTGGGCGACCCCGTCTATGCCCGCGCCTCACCGCTGGAGCGGGCCCTGGAGCGGGAGGCCTACGCCAACCAGCACCGCCTGGAGCTGGCCATCGCCCTGCTGCGCAAGGAGTGCCGGCAGCGGGGCTGAGTAGCCCCGGCTCAGCCGGGCGTCGGCTGGCCGATCAACACCCCCTCCAGCAGCATGTTGAAGTGCAGCAACTGCTCATCGCTGAGCTGCTGGCGGCTGGCCAGGGAAAAGTGCCGCTCCAGGAACTCCCGGCCCTCGGTCGGCCCCCAGCCCAGCTGGCCCAGCAAGTGATCACACTGGCCGAGCAGCTCAGGCCGCCGCAGCGGTGGGCGCGCCAGGGCCGGATCGCAGCCCGGCTCCAGCCGGAGCAGGGCCTGGCGGTAGCTGAGCAGATCGCCATAGCGCACCAGCCGGCTGCGGCTGGGATGGCCGAACACCCGCTCCAGGTAGAGGGCCTCCTGCTCCCGACCCCACTGGAGACGCCTGAGCTGGAGGTCCACCTCGGCCAGCTCGTCGCTCCAATCCTCCGGATCGGCCGGGGGCTCGGCGCTGGCAGGTTCCGGGCTGGTGGGAGCCAACTCGGCGGGACTCGGCCGCGCCGGGCTGGGCTCAGCGGCGGCGGCTGTGGCGGCGCGCACCGGTGCCGGCATGGCTGCAACAGGAGGCGCAGCGGTGGAGTGCAGGCGGCTCCGCAGGCGCTCGATCGCCCGGTCCTCCGCCTCCTCGGCGTTGCCCCCCTCCCCCAGGGCGCTGCCGAGGCATCCCCCCTGCTGCCAGGCACTCACCAGCACCACCCGGCGGCCCGGTTCGGCATGCACCAGATGGGACTGCAACTGCATCGGGCCTAGGCCGTGTTGAGCGTTTTCTACAGTGATGTGCTGAGAGCACCGCTGCACGCCCATGGAAGCGGAGTCAATCGAGTCCCTGACGCCCCTGTTGCAGGGAGCGGATCAGTGGGGCGAGCTGCTCCTGCTTCTGCCCTTGCTCGTGGCCCTCGAGGCCGTGCTCTCCGCCGACAACGCCATCGCCCTGGCGGCGATCTCACGGCGGCTGCAGGACCCGGTCCGCCAGCGCCAGGCCCTCAACCTCGGCCTGGCGCTGGCCCTGGTCTTCCGCATGGGTCTGATCGTGGCGGCCCGCTGGGTGTTGCATTTCTGGCCGCTGCAGCTGGCCGCCTCGGCCTACCTGCTCTGGCTGGCCGGCTCCAACCTGCTGGGGGCTGGCCAGCAGGAACCGCCACCCGGCGGCGGGGGGATCGCACCGCACCAGCCGGCGGGGCTGCGGGGGGTCGTGATCACCCTGGCCGTCACCGATCTGGCCTTCTCGCTCGACAGCGTCGCCGCCGCCGTCGCCGTCACCGACCGACTCTGGCTGGTGATGCTGGGCGGCGTGATCGGCGTGATCGCCCTGCGGCTCACCGCTGAGCTGTTCATCCGCTGGCTGGCCCTCTACCGCCACCTCGAGAAGGCCGGCTACCTGGCGGTGGGGCTCGTCGGCCTCCGGCTGCTGCTGCGTCTGGCCCTGCCCCAGATCGTCCTGCCGGAATGGGCATTGCTGCTGCTGGTGGGATTGCTTTTCCTCTGGGGCTTCTCCCGGCGGAACGAAGACCAGCCTGGGGAGGTGAACCCCTGAGCCCCCTGCGCGTCGAGCTCCGCCAGGCCGGCACCGACCGGCTGCTGGAGCATCTGGAGCTGGCCGATCTGGGTGCTGTGCCCCAGCCCGGGCGTTGGTTCGAGCTGGGCTCGCGCAGCTTCCTGGTGCTGCAGCGCCACCACCGCTACCAGCTCCGCAACGGGCGCTATCAACTCGCCTCGGTGGCCCTGCAGGTGAAACTGCAGCGCCAGCCCAGCGATGCCCGCTGGTGGAACCACCGCTGGGTGATCGGCGACCCCAGTTGCCGCTTCAATGCGCGCACCCCGCTGCTGCGCTGCGCCGTGCTGCCGGAGGGGCCCTGCGAGCGCTGTTCCCACTACTCCCCGGCTTGGTCCACCTGATCGGCCGGGTCGAAGGGCTCGAGCTGGAGGGTGCTGTGGGCGATGCCCAGGACCGCCAGTTGCTCTCTGGCCTGGTGCAGCAGCTCCCTGTCGTCGATCATGCCCGCATCCCGCAGCAGATGGGCGGTGAGGGCGATCCGGGACGTGCTCATCCCCCAGACGTGGAGATGGTTGACCTGCCGCACCGCCGGGATCTGCAGCAGGGCGAGCCGAACGGCCGCCAGCTCGATCCCCCGGGGCACTCCATCAAGGGCCACGCTCAAGGCCTCCTGCAAGAGGCTCCAGCCGCTCCAGGCCACCACCAGTCCCACGGCGATCGCCGTGGCCGCATCCAGCACCGACCAGCCGGTCACACCGACCAGCACGGCGCTGACCAGCACCGCCGCTGAAACGGCCGCATCGGTGAGCAGGTGCACCACTGCGGCGCGCCGGTTCAGGTCATGGCTGTGGTCGTCGCCGAACAGCCGCGCCGAAAGCAGATTCAAAACGATGCCGGCCGCCGCCGCCCAGGCCACCGGGCCACTGACCACCGCGACGGGATCGAACAACCGCTGCAGGCCCTCCACCACCACCACCGCCGCGGCCATCAGGATCAGCACCGCATTGGCCAGGGAGGCCAGCTGGGTGCTGCGGCCCAGGCCGTAGGTGAAGCGCGGACTGGCGGGCCTGCTGCTGAGCCGCTCCGCCCCCCAGCCCAGCAGCAGCCCCACCACATCGCCGATGTTGTGCACGGCATCGCCGATCAGGGCCAGGGAGCCGAAGCTGAAGCCGATCACCAGCTGCAGCGCCGAAAGGGCGCTGTTGAGGAGCACGCTCCAGCGGAAGGCCGCCGCCGATCCCGGACGGCGCGCGTGCCTGCTGTGGTCGTGGCTGGTGTGGTCGTGGGCCATGGGGGGAAGGCTGGTTCAGCCGAGGGCCTGCCTGAGGGCGACGAGGCCGAAGACAAGGAACAGAGCGCCGCTCAGCCTGAACAGGACCCGTTCCTCGATCCGCTGGCCGATCCACTTGCCGGCACCCACCGCCAGGCCGGTGACGAGGGCATGGCCAGCCAGGGTGCCGGCCAGCAATCCGCTGAAGGTGAAGGCGGGCGCGGTGGCCAGGGCGATCGTGGCGAACTGGGTGCGATCGCCCAGTTCGGCCAGGAACACCAGCACGAAGCTCTCCCGGATCACCGCCCAGCTGCCCCTGGCCTGCTGGTGTTGATCGGCCCGGTCGACCAGCTCCTCCGCCTCGCGGGCTTCCTGGGCGGCGGCGCCAGCGGGCATGGCCTGGGCATCGATCAGCAACTTGATGCCGAAGCCGCCGAACAGCAGTGCCGCCAGCCAGGGCACCACGGCCTCCGGCAGCAGCTCCCGCAGGCCATAGCCCATCGCCAGCGATAGCAGGGTGACGGCGGCCAGGGCGGCGAATGCGCCCAGGAACACCCAGCGGCCCCTGTGACGTGCAGCCAGGATCATCGCCATGAAGAAGGTCTTGTCACCCAGCTCCGCCAGGGTGATGGCGGTGAGGCTGGAGCCGAAGGCGGCGAAGGTGGGGTCGCTGGCCATCAGGAGCAGGGAACTGGGGTGAGCCTGCCCCAGGGCGGCAGCTGGCGCTGTTCAGCTGCCGGTGGCGAAACGGGGCTCAAAACGGCTCAGCCGCTGAGACGAACCCCACCCCACCGTAATAGTCGAGGATCGGCTTCAGCCCCAGCCGCAGCGCCTCGAGCACCGTGGGCTCGCAGAACACGATCACATGGGCGTTGGCACCGAAGCCGCTGAACTCCATCGACTCCGAAACCATCCCGTGCGGTCCGCGGCCGGTGACGTGCCGCATCACCGTGTAACCAGGGGCATGGGCGGCATCGATCAAGGGCAGCACCCGCTCCAGTTCCCGTTCGCTGATGATCAGATCAAGGCGTTGCATCGGGGTTCAGCCTGCGGGGATGACGCGTTGGAGCAGAGCCATGTAGAGCGGGATGCCCACAATGATGTTGAAGGGGAAGGTGACCCCCAGGGCCGTGGAGATGTAGTAGCTGGGATTGGCCTCCGGCACCGTCATGCGCATCGCGGCCGGAACGGCGATGTAAGAGGCGCTGGCGCAGAGCACCATGAACAGGAGGGCATCCCCCTGGGGTAAGCCCAGCAGCAGGGAAAGGCCGAGCCCGACCGCCGCATTGAACAGGGGCATCAGCACCGCGAAGCCGATCAGGAAGGCCCCCGCCCGGCGCAGGTCGCCGAGGCGTTGCGCCGCCACGATGCCCATGTCCAGCAGGAAGAAGCTGAGGGCGCCATAGAAGAGCTTGCCGGTGAACGGCTCCAGCTTCTCAAGGCCCTGGGGGCTGAAGGCCGCCACCAGCAGGCCGATCAGCAGGCTGCCGAGCAGCAGCAACACCGAGCTGTTCAGGAAAGCCTCGTGCAGCAGGGAGCCCCAGCGAATCGACGGGCCGCCTTGCGCCTCAGGGCGCCGCTGGGCTCCGGCCAGTTTCACCAGAAGCAATCCCACGATGATCGCCGGTGATTCCATCAGGGCGAGTGCCGCCACCATGAAGCCGTCATGGGGAATGCTGGTGACGTCAAGGAAGCTTTCGGCCGTGATGAAGGTGACGGCGCTGATCGATCCATAGGTGGCGGCGATCGCAGCTGCATTGAAGACATCCAGCCGCTGCCTGAGCACCACGAAGCTGTAAAGCGGCACCAGCACCGACATCAGCATGGCGGCCAGCACCGTGGTCAGCACCTGATACCCCAGGCCGCTGTGCTCCAGCTCCACCCCACCCCGGAAGCCGATCGCCAGCAGCAGGTAGAGGGAGAAGAGCTTGGGGAGCGGGGCCGGAATCTCCAGATCCGAGCGCACCAGCACAGAGATCACGCCCAGGGCGAAGAACAGAACCGGCGGTGAGAGCAGGTTCTGCAGCACCAGGCTGGTCTCCATCGGCGCCTGGATCCGCATGCGGTGCTGAGTCGACCTTACAGACCGGGCGAGCAGCAGACCGCTTCAACCCTTGACGGCATCACCCGTGGCGCTGGGCAGGATGTAGCGCTGCAGCAGCACGAACAGCAGCAGCACCGGCAGGATCGACACCACCGCTCCAGCCGACACCATGCGCCAGTCGAGCGAGAAGCTGCTGGCCAGTTGCTGCAAGCCAAGCGGCAGGGTGTAGAGCTTGGGGTCATCGAGAATGATCAACGGCCAGAGGAAGTCACTCCAGGTGCCGATGAACACGAACATCGCCAGGGTGATCAGATCAGCCCGGGCCGCCGGGATCATCACGTTCCACCATTCCCCCACGCGGCTGCAGCCGTCGATGCGGGCCGCCTCCTCCAGTTCCGCCGGCACACCGACGAAACTCTGACGCAACAGAAAGATGCCGAAGGCTGTGGCCGCCTGGGGAATTATCAGGGCCCAGAGGCTGTTGCGCAGGCCGATCTGCACCATGAGTAAATACAGCGGGATCATCACCACCTGGAACGGAATCAGGATGGTGGCGACCACTAGGGCCAGCACCAGGCCACGGCCGGCGAAGCGCATCCGGGCCAGGGGATAGGCCGCCAGCGAACAGAACAGCAGGTTGGCCAGCACCGCCAGCAGGCTCACCACGGTGCTGTTGAACAGGTAGGTCCCGATCGGATGATCGGCGAACAGCCGCTGGTAGGCGTCGAGGCTCGGCTGGCTGGGCAGCAGGCTCGGCGGGGTCGTGAAGATGTCTTCCGCTGGGCCCTTCAGCGAGGTGCTCACCAGCCAGAACAGCGGCACCAGCACCAGCAGGGCCAGCAGCAGCAGCAGGCCGAGCTGCAGAGCCGGCCGCAGGGCGGCGGCGAAGCGGGAGTGCCGGGTTGCTGGGGTCAGGGCAGGCATGACCATGGAAGGCTTCGCTGCAACCTAGGGACAGACACCAACGGCAGCTGGCCTATGGCCACCACCTGGCGCTGGGGATCAACCCCTGCCGCGGGGGCGACTCTCCCGCGAGGCGGGCTGGCTGCGGGGCGAGCCGCTGCGGGAAACGTTGCGGCGGCCCCCCTTGCCACGGCCGCCACTGAGATCCAGGGGGGGAGCGGAGAGGATGGTGGGCTCGAAGCCCGGCACCGGCTGGCGGGGCAGGGGGTTGCCGATCACCTTCTCGATCGCCCGCAGCAGTTCATGCTCCTCAGCGGCCACCAGGGAGAGGGCATGGCCACTCTGGCCAGCCCGGCCGGTGCGGCCGATGCGGTGGACATAGTCCTCCGCCACATTGGGCAGGTCGAGGTTGACGACGTGGGGCAGCTGCTCGATGTCGAGGCCGCGGGCGGCCAGATCGGTGGCCACCAGCACCCGCATCTCGCCACTCTTGAACCCAGCCAGGGCCCGGGTGCGCGCCCCCTGGCTCTTGTTGCCGTGAATGGCCATGGCGGTGATGCCTTCCTGGCTGAGCCGGTCGGCCAGGCGGTTGGCGCCGTGCTTGGTGCGGGAGAAGACCAGCACCTGCTGCCAGTCGTTGCTGCGGATCAGGTGGCTGAGCAGGTCGCCTTTGCGAGCCATGTCGCAGGGATGCATCACCTGTTCCACCAAGGGCGCCGCCCGGTTTTCAGGTGTGGCCTGCAACTGCACCGGGTTGTGCAGCAACCCCTGGGCCAGCTTGCGGATCGAGGGGTTGAAGGTGGCGGAGAACAGCAGGTTCTGGCGCTTCGGTGGCAGCAGGGCCAGGATTTTATGGATGTCGCGGATGAAGCCCATGTCGAGCATGCGATCGGCTTCATCAAGCACGAGGATCTCGAGCCGATCGAAGCGGATGGCGTTCTGCTGGTAGAGGTCCATCAGCCGGCCGGGGGTGGCCACCAGCACGTCGGCGCCCCGGCGCAGGCGCTGCATCTGCGGGTTGACCTTCACCCCGCCGAACACCACATCGCTGCGCAGATCCAGAAAGCGGCCATAGGCCTGCACGCTTTCCGCCACCTGGGCGGCCAGCTCGCGGGTGGGGGTGAGCACCAGGGAGCGCACCTGGTTGTTGCGGGCGTGGGGGCCGTGCTGGAGCCGCTCCAGCATCGGCAGGGTGAAGCCGGCGGTCTTGCCGGTGCCCGTCTGGGCCGCCGCCATCACATCGTGGCCACCGAGCACAGCCGGAATCGACTGCAGCTGGATCGGCGATGGCACCGTGTAGCCCTTCAGGGCGATCGCTTTGAGCAACGGCTCCGAAAGACCGAGCGAGGCAAACGAAACGCCGGCGTCGGGAAGATCGGAGAGAACAGGGCGCACTTGCGGTGCCTGCTCCTCTGCGTCAAGGCGGCGGATGGGTGAGGTGCGGCGACCGCCGCTGGGTTGCTCCTGTCCCGGAGCTGGGTGGGTCAGAAGGGTGATCGGAGCAATCCGCGATGCTGCCTCAGCTTAGGTGGGTGGATCGGATGCCATGGTCGGGCCTCGATGAACCCCATCCTGTACGCCCGTCAGAGGTACAGGAAGCGTGATCCCTATGCCAGCCAGCTCGCCTGCAGCCTCTTGGTTGATCAGCCCGAAGAGCCTGACGGGATCGGCTTGGCGGTGAAGCTGGGGGCGATCTGGTGGCCGCCGTGCCCAGCAACCCTTGCAAAACGACCGGTTCGAACCGGCGGAGGCGTTCAGCGCGCGGCGCCGGCCAGGGCGGTTTTTCCCACCCCCAGCGCCCGCAGCTCCTGAATCAGACCCTGCAGCACCTGTTTGGCATCGCCGAACACCATCGAGGTCTGGGGGAGCTCAAACAGATCGTTGCGGATGCCGGCATAGCCGGAACCGAGGCTGCGCTTCACCACGAACACCGAACGGGCCTGATCCACCTCCAGCACGGGCATGCCGTAGAGGGGGCTGCCGGGATCGCTCTTGGCCCGGGGGTTCACCACATCGTTGGCGCCCAGCACGATCACCACATCGGTGCGGGGGAAGTCGGGATTGATCACCTCCATCTCGATCAGCTGGTCGTAGGGCACATCGGCCTCCGCCAGCAGCACGTTCATGTGACCAGGCATGCGGCCCGCCACCGGATGGATGGCGTAGCTCACCGCAATGCCGTGCTGCTCCAGCAACCGGGCCAGCTCCTTTAGGCTGTGCTGGGCCTGGGCCACGGCCAGGCCATAACCCGGCACGAACACCACCCGCTCGGCAGCCTCGAGGGTGAGCGCGCATTCCTCGGGGCTGCACGAGGTGACGTTTTTGTAGCCCTCGTCCTTGGCGGATCCACCGCCCTCCCCTGATGCGCTGGCCCCGCCAAGGGCGCCACCGAACAGCACCGAGGTGAGCGAACGGTTCATCGCCGTGCACATCACCTGGGTGAGGATCAGCCCGGCCGCACCCACCATCGCTCCAGCCACGATCAGCAGCTCGCTGCCCACCACGAAACCGGCGGCGGCGGCGGCCACGCCGGAATAGGAGTTCAGCAGGGAAATCACCACCGGCATGTCCGCACCACCGACCGGCAGGGTGAGACCCACCCCCAGCAGCAAGGAGAGGATGGTCAGGGGGACAAGGGCAAGGGGGAAGCCTTTCAGCACCAGCGCGCAGCAGGCCAGGCAGGCCAGCGCCGTGGCGATGTTGACCGCATGGCGCTGGGGCCGCAGGGTCCAGGCCGGCGTGCCGAGCCATTCCTGCAGCTTCCCCATCGCCACGATCGAACCGCTGAAGGTGATCGCACCAACCACGACGGAGGCCAGCACTGAGATCTGGCCGATCAGGCTGAGCGGTGTGGGCAGCTGGGCGGCGCCAATCGCCACCAGCAGCGAGGACATGCCGCCGCAACCGTTGAACAGGGCCACCGTCTCCGGCATGGCGGTCATCGCCACCCGGTAGGCCAGCAGCGCCCCGACGCCCCCACCGGCGGCCAGGCCGAGCAGCATCCAGGGCCAGCCATCAAAGCCCTGCTGCAGCAGGAGGCCCGCCACCGCCAGGACCAGAGCCAGGGCAGCCAGGCCGTTGGCGGTGCGGGCGGTGCGGATCTTGGCCAGCCCCTTGAGGCCGAGGGCCAGCAAAAGAACGGCCCCCAGATCGAGCGTCAGTTCTCCCATCAGTTCGATTCCTTGCGTTTGAACATGGCCAGCATTCGATCGGTGACAAGGAAGCCACCCACCACGTTGAACAGGGCAAAGCCGAGTGCCACGGCCCCCAGCAGGCGCAGGGCCGGGCTCGGTGCGGCGCCGATCAGCGCCAGGGCGGCCAGCAGGGTGACCCCACTGATCGCGTTCGCGCCGGACATCAGCGGTGTGTGCAGGGTGGGGGGCACCTTGCCGATCAGCTCAAGGCCCAGCAGGCTGCCGAGCAGCAGCACCCAGAGCGCCTCCGCGCTGCCGAGATCGGTACTCATGCCAACACCTCCTCGAGGGCAGGCCAGAGATCGGAGCGGCGGCACAGGCCTTGATGGGTGATGAGGCAGGGGTCGAGCAAGGCATCCTCCGGATCGAAACGAAGCTCCCCCTCCTGGATCAGTTGTTCCATCAGGGCGGAGAGATTGCGGGAATAGAGGGCGCTGGCGTGCTGGGGCACGGACGCCGGCAGGTTGGAAGCTCCAAGGATGCGAACCCCGTCGATGACAACCGTGCAATCCAGCCGGCTGCCGGCGCAATTGCCCCCCTGGGCCACGGCCAGATCCACCACCACAGCACCGGGGCGCAGCTTGGTGAGCAACTCCTCAGTGATCAGCAGGGGAGCCGGCTTGCCAGGCACCTGGGCGGTGGTGATCACCACGTCGGCCTCCTGCAGGTGCAGCGCCAGCTGCTGGCGCTGGGCCTCCAGGAAAGCCACCCCGGCCTGGCGGGCGTAGCCACCGGTTTCACCGGGGGCATCGAGGCTGGGCGGCTCGATGAAGCGGGCCCCCAGCGACTCCACCTGCTCCTTGGCAGCGGGGCGCACATCGCTCACCTTCACCACGGCGCCCAGCCGCCGGGCGGTGGCGACCGCCTGCAGGCCCGCCACGCCGGCGCCGAGCACGAGCACCTTGGCCGGCTGCACGGTGCCGGCGGCGGTCATCAGCATCGGGAAGAAGCGGTCGAGTTCGGCCGCCGCCAGCAGCACGGCCTTGTAGCCGGCGATGTTGGCCTGGGAGGAGAGGGCATCCATCGTCTGGGCCCGGCTGATCCGGGGCAGCAGCTCCAGCGCCAGGGTGGATACCCCGGAACTGTTGAGCCGATCGAACAAGGCGCGATTGCCGTAGGGATCGAGCAGGCCGATCAGCAGGCTGCCCGCGCGCAGGTGCCCGTAGCCGCCCGCCTCTGGCTCGCTCTCGAGCGGCGGGGGCTGAACGGTGAGAACCACGTCGGCCTGCTGCCAGGGGTCGGCGGCATCGGCAGGGCTGATCTCCGCACCGGCCTCGGCAAACAGACGATCATCGAAGCCTGCTGTCAGGCCGGCGCCAGCCTCCAGACCCACCTGGCAGCCCCAACCCGTGAGTCGACGAACTGTTTCGGGAGTGGCGGCCACCCGCTGCTCTCCTGATCGACGCTCCCTGGGCACAAACACCCTGATCACAGGATTCCTCGCAAGGCGGCACTCTTCATGGAGCTTTTCGGAGCGCAACGCAAGCTGTTCCTGAGCGTTGTGTTCGTGCCATCACAGAAACGGCAAACGGCTTCGCCACTGGCGAGCCAACGGCGCAAGACATTCTTGTGTGCCGATTGATACAATGAACCCGGCAAAGGGTTCCTAGATCGGCTCGGAAAAAACAGCCCAGCACCAAGCCATGGCCAGCTTCACCATCACCCTGAACGACGGCAAATCATTCAGCTGCCCTGATGACCAGTACATTCTCGATGCTGCCGAGGAGCAGGGCATCGACCTGCCCTACTCCTGCCGGGCAGGCGCCTGCAGCACCTGTGCCGGCAAGATCCTCTCCGGCAGTGTCGATCAATCCGATCAGAGCTTCCTCGACGATGACCAGATCGACCAGGGCTATGCCTTGCTCTGCGTCAGCTATCCGATGAGCGATTGCTCCGTCCAGACCGGGGTGGAAGACGATCTCTGATCCACTGGTCGGGCCGAGACGCCCCGATCAGGCCGCCTCCAGATCGGGATAGAGCGGCATCCAGGTGGCCTGATCGAGGCAGGCGAGCGCTTCGGTTGGGGTGCTGGCCAAACGGGCCAGCCCCTCCTCCACGGCAGCCAGGGCCACCGCTTCCGCCACAGCCCTGGCCACCGAACCCACCGCCCTGAGCTCCGGCATCAGCGGGGCGCTGGGATCCGAGTTGCCTGGGATCCGCTCGGCAAGGGCCTCCAGCGCCGCATCCACCATCGCTTCGCTCACCACACGGGCACCGACCGCGACGGCGGCGAATCCGAGCCCGGGATACAAGAAGCAGTTGTTGCACTGGCCGATCCGGCGCTCCACCCCGTCCACCAGCACCGGGTCAAACGGGCTGCCCGTGGCCACCAGCGCCCGTCCGTCCGTCCAGGCGAGCAGGTCGGCGGGGGTGGCCTCAGCCAGCTGGGTGGGGTTGGAGAGGGGCAGGATGATCGGATGCTCCACAGCCGCCGCCATCGTCTCCACCACGGCCTGGCTGAAGGCGCCGGCCACCGTGGAGGTGCCGATCAGCACCGTGGGACGCACCTGGCTCACCACCTCCAGCAGGCCGATCCGTCCATCGGGATCCCGGCCAAAGCCGCTCACCTGCTGCGTTGATCGGGCGAATGCCGCCGCCAGGGGCGAGGCGATCTGCTGGCTCTGCAGCAAAAGCCCCTCCCGATCAATCAGCCACAACCGCTCCCGGGCCTCCTGTTCAGCCAGGCCGCTGCGTTGCAGGAGGCGAACCAGACCCTCGGCAATGCCGCAGCCGGCCGTGCCGGCGCCGAACACCACGATGCGATGGTCCTCCACAGGCACGCCGGCGCCGCGGGAGGCGGCCAGCACCACGGCACAGGCCACCCCGCGGGTGCCCTGGATGTCGTCGTTGAAGCTGGGCAGCCGGTGTCGGTAGGTGTCGAGGTTGCGGTGGGCGTTGCCCACCCCGAAATCCTCCCAGTGCAGCAGGGCGCCAGGGAACACCGCCTGCACCGCAGCCACGAAGGCCGCGATGAAGGCGTCGTAGGCGGCGCCGCGCAGGCGCGGCTGACGGCAACCGGGATAGAGCGGATCGTCGATCAGAGCCTGGCGGCCCGTGCCGACATCCAGGACAACAGGAAGCAGGCGGTGGGGATCGAAACCGGCACAGAGGGTGTAGACGGCCAGCTTGCCCAGGCAGATTTCGATGCCGCCGATCCCCTGGTCACCGATGCCAAGGATGCCTTCGGCGTCGGTGACCAGGATCAGATCAACCGGCCCGGCGGCCGCCTGTCGCAGGACCAGCTCCAGCCGCCCCTGATCGTGGCAGGAGAGGTAGACCCCGCCGGAAGGGCTGCGGTAGTCGAGGCTGAACCGCTGGATCGCCGCCCCCACCGTGGGTGTGTAGACGATCGGCAGCAGGTCCTCGATGTGATCAGCCAGGAAGCGGTAAAAGAGCGTGGAGTTGCCCTGGCGCAGGGCCTGGGCAAAGCGGAACTTCTCCAGGTCGCTGCCCAGCCCGCGGAAACATTCCCAGGCCCTTTCCACCTGGAGGTCGAGGGTTTCGACCGCTGCGGGAAGCAATCCCTCCAGCCCCAGCGCCCGCCGCTCGGCGTGGCTGAACGCCGTGCCCTTGTTGAGGGCGGGGTCGGCGAGCAGCTGGCGTCCCCGCAGCCGGGTCTGCAGGGTGGGCATCGCAACCGCTCCGGTTCAGTGATTTCGAACCGGCAGCGTAGGGGGCAGTAGCGCTCAGGCGTCGTTCAGGGCGGCGCAGCGGAACGACTGCAGATCACCCTGGCGCAGCAGAAATGTGGGCTGGGTGGTGTCGTTCAGACCCCACAACCACTTGCCATCGGTGTAGGTCGGCGGGCCGGCATCGTTGGTGCGTGGCAATTGGAGCGTGACCTCCCGCCAGCGCAGCACCACGAAGGCGCCCGGGAAGGTTCCCGCCGAAACATTGCCCACCAAGGGATCATCAACGGCGCCGTTGTCGTAGCGGGCATCGAGCCGATCCCCCTCGCAGCGGTAGGCGAGCTGAACTGGCCTGGCCTCCGCTGGCGGGGCCAGCCATCCCCAGAGGGCAAGACCGAGCCACATGACCAGCAGGCCCGCCCAGAAACCCCGTCGGGTGAAGCGCTGGAGTGGGGCCATCGTGCCAAAGCTGCCTGATGATCAGTCTGGCCAGCATCAGGGGAAGCTGCAGGCATACGGCAGGTCGTTGCTCAGCGGTTGAGGCGTTGCATCTGCCAGGTCACCAGGGTTCCAAGCGGACTCCAGAGCAGGAAAGGCAGCAGCAGCAGTGCCGCCACCGGTGAGCGGGAGGCCACCAGGATCGTGAGCACAACGCCCCAGACCCAGCCCGCGAAGCCGATCGCCGTGCCGGTCGCCAGCGAACGGGTCCGGCAGATCAGCCAGGTGTAGCTCTGGACGAGCACAAGCAGCAGCAGATAACCCGCCATCGCGGCCCAGCCGCTGCCGGCCTGCCAGCCCAGCAGCGCCGAGGCGTAGAAACAGCCATAGATCACCAGCCAGATCAGCGGGATCCAGCGCTCGAAGGTGAGCCAGGCCGGCCGGCGCAACCGCAGAAACCACTCAAAGTCAGCGCGGCTCGGATTGAGCGCAAGGCTGACCCCGACCTGGACAACCAGCAGAACGAGCCAGGCGGGCATCAGCGCAATCTCCAGGCTCCTGATCGGCCCATCAGACCCTAGCGATCGCCTGCTCCGGCGCCTGCAGCCACAGGGCCAGCCCGCCACCCCTGCCCCGTGCCGCCAGCCAACGGCCAGCGCCGTCGGGGCTGGGTTCGGTGGCGGATCCCCCGACCGGCTGGGTGGCAATCAGGGCGAAAAACGGCCAGGCGGTGCGGCCCTGGCCCGGCCCGGCGGCGGCGCTGGGCGGGCTCAGGTGGCGATCCAGCCAGAGCCAGCCGCCCAGCCGCACCTGCAGTCGCTCAAAGCTGAACAGCAGCAGGGGGCGGCGGCCCTCCAGCCAGGCCTGGCCGTGGAAGCTCAGCTCAAGGGCACCCAGCTGGACCCGGTTGGTGATGCTGAGGGGTGCCTGCGGCCCGGCGCTGGCGGTGAGGATCAAGCGGGCCCCAAGACCGCGCAGCAGCGCGGAGCTGAACGCGGCGGGCCGGCGGGCTTGGCGTGGCCAGGTCTGCACCAGCAGCCAGGATCCCAGCAATTGGTTCGCCTCGATGCCACTGCCGAACCGACGGCTGCTTCGCTCCCTTTCGAGCAGCGCAGCAGCATCGGGCAAGGGGGTTGGCATCACAGTGTTCGGGGTGGATTCCGCCTGCTCAGCCCTGGCGGGCGCGCCTGGTGGCCAGACCCGCCTCCACAGCAGTGATCACAGCAACCAGAAGCAATCCGGCCAGGCCAATCAGTTGATTCTGCTCCAGGGCACTGAGATCGGCAGGAGGGATGGCGGTGGCGGTGGCCCCGGCAGTGGCCCCGGGGCCCTGGCCCAGCACGGCCCCCAGCACGAACCAGGAGGTGGTGAGCGCCGAGCTGATCCAGTAGGCCTTCCAGCGGCGCTGGTAGAGGTAACCGGTGCCGAGCCCCGGCACCAGGTTGAGCAGCACCGCCACCCAACCGGCGGAGCTGGCCAGGATCTCTTTGGCGGTCGGGGCCATCGGCGCAAAACAACAGACCCAGCAACTCTGGCGAATCCGTGCCCGTGGCGGGGCCACTGCCATGGCCAACCCACCACCCCGGCGCTGCTGACCAGGCCTGGCAGATGATGGTTCAAGCTGCGCTTTACCTCCGCCTCCAAAGGTGGGAGGTTGCTGAGACCAGCACCTCAAAGGCCACCAGAACAGTTCTGAATCCCAGAGCGAAGGAAGCAACCGCTGAGCCGGTTGCCGCTGTCTTGCGCCGAACATTGCACTGTGTTTGGATCGCTGCTTTGGCTTGCCTGGCTTTGGCATGGTTTAGGGCCCGGCGGCCACCCCATGACTTGGAGCGAACTGGAACGCTTCGTCCTGGAGGCAGAAGCCGATCCGGCGATGCGGCGATCGCTGAAACATTGCCGCTCCGAGTTTGAGCTGATCCTGGCGGCACGGCGCCTGGGCTACCGACTCAGCCGCAGCGACCTGCTCCTGGCCAGACAGGAGCATCGCCGAGAGCAGCAGGCTGCCCAGGCTGGGCTCCAGGCCGCAAGCGAAGCCGGGATGCCAGCCTGAGCGCTGTCCGCCAGGCCTGCGCCGGCTTCCTCACTCCATGCCCAACGGCTCTGCGCCTCAACGCGATCCTGGCGGGCTCCGCGATCCCCAGTTCATCCGGGAACTGATGCCCCTCTGGGGATGGCTCTACCGGCATTACTTCCGGGTCCAATCCAGTGGCTGGGAGCATGTTCCCAGCGAGGGGCCGTTGCTGCTGGTCGGGTCCCACAACGGCGGCCTGGCCACTCCAGACCTGCCGATGTTCCTGTACGACTGGTTCCGGCGTTACGGCTACAGGCGCGAGGTCTATGGCCTCACCCATGCCAAGGTCTGGCAAACCCATGCCCCGATGGCCCGCCTGGCAGCCCGGGTGGGCGCCATCCCCTTCTATGCCCGCAACGCCCTTGCGGTTCTCGATCAGGGTCACAGTGTTCTCGTGTATCCCGGTGGTGGCCCTGATGCGTTTCGGCCCCACCGGGCGCGCGGTCAGATCCATTTCGGTGGACGCACCGGCTTCATCCGGCTGGCCCTGTGGCATTCCCTGCCGATCATCCCGCTGATTTCCTGGGGCAGCCACGACACCCTGGTCGTGCTGGCGGATTGCTACAGCCAGGTGAAACGCCTGCACCAGCTGGGGATGCCCTGGCTGACGGGAATCGATCCGGAGGTGTTTCCCGTCTACCTCGGCCTTCCCTGGGGCCTGGCCTTCGGCCCCCTGCCGAACATTCCATGGCCGGCCCGAATCCATACCCGCGTCTGCGCACCGATTCAGTTCGAGCGCACCGGTTACGCCGCCAGCCGCGATCGGGATTATGTGCAGGCGTGCTATCAGCGGGTGGTCGTGGCGATGCAAGCCGATCTGGATGGCCTGGCCGCCCAGGCTTCTGCCCCGCTGTCAACCCAGTGGGCCTGAGCGCCGCCCTTTCAGCACCAGCACAGGATTGAGCGGCGCCAGGCGGGTGCCGTCGGCCAGGGGTGCCCCGCGCCAGGCCTGCAACTGAGCCACCTTCACCGCCAGGCCGGCCTGCTCCAGCACGGGGCGCAGCACGGCCAGTGCCTCCATGGTGGCCAGGGGCAACACCACCACACCAGCGGGCCGCAACCGCTCCAGCACGGCGTGCAACAGGGTCACCCGCTCGCGCCCGCCACCACCGATCAGCACCCGGTCCGGGGCAGGCAAGGGGGCGGGGCGGCCAACCGATCCAGCCGCGACCAGCTCCAGCGCCTCCCCCTCCAGCACCGCCGCCGGCTTCACCCCCAGCCGTTCGGCATTGGCGGCGATCAGGGCAGCCGAGCCGCCCCGCCTCTCCACCGCCCAGAGCGCCAGAGCCGGCCGCAGCCGCAACGCCTCCAGCCCCACCGAACCCACGCCGGCCCCCAGATCCCAGAGCACACCTCGTTCAGGCAGCTCCAGGTCCGCCAGCAGCTGGATCCTCACCTCCCGCTTGGTCATCAGGCCGGGACGATCGTCATGCTGCAGAAACAGGCCATCCTCGAGGCCGAACAGGGGCCAGCTGGCCGAGTCGGGGGCCGCCGCCGGCTCGGCGAGCAGCACCACCAGATGGAGTGGGTCAAGATCCTGGGGCAGCGGGGTGGCGGGCGCCAGGCGCTGCACCCGCTCAGCCGGATGGCCGAGCCGCTCGCACAGCCAGAAGCCATAGGACTGCTCCAGCCCCGAGGCCCGCAGGATCCGCCGCACCGCCTCAGCGCCACCGCGGCCGGGATCGGTGAGCACCGCCAGGGCGGCCGGCCGTTCCTGCAGCCGGCGGGCCAGCGGCTCCGGCTCGCGGCCGTGCAGGCTCACCCAGCTGGCGTCCTGCCAGGGGCGGCCGAGGCGGGCAAAGGCCAGCTGCAGAGAACTCGGGGCCGGATGAAAGCGCAACTGGTCGCCAGGCAGGTGCTGCAGGAGCAGCCGGCCGATGCCGAACCAGAGCGGGTCGCCGCTGGCCAGCAGCACGGTGGCCCGGCCCGCCGCCAGCGCAGCCTGCAGCTCCGGGATCAGCTGCTCGGGGCGATCACTGCTGCGCAATTGAATGGACAAGCCCCCGGGCGTCGCCTGCTGCTGGGCCAACCACCGCTCCAACCCCTCGAGGAGGCGGGAGGGGGCCGCCACCAGCCGCGCCCGCCGCAGCAGGGCCAGCGCTGGCGGCGCCAGGGAATCGAGACCGGCGGCATCGGTGCCGATCACGTCGATCATGGCGTCCTCGCGGCAGGTCCCAGTGACAGCCTCGCCATGATGCACACCCGTCAGCAACCGCCATGGCCGATTCCGCCCATTCAGCCGAGCGCCGCCAGCGCATCCATGACCTCGTGCTCGGCCTGCTGGCCCGCCAGGGCGAGCTGGAACTGCTCGCCGGCGACGGGGTCGGGGTCGGCGGTGTGGATGGGGATCCGGCCCTGTGGCTGGAGCGCAACCGCCGCGTCGTGCAGCGCTACCAGGCCCTGGTGCGCTCGGCGATCACCCTCGATGCGCTGATCGATCAGGACGTGAGCCGCAACCAGTGAGCAGCGCCGCCCTTTTCCCAGAGGGCTCTGACAAGCTGGCCCCAGCTTTGAAGTCCTGATGGCGCCCTTCGGCCTCTCCGCTCTCCAGAACCTGCGGCGCGGCGGGCGGAAACCCTGGCAGGCGCCGCCGGCCAGCTGGGAGCGGCCGATCGGCCTCGGCTGGGAGTCGCCCTACACGGTGCGCTACGCCAGCAACCTTGACGACGGCCCCAACCACGGCATGCCGCTGGGCGGCTTCGGTGCCGGCTGCCTCGGCCGGGCTCCGGACGGCAGCTTCAACCTCTGGCACCTCGATGGTGGCGAGCACTGGTTCGGCACCCTGCCCGACTGTCAGTTCGCCCTGTTCGAGAACGACGGCCTGGAGACCAGGGCCCTGGCACTGGCCACCGCGCCGGTGCGGGATGACTCCAGCCCCGCTGCCGGCACCACCCCCCCCCTGGCCGCCTGGCAGTGGTACCCGGCCAGCAGCAGCGAACAGGTCACCGGCACCTATGCCGCCCGCTACCCGCTCAGCTGGTTCCAGCACAGCGGGGTGTTCAGCGCCGGGGTGACCTGCGAGGCCTTCAGCCCGATCCTGCCAGGCGACTACCGCCGCAGCAGCTATCCGGTGGCGGTGTTCCGCTGGCAGCTCAGCAACCCCACCGCTGCCCCCCTGGATCTCTCGCTGCTGCTGAGCTGGCGCAACACGGTGGGCTGGTTCACCAACACCGATCCCAGCGCCGCCGTCAGCTTCCGCGACGATGGCAGCCCCGAGCACAACTACCTGCCGGCGATCGGCCGCGGCGAAGGTCAGCGCAACCGCTGCATCAACGCGCCGGGCCTGCTGGGGGTGCTTCTCGAGGGGCGCCAGGGCGTGTCCCCGGACGAAGGCGATGGTCAATGGTGCCTGGCGGTGCCCGATGACCTGGCAGGGGTGGAGGTGCTGCGCTGCAGCCGCTGGGATCCCCGCGGCAGTGGTGCCGAGATCTGGTCGTCCTTCGCCGCAGACGGCTCCATCCCCGAGAGCGACAACGACCGCCGCAGCACCGGCAGCGAGCAGGCCAGCGCCGCGATCGCCCTGCGCTTCCGCCTGGAGCCGGGGGCGTCGATCGAACTGCCGCTGGTGATCAGCTGGGATCTGCCGGTGACGGCCTTCGCCACCGGTTGCCGCAGCCTGCGCCGCTACACCGACTTCTTCGGCGACAGCGGCGAGCATGCCGCCGCCATCGCCGCTGAAGCCCTGCGGGACTGGCGCGACTGGCGCGGGGCGATCGACACCTGGCAGGCGCCGGTGCTGGCGCGCACCGACCTGCCGGAGCCGGTGCGCATGGCGCTGTTCAACGAGCTCTACGACCTGGCCAGTGGCGGCAGCCTCTGGACCGCCGCCACTTCCACCGATCCAGTCGGCCGCTTCGGGGTGCTCGAATGCCTCGACTACGCCTGGTACGAGAGCCTCGACGTGCGGCTCTACGGCTCCTTTGCCCTGCTGCAGCTCTGGCCCGAGCTCGACAAGGCGGTGCTGCGCAGCTTCGCCCGGGCCATTCCCGCCGCCGATGCCACTCCACGGCCGATCGGCTGGTACTTCACCCAGGGCAAGGGCCGTTTCGAGGCGGCCCGCAAAGTGGCCGGCGCCACCCCCCACGACCTCGGCGCCCCCAACGAGCGCCCCTTCGACGCCACCAACTACACCGCCTACCAGGACTGCAACCTCTGGAAGGACCTGGCCAGTGATTTCGTGCTGCAGGTGTGGCGCACCTTCAGGCTGGCCCCCACCGGCGAAGACCTGCGCTTCCTGGCGAACTGCTGGCCGGCGGCGGTGGAGGCCCTGCGCTACCTGAAAACCTTCGATGCCAACGACGACGGCCTGCCCGACAACGGCGGCGCCCCGGACCAGACCTTCGACGACTGGCCCCTGGAGGGGGTGAGTGCATACTGCGGCGCCCTCTGGATCGCCGCCCTGGAGGCGGCCCTGGCGATGGGCCAGCGGCTGCAGCTGGAGCTGGGGCTCGACACCTCCAGCGAGCAGCGGGAATTCGGCGGCTGGCTGGAGCAGTCACGGGCCCACTTCGATGCCCTGCTCTGGAACGGTGAGTACTACCGGATCGATGCCGGCAGCGGCACGCCGGTGGTGATGGCCGACCAGCTCTGTGGCGATTTCTATGCCCGCCTGCTGGGGCTGCCGCCGGTGGTGGCCGATGAGCGGGCCCGCTCGGCGCTGGCGGCGATCAAGAATGCCTGCTTCCTGCGCTTCGAAGGCGGTCGCCTGGGGGTGGCCAACGGGCTGCGCCGCGACGGCACACCGCTCGACCCGAATGGCACCCACCCCCTGGAGGTGTGGACCGGCATCAACTTCGGCCTGGCCGCCTACTACCGGCTGATGGGCGAGACAGCCACGGCCCTGGCGATCACCGGCGCCGTGGTGGAGCAGGTGTACAGCGGCGGGCTGCAGTTCCGCACCCCCGAGGCGATCACGGCCGCGGGCACCTTCCGGGCCTGCCACTACCTGCGGGCGATGGCGATCTGGGCGCTCTGGGCCACCCACACCGGCTGGCAGCCGATCCCCGGAGCAGCGCGGGAGCCATGAGGCAGCAAAACGGGCTGGCCATGCTGTTGGCCCTGCTGCTGGCCTGGCTGAGCCTGGGGACCCCTCCCAGCCAAGCAGCCCTGGCCCCCGGACCACTGGCCCAGTTGCACGGCCACCCCGACGCCAGCGGCACGCCGGTGCTGCGCAGCCTCGAAAGCCTGCGTGACCTCGACGACCAGAGCTGGCAGTTGGTCGCCTACCGCGAAGGCGGGCCGGGCGGGCCGCTGCGGCTGAGGATCGTCGGCTATCCAGGCAAGGTGCGGCTCGATCACCCCACCCCCCTGCAGGTGCGCTCGGGTGCCTACGCATGGGACCTGGAAGACATCACCCTGGCCAACGGCGCCCTGGCCGGCGATGGCCGCTCCGCCGTCGCCGAGTTCGATCTGGCAGCCCTGCTGGCGGACCTGACCCAGGATCGCCCCCTGCGCCTGCGGCTGCCCGGCGTGTTCAGCGCGCTGGTGGTGCCGCCCTATGTGGTGGGCGAATGGCGCCAGCTGCTGGGGGATGCACCGGCGTGAACAGGCGCTGGCTCGGCTGGATGGACCGCGCCCTGCAGCTGGCGGCCCTCGGCGATGGCCGCACCAGCCCCAATCCGCTGGTGGGCGCGGTGGTGCTGGCCGCGGACGGGGCCCTGGTGGGGGAAGGCTTCCACGCCCGGGCCGGATCACCCCATGCCGAAGTGGGCGCCCTCGCCCAGGCTGGACAGCGGGCCCGGGGCGGAACCCTGGTGGTGAGCCTGGAGCCCTGTTGCCACCAGGGCCGCACCCCTCCCTGCAGTGAGGCGGTGATTGCCGCCGGCATCGCCCGGGTGGTGGTGGCCATGCGAGATCCCGATCCCCGCGTGGCCGGCGGAGGCATCGCCCGGCTGAAGCAGGCGGGGATCAAGGTGATCGAAGGGGTGCGGCAAGCGGAAGCGCTGCGGCTCAATGCCGCCTTCTGTCACCGGCTGCAGACCGGCCGCCCCCTGGGCCTCCTCAAGTGGGCGATGAGTCTCGATGGCCGCACGGCCCTGCCGAATGGCCACAGCCAGTGGATCAGCGGGCCGGAGGCCCGCCAGTGGGTGCACCGGCTACGGGCCCGCTGCGATGCGGTGATCGTGGGCGGCGGCACCCTGCGCGCCGATGATCCCCTGCTCACCAGCCGCGGCCAGCGCTCGCCGGAACCGCTGCGGGTGGTGCTGAGCCGTCGGCTGGATGTTCCGCGCCACGCCCAGCTCTGGGACCAGGCGGTGGCCCCCACCCTCGTGGCCCATGGACCGGAGGCCGGCCCTGAAGCCCGGGACTTGCTCGCCCAGGCGGGCGTTGAAGGCCTGGAGCTGGCCCATTGTGAACCCGCCGATCTGCTCAGGGTCCTGGCGGGGCGAGGCTGCAACCGGGTGCTGTGGGAGTGCGGACCAGGACTGGCGGCGGCGGCGCTGCGTCAGGGTTGTGTGCAGCAGCTGGCCGCCGTGGTCGCCCCGATCCTGCTGGGCGGCGAGGCGGCCCGCACCCCACTTGGCAGCCTGGGGCTCACCAGCGTCGAGGCGGCACCCTCCTGGCGGCAGCGGCAACGGCGCTGGCTGGGCCGCGACCTGCTCTGGGAGCTTGAGGCGGAGGTGCCGCAGTGAGCGCGGTCTTCTGGGCGTTGGAGATCCCGCTGCTGGGCAGCTTGCTGGCGTTCTCCCTGTGGGCCGCCCTGGAGCTGCTGGCCCGGCGCCTGGCGCCCGGATCGCTCGGCCGGGCCCTGCTGCTGCGCAGTCGCTTGAGCCTCTGCCTCACGGTGGTGGCGGCCAGCCTCGCCTGGTGGCTGGGGGGCCGGCCCGGGCCTGTCCCGTTGGCGTTGCCGATCAGCCGAGCCGACCTGCGCGATGGGGTGATCAGCCTCGGCCTGATCTGGACGCTGCTGCGCTGCAAGCGGGAGCTGCTGGGCAAGGCGGAGCGCTATTCCGAGCAGTTGTTCCCCACCCTGCCGGTGCGGGATCGGCTCTTCCTGTTCGATGTGGCCGACAAGCTGGTCAGCTCGACGGTGCTGATCCTGGTCGCCCTGCTGATCCTGCGGCTGGTGGGGGCCCCGCTGGCGGTGCTGGCCACCACCGGTGGCTTCGGGGCGGCAGCCCTGGGTTTCGGCGCCAAGACGATCGTGGAGAACGCCCTCAGTGGGATCAGCCTGTACATCAACCGCCCCTTCGTGGTGGGAGACCTGATCCAGATCCCCGACCAGCAGCTCACCGGCACCGTCGAGCAGATCGGCTGGTTCTACACCTGCCTGCGCGACCTGGAACGGCAGCCGATCTTCATTCCGAACGGGATCTTCACGGTCCAGCCGGTGATCAACAGCGGCCGGATCGACAGCCGCCGGGTGTGGATCGAATTCAGTCTTCGCCACGACGACCGGGGGGCGGTCGAACCGATCGTCACGGCGCTACGCCAGCTTCTGGCGTCTGATCCCGGCATCGACCAGAGCAAAACGCAGGGGGTGCACTTCGTGGGCTACGGGGCTACGGGGCTCAATCTGCGGCTGCTCTGCTTTTCAGCCAGCAGTGATCTGCCGACAGCCTGGGATCTGAAGCAACGCTTGCTGCTCGACATCGGCAGCGTGGTGGAGGCCAACCAGGCGAGGATGCCGCTGGCGAATGCCCTGCATGGGGAGGCCTGAGCGATGGCCAGCAGCTTTGCTGAACTCCAGGCCCAACTGCAGCCCCAGTGGGGGGAGTTCGATGACGACCGCGGCGCCAGCGGCTTGATCGGCCACCCCGCCGAGGGGTGCGATCTGCTGGTGGTTCCCTCCCTCAGCCTGGACCAGGGCCAGATGGATCTGGTCGCCGGCGTGCACCACTACGAGGAGCGGCAGCTGTTTTCGTTGATCCGGCTGCGCCATCCAGGGGTGCGGGCCGTCTACGTCACCAGCAAGCTGCTGCCGGAGCTGGTGGTGGACGCGGTCCTGGAGCTGTTGCCGGGGGTGCCGGCCTCCCACGCCCGGCGCCGGCTTCACCTGTTCGACGCCGACGATGCCTCGCCACGTCCCCTGACCGAGAAGCTGCTGGAGCGGCCTGCCCTGCTGGGGCGAATCCGGGAGCTGCTGCGGCCGGGCCGCAGCTTCATGACCTGCTTTAACGTCACACCCCTGGAGAAACAGCTGTCAGAACGGTTGCAGGTTCCCCTGCTCGGCACCGATCCGGCCCTGGGCTACTGGGGCAGCAAGGCGGGCAGCCGGGCCTTGTTCCGCCGCTGCGCTGTGCCCCACCCTGCCGGCAGTGAGCTGGTGCACGACCTTGACGCCCTCAGCGAAGCCACCGCCGTGCTCTGGGAAGGCGAGCCAAGCCTGGAGCGGGTGGTGGTGAAGCTCAACGAAGGCTTCAGCGGCGAAGGCAATGCCCCGCTGGAGCTGCTGCCCCTGGACCTGGCCGGGGCCAGCGGGGCCGAGCGGCGGCGGCGCCTGCGCCGGGCCCTCGATGGCCTGGCGATGCCACCGCCGCAATGGCTCGACCTGCTGCGCGAGCAGGGAGCCCTGGTGGAAGCCTGGCTGAGCGGCGGCGAGGAGCTCAGCTCCCCCAGCGTGCAGGGGAACATTCATCCCGGCGGCCAGGTGGAGATGCTCTCCACCCACGAGCAGGTGCTGGGCGGGGTGAGCGGCCAGACCTACCTGGGCTGCCGCTTCCCCGCCGCCGCGAGCTACCGCAGTGCCCTGATGCGCCATGGCCTGGCGGTGGGGAAGGCGCTGGCGGCGGAGGGCGCCCTGGAGCGCTTCGCGGTGGACTTCGTCGCCCGCCGATTCGGGGATCACTGGGATCTCCAGGCCATCGAGGTGAACCTGCGCAAGGGGGGCACCACCCACCCCTACATGGCCCTGCGCTACGCCACCAACGGCCGAATCGATCCGATCAGCGGGGAGTTCCGCTCCCCCACCGGTCAGGCGCTGTTCTATGCCGCCACCGACAACCTCTGTGATCAGCGGCTGCGCGGATTGCTGCCGATTGACCTGATCGACATCGTGGCGGCTGCCGGGCTTCATTTCGATCCGGCCGAACTGTGCGGCAGCATCTTTCATCTGCTCGGCTGCCTCTCCCAGTTCGGCAAACTCGGCATGACCTGCATCGGCCGCAGCACCGAAGAAGCCGCCCACATCTACGCCGCCACCACGGAGCGATTGATTGCCGGAGCGGAAGCGCTGCGGCGCTGATGATCAGCCAGCGAACATTGAGCACAGCTGCCAGCGTTGAGCCCTGCTTGGCTGGATGATGGCTGGACCGGGGCACCTCCAGGGCCTGGCCCGATCAGGTGTCCAGCAATCCTGCCTCAGAGATCCGAATCGAAGCGGCGTTGCCTGGTTAAACAGCGCAAACGATCTGGCACGGTTTTGGGTCACCCCGCAACAAAGCAGCTAGGCTGAGAAAAGAAGCACATAAAATTACCAGAAAACGTTCACGGAAGGTGGAAGAAACCGATCCAACAGGAGGTTTTCATGTTGGCGCTCAGCACAAATGAGTGAACAGAGCCATGGCCTCACTTTTTAGCGTGAAGTGCCGAAAACTGCGCCCGATTGATCACATACTCAGGTTCATCGAATGGGACATTGAGCGATAGCTTCTCGAAGAACGGTTCTCCTGACCACGCTCGCCACAGCCAGCGCAGCACTGCCGTCGTGCCATTCGGGATCGGGCAGGGAGAGCTACAAGACCGCTGCCGAGCGCACCTGGCTCCCTAGCCATGGGGATGCCGGCGACAAGGCCGCACTTCAACTTGAACTCATGCGCCTTGCCACATTGGCGCCATCGAGCCACAACACCCAATGCTGGAAATTTCGCCTTGAGGATGGCGCTATCTCGGTCTTGCCAGACCTTTCGCGCCGCTGTCCCGCCGTGGACCCGGATGATCACCACCTGTTCGTCTCGATCGGCGGCGCGATCGAGAACCTGATCCAGGCGGCAGCGGCCTATGGCCTGAGGGGAGACCCCGGTTTCGCTCTCCAAGCGGGCTCCGCGGTACGGATGGTATGGGAGCCGACGCGGCCAGTCGCATCGCCGCTGTTTGAGGCGATCACGGAACGTCAGAGCACACGCAGCGACTATGACAGCCGGCCCCTTGAGCAACGGGAACTGGAGCAACTGGAGCAGGCCGGCACCGGATCCGGCGTTCAGGTGATCCTGCTGACCGGGCGGCAGAGGCTGGAGGAGGTTCTGGAGATTGTCGTTCAAGCCAACTCTGCCCAAATGGGTGATCCCGCCTTCACCAAGGAATTAAAGCAATGGATTCGCTTCAGTGGCGACGAGGCCGTGCGAACAGGCGATGGCCTCTACGCTGCCGCTTCCGGCAATCCATCGTCCCCTCCTTGGCTGGGCAATCTGCTTTTCGATCTGTTGTTCACACCGAGAAGTGAGAACGAAAAGTATGCCAGACATGTGCGAAGTTCGTCCGGGATAGCGATCTTCGTTTCGGCTGCCTCTACTCCCGCCCAGTGGGTGGAAGTGGGACGTTGCTACCAACGGTTTGCTCTCCAGTCAGCTGCTTTGGGGATTCGTAATGCGATGCTCAATCAACCTGTGGAAGTAGCAACCCTGCGGCCGCAATTTGCCACATTCCTGGGTATCGGGAAGCGCCGGCCCGATCTGGTTGTTCGGTTCGGACGGGGCCCGAAACTGCCTTCCTCGCTGCGACGGCCGCTCACGGCGGTGCTGATGTGAGCTCGCCCACCCCTGTCGCCAGCCGGGATCCCGTCTCAGGTGCCGTCGATCTGGCCAGGCCGAGCCTGCAGGCCTCCTGAAGTTCGGCCGTTGGCGGCTGGATGGAGACTGGATGGAGAAACCGCTCAATCCCTGAATCGCCGATGGCCGGTCGCCCCGAGCGCGCCACCAAGATCTGCCCGGTCTGCGGGCGGCCCTTTGGGTGGCGCAGGAAGTGGAAGGAGGTCTGGGACGACGTGCGCTACTGCTCGGAGCGGTGCCGCCGCCGCAGGAGAGCATCCGGCCCATTGATCGGCCCGGAACGACTGGCCGAGCCCGCCACGTCTCAGGCCACCGGCTTGAACGCCCGGAAGCGCAGCCGCACATAGTCGGCCACCCAGACCCCATCGGCAGCCTGCAGGGCAGGGCGCAGACCCTCGACCACCTCAGCGATCAGGGGCGGCCGCTGATCCGGGGGTACAGCACCGGTATAGAGGTGGCAGAAGGTTTCGATCCAGGCACCCACCGAACCCGGCAGCGGCGTGGGACGCGCGATCAGCTCGATGCGCTCCACCCTGAGGCCGGCCGCCTCCAGCAGGCTCCGGTAGGCGGCAGGGCCGGGGAAGTAGGTGTCGGGCTCCACCACCAGCCCCCGCCGGGCCAGGGCGGCCTCCAAAGCACCATGGATGGCCCTCACATTGCCCTGGCCGCCGAGCTCCGCCACGAACCTCCCCCCCGGCACCAGGGCCTCGACGACCCCTGCGATCACCGGCTCAGGCGGCATCATCCAGTGCAGGGCGGCGTTGGAGAACACCGCCTCGAACTCAGCCTTGAACGGCAGGGCCTGGCCAGACACCTGGCGCGCATCGAGCCCAAGACTCCGGGCCGCCGCCACCATCGCCGCGCTGGCATCGACGCCGATCACGGCACAACCGCACCCCGCCAGCCGTTGGCTGAGGGCGCCATCACCGCAACCCAGATCAAGGATGCGCTCGCCCGGCTGGGGATCGAGCCACTCCAGCACCGCATCGGCCAGATCCGAAACGAAGCGGGCGTTGGCGGCATAGCGTTCGGCATTCCAGCTCTGGCTGCTGGCCCCTGGCTCCAGGCTCACGGGGCACTCCCTCCGCCCAGGTGGGTGTGGCCCCGCTGCCGGGCCAGGCCGATCTGGCGCTGACGCTCGGCGAAGCGGCCGCGGTCGGCGTCGCTGAAGCGAGCGAGGCAGTGGTGGCAACTCACCCCCTCCACATAGCTGGCCAGCTGGCGGTCCGCCGGGGAGAGCGGCAGTCCGCAGGCGTGGCAGAGGCTGTGCTCGCCGGCTTCCAGTTGATGGTTCAGCGCCACCCGCTGATCGAAGACGAAGCACTCGCCCCGCCAGCGGCTCTCGGCCTCGGGGATCTCCTCCAGATAACGCAGGATTCCCCCCTCCAGCTGGTGCACCCCCTCGAACCCCTGCTGGAGGAGATAGGCCGTGGCCTTCTCACAGCGGATGCCGCCGGTGCAGAACAGAGCCAGCCGGCGGGGCTGGCCTGCGGCGACGCGGGGTCTGAGCTGCTGCTCCACCCAGGCAGGGAAGTCGCCGAAGCAGGCGGTGCCGGGATCGATCGCCCCTTCAAAGGTTCCCACCGCCACCTCGTAGCCGTTGCGGGCATCGATCACCAGGGTGTCGGGATCGTCCACCAGTGCATTCCATTGCTGGGGCGGCACCGGAGAGCCCACCCCGTCGAGCGGCCGCACCGTGGGGTACCCCAGGGTGACGATCTCCCGCTTCAGCCGCACCTTGAAACGGTGGAAGCTCGGCTCGGCACACCAGCTCGTCTTCACCTCCAGATCAGCCAGGCCAGGTTGCCCCTGCAGCCAGACCAGCAGGTGCTCCACTCCAGCGGCCGGTCCGCACACCGTGCCATTGAGCCCCTCCTCGGCCAGCAGCACCGTGCCGACCAGCTGCCCCGCCTCCCCCCGCTCCCGGATGCCCCTCTGGAGGAGCGCAAGCCCATCGAGGGGCACGAAGCGGTAGAAGGCCGCCACCCGCAAGGCCGCCGCTTCAGCGGCCATGCAGCGGCTCCACGGTCACCCCTGCCGCCGCCAGCAGCTGCCGGTCCGTCTCCACGTCGGGATTGCCGGTGGTGAGCAGGGTGTCGCCGTAGAAGATCGAATCGGCCCCCGCCTGCAGACAGAGGATCTGGGCCTCACGGCTGAGCTGCTGGCGGCCGGCACTCAGGCGCACCCGGCTGAACGGCATCAGGATCCGGGCCGTGGCCACCATCCGCACCAGATCGAGCGGATCGAGGGGCGCCTGCTGCTCCAGCGGCGTGCCCTCCACCGCCACCAGCCCGTTGATCGGCACGCTCTCGGGATGGGGATCCAGGCTGGCAAGCACCTGCAGGAGCCCGGCCCGGTCGGCCAGGCTTTCGCCCAGGCCGATGATGCCGCCGCTGCAGACCGTCAGGCCGGCCCGGCGCACCCGCGCCAGGGTGTCGAGCCGCTCCTCGTAGGTGCGGGTTCCGATGATCGCGCCGTAGTACTCAGGGCTGGTGTCGAGGTTGTGGTTGTAAGCGGTCAACCCGGCCTCGGCCAGCCTCTCGGCCTGGGCGTCGGTGAGCATGCCGGCGGTGACGCAGGCTTCCAGGCCCAGTTGCCGCACCCCCCGCACCATGGCGAGCATGGCCTCGAAGGGGGCGCCATCACGGATGTCACGCCAGGCCCAGCCCATGCAGAAGCGATGGGCCCCGGCCGCCTTGGCTGCCCGGGCCCGCTCCAGCACGGGCTCCACCGCCAGGGTGGGCCCGCCGGCCAGGTCGGCGCTGTGGTGCATCGACTGGGGACAGTAGGCGCAGTCCTCCTCGCAGCCGCCGGTCTTGACGCTGAGCAGCGAAGCCAACTGGACCCGGTAGCCGGGGTTGGCGGCCCGGTGCACCTGCTGGGCCTGCCAGAGCAACTCCAGCAGGGGAAGCTCCAGCAGGGCCTGGATCTCCTGGCGGCTCCAGTCGTGGCGGAGCGGCGAAGGGAGGATCTCCGGGCGGCGGGGCGAGGCGGTTGGGGAGATCAAATCAGACTTCAGGGACATGGAAGGGGAAGCTGTCCGGCTCAAGACGCCACCGGCTCGACGCCACCGAAGCGCCGTTGACGGTTCTGATAATCGAGCAGCGCCCGCACCAGGGCCGCCTGATCGAAATCCGGCCAGAGCACATCGGTGATGTGAATCTCGGCGTAGGCCAGTTGCCAGAGCAGGAAATTGCTGATCCGGTATTCGCCGCTGGTGCGGATCAGCAGGTCGGGATCCACCTCGCCGGCCGTCTCCAGCTGGGCGGCGAAGGCCGCTTCGTCGATCGCCTCAGGATCCAGGTTTCCCCTGGCCACCTGGGAGGCGAGCTGACGGGCCGCCTGCACCAGCTCACGCCGGCCGCCGTAATTGGTGCAGACGTTGAAATGGATGCCCGTGTTGGCAGCGGTGCGCTCCGTGGCCGCTTCGATCAGCCGCTGCAGCCCGGCCGGAAGCTGACCCAGGTCACCCAGAAAACGGATCCGCACCTGCTCGCGCTCCAGCCCCTCCAGTTCCCTGGCCAGAACCCGCTCGAACAGGGTCATCAGGAAACTCACCTCCTCACCGGGCCTGTTCCAGTTCTCGGTGGAGAAGGCATAGGTGGTCAGGGCACCGATGCCCCAGTCGCTGCAGAGGCGCAGGGTGCGCTTCAGGGCTTCCACCCCCTCACGGTGCCCCATCACCCGGGGCAGGTTGCGTTGCTTCGCCCAGCGGCCGTTGCCGTCCATGATCACCGCCACGTGGGCCGGCAACCGGGTGGGATCCAGCAGCTCCGGCAGGGGGGCCAACGGTTGCCGGGACGCCTGGATCAGGTCAGTGGTCGCCAGGGAGCGACTCATGCGCGGGATTCGGGCGTGTCCTGCGTCACGCTACGCCCTGTGGGAAGTGCCACCACTGATCCGGGGCCGGGCTTGGAGGGTGGCTTCTGGGTGGGGAGGGCGACCGCCGCGCTCAGCAGTTCACGCAGTCGGCTGCTGGTGATCGGCCGCTCCAGCCGCCCCTGACGGGCCAGCGAGAGGGTGCCGGTCTCCTCGGACACAACGATGCACAGGCAACGGTCGAAGCGCTCGGTGATCCCCATCGCCGCCAGGTGGCGCGTGCCGTAGCGGGCAATTCCCTGCCGTGACAGGGGCAGAATCACCCCGGCCGAGAGGATGCGGTTGCCCTTCACCAGCAGGGCGCCGTCATGGAGCGGGGTATCGGCGGCAAAGAGGTTGAGCAGCAGATCCACGGAGAGCAGGGCGTCGAGCTCGATGCCGGGGTTCAGGAAATCCTCCGGACGCAGGTCGCTGCCGAGGTCGAGCAGGATCAACGCCCCCCGACGGCTCTGGGAAAGGCGCCCGGCCGCTTCAGTCAGCAGTGCCACCGATCCGGAGAGAGCCTCATCGCTGTCCTGGCTTCCCAGCAGCACATCCAGGCGGCCGGTGCCGAGCAGCTCCATCAACCGCCGCAACTCGCCCTGCCAGAGAATCGCCAGGGCCAGGCTGCAGCCGAGCACCACCGCTTCGAGCAGGCGGGTGGTGAGCGGCAGGTTGGCAAACCGCTGCACCACCCAGACCAGGGCCACCAGAAACAGCCAGCCCCGCAGCAACCAGAGGGTGCGAGGCTCCCGGACCCGGGCCAGCAGCAGCACGCCGAGAGCCGAGGCGAACAGCAGGTCCAGCACCAGGCGGATGTCCAGGAAGCCGGGCCAGATCAAAGCGTCGCACCATCGAGGCTGGCCTCAGGGTACCGGCGTGAACCGTGCGGGCAAAAGGTCGTAGCGCAGCAGTTCCTCCGGCCTCTCCCGCCGCTGCACCAGCTCGGCCTCGCCCCCCTGGACCAGAACCGTGGCCGGCCGGGGGATGCGGTTGTAGTTGGAGGCCATCGAGGCGTTGTAGGCGCCGGTGGCGAACACGGTGATCACATCACCACTGCGGCTGGCGGGCAGGGGGAGGTCGTGGAGCAGCACATCACCGGATTCGCAGTGCTTGCCAGCCAGGGTCACCGTTTCCGCAGGCGCCGCGGTGGGTTGGTCGGCCAGCACCGCCGTGTACTGGGATTGGTAGGTGATCGGGCGGGGGTTGTCACTCATGCCGCCATCGACAGAGAGATAGGTGCGCAGGCCGGGGATCTGCTTGCGGCTGCCTGTTGCATAGAGGGTGAGACCCGCCGTGGCCACAAGGGAGCGACCCGGTTCGCACAACAGCCGGGGCAGAGCCAGGCCCCGCTCACCGCAGGCGGCCACCACCGCCTCGGCCACGGCCTGCACCCAGGCCTGAATCGAAGGGGGGTCATCGCTGGCCACGTAGCGGATCCCGAGTCCACCGCCGACGTTGAGATCGCTGCAGGGGTGTCCGAGCGAGCGGGCCAGGGCCAGGGCATCGGCCATCACCCCGGCAAGATCGCGATGGGGCTGCAGCTCGAAGATCTGGGAACCGATGTGGGCATGGAGGCCGTCGAGCCGGGCCCAGCCACAGCCGGCCAGCTGCCGCAACACCGGCTCGAGCTGGTCGGGGCCGAAGCCGAACTTGCTGTCGAGGTGGCCGGTGCGGATGTACTCGTGGGTGTGGCACTCGATGCCGGGGGTGAAGCGCAGCATCAAGCGCAGCGGCGGCCCAGCGGCCGGGGCCAGCTCGGCCAGCAAGGCGAGATCAAGGGCGTTGTCGACCACCACGGTCACGCCCCGCTCCACCGCCAGGGCGAGCTCCTCCCTCGACTTGTTGTTGCCGTGCAGCACAATCCGCTCGGCAGGCATTCCGGCCTGCAGCGCCGTGAGCAGTTCACCGGTGGACACGGCATCGAGGCCCAGCCCCTCGGAGGCGACCAGGGCGCTCAGCATCAGGCTGCTGTTGGCCTTGGAGGCATAGAGGGCCAGGGCCGGGCCGGGGTAATGGCTGGCCAGGGCCTCCCGGTAGGCCCGGCAACTGGCCCGCAGGGTGTCTTCGTCGAGCACATACAGCGGCGTGCCGTAGGTGCGGGCCAGCTCGCTCAGCCCACAGCCCCCCACCTCCAGGCGCCCCAGGGGATCGAGCCGGGTGGTGAGCGGCGTCAGGTTGCGGTTGGGACTGAGCCGATCCTGGTTCGCCTCCAGGCAGGGGGCGGTGCCAGCTGCGGAAATGGGTCCGTCGGGAGCGCTGCGCACGCGGAAGGTGGTCATTGTGGTCAGCGGTGGCCCTGGTGATCCAATCGTAAGGATGGGCATGAACGCCACCGGGCTGCCTGCGGATCGAGCTGGAGGTGCAGATCGAGCTGAAGGTGCGGATCGAGGGCCGCGGCGGCTTTCAATCATCGATCTGCCGGCCTGCTGTGCCCTTGACCAGCTGGCCCTCGGCGGCCTCTGGAGCCCGATCCAGTGGCAGCAGGAACTCGAGGACCCCGAACGGCTCTGCCTGGGCCTGGGCCAGGCCAGCGGCCTCGAAGCCATCAGCATCGGTGCGGTCATCCTCGATGAGCTGCACGTGTCCCTGGTGGCGGTGCATCCCGAGCGGCGACGCCTGGGCCTCGCTCGCCTGCTGATGCAGGCCCTGCTGCGGCAGGCCGGCGCCAGGGGCTGCCGCCGGGCCACCCTGGAGGTGTCCGAGGCGAACGCACCGGGCCGGGCCCTCTATGCCGCCCTGGGCTTCCGCATTGCTGGGCGGCGTCGCAGTTACTACCGCAACGGAGACGATGCCCTGATCGAATGGCTCGCGTTGGAGAGCTTGCGCTGAGGCCGGCGAGGACGCCGCAGATCCGAGCCTGGTTGCCGGCCAGAGCGGTTGACAACAAAGGTTCGGATTGCCGCCCTTTCTTGATACGGAAGGCCGAAGAGTTCAGCTTGTCGTGTATCCGAACGCCTCCGGCAACGCCAGTCTTTGCAAAGGACTTGGCAGTTGTGCTCCAGAAGGCTCCGCCACCTGCTCAGCCCTGATAAGTTGGTTTCACTTGCACAGGTCCGCCCATGTTCGAGCGGTTTACCGAGAAGGCCATCAAGGTCATCATGCTGGCCCAGGAAGAGGCCCGCCGTCTCGGCCACAATTTTGTTGGCACCGAGCAGATCCTGCTGGGCCTGATCGGGGAGGGCACCGGTGTGGCCGCCAAGGTGCTCAAGTCAATGGGGGTCAACCTCAAGGACGCCCGCGTCGAGGTGGAGAAGATCATCGGGCGCGGGTCCGGCTTCGTGGCCGTGGAGATCCCCTTCACCCCGCGGGCCAAGCGGGTTCTGGAACTGTCCCTTGAGGAGGCCCGCCAGCTCGGCCACAACTACATCGGCACGGAGCATCTGCTGCTCGGCCTGATCCGCGAAGGCGAAGGCGTCGCCGCCAGGGTTCTTGAGAACCTCGGCGTCGACCTGGCCAAGGTGCGCACCCAGGTGATCCGCATGTTGGGCGAAACGGCCGAAGTGGCCGCCGGCAGCGGCAGCAAGGGATCCACCAAGACCCCCACCCTCGATGAATTCGGCAGCAACCTCACCCAGCTCGCCGCCGAGGGAAAACTCGACCCCGTTGTGGGTCGTCACAACGAGATCGACCGGGTGGTGCAGATCCTCGGCCGGCGCACCAAGAACAATCCGGTGTTGATCGGGGAGCCCGGTGTCGGCAAAACCGCCATCGCCGAAGGGCTCGCCCAGCGCATCACCCAGGGCGAAATCCCCGACATCCTCGAAGACAAACGCGTTCTCACCCTCGACATCGGTCTGCTGGTGGCCGGCACCAAGTACAGGGGTGAATTCGAGGAGCGGCTCAAGAAGATCATGGAGGAGATCCGCAGTGCCGGGAACGTGATCCTGGTGATCGATGAGGTCCACACCCTGATCGGCGCCGGCGCTGCCGAAGGCGCCATCGACGCCGCCAACATCCTCAAGCCGGCCCTGGCCCGCGGTGAACTTCAGTGCATCGGTGCCACCACCCTCGACGAGTACCGCAAGCACATCGAGCGGGATGCCGCCCTGGAGCGCCGCTTCCAGCCGGTGATGGTGGGCGAGCCCACCGTGCTCGACACGATCGAGATCCTGCGCGGACTGCGGGAGCGCTACGAGCAACACCACCGCCTGCGCATCAGCGACGAAGCCCTGGTGGCCGCCGCCACCCTCGGCGACCGCTACATCAGCGACCGCTTCCTTCCTGACAAAGCCATCGACCTGGTCGATGAAGCTGGCAGCCGGGTGCGGCTGATGAACTCGAAGCTGCCCCCTGCCGCCAAGGAACTCGACAAGCAACTGCGCGGCGTTCAGAAACAGAAGGAGGATTCCGTCCGCGAACAGGATTTCGGCAAGGCCGGCGAACTGCGCGACAAGGAGGTGGAACTGAGGGAGCAGATTCGTCTGATCCTCCAGAACCGCCGTGAAGAGGAACCCGCCCCAGGCGGCGGCGATGCCACCCCGGCCGAGGGCGCCATTGGGGTGGAGATTCCCCTCGCTGGCGCCGGTGGCGACCGCAGCCCTGTGGTCACTGAGGAAGACATCGCCCAGATCGTCGCCTCCTGGACCGGCGTGCCGGTGCAGAAACTCACGGAGAGCGAGTCGGTGAAGCTTCTGAACATGGAAGAAACGCTGCATCAGCGGCTGATCGGCCAGGACGAAGCTGTCAAGGCCGTCTCCAAAGCGATCCGCCGCGCCCGGGTTGGTCTGCAGAACCCCAACCGGCCGATCGCCAGCTTCATCTTCTCCGGCCCCACCGGCGTCGGCAAAACCGAACTCACCAAGTCGCTTGCCGCTTATTTCTTCGGCAGCGAAGACGCGATGATCCGTCTCGACATGTCGGAATTCATGGAGCGCCACACAGTCAGCAAACTGATCGGCTCCCCTCCCGGCTATGTCGGCTTTAACGAAGGTGGCCAGCTCACCGAAGCCGTTCGGCGCCGCCCTTACACTGTCGTGCTCTTCGATGAGATCGAAAAAGCACACCCTGATGTGTTCAATCTGCTGTTGCAGCTGCTTGAAGATGGTCGCCTGACCGACTCCAAGGGCCGCACAGTCGATTTCAAGAACACCTTGATCATCATGACCTCGAACATCGGTTCGAAGGTGATTGAGAAGGGTGGTGGTGGCCTCGGCTTCGAATTCTCCGGTGCAGCCGCCGAAGAAACCCAGTACAACCGAATCCGTTCCCTTGTGAACGAAGAGCTGAAGCAGTACTTCCGCCCTGAGTTCCTGAATCGGCTTGACGAAATCATCGTGTTCCGCCAACTCAGCCGCGACGAAGTGAAGCAGATCGCCGAGATCATGCTGCGCGAGGTGTTTGGGCGCATCCGCGCCAAGGGCATTGAGCTCTCAGTCACCGAGGCCTTCAAGGAGCGGCTCGTCGAAGAGGGTTACAACCCCAGCTATGGAGCCAGGCCCCTGCGCCGTGCCGTGATGCGCCTGCTGGAAGACAGCCTGGCCGAAGAGTTCCTAACCGGCCGGATCAAGGACGGCGACGCTGCCATCGTCGATATCGACGACGACAAGCAGGTTGTGATCCGCTCCAGCAGCGAAACGGCAGCACCCGAGCCGGCCTTGGCGGGGGCCAGCGCCTGAGCGGCGGCCGGAGCAAGGAGCCAGTGTCACACCCTCAAGACACCTGGAACACGCCTCGAACGGGCTGCTTCCTTACTGTTGGCCCATGGAAGAAATCGATCAAACCGAATCACCCTCAGCCGCAGATAAAATCCGCCAGCCCCGTCCAGCCAACCCACCAAGTCCTCCCAGCGATGAATCCTGGGCCTCCGGGCAGCGCAAGCGCTATCTCGCTTCGCTGCCGCACCAGGACCGTTAAGCCGACCCCATGGACAGCACAACGCTGACTGAGGGGTTCGTTGCCATTCCGGTGGGAGAGTGCAGCATTCCCGCCTACCGGGCCCTGCCCACCCGTGCGGTGCAACCTTTGCCGGTTGTGTTGGTGGTTCAGGAAATCTTCGGGGTGCACGCCCACATCCAGGCGATCTGCCGCCGGCTGGCCAGCCTGGGCTACCTGGCCATAGCCCCCAGTCTGTTCGAGCGGCAGGGGGAGGTCTCGACCCTCACCGATCTTGCCGAGATCTTTGCCGTGGTGGCCCGGGTGCCCGATGCCCAGGTGCTTGCCGATCTTGATGCCGCCGTCGCCTGGGCCGGCAGCGAGGCGAACGGTGACCCCACCCGGCTCGGCATCACCGGCTTCTGCTGGGGCGGCCGGATCACCTGGCTCTATGCCGCCCACAGCTCGCTGCTGAAGGCGGGCGTGGCCTGGTACGGCCGCCTGGACACCCCGGCCACCCCGCTCCAAACCATGGTGCCGGCGGCCCTGGTGCAGCAGCTCAAGGCGCCGGTGCTCGGTTTGTATGGCGGCACCGACGCGATCATTCCCCGGGAATCAATCGACCGAATGCAACAGGCACTGGAGCAGGCAGAAAGCCCCAGCCGCATCGTGGTTTACCCCGATGCCCCCCATGGCTTCTTTGCCGACTACCGCGACACCTACCGCCCGGAGGCGGCCGCCGACGGCTGGGGGCGTCTGCGGGAGTGGTTCACGGCCCACGGCGTCTGAATCGGTCAGCGGCTTGTCGCCACGGCATAGGGTGAGCCCCTGATCCCAACCGTTTCGATTGGCTGCCGCTATGGCTGCTCCCGACCGCCCGGACGGCACCAACGCAACCCAGGAGCGATGGAAACGTCAGTTGCTGGCCCTGCTGCTGGCGGCTTGGATCCTTTCGGCCGGCACACCCTGGCTGGCGCAGCAATCCTCCAGCACGATCAAGCGATCGAGCTGCGCGGAGTCACCGGCCTGGATCAGCCTCGGCGGGCAACGCCTCGCCGAGGTGCGCGGCGGACCTGGAGTCCAGAGCGCCAGCAGCGTGGCAGAGCGGACCTCCGCAAGGCTGACCAGCCTCGCCAATGATTACAGCTTCAATCCGCAGGACTTCGTGCTGCGCGAAGACCCTCCCTACACGATCATCGGCTTCGAGCGGAATGGGGAGTTCCAGCAGGGAATGGCGTTCGACGATCGAATCGCCGCCTGCTTCGGGAAAAGCCGCCAAGTCCTGGCCGCAGATTACCGCGACAGATTTCAGCGCGGCATCCTGGGCTACCGGCAGGACAACTCCCTGGGGTCCTGGCTGAGGGGCACCGCCCTGGCCCTGCTGGTGCTCGGCATCTTCATCCTCTGGTTGCGATTTCAACTGGGGCTGAACCGAACGGTCAGGGGTTGGCTGATCAACAGAACCAACCAGCGACGGCTCGGCATGAGCATCGCCGGGAACCAGGTGCTGGATTCCAGCCAGGTGAGCCCACTCCTCCTGCTGGTGTGGCAGGGGCTGCAATGGTCCCTGCTGCTGCTGGTCAGCTACCTGCTGATCCCGTTACTGCTGGGCTTCTTCCCCCCCACCCAAGCCGTCGCCGCGGGCTTGAGGGGCCAGGCGCTCGGGCTGGTCAGTCGGTTGATCAAGGCGATGATCGCCGCCATTCCCAACCTGCTCTCGATCGCGCTGATCCTGATGATCACCGTGCTGGTGATCCGGGCCAGCAACACCTGGTTCAGGGCACTGGAGCGCGGCAGCCTGCGCCTGCCTGGGTTCTACACGGAGTGGGCCCGTCCCACCGCGAGGCTTGTTGCCGTCTTCATCGGCCTGATCGGCCTGGCGCTGGCCTTCCCCTATCTGCCGGGCTCGGAAAGCAAGGCGTTTCAGGGGGCCGGCCTGCTGTTGGGGCTCCTGGCCGCACTGGGCTCCAGCGCCGTGGCCACCAACATCATCAGCGGCCTGATGCTGATTTACACCCGCGCCTACATGGAAGGCGACCGGGTTGAGATCAATGGTGTGGTGGGCATCGTGCAGGACCGGGCCTTGCTGGTGACCCGGCTGCAGACCCCCCGCAACGAGCTGGTGAGCATTCCCAATGCAACGGTGATCGGCGCCTCGGTAGTGAACTACAGCTTTTCGAGACGGGAAATCCAGCAGCCTGTGGCCCTGGCCACCACGATCACGATCGGCTACGACGTGCCCTGGCGCCAGGTTCATGCCCTGATGCTGGCGGCAGCAGGCAGTGTCGAGGGGATCAGCACCGAGATCAGTCCCTTCGTGCTGCAGACCTCACTCAACGACTTTCACATCAGCTATGAACTGACCGCCTTCATTCTTGACGCGGATAGCTACAGACAGAGTCTTTCCGCCTTGCTGGCTGCCCTGCAGGACCAGTTCGCCGCCGCCAATCTGGAAATCCTCTCCCCCGGCTATCACGCCATCCGCAACGGCAATCGCAGCACCGTTCCGGTCAAGCCCGTCCAGCCGTTCTGAACCCAACCGTCTGGGGCTCAGGCCGCAGGTAAAGCTCCACTGAACCGTGGCAGCTGAACCCCATGGCGGCATAAAGGGCCTGGGAACTGGCGGAGGCCTGCAACAGGGTGAGCCGGGCTCCCCGGGCGGCGCCGGCCGCGATCGCCGCAGCGGTCACCGCCCGGGCCAAGCCCAGCCTGCGCCAGGCCGGCAGCGTTCCCACCCAAAGGATGGAGCCGGTTCCCTCCTGCACCAACGAGGTGGCCACAGCCAGCACCTCTCCGGCCAGTACCACCCCATAGGTGAGCGGCGATTCCGACCCGCCACCACCGAGCAGGGCCTCGGCCGCCAACGTGCCCAAGGCAGCCGGGGCGCCAAAGCTGCGCGCCGCACAACGGCCATAGGCCTCGGCAAAGGATGGCCCCAGCGGCAGGAGTTCAGCCCCCGGCACCGCCCTCGCCACCCGCTGAGCCGGGTTGGCGGTGGCCGCCAGCAGGGGCGCCGTGGCGGAGACCATCAACGCCGCCGGCAGGAGCCGGTGGTAGCCCAGTGCCACCAGGTGCCTGGCCTGGTCTGCGGGGCGCTGATCCGGCCAGCACAACCAGATGCAGGGCCTGGCCCTCTGCCGGAAGAAGGCATCGATCCGCTCCAGGCTGGCGGCCGTCCAGTCCAGGCCGGCACTGATCACACAGTTGGCGAAGGGGTGGGAGATCGGCGCTGCAAACCAGCCCGCCTCGCCCTCGGTGTGCCAGCCACCATCCCGCTGGCCCAGATGGGCAAACCCATGGGCCATCAAGCGCCTGGAGAGGGCGTGTTGCATCATCGTTGCCCTCGGCGGCGGCATCACAGCTGAATCCTTACAGACGTCTCTCAGCCTGGTCCCTCCCTGGGCGAGGATGGCGCACTCCGGTTGAAAGCATGGCGCGATTGATGGTGGTCCTGAAGCCAAGCGGAAGCGCTGCGGGGGATGAGCTGATCCCGAGGCTGCTGCCGACCCTCGCCCTGCTCGACACCGAGATCGACCATCAGGGCAAGCTTCACCTCAGTGGTCTGCTGCGGATTCCGCCCCAGGGCCTGGTGGTCCAGCTGTTTGCGGATGTGCAACCCCAGGCCGATGGTCCGGAACTGGACGTGGTGCTGATGAGCACCGAAGCGATGACCAAAGGAGCCCCCCAGACCCACCAAGCCCTCTCCAGCCTGATTGCGCTCCTGCCGGAGCACGCCATCGGCCTGGAGCTCACCTTCCGCTCCGACCGGGATGGCCCCCTGCCGCACCGGGAGCGCACCCCTCTTCCGGCCAGGGGGTGAGATCAGCGCCTTGGCACAGCGACAGGAACTGGTGATTGCCAGCGGCAATCCGAACAAGGTCAGGGAGATCGGCGCGATGCTGGACGCCGTGGACCTCACGGTGCTGGCCCAGCCCGATGGGCTGGAGATCGAGGAGACCGGCGACAGCTTCGCAGCCAATGCACGGCTGAAGGCCGAAACCGTGGCGCGTCTCACCGGCCGCTGGACCCTGGCCGACGATTCAGGACTGGTCGTCGATGCCCTGGGCGGCGCGCCGGGCCTGTTCTCAGCCCGCTATGCCGCCAGCGACGCCGAGCGGATCGCCAGGCTGCTGCAGGAACTGGGTGACACCCCCTACCGCAGCGCCGCCTTCCATTCAGCCCTGGCCCTGGCGGATCCCGGTGGCCACACGCGGCTGGAGGCCGAGGGGATCTGCCGGGGCGAAATTCTTCTGCGCCCGGTGGAGGTGGCCGGAAGCTATGGCTACAACACGATTTTTCACGTGCGCGGGGCGGGCTGCACCTACGCCGAGATGGGCGACCACCTGTTGAACAAATTCGGCAGCCGCGCCAAGGCCGCCCGGGCGATGGCCCCGAAACTGCGGGCGTTGCTGGGGATCGGCGCCCTCAGCGGTTGATGATCTCGATGGCCCGCATCGCCGCTGCCGCCGCCTCGTCGATGTCTCCCTCCCGGCCCGCCAGGGTGAGACGGCCATAGGCTCCCACGGCCTTGACATCCACCACGGTGATGTTGGATGACTTCTCGGCTTCGTTGGCGGCGATCAACACGTAGCCGGCCGGTTCGGTTTCGAGGATGAACATGCTCATTCCGGCCTGAATCATCGAGCCGCGCCGGTTCTGGCGGTTGATCAGCACGGCGTGGTCGGGGGTGATGGCGCGGATGATCTCGGACCAGGTGACCTCGCACTGGCCGCGGCGCTCCACCGAGGTTCCCATCGCATCCATCACGGCCTGGCCGGAGAGCAGCACGCTGCTCTGGTCGCGGTGGTAGAGGGCCAGGGAACCGAAGGACCGCTCCACCACCTTCTGACCCAGCCGCACCGTGCTGGCCTTGAGGGCGATGTCGGTGAGGCGGTGCACCGCCATGCCAGGGGACACCTCAAGCCAGAGGCAGGCATCGCTGGGGATCGGCAGGAAGCCCTGGGACACCGTGCCCATGTAGGCCGCCAGCTGGGGCTGCAGCGAATCGAGAAAGACGTAGGCCCGAAGCTCGATCTCTGCCCCGAGCTGGATGGAAGGGCTGTGGCTGCCGGTCAGGGGGGTGATCCGGGTCCGTGGACTGGGGTTCGGCTGACGGGGACCAATCGACAATCGAGGATCAAACCGTGGCGAACGGGGCATCGTGCCAGACCTGCGGGACCGGAGTGCGTCTTGGCCTGCGAACGGCAGGGCGGTTCCCCAGGAACTGGGTTTTCGAGGAATTGAGCGGATCCTACCGTTCGGCATCGACCGTCCAGCCTCGCCGCCACAGCAGCCCTTGCGAACCCCGTCTGAGCCGATACCTTTCGTCTCAGGATCCAAGCCGTATCAGCCGTGGTGACGAAACGAAGCAGCCCCGCCACCGCGGCCCAGGCGGTTCCCACCACGATCGGAGAACAGTCGTTCTCCGACTGGATCGCCGGTGCCATTGATCAGGGTGTCAAACCGGAGCAGGCCCTGGCCGTGGTGGGGCTCGGTTTGATGCGGGGCATGGGAGGGCCCGGCTATGGGCTGCCGTTCTTCGATCCCGAATCGAATCCCCAGGACGGACCCGTGCTGATGCAATCGATCAAGGCACGGTTGGAATCCATCGCCCTGGCGATCGAAACCGGCGCTCCGCTCAGCACCCAGGAGGTCACCCTGCTGATCGGCGCCCGCCCTGGCAGCAGCAAGCTGAAGCGGGCCGGCGTGGTGGCCGAGCGGATCGGCCGCAATGTCTGGCAGTTGCGGCGCTCCAGGGGCGAGGAGCGGGAGGCGGCCACCACCACGTTCAACGAAGGCTTCCGCCGGCGCCTCTGAACCGTTCATGGTTGGCGATTTTTGACGAATGTTGCATTTGTTCGGCGGCGGCGGCCATCCCTTTGCTGCGGCGCTATCAAGGACATACCGGCGCACCCTCCACCCGTCGGCCCCGAGCAACGGCAGGCGGCATCGACCCCGTCGCCGCGCTCCGGAAAAGCCCCCGTGCCACTGACGGGGGCTTTTCTGTATCCGCCCCCCAGCGCCACCACCAACTCCGACCATGGTGTCCGCCGCCCTGTTTCACCTCTCCTTTCCCGTCAGCGACCTGGATGCCACCGAACGCTGGTATGTCGATGGGCTCGGCTGCCAACGGGGGCGCCGCAGCCAGGAAGCCCTGGTGCTCGGCCTCGCCGGCCATCAGCTGGTGGCCCATCTGACAGCCGGGCCGCCGATGGAGCAACGCGGCATCTACCCGCGCCATTTCGGCCTGGTGTTCGCGGAGCCGGCCGCCTACGAGGCGATCGAGCAGCGCGCCCGGCTCCGCGAGCTCCGCTTTGGCGTGGCGCCCCGGCTGCGGTACCCGGATTCTCCGCTGGAGCACCGCAGTTTCTTCCTGGTTGATCCCTCCGCAAACTGGCTGGAGTTCAAGCATTACCGCCACCGTGAAGCGATCCTCGGCCTGGCCGAGTTGCAGCTGGTGGGGGAGAGAACCGATCCGTCCACCCCTTCACCCCCGCTGTCCTGATGCAGGCCCTGATCGACCAGCTGCAGCTCACGCCCCATCCGGAGGGGGGCTTCTACCGGGAGCGGCACCGCTCCGCCCTTGTCATACGGCGCGCCGATGGCCTGGAGCGATCGGCCTTCACGGTGATCGACTTTCTTCTGCCGGCTGGCGTGACCAGCCGCTGGCACCGGCTCAGCGGGGCCGAGGAAAGCTGGCACCACGCCGGCGGCGCTCCCCTGCGGCTGTGGCGACGGCCTCCCGATGGCGCCGAACCGGAGGCGTTGCGGCTGGGGCCCCTGGATCAGGCCTTCCCGGAGCAGTTCCCCGTTCAGGTGATCCCGCCGGACTGGTGGCAGGCCGCCCGCAGCCTGGGGGACTGGACCCTGGTCAACTGTTGCGTGGCGCCCGGTTTCGATTTCGCCGACTTCAGCTGCGAAGACGAGCGAAGCGACGCTCAGAACAGGGTGTTGTTGTAGATCGACAGCCTGGCAAAACCCACTGGCGCCATGACGGGGTTGGGGCCATCCGGGAAAGCCCGCACCGCAAACAGGGAGATGCCGGCCTGGCCGGGATTGTTGAACGGCTTGAGCGCCACCGTCACGGTCTGGCCCGGGCCTGGCGGTATCTGGAAGCGGATGTTGAACAAGCGCCGCTGCTGGTCAAAGCGCGTTTGAATCGGCAGATTGGCTCCCTCCCGGCGCGGGTCGCCCAGAAAGGCACGGGTTTGCTCCAGATCGAAGGGAAAGGTCCAATCCACCCCGGTGGTCTGCTGGATCTCCACCGCCCCGAGCTCCGCCCCGGCATTCTCGGGCAGCTCAATCGTGAAGTAGTACACCGCACCGTTGTCCATCACGGTGGTGTAGAAGTTGCGGAAGGTGAGCTTCCAGGGTGGTGTCTGGAAGACGGTCATGCCGCGCAGTTCCAGAGCCCTCAGCGGCGTGGGCGCCAGCAGCAAAGTCCCCCCCAGCAGCAGGGGTCCAGCCAGGAGCAGGGCCGTGAGCAGGCCCAGGTTGCTGCTGCTGTTCAGGCCCCCCTGGCGATCGAAGGGGCGTGGGTCCTGGTCACGGCGATGGTGCGTCGGCAGGGGAGCCGGCCCGCTGCGAGGATCCTGGCCGTCCTGATCTTGGGCCACCTCGGTGAGCGCCTGGCGCAGGGCCCGAGCCGCCAGCAACGACATGTCGCGGGGGACGCTGATGCGATCACGCAGGTAGAGCAAGCCGACGGCAGCGCCGGGCGGTGCCGGGCAGCGACCACCTCGGATCAGCCGGGTCAGCCCGCAGCGCAGGGGGAGATCAAAGCGCTGCGGCGACTCAGGATTCACCGCCAGGATGGCGTGGCGATGCCGGAGCACCCGCCGCAGGGCCTCCAGTGCCGCCCCTTTCTGGGGGGGCTGGGAGGTTTCCGGGTCCGAGGCTTCAGCGAGGGGCCAGGGCCCCTGATCGACCCGCATGCGGTAGGCCCGCTGCTGGGCGGAGCCACTTTCGTAACACCCCCCCATCTGGGGCGGCAGATCATGCGCATGGGTATGGAAATCACCCTGGGTGCCGAGGTAGGTGGAGCGGCTCTCCATGGCCGTGAACCAGGCCGCGATGGCGGGATGGCGCTCCTTGAGGCCATACCCCTTGTAGTAGTAGAGGCTGGCATTCATCCGCTCGATGTAGGGGGTGAAGACCAGATCGGCGGTGCCGAACTCCGGCAGGAAGAAAGGGCCTGACGTGGCCTCCAGGGCCCCGTCCACCATCGAGGCCACCCGATCGAACGACCGTTCAGCGGCGGCTTCCTCCCCTGCCGAGGCCCGGGGCACGCAGAGCCACTGACACCAGGCCCGGAACAGGGTGCGCTCGAGCTGCCGCAAGGGCAACACCTGGGCAGCGTTCATCGCCGCACCGAGCGGGCCGAAGGCCGCTTCGAGGGCCTGCAGAATCACGTCACTCTCGGTGATCAGCCGGCCATCGAGTTCCAGGGCCGGCAACATGCCGGAGGGCACTAGCCGCTTGAACCAGGCCTCTTTCTCGCCGTAGCAGACCATCGTGATCTTGCGGATCCGGTAGGGAATCCGCTTTTCCTCCAGCCACAGCCACACCTTCTGGCAGTAAGGGCACCAGGCATGGTGGTCGCGGAACAGGGTGACCCGCACCGCCGACTCGCTCTGGCCGAACAACCGAAGCGTGGCCTGGGCATTGGTTGCTCCATCAACCCGATCGGGCTCAGCGGGAGCCAGTGCCTCCAGCTCCTGCCAGCTGAGTGGGTCGATGGGGGCAGCGCACACGGAGGAAATCGGGGCCCTGGGCCTGCTGGGAGAAGAACAGGCTAGGGAGTTTGCCCCCCCCCCCGCCGACTACAGCCGCACCAGGGAGCACACAACGCAAGCATCGAAACACCGGAAGCGGAAGAAAATCCGCAGAGCGAATGGCTGGCGACGATGCAAAGGCCGACGTCCCTTTAAGCCGCAATCCAGGATAATTTAGTCAAAGGCTGAGGAGTTTCTTCTGCTGGCCTGGTTGCTGCAGTTAAGTCATGAAGCAGGCTGATTCGGCCTGGCAGGGAAGGAATGGCAAAACACCTCGATACCAGACAGGTCATGCGGTGGCTGCCGCTTTATGAGTTGTGTCTTTATTCCGGCAGCTGCAACCGCGCAGCCGCTTTCTCCGGTGCCCCCCAGGCCACCTTGAACCGAGCCCACCGGGCCATTGTGGCACTGCTGGAGGAAGCAGAAACCAAAAAGCTCTCCAATCTTCTCGAAACGCTGCGTCTCGCGGCCCAGAAACTCCGAACGACCGAGAGCCTCTGCAGGATCGAAGGCGATCCCTTCCTTCCGATCGCCGCCAACGGCAGCGGTGTTCAGATCGAGCTATGGCAAAGGCGCAAGGCTGATCTCACCGCCAGCCTGCAGTTGCTCGGCGATCGGATCTGCGATGTGTTCGTGGGATCGCTCTACGACCTGGAGCTGGAGCGGCGCAGCAAGCTGCTGCATTTTCAGGGCCAGCCACTGGTGGTGGAGCCCTTGATCCGCACACCCCTCTGGCGGATCGGGCCGGCGGGATGCCAGGGAAGTGACCTTGGCCAGAAGCCAACCCTGTCGTTGAAACAAAACCTGCAGCACGCCAGGTTGATCAGCAAGCTGAAAGACTCCGGCTATCAGATCCAGCCGAGTTCCAGGCATCCCAAGCCCGACGCACCTGCTTCAAACAGTGAGGTGATCAGCCAGTTGCAACTCACACATATACCGATCCCGGCAGAGTTCAGCCTGCTGGATCCAGAACCGATCGATCATGATGTGATCGGCATCGCCTACAACGCCAGCTATGCGGAAGAGCAGCCATTTTTCAAAGAGATGATGTCCCAGCTGACCAGGCAGTTGCGCCAGGGACTCCAGACGGAAATGGAGATGGCCGGCAAGACAGTGCTGGCGAAAATGGACTGAAGAACAACCTGTGCTCAGGCTGGCGGCTTCCGGCTGCTGCTGTCCCTGCCGAGCTGGCTGAGGCCTTCTGACCTTCTGGCCTTCGGGCCGGTGGGCAACGGGCTCGGAACCGGGCCGATCCGTGCCGGGAAAGTTGCGGAGACCGAACCGATCCTGGAAGAAAATCGGATCATTTGTTGACTAGGTTGAAGCCAGAGGCCGTGAGTATCCGCGGCGCTGGGGTCCCGTTTCCCTTGAAACCAGAACTGCTCCTGATCGGCTTCGAAGCGAAGCTCCAAAGCGACTTTCTCCCATTCCTTGCCGCGGCTGGTTGGTGCGTTCACGGCAGCTGTGATGGCCGCTCGGCAGTGGACCTTGCTCGAGAGCAGCAGCCTTGGGTGATCCTGATCCGGGACAGCCCACCTGATCACAATGGACTCAGAATCTGCCGAAGGCTGCGGGCCAATCCGGGCACAAGAACGATTCCGATCCTGATCCTCTCCATGCTTGGAGCCATGATCGACCGGCTGGATGGCTTCCGTGCCGGCGCAGATGCTTACCTCACAATCCCCTGCGATTTCGGGGAACTCTTCGTGCAACTCAAGGCGCTTCTCCCCTTTCGGGGGCTGGGGAGCTCCCTGCCGGTATCAACTCCGTGGGAAGGGACCCTGATGGAAGGACTGTGATTGGTGGCCCAGCCCTGCAATCCAGGGCCAAGCCAACGGCTGCGACGGGGTCTCAGACCTTCTGCAGGGCGAGCAGTTGAGCCCCGTACTCCTCACTGAAGCTGGCCTGGAGCTGCCAGAGCTCCAACAGGGACCTGGAAATCCGGCGCAGGTCTTCGATGTCGGTGCAGTTGTCGATCGCACGGCCGTGGGCCTCAACGGCAAACTGGCGGCCAAGAGAGAGCGTTTGCATCACACAACCTGAAGTTAATGCAAATTTAGCAACAATTCTTGATGGTTGACGGGTTTGGTGGTTTTGCGGCTGGCCGCAGCCCCTGCCAGCCGTTTAGCCAGGGGGTCCTGGCTAAACGGCTTCAAGAACCACTTCGCTCAGCTGCTGCTGGGGCACGGCGAAGGGGGGAGAGCCCTGCTTGGAGAGAGGCCAGCGGCGCACCCAGCACCGGTCGCCGTCGTCGTCGATGCTGAGAATCTGGTAAGTGGTGTCACCTTTGCTGGTCAAACGGACAAAGGTGCCTTGCTGAAGCGTCATGCTGAAGCTCCTCAGGAGAAAGGGCAGTGGGTGAATGGCCCGGCGAGTCCGGTCCAACGACTGTAAACGTAACGGAGTATTTCGGGGAATTGACAATCAGTCACGAATTGGTCATGTGATTGAGGAGATGCTGACCTTGGTCCAGGGGCGTGAACCAAGCCAGATCTGGCTAGAACAATTGCACTTACTGCAGCTTGGAGCCGAGGGCGCGGCCAAGGCGGAACCAGCAACGGATCGACCCCTGAGCACCTTGATGCCCACCGTTCATGCCCACCGTTCTGGAAGCGATCGCGATCGGATCGCCCCCCTTCAGCCGATCCCAGCAGGATCTGGCCACCTTCATGGCCCGGGTTGAGGGGGTTCCCGCCCGGCTTCGGCCCCGCATCACGGAAATCTTCAGCCGCGCGGGCATTGAGCAGCGCTCCAGCTGCCTGGCCGACTTCGGCCTGGAGGCCGAATCCTTCGCGTTCTTCCCCCGCAACTGGCAGCTGTCACCGCCACCCAGCACCGCAGCACGCAACCGGGTCTACCGAGCCTGTGCCACCCCCCTGGCCGCAACGGTGGCGCAACAGGCCCTGGCGGAGGCCGGCTGCGCGGCAGCGGAGATCAGCCATCTGCTGGTGGTGAGCTGCACGGGCTTCTTCGCCCCCGGTCTCGATGTCGAGCTGATTCAACGGCTGGGTCTGCCGCTGACCACGGAGCGAACCCTGATCGGATTCATGGGCTGCAATGCGGCGTTCCATGGCCTGAGGGTGGCCCGGGCGATCTGCCAGGCGAACCGCGGGGCCAGGGGGAAAGTGTTGCTGGTGTGCGTGGAGCTCTGCACCCTGCACATGCAAATCCCCACCAGCCTGGAGGCCGTGGTGGTGAACGCCCTCTTCGGTGATGGCGCCGCAGCCGTGGTGCTCTCCTCCGGCCAGCCACGCCAGGGACAACTGGCCTACCTCGATGGCGCCTGCACCCTCGTGGAGCGGAGCCTCGAAGCGATGAGCTGGGAGATCGGCGACACCGGCTTCCTGATGCAGCTGGCCGCCAATGTTCCCCAACTGATCCAGCAAGCCCTGCCGGGTTTTCTGGAGCCCTGGTTCCACCGGCATGGGCTTGGCCAGCAGGATCTGGCCTTCTGGGCGGTCCATCCAGGTGGGCGCCGCATCCTCGATCAGGTTCAGCGGGGCCTGGGCCTCCCGCCGGAAGCCCTGCAGGCCTCCTACGACGTGCTGCGCCAGCACGGCAACATGAGTTCACCCACCATCCTGTTCATCCTCAAGCGCTGGATGGAAGCCGTTCCGGTCGAACCAGGCCCGCGACCCCGCTGGGGGCTTGCCCTGGGATTCGGCCCCGGGCTCTCGATCGAGGCAGCCCTGTTCGCGCACGGAAACCCATCCGATTCATGGCTGTGATGCTCAGGCTGTTCCCCTCCTTCAAAGCTCGCACCGACGAGGACGAGCTGATGGATGATTTTTCGATCACCGATCAGCGGCTGACCAGCGCCCTCGATCAGCTGCGGGTCGTGAATCAAGCCCTTGGCGGCTACAGCGCGCCCATGCAGGTTTTGCGGCCACTGCTGCTGCAAAGCCAGGCCGAAACGATCCGGATCCTTGATCTCGGAACCGGCATCGCCGACTTCCCGGAGTACATCGTGCGCTGGGCCGCCCGGCAGAGACCGGCGAGACCGGTTCAGATCGTGGCGGTGGATGCCAATCCAGCCACCGTGGCCTACGCCCGCCAGGCCCTGGCGCGCCGGCTTCCACCCGAGCTGCAAACGGCCATCGATGTCCAGGTGGCCGATGCGCTGGCCCTGCCCTTTGCCGACAACTCCTTCGATGTTGTGATCGCCTCGATGTTTCTCCACCATTTCGCCCAGCCCAAGGCGGTGGCGGTGGTCAGGGCGATGCAGCGCCTGGCCAGCCGCGGAATCATCATCAACGACCTGCAACGCCATCCGCTCGCCTACTACGGCATCGCCGGCCTGACCCGCCTGTTCCGAGCCTCCGAAATGATGCAGAACGATGGACCCCTGTCGGTGCTGCGCGGTTTCCAGGCGGCTGAACTGAGGAGCATCGCCACCGAAGCGGGGCTCGGCGCTGTCTCGATCCGATGGTGCTGGGCGTTTCGGTGGCTGTTGACCACCCTCAGCTGACCCAACAACGCCCCTTGGCCATGCATGACGCCATCATCATCGGGGCCGGCCTGGCCGGTTGCGGCCTCGCCATCCAGCTGGCCCAGCAGGGGCGCACGGTGCTGCTGCTGGAGCAGCAACGCTTTCCCAGCCACAAACTCTGCGGTGAGTTCCTCTCCACGGAGGTCACGGCGATCTTCGAGCGCCTCGGCGTTCTCGACGCGGTTCAGGCGGCCGGGGCCGCACCGATCCGCAAGGCCAGCCTCACCACCTGCAGCGGTGAGGCGTTCCACGCCAACCTGCCGGGCACGGCGCTGGGCCTCAGCCGCTTTGCCTTGGATCGGCTCCTCTGGCAACGGGCCCAGACGGTAGGGGCAACCTGTATGGAGCGATCCGCCGTCACCGCGGTGCAGGGAACGCTGGACAGTGGATTCGAGGTGTCGACCGCGGATCAGCTGTTTCAGGCACGGCTCTGCTTCGGGGCCTACGGCAAGCGGTCACGGCTGGATCACCAGCGTGGCCGCCGCTTCGCCTCCCGCCCCAGTCCGTTTGTGGCGTTCAAGGCTCACTACCGGGGCATCAGCCTGGCGGAAACCGTGGAACTCCATGCCTTTCCCGGCGGCTACTGCGGGATCTCGGAGATCGAAGCGGGGCTGATCAACGTCTGCTGGATCGGCCACGCCGGCCTGATCAAAGAGGCCGGCGGCGCTGGGCCGGCAACGGCGGCAGCCCACGGAGCCGTGCTCCGCAGCAACCCGGCCCTGGCCAGGCGACTGGCGGCCCTGGAGTGCGTGAGCGGCTCCTCAAGGGCCCTGGGGAAGATCAACTTTTCCCTGAAGGGGTGCTTCGACGACGACCTCTGGATGATCGGCGACACGGCCGGGATGATTGCCCCCCTCTGTGGCGATGGCATGGCGATGGCCCTGGGCTGCGCCGAGCTGGCCCTGCCGATCGCCCTCGCCTTTCTGGACGGGCGGCTGGCGGCCAGGGAGCTCAAGCGTCAGTACAACCAGGCGTGGAACCGGGCCTTCCGGCGACGGCTGCTGCTGGGGCGCTGCCTGCAACAGGGCCTGATCCAGCCGAGGCTCGCCGGACTGGCGGTGGGCCTGTGCCGCCGCCGTCCGGCGATCGGCGATGCCCTGATCCGCGCCACCCGGGGGCCGGCCCTGGCCTGGGCCAGCTGATCAACCCGGATGCGATCCATGATGGCGCCAGAACGTGGTCTTCCATGCTTCGCCTGATCCATACGGCCGACTGGCAGATCGGCAAGCCCTATGGAAGGGTTGCCGATCCCCAGAAACGGTTCCGGCTGCAGGAGGAACGGCTGCGCGCGATCGACCGGATCGCTGTGGTGACAAGGGAACGTCAGGCCGAGCTGGTGCTGGTGGCCGGCGATCTGTTCGACTGCCCCACCGTGGCTCCGGCCACCGTCCTGGAGGTGCTGGAGGCGATCGGCTCCCTGGCGGTGCCGGTGCTGGTGATCCCGGGCAACCACGACCATGCGGCCCCGGGCACGGTGTGGCATCGCGACGACTTCCTGCGGGAGCAAGCCCGCCGCGCGCCCAACCTGCAGCTGTTGCTCCAGCGTGAGCCCCTGGAGCTCGATGCGGTGATAGTTCTGCCCTGTCCATTGCTTCGCAAGGCCGACAGCTCCGATCCGACCAGCTGGATCGGCAGCATCGACTGGTCGACCCTGCCGGCGGAGAAACCGCGCCTCGTGCTCGCCCACGGCGGCATCCAGGGCTTCGGCGCCCGTGACTACGACGCCGACGATGAAAGCCGCGGCGCTGCCAACAACCAGCTGGATCTGGCCCGGCTGCCTGATCACCAGATCGACTACATCGCCCTGGGCGATTGGCACAACCTCAAGCAGGTATCGGCCAAGGCCTGGTACCCAGGCACGCCTGAACCGGATCGCTTCGACCAGGGCGATGGCAACCAACGGGGCCAGGTGCTGCAGGTGGAGCTGGGCCGTGGCCTGGGTCCGCGGGTGGAGGCAATCCCCACCGGGAGGCTGGGCTGGCACCAGATCAGCCTGCGCCTGCGCAGCGATGCGGATCTGGAGCGGCTTGAGCAGTTGCTGCAGGACGCCATCGGCGACAGGGTGTCCCAGGATCTGTTGCTACTGGAGGTGAGCGGTCAGCTCAGCCTCGCCACCCATCAGCGCTTTCAAGCCCTGCTTACCAGCCTGGAGAACCAGCTGCTGCGGCTCAAACGCAAGGGCCACTGCGAGGCCGCCCCCGAGCCTGGCGAGCTCGCCCAGCTGGTGGAGCGCCCCGGCGATCCGCTGATCGCCGGGGTGGCCGCCCGCCTGCAGCAGCGGCTGGAGGAGCACCCGCAGGCGGGCGACGAGGCCTCGCGGCGCCTCACCCACCTGGCCCTTGCCGAACTGTTCCGCCTGGCGGGCAGCCGCTGAGCTGATGCGCCTGAACCCATGCGCCTGATCCACTGCCGCCTGCGCAACGTTCGCCTCCACGCCGAGCTGAACGTGCGGTTCGCCGCTGGCATCACTCTGATCGGCGGACCGAACGAAACGGGGAAAAGCACCCTGGTGGAAGCCATGCACCGGGCCCTGTTTCTCAAAGCCTCCGCCAGTGGTGAGCCAGTTCAGGCCCTGCGCTCGCGCCTGCATGCCGGCCATCCGGAGGTGGAGATCGGCTTCGAGGCCGCCGGGGAGCGCTGGACCCTGGTCAAACGGTTCAGCGGAGCCAGTGGCACGATCAGCCTCACCCCGGCCAGCGGCGTTCAGCTCGCCGGCCCTGCCGCAGAGGAGCGCCTGGCCCAGTTGCTGGGTTTCAAGGAAAGTCTCGGCAGCAAGCAGGCCCAATCGGTGCTGCCGAGCCGCTGGGCCCACCTGTGGGTGATGCAGGGCCGCTCCGGCGACGACCTGCTCGGCCGGGGCGGCGCCAGCTACGACCTGCCGGTGTTGCTCTCGCAGCTGGAGCAGGGGGGTGGGGCGGCCCTGCAATCCGCCCTCGACCGGGCGGTGATCGCCCGGATCGATGCGGAACTGGAGCTCAGCTTCACCGGCAAACGGGCTGACCTGCGGCGCAACTCCGATCTCTGGAACGCCCGTCAGGCACTGAAGGAGGCCCAGAGTCAGCTTCAACTGGCCACCGATCGGCTGGCCGACTACGACGCCGCCAACGAGGAACTGGTGGAGCTGGCTGAGCGGCTCGAGCGCCTTCGGGGTGAGGAGCTGCCCGCCCTCCTCCTCCGCCAGGAACGGTTGCGGGCCCTCGCCCTTCAGACCAGCGAGCGCAAGCCCCTGACCCTGGAACTGCAGGGCCTTGAGGCCGCCGCGGCCGAACTCGATACGCTGAACGGATCGATCACCGCCACGGCCGGGCTCCTGCAGGCGACGCTGCAGGGCCAGGCGGCCACTGAGGCCGCGATCACGGCGCAGGAGGCGGAGCAGAACGCCCAGCAGGTGAAGCGCCAGGCCCTGGAGGCCCAGCGCCAGGACCTTGAACGCCGCGACCGGCACCTGCAGCGCAGCATCACCATCGCCCGCTGCCACAGCGACCGTGACCGCATCACCGCGGCACTGGCGGCGATCGTGGCCCAGGCCACTGCCCTGGCGGAACTGGAGCGTCGCCACCTGAACCTGCCGATCGCCAACGCCGCCCACGTGCAGCGGCTGCGGACGCTGGAGGCGAGCCGACGGGATGCCGCCATTCGTCAGCAGGCCCTGGCGGCGGGGGTGGAGCTGGTGCGGGCCGACGGGCCGGTCTGGCTGGATGGTGAACCGCTCCAGCCCGGGGAGGAGCGCCAGCTCGGGGCGGTGGCGGAGCTGCGGGTGGGGGAGGGCGTGGCCCTGAGGATCCGCCCCGGCGGCGGCGAGGCCCTGGCCGAATGCCGCGCCGATCTGGCCGAAGCCGAGGCCAGCCTGGCCAAGGGCTATGCCTTTCTCGGTGTCGGCAGCGTGGCGGAGGCTGAAGCCCAGGCCCGTCAGCGGGAAGCCATCGAGCAACAGCTCACCGCCCTGCGCGCCACGGATCAGCGCCAGGAGCAGGCCAACCTGCAGCACCAACTTGATGCCTGCCTCGCCGCGTTGACCGCGGCCGAAGCCGAACAGGAGCCCCGGCCCGAAGCCAGCTTTCCCGGCGCAGCCTTTGGCGACCTGAACGCCATGGAGCAGTCGCGCCTCCAGCTGCGGCAGACCCAGGCCGCCCTCGACGCCGCCGTGCTGGCCGCCGGTCAGCAGCTGCGCAGCGGCGCCGCCACCCTCAGCGCCAGCAGGGATGGGGCAGCCCGCCAGGCGCAGCGGCTGGCGGGCCTGGGGGCCGAACTGAACGCCAAACAGGACCGGCAACGCCAGCTGATCGCAGCCCACGGCGAGCCCCAGGCACTGGCGAAGGCCCTGGCGGAGCTGCGCCAGCGCTGGCAGCTCTGCAGCGCGGCGATGGCGGCCCTTGAGCAGCTGCTGGAACCGATTCCCCCGCAGCCGATCGCTGAGCAACTGCGCGGCCTGGCGGAGGAAACCCAGCGGCTCGAACTGGAGTGCCAGGGGCTGATCCGTCGCCAGGGGGCGGCACGCCAGCGCTGCGACACGATCAGTGCCGACGACCCCCATGCGGCGCTGGAGCAAAGCCTCGCCACCCTGGCCACAGCAGAAGCCAGCCACGCGGCGCTCCAGAGCCACAGTGAGGCGATGCAGTTGCTGAAGCAGTTGTTCAACGAGGCCCAGGCTGATCTTTCAACCCGCTACACCCAGCCCCTGGCGAGCGCGATCAACAGCTTCCTCCAGCCATTGCTCAGCGAAGGCCAGGGGTGCCGGATCGACTACGACCAGCCCAACGGATTCTCCGGCCTGCAGGTGCGCCGGGGCCGCGAGTTCTACGGCTTCAGCGAACTGAGCGGTGGCATGAAGGAACAGCTCGGGCTGGCCCTGCGTGTTTCGATGGCCGACGTGCTCAGACAGGCCCATGGGGGCTGCCTGCCCCTGATCTTCGATGACGCCTTCACCAATTCCGATCCGGAGCGGATCTCAGTGATTGCGGGCATGCTGAAGACAGCAGTGCAGCGGGGGCTACAGGTGATCCTGCTCACCTGTGACCCGGGAGCCTATGCAGAGCTGGACACTGAGTTCGTCCAACTCCAAGCCATCCGGCCAGCAGGATCAGGGCTGCCCTAACCGCAGACAGAGCGGCCCGACCAGCTCAATCGTCGGTGTCGTCAGCACCACCAACAGGGACCAGACGGATCTGCTTCTTGCCCAGCTTGATTTCGAACTCATCGCCAGGCTGCAGGCCCAGGAGGGCGGTGTAAGCCTTGCCGATCAGCAGGTTCCCGTTGAACTGCACCTTGGTGACGTAGCTCACCTTGCGGCCGCCTTGACCGACCCCATTGCCACTGCCAAGACCAAGGCTGACACCTTTGGCCTCGAGAAGTGCCTCATAAAAAGCCGTGAAGTTAAGCCGCTCGCTGCCGTCTTTCTTGGTGCTCACGTAGCCGGCGGCCTTGACCAGCTCGGATTTGCCGACATCACCCAACTCTTTGACTTTGGCCAGCAGGTCGGAACCGGTGAGCATGGAATCAATGGAACACAACGCTCGTAACATAGCAATACGACGCAAGGACTGACTAGCCCCGCAACAGCCAATGTTGCGCTGAACGCTCCGCAGATCTCCATGTTCGAAGCCGGCAGCGCATCAAACCAGCGCTATCACGGCGAACCGCGACATCAACAGGTCGGCTGCTGTCGAGATCACTGCCTTTCCCCCAGCGCAACGGCCGCGGATGGCATGCAGTTCAACGGCTGAATCAGCCGAATCTGAGCATCGGCTGAGTTCAAACTTCCTGGCACGGCGGCTCGCCCGGCGGGCCTGCCGTCGGGGACGCCAGAATGATCCAACCCTGCAACGACGGCCCGTGCAACTCGTCTACGACGGCGGTTGTCCGTTCTGCCGCTTCTTCGCGGCCACCAGTGAGTTGCGCGGCGGTGTGGCCAACCTGGAGATCATTGATGGCCGCGCCTATTCTGTGCTGCGCCAGCAGCTGGCCCAGCAGGGCTTCAATCTCGCCGATGGGGCGATCCTGATCGAGGGGGATCGCTGCTGGCACGGCGCCGACGCCGTGAGCCGGCTGTGTGGGGAGATGGACCCCAGCGATGGGCTGCTGCGGCTGCTCAGCGGGGTGTTCGACAACCAGCGCCGCAGCCGCAGGCTGTACCCCTTGCTGCTGCAGGCCAGGCGGCTGGCCCTGGCGATCAAGGGCCTGCCGCTCGACCCGGCAACGCAGCGCGGCTAGGGGTGGAACGCCGCCCAGGGGAGCTGGTCTTCGTCTACGGGACGCTCAAGCGCGGCGAGCCCAACCATGGCTTGCTGCGCCGGGCCCGCTTCCTGGGGCGGCGGCGGTTGCCGGGGGTGCGGATGCATGATCTGGGGCCCTATCCGATGGCCGTGCCCGCCGGCGGGGCGGGGCGGGATGGCCAGCTGGACGGCAGTCCCCTGATCCACGGCGAGCTCTTCTGCGTGGATGCGGAGGGTCTGGCAGCCCTGGATCGGCTCGAGAATGTTCCCTCCGACTACGCGCGCCTGCGGCTGACGCTCAGCGATGGCACGCCTGCCTGGGTCTATCTGGGCAGGCCTGAGCAGGTGAGCGGGGCAGCCCTGGTGCCCTATGGCGACTGGGGAACAGCACCGGTGTTCAGCTACGGCTCCAATCTCTGTCCTGACCAGCTGGCGGCCCGCTGCCACGGCTGGGACGGCAGCGGCCGGGTGGCCCGGCTGGAGGGCTGGCACTGGGGGATCAGCAAGATCCGGCTGGGTGATCGCGACGCTGGCGGGCCAGCCGAAGGAGCCGCCGGCATCCAACCCGCTTCGAACGCCCAGTGCTGGGGGGTGGTGCACCACCTGAGCCCGGCCGACCAGCGCGCCCTTGATCACTTTGAAGGGGTGGCCCTGGGCCATTACCGGTCCCAGACGCTGCTGGTCACGACGCTGGAGGGAGAGCGGTTCCCGGTTTCGACCTATGTGCCGACCCCGGAGTGGAGCGCCGATGGGCTCAGGCCCAGCCACGCCTACGCCAACCGGATCCGGCGCGGGCAGGCCCACTGGCCGCTGCCCGAAGCCTGGCGCCTGGCGGTGGAGCTGGCCCTGGCTGGCGATTCCCCATATGCGGCTCCGGCGGTGCCGGCGCTGGCCAGACTCTCCCCCTTGCCTCGCCACCCGTCAGCGGCCATGAAGATCAGCGTCGGTTGTTCGCTCACGGTGATCTGTCCCCAGCCCACCCCTCTGGTGCTGCTGCTCCAGCCCCACCGATCCCGTCAGGCGGATCTGATCGAGCCCGATCCGCTCGAGCTGCAACCAGCCGTGCCGCTCCAGGAGTTCACCGATGCCCTGGGCAACCGGTTTTGCCGCCTGGTGGCGCCGGCCGGAGAGACCCGCATCAGCCTCAGAACCGTTGTCGCAGACAGCGGCAGCCCCGATGCCGTGGTGCCCTCGGCCCAGCAGGTGCCGGTGCAGGAGCTGCCGCCGGACGTGCTGCCTTACCTCCATGCCAGCCGGTACTGCGAAACCGACCGCCTGGGTGAGATCGCCTGGGAGCTGTTCGGCGCCTGCCAGCCCGGCTGGTCGCTGGTGCAGGGGATCTGTGACCACGTGCACAGCCACATCCAGTTCAGCGGCGGCCATGCGAGCTCCACCAAAACGGCCCTGGATGTGTGCACGCAAGGGCGTGGTGTCTGCCGTGATTTCGCCCACCTGGCCATCAGCTTCTGCCGTTGCCTGAACATTCCCGCCCGCTACTGCACCGGCTACCTGGGCCACACCGGCATCGCCCCCAACCCGGAACCGATTGATTTCTCGGCCTGGTTCGAGGCCTACCTGGATGGCCAGTGGTACACCTTCGATGCCCGCTTCAATACGCCCCGGATCGGCCGGGTTCTGATCGCCCATGGCCGGGACGCCGCCGATGTGCCGTTCCTCCGCTCATTCGGCGTGCACCAGCTGGCCTGCTTCGAGGTGATCACCGAAGCCCTTGGTCCGGTCTGAAGCGCCCCCCTTGCCGGTAGAACCATCCCTTGGCCTGCTCGGCACTCCAGATGTAGGCCGCGAGGATCAACGCCAGCAGGAAAAGGAATTCAGCGGGTAACGGCACGAAGCCGAACAGACGGCCAAGCCCCGTCCACGTCCAGGGGAGGAGCAGGGTGAGGCCAACGACCATCATGGTGGCGCCCACCAGCCAGCGGGATGGCCGACTGCGAAACAGGGGGCCTTTGGTGCGGATCACCAGCACGATCGAGGCGGCGGAAACCACCGATTCCATGAACCAACCGGTGCGGAACTGCGCCGGATCGGCATTGAGCACCCAGAGCAACACCACAAAGGTGAGGTAGTCGTAGACGGAACTGACCAGCCCGAAGGTGAGCATGAACCGCTTGATGAATGGAATGCTCCAGCGGTGCGGCCGGTCGATCCAATCGGGATCGACGCGGTCGGTCGCGATCGTCATCTCGGGCAGATCCGTGAGCAGATTGGTGAGCAGGATCTGCTTGGGCAACAGCGGCAGAAAGGGCAGAAGCAGGGAAGCTCCAGCCATGCTGAACATGTTGCCGAAATTGGCGCTGGTGGCCATGAACACATATTTCAGCGTGTTGGCGAAGGTGCGCCGCCCCTCACGGATGCCGGCCACCAGCACGGCCAGATCGGCTTCCAGCAGCACGATGTCGGCGGCCTCCCTGGCCACGTCAACCGCCCCCTGCACCGACACGCTCACGTCGGCGGCATGCAGGGCGGGAGCATCGTTGATGCCATCGCCCATGTAGCCCACCACATGTCCCGCCTGGCGCAGGGCGCGGATCAGTCGCTCCTTCTGGCTGGGCTCGATCTCCGCGAACACATCCACCTGCTGGGCCCGCACCGGCAGCGCCGCATCACTGAGCCCAACGAGCTGCCTGCCCGTCAGCACCTCTGGATTGCGCAGGCCCACATCCCGCCCGATCCGAGCGGCCACCAGGGCGTTGTCGCCGGTGATGATCTTGAGGCGCACGCCGATGCCGTCAAGTTCGGCAACGGTCTGCCGGATGGCCGGCTTGAGCGGATCGCTGAGCGCCACCATGCCCAGGAAGATCATGGCCGCTTCGGCGTCGCGGCCCACAGCCAGCGGCACCGCTGAGCCCCGGGGCCACCAGGGGCGGATCGCCACCCCCAGCAGCCGGTCCCCCTCGCCACTCCAGTCGGCATAGGTCCGCCGGATCTCCGCTTCCACCGTCTCCAGCGGCACGAGGCTGCCATCGGAGCACTCGGCGCGGTCGCACACCTCGAGCACCTTCTGCAGCGCCCCCTTTGTGATCAGGACCGATCCTGCTTCCCCATCGGCGGATCCAGCCGGACGGGCCAGAATGCTCTGCCGCTTGCGGCCGAAATCGAAGGGGATCTCATCGAGCTTGCCCCAGCTGGAAAGATCGAAACCGCCTGCATCCCGCAGGCCGGCATCGATCGGATTGGGGAAGCCGGTTTCAAAGCTGGCGTTGATCACCGCATGGAGCAGAACCCGCTGGCTGGGCTGACCGTCGATGCCGCAGTGGCGCCGCAGCCGGGCTGTGCCTTCGGTGAGGGTGCCGGTCTTGTCGGAGCAGAGAATCGACATGCTGCCGAAGTTCTCGATGGCGGCGAGGCGTTTGACGATCACCTGCCTGGCCGCCATCCGCCGGGCACCCTGGGCCAGATTGACACTGATGATGGCCGGCAGCAGCTGGGGGGTCAGCCCCACCCCAAGTGCGAGGGCAAACAGAAAGGAATCGACGATGGGTCGCTGCAGATAGACGTTGAGAGCAAAGATGACGAACACCATCATCAACGTCAGCTCCAGCAGCAGGGTGCCGAACTGACGCGCGCCCCGCTCGAACTCCGTTTCCGGGCTGCGCAGGCGCAGACGGGCGGCAATCGAGCCGTAGGCCGTATCGGCACCGGTATGCACCACCACCGCCAAGCCGGTGCCACTCACCACATGGGTGCCGAAGAACAGCACGTTGCCCCGCTCCGCCGGGGACGCCGCCGCCGCCGCCTCGCCAGGATGCTTGCTGACCGGAAAACTCTCACCGGTGAGGCTGGCCTCGTCGAGGCTGAGATCACGCTCCTCGATCAGGCGGCAATCGGCGGGGATACCGGCCCCGGCCGAGAGCACCAGCAGGTCTCCGGGCACCAGGTCGGCCGCGGGGATGCGCTGCTCGGCCCCGTCGCGACGCACGCAGGTGGTGGTTTCCACGGTCTGGAGCAAGGTCTGCACCGCCCGGGCCGCCCCCTGCTCCTGCCAGAAACCGAGCAGGCCGCTGATCAGAACGATCACCAGGATGATCAGACCGTCGGTGGGGGAATCCAGCAGGAAGGAGAGCACCGCCGCCGCTGCCAGGATCAGGATGATCGGACTGATGAACTGCCGCAGCAGCAGCAGGCCGGCACCCCCTCTTTGCGGGGGGGCCAGCAGATTCGCCCCCCCGGCCCTGAGCCGTCGAGACGCCTCCAGTGCCGTGAGGCCCTGGGGCCCCGTGGCCAGGTCCGCCAGCAGCAGCTCGAGCGGCTGGCTCCAGAACGGAGTGGAGGAATGTCCGGGCTTCAAGGTGCGGGGTGCCTCCACCAGGGCACGATCCTCCCCCAGGACACGCTTCAGGCCAGCCATCCACTCGGGGATGAAGCAATTGCTGGGCGGTCTTCCCCACCGCCTGGACGGGTCAGCGTCCGATGCAGAAACTGCACAAAACCGTTATGGTTGATACGGAAATTCTGAGCTGATGCTCGTTCTGCCATGGCCAACGCTCCCACCAATTCAGCGGCCCGCCAGGCTTCGCTGATCGACTCCCTGCGGGTGCGCTACGCCGCAGCCGTGGCCCTCGGTGACTCCGAGGCGAAGCTGGCCCTGTTCAGGGAAGCCGCCTATCTCGACATCCGAGCCGAGCTGCTGGAGCAGCCGTCGGTGGCTGCAGCTTGATCCAGACCTGATCGCCCCAGCGCCTCCCGATAGAGGGCCTGGTGGTGCAGGATGCGGCGCTCCAGCCGATGGGGCGGGCCAGGCCTGAACCCCTGGCTTGCATAGGCGTGCTGGGCTGATTCCACCAGGGCGCGGTCTTCTTCCAGGAATGCCGTCATCTCCTCCAGCTGGGCCTCCGCCCCGGCTGCTCCCTGGGAAGAACCGGCCAGGGTCAGTTCCATGCGGCAGCGATCCAGTGCTTCTGGATGGAAGCCGATCAGGGCCGTGGTGCCATCGGGCCAGAGAAGAACATGGTTCCAGGGGGGCACGGAAAAGGTGAGAAAGTCTGCCGCAGGCGGCTGGTCGCCGGGGACCGGCGTGGCCAGCAGGTTGCACCAGCGCCCGAACCGATGCCGGTAGGCGCTGACGGGACCCTGGATGCGGTGCAGGGTGGTGGGATGGGCAATGGCGACGTGGTAGTCGTCGAGGGTGTTGTCGTGGGCGACCTTCCAGTTGCAGGCCAGGCTGAGCTGGCGGCGGCCCCAGAGCAGGGGGGCGGAGCTTGCGGCAGGCGATGGCCCGGGCTGGGCCACACGCCAGCCACCCTGCTCCCTCAGCAGATCCAGCTGCTCGGCCAGGGACGGAGCCACGGCGGCGTGGACCTGAAGAGGATCCGGTCGATGCACCGGCAGACGCACCCACAGAAAGGGGCCGCCCACCGCCGTCTCGATCGGGAGCAGGTCCCAGCTGCGGCGGTCAAACGGCGCACAGAATTCGGCTTCGCGGGCGGCCGCCAGCAAGCGGCCATCCGGGGCGTAGGTCCAGCCGTGGTAGGGGCAGATCAGCTTGCGACAGGGGTTCTGGGTGCTGCCCGGCGCCAGCAGGGCCACGCCACGGTGCGGGCACTGGTTGAGGAAGACCCGCGGCCCGACTCCAGGCGGATGGGTGAGCAGCAGCGCCACCCCCAGAAGGGAGCGGCTGAGCGCCGCCCCCTCGGGCAGCTCCGACAGCAGCAGCAGCGGATGCCAGAACTGCCGCGCGTAGCCATCCCTCTCCCACTCGGCAACCTGCGGGGAGACGTAGAGCTCGGCGGCCAGAAACGGAGCGGCCACCGGTGGGGCGGCCAGGTCGGGGGTCATGGCACAGCTGGTCATGGCAGGTTGGCTCCGAGGCTCGGATGGGTTGCTCAGGGGGGTGTCAGGCCGGAATGCCGGCATCAAGGCTACGCAGACAGCCCGCCAGCTCCTCCCGCAACTCCAGGAATGGCCGCGACACGCGCAGGTGGGCGAGGCTGGTGCGATCGAGCTGGGCGGCAACGGTGCGAATGATCCGCCCGGGCCGCGACGCCATGATGTGGACCCGCTGGGCCAGCAGCAACGCCTCCTCGATGTCGTGGGTGATCAGCAGCGCCGTCAGGCCGGTGCGCTCCCAGAGCTGGTAGAGGAACTCCTGCATCGACTCACGGATCTGCAGATCCAGGGCCCCGAAGGGTTCATCCAGCAGCAGCACCTTGGGGTCGGCCGCCAGGGCCCGGGCGATCGCCACGCGCTGCTGCATGCCACCGGAGAGCTCGCTCGGCAGCCGCCGGCCGGCATCGGAGAGCCCCACCACCTCAAGGAAATAGGCGGTGCGTTCGGTCAGCTCGCGCCTGGGGCGGCCCTGAAGTTTCATGCCGAAGGCCACGTTCTCGGCGGCGCTCAGCCAAGGGTAGAGGCTGTACTTCTGGAACACCATGCCGCGATCGGAGCCAGGCCCCTTGACCGGCCTGCCATCGACGGTGATCGAACCCGTGCTGGGGCGCTCCAGGCCAGCCACCAACCGCATCACCGTGGACTTGCCCGAACCCGAACTGCCCACCAGGGCCACAAATTCGCCGGAGTCGAGATCCAGGTTGATGTCGTCGAGCACCAGCTTGGCCTTGGCTCCGTGGCCGAAGGTCTTGCTGACAGCGGATACCGAGAGGTGCATGGGGAGGTGCCGGTGTCAGTTGGCCCAGGAACAGGCGCGGCGCATCAGCAGCCGGAAACCCAGATCGATCGCCAGGCCGATCAGCCCGATCACGATCAGGCCAACGAAGATCTCATCGGTGCGCAGGAAGCGCTGGGCCATGGAGATGCGCTTGCCGAGGCCCTCGTTGGCCGCCACCAGCTCCGCCACGATCACCAGGTTCCAGGCCGAAGCCATGTTGATGCGATAGGCATCGATCACCTGGGGAGCGATGAAGGGCATCACCACCTTTGTGATGATCTGGAAGCCATGGCCCCCGAGCGTGAGGGCGGTTTCACGAAGTTCAGAGGGCACGAACTTCACCGAATCCATGATCATCAAGGTGTTGAAGAAAACGGTGCCGATGAAGATCAGCAGGATCTTGGGTTCTTCACCGAGACCGAAGTAGATGATCAGCAGGGGAATGAAGGCAGGGGCAGGCATGTAGCGGATCAGGCCCATCAACGGCTCCAACAGCTGACAGATCACGCGGCTGCAGCCCATGGCGATGCCGATCGGCAACGACACCAGCGCCGAAAGGGCGAAGCCGGCCCCCACCCGGCCGACGCTGGCCAGCAGATCCCTGACCAGGATGCCGCTGCTGTATTGATCGCTCCCCGCCATCCAGACCGCCTTGGGGCTGGGCAGGAAGAGCTCATTGACCAGGCCGCTGGCGGCGATCAACTGCCAGAGCAGCAGCACGGCGAGGATGCCGATCACCCCCAGCGACCAGGGGTGGCCCAGCCAGCGCCCCAGGGCGGCGGCGCGGGTGGGCCTGGTCGATCGGGCCTTGCCAGCTGCTGATGGCGTGGCGATCACTTGGCCGCATCCACGAAGGTGGAATTGAACAGATTGCCCAGCTCTGGCTTCGTCTTGGCCAGGCCCGTTTCCACCAGGAAGGCGCTGATCTGATCAGCCGCATAGGGCAGGGAGAGCATGGTGGTGCCCGGTTTGAAATTGGTGCGGTTCTCCTCGAGGGTCTGGATCGTGGTGCCGGCGTTGTACTCCTTGAACTCGGCTTCGCTCACACCGGAGCGGGCCACCAGAATCGGCAGGGTGCCGGCAGGGTCGTCGTTGATCGTCTTGAGGGTGGCGAACCAGGCATCAACGATCTTCTGGATCTTCTCGGGGTTCTTGGCGACGAAATCCTTGCTGCAGACCAGCAGATCGCTGATCGCGCCGGGGTGATCCTTGGAGGTGCTGAGCGCCTTGCTGCCTGGACGCTTGAGGGCCTGGGTGGTGAAGGGGGCGTAGACGCCGGCCGCATCGACCTTGCCAGCGGCGAAGGCGGCGGCGGCGGCCCCGGTTTCAAGCGGAACGAAGGTGATGTCGGAAGCGGAAAGGCCCCCTTCCTTGAGCACCTTGAGCAGCAGGAAGTGGTCGACGGTGCCTTCCTCAGCCGCCACCTTCTTGCCCTTGAGGCCAGCCACGGAGGTGATCTCGGCGGCGGCGATGATCTGGTCGTTGCCGGTGGAGAAGTCGTTCTGGAGCACGACCTGCAGATCGGCACCGCCCGCCACCGAACTGATCGTGTCGTTGAGCGTCTGGCTGTTGCAATCGAGCTGGCCGGCGTTGAGGGCATTGATCGAATCAAGGTAGCCATCGAACCACTGGAGTGTCACCGGCACACCCTCAGCCTCGAACAGTTTCTTCTCCTCGGTGACCTTCCAGGGAAACCAACCGGGCCAGGCGCTGTAGCCCACCTTCACAGGAGTGTCCTGGCTGACGGGCTTCTGCTGGCAGCCGGAGAGAAGGCCGGCGGAGAGCACAGCCACCACAGCGGAGCTGACAAGGCGGATGCGGGAGGAGCGGGACTTGAATGAGGAGCGATTCATGCCGATGCGGGGGTGGGGGGTGCGATAGGCGATCAACAGAGCTGAGCGGCCAGCTGATCAGAAGAATTCGAGATAGCGCTTGCGTTCCCATTCGGAAACGGCGCCGTGGTACGACTCCCATTCCTCGCGTTTGTAGGCGACGAAGGAATCGAACATGGCATCACCGAATACGCTTCTCGAGAGCGAATCGGCAGCAAAGGCCTCAATCGCCTCACCAAGGGTGCGCGGAAGCATGGCTATGCCACGCTCGGCCAATTGCTCAGGGCTGAGGGTGTAGGCGTTCACCAGGTTGGCGGGGCCGGGATCAAGCCCTTCGCGGATGCCCTCAAGGCCCGCAGCCAGGATCATCGCTCCGCCCAGGTAGGGATTGGCGGCACTATCGGCGGCACGGCATTCCACCCGTGCGCCTGGGGAGGGAATGCGTAGCATGTTGGTGCGGTTGTTGTTGCCGTAGCAGATGAACACCGGCGCCCAGGTGAAGCCGCTCATCGAACCCTGGGCCACCAGCCGCTTGTAGCTGTTGACCGTGGGGGCGATCACAGCGCAGATCGCCGGCGCATGGCGCAGAACCCCGGCGATGAACGCCTTGCCCAGATCACTGACGCTGGCCGGGGCGCCGGTGGGGGAGGCGAACAGGTTGGCACCGCTGCCCAGGTCGGCCAGGGACATGTTGTAGTGGGCGCCGCTGCCGGTCCGGTCGCTGAAGGGCTTGGGCATGAAGGAGGCCACCAGCCCATGCGGACGCACGATCTCCTTGGCCATCAGCCGGAAGAAGGTGAGCCGGTCGGCCATGGTGAGCACGTCTGCGTAGTCGAAATCGATTTCGAACTGGCCAGGGCCGTCTTCGTGATCGAAGGAGTAGACCCCCCAGCCGAGCTCGTTCATGGCGACCACCAGCTGATCGAGCCAGGGGAGGTTGTCGAGCAGACCCACCACGTCGTAGGCGGGCTTGTCGAGCACATCACGCGCGCTGTAGGGGGCGAGCTGGCCACCTGGACCCTGGCGGAGCACGAAAAACTCCGTCTCGATGCCGAGATTGAAGCGATACCCCATGGCGGCTGCCTGGGAACGGACGCGGTTGAGGATGTTGCGGCTGCAGGCCTCGAACGGGGCGCCGTTGAGCTGGAGGTTGCTGGCCAGCCAGGCCACATCCGGCTGCCAGGGCAGCACCGTGGCGCTGGCGGGGTCAGGCACAGCGGCCACCTCGTCGTCGCTCACCTCCTGGGGCACGCCATCGAGGGCGGCTCCGGTGAACAGCTCGGAGCCCCGCAGCATCTGGGAAAGGTGGGCAAGCGGCACGGCCTTGGCCTTGCTGACGCCGTGCAGATCAACGAAGGAGGCCAGGGCGTAGCGCACCCCCTTGGCGGCCAGCTGGGCCTTGAGATCGTTCGCGACGCTGCTGGTGGCCAGCGGTTCGATGGCTGTTGGAGTGGAGAGGCTCATCGGGTCACCAGGGCGGCAAGGGGCAGCGGGTAGGCGGTCTGGGTGGAGGCCACGGCGGTGCCAACGGTGGTGCCATCGGTGGTGGCGAGCTGCCGTTCCGCCACCTGCTCCAGCAGCCACTGCTGCCAGGCGGCGAAGCCCTCACCGCTGCTGGCGGAGAGCAGGAACACCACCGCCCGGGGGTTCACCTGGTGGACGTGCTCCACGAAGCGCTCCACCTGCACGGGCAGATAGGGCAGCAGATCGATCTTGGTGATCAGCACGCAGTCCGCCTCGCGGAACATCACCGGGTACTTGAGGGGCTTGTCGTCGCCCTCGGTGACGGAGAGCAGGGCCACCTTGAGGTGCTCACCCACCTCGAACTCGGCCGGGCAGACCAGGTTGCCGACGTTCTCCACCCAGAGCAGATCCAGGGAGGCCGGATCGAGCCGTTGCCCGAGCAACCGCAACCCACCGCTCACCATCGCCGCATCGAGGTGGCAGGCGCGACCGGTGGTGATCGGCACGACGGGCACACCCACCGCCTCAAGCCGCTGGGCATCGAGGGTGGTGGTCATGTCGCCTTCGAGCACCGCCATGGCCAGGCGTGGTGCCAGGGCCGAGATCGTCCGTTCCAGCAGGGAGGTCTTGCCGGCACCGGGGCTGCTCATCAGGTTGAGGCAGAGCAGCCGCCAGGCATCGAAGTGCTCGCGGTTGTGGTCGGCCTGGTGCTGGTTGGCGGCCAGCAGGTTGAGCCCGAGGGTGTCGCTGAGGGGCATGTGCATGGAATCAGGGCGAGGGGGACAGGGCTGGAACCAGGGCCGTGGGCTGGGGCCGACCAGGGGGGCTCTCGTCGTGGAGCTGGTAGTCGATCGAGCGGATCCGCAGCTCGCGCCCGGAGACGATCTCCTCCATCGGGCGGTCGCAGCAGGGGGAGCGATAGGCGCTCTCGGGATCGGGGGCATAGATCGCCTCACAGCCGAGGCAGCGGGCACGCAGGGGCACGGTGGCGATGCGCAGCTCACTGCCCGCCAGCCAGCCCCCCTGCACCGCGGCGGCGTAGGTGAACACCAGCGCCTCGGGCTCAACGCAGGTGAAGGAGCCCACCTCCAGGTGCACCACGCTCACCTCCGGCCGCTGCGGCCGGTGCTGCCCCTTCCATTGGTTGAGGGAGAGCAGTAGGCACCGGGTCATGTCGACGTCATGCATGGCTCACCTCCACTTCTGATCGACCTGCATGTTGCAGGCCTCGTGCAGCCAGGCAGGCTTCTGCTTGCGGGGCAGCTGACCGCTGACGACGAGGTGAGCCATCACATCGCAGATCACCCGCGTCGCCATCAGGGAGGTCATGTCGCTGACGTCGTAGGGGGGGGAAACCTCCACCACTTCAAGGCCGCAGACAGGCACGTTGCGCACGATCAGCTCCAGCAGCTTGAGCGCCTCCCGCGGCAGCAGGCCGCCCGGTTCCGGCCAGCCGGTGCCGGGCACGAAGCCGGCATCGATGCAGTCGATGTCGAAGGAGATGTAGACACAGTCGGTGCCGTCGGTGGCGCGCTCAATGGCGAATTTCGCCGCCGCTTCCAGACCCATGTCGCAGATGTCGGTGACGGTGAGCACGTTGGTGCCGCGCTCGCGGCAGACCTTCACCCCCTCGCGCGGCACCTGCCAGCCGCCGATGCCGAGCTGCACAAGGTTCTCAGCCGGCGCATTGGCCATGTTGGTGGCATGGAACCAGGGGCAGGTGTGCATGCGCTCGTCGAGGTCGATCTCCTGGGTGTCGACATGGCGATCGAAGTGGATGATGCCCACCTTTTTGTCGCCGAGGTGTCGGCAGACCCCCCGCACGGTGGGGAAGCCGATCGAGTGATCACCGCCCAGCAGGATCGGAAAGGCGCCGCTGGCGAACACATGGGCCACGCCCTTGGAGATCTGATCGAAGCTCTTCTCGTTGTTGGCTGGAATCGTGAAGATGTCGCCCACATCGCAGAGCCGGAGCGATTCGCGCAGATCCACCCCCATTTCGTAGTTGTAGGGGGTGTAGAGGGCGGAGATGCGGCGGATGCCCTGGGGCCCGAAGCGGGTGCCGGGGCGGTAGGTGGTGCCGCAGTCGTGGGGGATGCCGACGATCGCCACATCGAATTCGCCGACTCGGTTGACGTCCTCGATGTAGGGCGCCTTCATGAAGGTGTTGATGCCCGCGTAGTGAGGCAGCTCACCGCGGGAAAAGGTGGAGATGCGCCGATCGACGATGCTCTCGGCCGCCTCAAGGCCATAGCGCAGCCCCTGGTCCACCTCCTGCTGCCAGCCGGTGAGCGGCAGACGGGCTTCCTTTTCAAGGGCTTCAGCGCCCTGCTGGCCAACGCCCGTGCCGGGGGTGCTCCGGTCAAAGGCCCCAGCTGGGCCTGAAATCTCTGGCATGAAGGATCACGGATGGGGGCTGGGCGGTCTCCCGGGCTTTTGTCCCTCCGTGCCACCGGGCGAACCCGGTGTGTTTCTCTCGGACCAGGCGCCACAGACCAGCTGCCGAAACAACCAATCCGTAGCCGGAACCCTAGAAACTTCTTCCGCTCCGCCATGCTCCCCCTTGCTGCTGGGTGGAGTTGTCATGACCGTTACCGAGTTGATCGAGAGGGAGTCCTTCCCGGCTGGATCACCGCTGCTGGTGCTGCTGCAGAGCCTCTGGGGGTTTGAGGGCAGCCTGGCCGAAGCGATCGAGCGGTCTCGATGCACCGGCTTCGACGGCCTGGAGCTGAACCTGCACCACAGCGCCCTGGCGGGCCTCAAGGCCGATGCGGTGCGATCAGCCCTGCAGAAGGCAGACCGCGCGCTGATCCTGGAGCTGATGACCGGAGGCGGCTACGTGCCCGATCTGGACCGCACGGCCGATCAGCACCTGGAGGAGCTCGATGGCCTGCTGGCCGAGGCGGCGGCGCTGCAGCCCAGCAAGCTGACCGTGATCACCGGCAGCGACAGCTGGGGCTGGGTGGAGCAACAGCGCTTCTGGGGCCGGGCCCTGGGCCTGGTGGAGCGCAGCGGGCTGGCGGTGAGCTTCGAGACCCACCGCTCCCGCTGCCTGGCGAACCCCTGGGGCATCCCCCGCACCCTGGAGGCATTCCCGGCCCTGCGGCTCACAGCCGACCTGAGCCACTGGTGCGTGGTGACCGAGCGGCTGATGACCCCTGACCTGGCGCCGATTCAGGCGATGGCCGGCCGCGTCGATCACATCCATGCCCGGGTGGGCTGGGCCCAGGGTCCGCAGGTGTCGCATCCATTCGCGCCCGAGCACCGCGCGGCGCTGGAGGCCCATGGCGCCTGCTGGGAGCTGTTCATCACGCGGCAGCGCGCACAGGGAGCTGGACCGCTCACGGTGACACCCGAATTCGGCCCCGATGGCTACTTGCCAACGCTGCCCTTCACCAATCAAGCCGTGGCGGATCTGGGGGAGATCAACCGGGCGATGGCGGAGTGGGTGCGGGTGCGGCTGGGGTGAGCGGGGGATTCACCCAGGTTGAGCAATATGGATTCTCATAGTGATCATTGAGAAGTGCCATGGATGCTGAGGGATTTCTCGAAGTTCCCTATTGGCTGACCTGCCAATTGAGGGTACTCAGGCTTCCAGCAGCGTCGCCTCGACCCGCTCATTGCTGGCGGCGGGATCCTTTGGCATGTGGACCTGGCAGCCGATGGCCCCTATCAACTGCGGCAGACCTTCCTGAACCGGCCCCAACCCAATCAGTTCGATGACATCGGTCGCTGGCGTCTGGAGCCCGGCACCAGGCGGCAAGTGCTGCAGGGCGAGCGCGAGGCACCCATCGTTCTGCAGCCGCTCGACGGTGGCAAGGCGCTGCACAAACGCGACCTCAAGGGAGAGCCCATCGCCACCTCCCAGCACGATCGGCTGAAACGGCTGCCGCAGTCAGCGCCGATCGACCGACGCCTGACTCTGACGGGGATGTTCACGCCCGGTCAGGGTTGCCAGCGACAGCTCGATTGAGCTGCCGTCGAGTGATTCTCCCCCCGATCCGCAGCTAACCGTGAGGGCCGTCTGCCTTGCGGCCCCAGCAGATCAGCATAAGCACGCCGGCGTAGGCCTCACTGCGGCGGTAGGCCTCGAGCCAGGCGAGGGCCTCGGGATGGTCGGCCGCGAGCTTGAGGGCGTTGGCGCTGATCTCGAACAGGAGGTCGGATTCGGCGAAGCCGTGGGTTGGCAACCACAACGCCTCCCGGTGAAGCTCGACCACCCCGGCAGTAGTGAGCAGGCCGGGCAGCTCGCGGCCGATCCAGGGGTTCTGGAAGGTGCGGATCCAGTCTTGCTGGATCTGCTCACTCAGCTGGGAGTGGCTGCCGCCCAGCAGGAAGGTGCCCCAGTCGGGCTCGGCGCAGAGCACCACCCCGCCACTGCGGCAGACCCGGGCCATCTCTCCAACGACCCGGCCCGGCTCGGCGATGTGCTGGAGGGCACGGTCGATCCGCACCGCAGCGAAGCTGCCATCGGCGAACGGCAGGGCTGCGGCATCGGCCACCTGGAACGTGCAGCCGCTGGTTGCGTGGCGCCGCTGCGCGGCGGCGATCAGGGTGCGGCTGCGGTCAACACCGACGGCCTGGGCACCGGCCGCCTGGATCCGCTCCACATCATCGCCGAGGCCGCAGGCCACGTCGAGGACTGAGCTGCCTGGTTCAAGGCCGAGCGCGGCCTTGGCGCGGGCCTTGTAGGCCCGGCCGGCAGGCATCGCCTGGAGGGCGTCAAGACATCGCAGGATCTTGTCTGGGGCGGTTGTGTCGACATCCCGGAAGCCGACCGAGAGCAGATCAGGGGGGCTCTCCGCCATGGCTCATCCCCCTGGAGGTTGACGCATGCCCTGCATCACCTTACCCATGATCCGCACCCGCACCCAACGCGGCAGGGGAACCAGCGACAGCGTCAACAGCTTCGAGAGGGAACCAGGCAGCACCGTGGCCTGACGGCCGAGGGCATCGAGGATCGGCTGAGCGATGGCATCGGGCTGCAGCGCCGTCCCCAGCCGTTGTCCCGCCCGGGCCGCGAAGCCGCTGTGGGTCGGGCCAGGCGCGGCAGCCAGAACATCCACTCCGTCCGGTTGCAGTTCCACCTGCAATGCCTCCGCCAGGCTCTGCACATAGGCCTTGGTGGCCGCGTAATGGGCCGCGTAGGGCATCCCCTGAAAAGCAGCGATTGAACTGAGCAGCACCAGGCCGCCCCGGCCCCGCTGCCGGAAGCGGCGCCCGAAATTCGAGCAGGCGCACAGCATCGCCCGGCAATTGACCATCAGCATCTCCACCTCGACGGCAAGGTCGGCGTCGAGGAAGGGGCCGGAGCTGCCGAACCCGGCCGAGGCCACCAGCAAGCCCACATCCAGATCAGCCGTGGCCGCCTCGATCGCCTCCAGGGCTGCCTCCTGGGCGAGGTCGGCGTCGATGACCAGCACTTTCACGCCACGGTGGGCGCTGAGCTGGGCGGCGAGTGCGTCGAGCAGTGGGCGGCGGCGGGCCACCAGCACCAGGTTCAGCCCCGCCTCGGCCAGGCGGCAGGCCAGGGCGCGGCCGATGCCGGAGGAGGCCCCGGTCACCACGGCCCAGGGTCCATAGCGGTCCAGAAAGTGCTGCTGGCGTGGGGTGCGGGCGGCTGTCATCGCTGTGCGGGTGTTGAGCGTCATGCAATTGGACGCCAATGAGAGGCGGTAGCAGCAGCCAGCAGGCGCCGGGCCAGGGCGGGGTCGTCGACCAGGCGGGCCAGCAGCACCGCTCCCACCATCGCCGACACCAGCTGCAGTGCCTCATCGCTGGGTGACTCATCACTGGGTGGTGCATCACTGGGCACAGATGCAGGCTGGCGGGGGTGCAGCTTGCCCTCGATCGCCGCGAGCAACCCACGGGCCGCCGCCGCGAAGGCGGAGCGCACAGGCTCCGGCTGGCGGGCCCCTTCGCCCCCGAGTGCCGCAATCACGCAACCCCGCTCCGGGTGGGCGAGGTGGTCGGCAGAGAGGTACTGGGCCAGGCACTGCTCCAGCGGCAGCGCCGCCGCCAGCGGGCCCTCGGCGCTGGCGGCGGCTGCCGTGCGAATCGCTTCAGCCACCAGGGCATTGCGGTTGGGGAAATGGGCATAGAAGGCGCCATGGGTGAGGCCAGCGCGCTTCATCAGGGCGGGGATGCCGATGCCCGAGAGGCCCTGGCGGCGCAACTCCTCAGCCGCCGCTTCAAGGATGCGCTCACGCACGACTTGCTTATGGCCCTCGGCGTATCGCATGATGCTCATCATTGAATAAAAGCGAGGCTCAGGCTGTTGCTGCTCCAGGGGAAGGGGCAAGCCGCTGCACCAGCCGGGCCAGCAGGGCGCGGCGGGCCTCCTCCTGCCGGCCCGCTTCGGTGATCAGCAGAGCGGTCACCCGCAGGCCATCGGCCGTCATCGCGTCCACGCCCAGCAGGCGGGGTGGATGGAGCAGCAACGGACTCCAGGCTGGATCGGCTGCGAAGGCGGCCAGCTCGGCGTTGATGGTGGCCAACGTCCTGTCCAGATCGGTGCCATTGGACAGCAGCAGCACCAGCTCGGCGCCCGAGCGCAGCTTGGTGTGGTTGACGCTGTGCTCGCAGCCGCTGTTCGGCACCACCACCACCCGCTGGTCGTCGCAGCGCAGCTCGGTGCTCAGAACCCCCACATCGATCACCTCGCCGAGCCGCCCGCCGATCTCCACGGTGTCGCCGATGGCATAGCGGTCGTCGAAGAGCAGCACCAGGCCGGCCACGAAATCCCGCAGCAAGCCCTGGAACACCAGGGCGAGGGCACCGAGCACGGCGCCACTGGCCAGCAGGGCATTGCTGGAGAGATCGCGCAGCACCGTAATGCCCAGCACCGTCCAGGCGCCGAACAGCAGCAGGCAGGCCAGATCCACCAGCCGCCTCAGCACCCGCAACAGGCTGCGGTAGCGCTGCTCGCGGCGCGCCTGGGAGGCCGCCGGCACGAACACGTTGCTGGCCCATTGGCTCAGCAGCAACCCGACCAGCGCCCGCAGCAGCGCCGCCACCAGCAGCATCGCCAGGGCTTTGAACAACACCACCAGCGGCTGGAACAGCACATCGATCGCCGGCGCCACCTGGCCGGGGGAGGCCAGCAGCAGCACGGCGCCGATCGCCACTCCCAGCACCAGCACCGCCGCCAGCAGCAGCCGGCTGAGGCTCTGGGCCAGATGGAAGCGGGCAGCCACCAAACGGCCAGCCCCCTCGAAGCGGCGGGAGTGCAGCCGCGGCAACTGGCGTTGCAGACGCCGCCACAGCCACACGGCCAGCACCAGCAGCACCGTGAGGCCGGCCACCACCCAGGCGGCCATGCTCATCCGCTCGGAGATCTGCTGCTCCCCGTAGATCTCACGGGCCCGGCGCAGCCGCCGCTCCAACCTGCTGCGCCAGCGCTCCGCCAGCACCGCCTCGCTGGTGCCATTGAGCTGGGCGTCGGCGGCGGTGACAGTGAGCAGCGGGAACGGCGTGGCGCGGCCGGGCACCACGGCGGCCAGCTGGTTCAGCCCTCCGGCCTGCCGTTGCACCACTAACCGCAAGGCCTGTGGGGCGCCGTGCAGCCCCAGGTGATCGGGGTCGCAGACCGCCTCCACTGCATCGACACTGGTGCGCTCCAGGAGGAGCTCGCCGATCCGCTCCCCTGGCGTGCAGGGCTGGGCGGGCCGGTAGAGGAGGTCGAGGTTGCCTTCGATCACCTTCGCCCGCTCGGCGGCGTCGGGTCCGGCCTCAGAGCCCGCCACGCGCAACGACGCCACGTTGATCACCGGTACGCCGAGGATGCGCACCTGGGAGAGGCGAAAACTGCCGGCCACCGGCTGGCTGTCCTCAGGCGTGGTGGGGCTGGGTGTGTCCACCGCCAGGCCCGGCTGGGCCAGGGCCGGCAGCAGCAGCAACACAGCCAGGGCCGTGGCCACAACAGCAGCGACGACTACGGCGAAGACTGTGGCGAACAGAGCGGTCAGACCGCCAGGAACGGCAGCGGCGCGGCTGGTTGCGGAGTGCCCCACGCTGACTGGCCCAGGAACGGCCAGTCTGGGCATCAGGTCGCACGGCAGCTCGCCACTACCCTCACGTCCTGACGAAATACACCACCGCCACCGCCACTCCGACCACCACGACGATGGCCCGCAGGGTGGCAGGCGGGACCTGACCCGCCACCTTGCCCCCCAGGGCGCCGCCGAGGATGGCGCCGACCGCCATCACCGCCGCCAGGCCCCAGGCCACCTGACCGGAGAAGAGGAAGAAGGCGGCGGCGGTGAGGTTGGCGGCGAACGACACGGCCTGCTTGAGGCCGTTGAGCCGGGCGAGTGTGTCATCGAGGCTGAGGGCCAGCACCGCCAGCACGATCACGCTCAGCCCTCCGCCGAAGAAGCCGCCATACACGGCCGCCAGGAACACCGGTCCCACCGCCCATCGCTCCGATGGCTTGCGGCCGTGCCGCTCGGAGCGGCGTTGCAACCAGCGGCGCACGGGCTCCTGCACCGCCAGCAACGCCGAAGCGAACAGGATCAGATACGGCACCAACTGCGTGAACAACCGCTCGCCGGTTTTCAGCAGCAGCCAGCCACCCAGCAGGCCGCCGAGGGCGGCGGCCGGCAGCAGCATCAGCAGGCGCCGGCGCTGGCCCTGGAGTTCGCGGCGCTGGGCTCTGGTCGCCCCCAGGTAGCCCGGCACCAGCGCCACGGTGTTGGTCACGTTGGCCATCACCGCCGACAGGCCGATGGCCGTGAGGGCGGGAAAGCTGAGCAGCGAGCCGCCGCCGGCCAGGGCATTGATCGCCCCGGCGGCGACGGCCGCCAGGCCTGCCCAGAAGGCCTGAAGCTGGAAGGGCAGGGGGCTGCTCACCATTTCAGCGTCACGGCGGCGTCAGCCCGTAGGGCTCCGCATCCGCCGGCAGGGTCACCCCCAGCCGTTGCCGCCACACCGCCACCGGCAGCTCCCAGCCCTCCTCCCAGCGGGCGGTGGCGAAGGGGGAGGCGGTGAAGCCGATCGCGACGCCATGGCTGATGGCTCGGCTGAGGGTTTCGTAGTCGTCGAGCCGCAGGCGGAAGCCGGCGATCTGGGCCGCATGGGTGAGGCTCACGTAGGCGGGGAAGCCGATCTGGGTGGCGGTGATCGCCAGCACCCCGTTCTCCCCGGCCGCTGAGGTGCCGAAACCGCTGGCCACATGGTGCAGATCGTGGGTGGTGGCGATCCGCTGGGTGAGCCAGCGGCCTTCGGTATCGATCGGCCGGGACGGAAGAAGGCGGGGTCGTAGTTGAGGCGCCTGATCAGGGCGGCGTAGGTGTGGCCCAGGCTCCCCTCCGGCAGCGCCAGGAGCTGATCCAGGTCGGGTTGGAGGGGGGGATAGCGGCTGTCCAGCAGCTCCGCCCCACCCGGCAGGGCCCGGAAGCGGGCGAGGCAGGCCTCCATCTGGGGCGTGTCCAGGAAGCTGTCCACCAGGTCGGCGATCCGGGCGAGATCCCCCTGGCTGCGCCGCACCGCGATCAGCTGGCGGGCCTGCCCCAGGGCCTGCAGGGACTGCTGGAAGCGGGTCATGGTGGGATGGTGAGGCGATGGAGGGAACTTAGGTCGGCTGGTTTATCCCTCGGTGGACATTGTGGAGACACGCGCTGGTGCAGCAGGCCAAGGGGATGTCCGTATCGCTGTTGCCAGGCCTGAGGCGCCTGCGTGCCTACCAACCGTCCTGGCTGCGGGGGGATGTGCTGGCGGGGGTGACCGTGGCCGCCTATCTGGTGCCGCAGTGCATGGCCTACGGGGAGCTGGCCGGCGTGGCGCCGATCGCCGGGCTCTGGGCGATCCTGCCGGCGATGCTGCTGTATGCGCTGATCGGCTCCTCCCCGCAGCTGTCGGTGGGGCCCGAATCCACCACGGCGGTGATGACGGCAGCAGCGATCGCGCCGATTGCGGCCGGTGATCCGCTGGCCTATGCCAGCTTCGCGAGCCTGCTGGCTGTGCTGGTGGGCCTGGTGTGTGTGCTGGGGGCCTGGGCGCGGTTGGGCTTTCTCGCGGACCTGCTCTCGAAACCGATCTTGGTGGGCTACATGGCCGGGGTAGCGGTGATCATGATCAGCGGCCAGATCGGCAAGATCAGCGGCCTGGAGCTTGAGGCCAAGTCGTTGGCCGGTGAGCTGCTGGAGGTTGCACGCCGCAGCACTGAGATCCATCTGCCCACGCTGCTGCTGGCGCTTGGGGTGCTGGCCTTCCTGCTGCTGATCCAGCGGCGGTTCCCCACGGCGCCCGGGCCCTTGCTGGCGGTGCTGCTGGCGGTGGCGGCGGTGGCGCTGTTTCAGCTGGATCAGGCGGGTGTGGCTGTGATCGGCGCGATCCCGGCCGGGCTGCCCAGCTTTGTGATGCCCACCACGGCGCTGTCTGGTGACCTGGCGCTCGACACATTCAGGTATCTGCTCACCGCGGCAGCAGGCATCGCCCTGGTGGGCTATTCCGACAACGTGCTCACCGCCCGCGCCTTCGCCGCCCGGGGCGGCTACCGCATCGATGCGAACCAGGAGCTGCTGGCGCTGGGGACCGTGAACCTGGGCACTGGGCTGATGCAGGGCTTTCCGGTGAGCAGCAGCGCCAGCCGGACCGCGATCAGCGTATCGATCGGCAGCCGTTCGCAGCTGTTTTCACTGGTGGCCTGCGTTGTGGTGCTGGTGGTGCTGCTGGTCCTGCGTCCGCTGCTGGCGATGTTCCCGCAGGCGGCGCTGGGGGCGATCGTGATCTCCGCCGCCCTGCGCCTGATCGACATCGGCGAGCTGAAGCGGATGCGCCATTTCAAGCGCAGCGAATTCCGCCTGGCGCTGATCACCTGCGCGGGCGTGCTGTTCACCGACATCCTGATGGGCGTCGGCCTGGCCGTGGCGCTCTCGGTGATTGATCTGTTCGCCCGCCTGGTGCGCCCCCACGCCGCTGTGCTGGGCCAGGTGCCCCGCCTGGGCGGTTTGCACGATGTGGACGACTGGCAGGGGGCCAGCACCATCCCCGGGCTGATGCTCTACCGCTACGACGCCCCCCTCTGCTTCGCCAATGCGGAAGATTTCCGCCACCGCGCCCTGGCCGCGATCGCTGCCGAAGCAACGCCGGTGCGCTGGTTCGTGCTCAACGCCGAAGCGATCGTGGAGATCGACATCACCGCCGCCGATGTGCTTCAGGACTTTCACCGCGAACTCACGGCGACGGGCGTGGTGTTCGCGATGGCCCGGGCCAAGCAAGAGCTCTACCAACAACTCAGCAGGGCCGGCCTGGTACAACGCATGGGAGCCGAACGCTTCTTTCCCACCCTGCCCGAGGCGATCGCTGCCTTTCGGCGGGAGACTGCGGGTTAGGAAGCAACATGTTGGATGGCTGGGGGAAGCTCAACCACGCGAATAGTTCAGGGCGAACAGTGGTTTCAGACCTGCAAACAGAGGAATCAGGCAAGAAGAGGGCCGTACCCTTGATGCGCCAGTTATGATTTCAAGGATCAGAGAGGCAGGCCGAGCGTGTTCGACGGAAAAGAGATGGTGGCGGCAGGTGGTTTGCTGAACTGTCGAAGAACAAGTTATACGGACTACATCCAACTGGCATTGTCTCCAGGCTGGCATGTGCACTATTGCATGCATTGGTTGGCATGAGCCAACTTGGTGTCAAGAATCTGCAACCATCATGACTCGCAAGCCTATTCAAGACTTCTTTTTGTTTCTTGTTGGCGGTGCCCTCTTCGCAGCGGGGATCTTCCTGTTCACCAATCAGGCGATGGTTAACTCAGGCTTCCGTGGCATGGGGTGGGGTAGAAGTTACGGTGGCGGCATGGGGTCATCCTTTGGTGGGATATCTTCATTTGGCACTGGCCAAGGGTTTGGATTATTAATGATCCCCTTTGGAGTGGGGGTAGCACTTCTGCTGGCTGATACCTATAGGAAAGTCGGCTGGTTTCTTGTATGGGCATCCTCGGCTGCGGTAGGAGCAGGAGTGCTTCAGAGCCTACTTTTCAGTTTTAGAACAACCAGCCTATGGAGCCTGATGACGATGGTAGTGATGATTGCCGGTGGTGGAGGATTAATGTTCAAGTCTCTGCGAGACTATCAGGGAGAAGAACGGGAGCGCAGACGCATAGAGCTGGATGACTCAACGCAAAGCCTCAATGAGATCAGAGAGGAGTTGGAGCGATTAAAGTCCAGAATCAATAAAGACTAGATGGTGCCAATAGCCGTCTAACATCAAGATTCAGCGGGCGGAATCACAGAAGATTGTCTATTGCATAGAGCTTCTGTCCGCCGCTGATCTTGCGCGTTAAACAGCCTATAAATAGCATTAAAAGCAGCAACTTGCGTAGCCAGAAAGGGAGTCATTACACTACCCATTCATTTGGTTTGGGCAGTGTTCCTTCTGCGCGTCGGTAGATCGAGAGGATCGCCAGCAGCAGCATCCACCACTGCGAGAAACGGATACATGCGGCAGCTTATTGTTGCGGGCAAGGAGGCCAATGGTGTGAAGGGGTTCCGCACACAATCAAGGCGGCTTTAAGACGCCGGCCAGCAAGACCATCGCTCACTTCTGAAAGCCCCAGCTCACTCCCCGAGCAGATGCAGGCTCAGTTGACGATGCTGGGCCCTGGCCCGGTGCTCCCAGAGATAGACGGCCTGCCAGGTGCCGAGCAGCAATCGCCCGCCCCGGAACGGCAGGGCGAGGGTGGTGCAGGTGAGGGCCGTGCGGATGTGAGCAGGCATGTCATCCGGGCCTTCGTCGTCGTGGCGATAAGGGCGCAGTTCGCCTCGGCCGCTGATCGGCCGCACTCCCTCCTGGGGCACCAGGGCCTGGAGGTAGGCGGCCAGATCCACCAGCACCCGCGGGTCGGCGTTCTCGTTGATGGTGAGCGAACAGGAGGTATGCAGACAGGCCAGGTTGGCCAGGCCGGTGGCCAGCCCGCTGGCCCCGATCTCCCGGTTCAGGGCGGCGGTGATGTCGAGGAAGCCTTCGCCAAGGGTGTGGAGGTTGAGCTGGTGCAGGCTCTGGCGCAGCATCGCCTCATCCACAGGGCAGTTCTCCATAGCATCCATTCATGGCGGAGCAAGCGGCGATGGGAGGAGGTTCAGCCCTCACGATCCTCTACGACGGAGACTTCCCCCTGGGCTGGCTCCACGCCCCCACCGATCTCTCCAGGCTGGAGCGGCTGTGCCCAGAACGGGAAGGTGGCGGGTCCCCCGCAGCCGCCGCAGAGAGCCGGTGCCGGATCTGAACGGCACCCCGGCCGCCTCGGGTCCGGATCTGGTGGTGGTGGGCAGCGGGCTGGGTGGGCTCTGTGCCGGCGCCATGGCCGCCCGCCATGGCCTTGAGGTGCTGGTGCTCGAAGCCCACGACCAGCCTGGCGGCGCGGCCCATGGCTTCCATCGCCAGGGCTTTGCCTTCGAATCCGGGCCCTCCCTCTGGAGCGGGCTGGGGAGCTGGCCAAGCAGCAACCCCCTGGCCCAGGTGCTGCGGGCGATCGGGGAGGAGGTGCCGGTGCACCGCTACCACGAGTGGGGGCTGCTGCTGCCCGATGGCCAGCTGCGGGTGGGTGTGGGCCTGGAGCCCTTCCTGGCGGTGGTTCGGACCTTGCGCGGAGCCGCCGCCGCTGACGAATGGGCCTGCTTCATGCAGGTCCTGCAGCCCTTCTGCGCCGCCGCCCGCTCCCTGCCGCTGCTGGCCCTGCGGCCGGGCCTGGGCACGGCGGCCGTCCTCGGCGGCCAGGGCCTGGGGCTGCTTACCCAGGCGGGCAGGCTGGGCCAGTTGGGGGGTGCCTTCGGACCGCTCGCCCGCCGCCACCTGCGCGATCCCTTCCTGCTCCACTGGGTGGAACTGCTCAGCTTCCTCATCTCCGGGCTGGGGATGGACCAGACCAGCGCCGCGGCGATGGCCACCCTGTTCGGCGAGTGGTTCGAGCCCGACGCCGCTCTGGACTACCCGATCGGCGGCAGTCCCGCTGTGGTGGCGGCCCTGCTGCGCGGCCTGGAGCGCCATGGCGGCCGGCTCCGCACCCGCTCCCCGGTGGCGGAGATCCTGGTGGAAGGCGGCAGGGCCTGCGGGGTACGGCTCTCCGGGGGCGAGCGCATCACGGCGCGTCAGGGCGTGATCGCCAACCTCAGCCCCTGGGATCTACCGGCCCTGCTGAGCGAAGCCGCCATACCGGCCCGCTGGCGCTCTCGCCTGCAGGCCACCCCGGCCTGCGCCAGCTTCCTGCACTGGCACCTGGGCCTGCGCGGCGACGACCTGGGTCAGCTGCCGATCCATCACGTGTGGGTGGGCGACTGGCAGCGGGGCATCGGCGCCGAACGCAACATGGTCGTGCTCTCGATGCCGTCACTGCTGGATCCCTCCCTGGCGCCCCCGGGGCAGCAGGTGCTGCATGGCTACACCCCCGCCAACGAACCCTGGGAGCTCTGGAGGGAGCTGGAACGGGGCAGTGCTGACTACAAACGTCTCAAGCGGGAACGCTGCGGGGTGTTCCATCAGGTGTTCGACGGCGTGCTGCCAGGCTGGCGGGAGCGGGTCGTGATCGAACTGCAGGGGACCCCCCTCACCCACCATCACTTCCTGCGGCTGCACCAAGGCAGCTATGGCCCGGCCTGGCCCGCCGATCGGGGGCCGTTTCCCGGCGGCGGCACTCCTGTGAAGGGGCTGGTGCTCTGCGGCGCTGGGGTGTTCCCCGGAATCGGCGTGCCGCCGGCGGCCGTCAGCGGCGCGATGGCGGCCCACCACTTCGTGGACGCCCGCCGCCAGCGGCGGCTGTTGCAGGAGGCGGGCATCCTGGCGGCCTGAGCCGGCGCTGGTGTGAATCCTTCACTGCGAACGTCAAGTCTCCGGGGCGATCGGGCCTCGCGCACCAGCCGATGCCAGCCTGCAATCAACCCTTCATCCTTTGGGCATAGTGCGCAAAATGGATAGCAAGGATTTGAATCTGCAGTCGAGCAGATTAGTGCTTCATCAAGATACAAAAGACGGGAGCGGTGGGGGTTGGCAGCGCCAACGATCCTGCCCGCTTCTGATCTATAACACTCCTCCCTGTCATCGATCCAGGAGGGCTTCTGGATCGTGTTCCGCAAAAGCGTTGGCCAGCGGCCGTAAGCACGTGGGTCCGTTCAGCTTGGACCGGGTGGAGGAACAGCTCCTTGAGGCAGTGCCGGCCCAGGCGCCCGCCGGATCGTGACCAGGCCGCGGCTGCGGCCCGAGGTGGAGTCGGTGGCGCGGATCGCCTTCCAGAGGTCGGCCGCCGGCACCCACACCGAGGGGTAGCGGTAGCGGGCCACATCAAGGATCAGCACCCGATCGCTGGGGGCGTGGAAGGCGGCCAGAGGGGCGATGTGGCCGCCGCCGGCCTGGCCCAGGGCGGGGCGGAAGTAATTGGCCAGCAGGCGATCGCCGCTTTGGCTGAGGTTGGTGCGCAGCAGGGCGCGGAACTGCTCCAGGCTGAGCTGGTCGCCGTGGATCGCTTTGGCCGTCACCCCGTGGCTGGCGATCAGGGCGGCCAGTTCGGCCAGGGTCATGCCCTGGCGCCGCACCACATCAGCGCTCACCACCGTGCTGCCGGCCGGCACGTCGAAGACGTTCTCCTGGGTCCAGAAACGGTAACGGCCGTAGCCCGGCACGGCTGGGGCGGGTACGCCGAGGCTGTTGAGCACCATGGCGGCACTGGCCACGCCGCAATAGGCGAGGTTGGCCTGGGTGAGGAACTGCTCGGCCAGGGGGCCGTAGTCGGCCCGCGCCCCGCTACCCACCAGCAGGTCCATGCCCGCCGGTTCCATCAGGGGGATCGGGGCTGCCCCCAGGCGTCCGGCCGCGAGTGGCGTCGCCAGGGCCAGCGACAGCAGCACCAGGGCGGGGAACGGGAGGATTGAGCGTGTCATCACCGCTGGCATGGGCCCCGGAGTGGGGCGGCCTTGGCTGGAAGGTAGGGGATCCTTTCGAATCGTGGGCCGCTCGGCGTCTGCAGCCCTGCAGATGTGATGTAGCGAAACGCACAGGTGGTTCTCAGAAACGTGAACCATGGACAGACTTGTTAAGCAGGATCTAGGATCTACTGGGACTACTGGTTTTTCGACTCATGACCCCTGTCTCCCGTCGTAGTTCTCGGAAAGTGGGGTCTCTTGAGCTTGATTCACGGAAAACATCCAATAAGCGTTATGTGCTTCCAGAACAGTACCGGAGTAATTGAATATGCAAAACTTGAATGTCATTAAGTGCTTTGTCTGCATGCTTACAAGCCTTTTCATGCTGCCTGCAATTGCATTGGCGGCACCATTTACTTTCGTAACACTGGGAGATACGCAAGATATTTCTGATAAGGGACTAGAGCGTTTGAATAGTTTGATCGAAAGTGTGAATCAACGGCAACCCTCTTTTGTGGTTCATATTGGGGAGCTAAAGGGAGGCGGCGACTCTTGTCGTGATGAGTACTACCAACGCTTACTACGAACCGTTAATCGGTTCAATAACCCGTTAGTTTATCTTCCTGGCGATAACGACTGGACGGATTGCTTTCATTCGCAGTTCGATCCATTAGAACGACTTGATTACTTACGTAAGCTGCTCTACCCAGAGCCTGCGAGCTTGGGCAAAAAGGTTATGCCCTTAACCCGACAGAGTGTTCAGTCAGAATTTAGGGATTTTCCGGAGAATGTCTGGTGGCAGCAAGGCGAAGTATTGTTTGCCTCTTTTCATAATGTGGGGACAAACAATAATCTCTATACCAATTCACAAGCCATTCAAGAGCATCTGAGGCGAAATGCGGCCAATTTGACTTGGCTCGATCAGATTTTTGAAAGAGCGTCATCGGCTAAAGCTTTGGTAATATTCACTCACGCAAATATCAAGTTCGATGCCCTTTCTTGGGAGCCCACTGGATTTGACAACTTTCGCGCTGCGTTGAGTGATCACGTACGACAGTTTGCTCGCCCCGTTTTGTTCGTGCATGGAGATACTCACAAACACAAGATTGATAAGCCGCTAAAATATAATCATAAAACGATTGCAAACTTTACACGCTTGGAAGTGTTTGGGAGCCCTGATTTGGGTGTCATTTATGTTCATGTTCATCCTGAGACGGAACACGTTTTTCGGTTTGAACCTGTGTCTTTTAATTTTTCGAATTGAGTTATGGATATGTTTGAAAGGGATAAAGACTTATCGAGTCACGTCGGCTAGATTTCCTTTTGCATACCAATTACGTAATGTTTGATATTAGAGAAATGATGGAAGTTATTCATAGTTTTACTCATAACAAGGCACTTGTTCGGGCGCAAAATACGCTGCGTTCCGTTTGCGCCGCACAGCTTGGTGGTTAGCCTTCTCAAAGGAGAGCTTTAAGAAAGGCCAATCCGCCCCAACAAATCAAACCCCCTCACCAATCACTTCCACGTCCCTGCGCCCTGCAAAACTCAATTGGTCGCTTTCTTCACCAGTTTATTGTCTTTGGCAATGAGTGCCTTGGTGTTGCGGTCTACCTCTTTGCCAGCGGCCTTGGCATTGTCCACACCTTGTTTGGCGTTCTGGCCACCTTCTCCAGTAATGGAGCCGATGGTGTCTTGGAGGGCGTCTCCGGCCTTCTGAGAGATGGTCTCCACCTGGCTGGCTTTGTCTTGCTGGACCGATGGCTGAAAGAAGGGAGCCGCCAGGGCGGTTGCTGGTGATTGAAACAGCAAAGAGGCCATCAGAACCACAGCTGAAATCAAGGAAGCCATGACTGTTTTCATGTTTGTTCTCGTGAGTGTTCTGTGCGGTGGCACCACCCACCTCTAGCCACGAATGCGCCAGCGCACCAAAGCCAGTTCCAGGCCCAGGTCCTCCTAGTCAGCAACCCTGCGTGGATGCAGCAGTGACACCAGAGGCTTTAAACGTTTTCAAAGCCTTCCAGCAGGATGAAGGCCTCCGCGCCACGGTTTCTCCCATGCCCTCGTCGCCATCTGATCCAGCCGGCAGGCAGGGCCTGCGCCGCCGCGAGCTGCTGCTCGGCAGCCTCGCTGCTGGCTTCGCGGTGGCGGTGCGGCCGATCTCGGCGTCCACGATCACCACCGCTGCAGAGGGCCTCATCGCCGGCTTCGTGAGCATTCCGGTGCAGGGGCGAACCATCCCGGCCTACCGGGCCCGGCCCGCTGCGGGCAAGAACCTGCCGGTGGTGTTGGTGGTGCAGGAGATCTTCGGGGTGCACGCCTACATCCAGGACGTGTGCCGCCGCTTGGCGCGTGAGGGCTACCTGGCCATTGCCCCCAGCCTGTTTGAGCGCCAGGGGGATGTCACCAAGCTGCCGGATATCGCCGCGATCCTGCCGGTGGTGGCCAAGGTGCCCGACGCCCAGGTGATGAGCGACCTCGATGCCACAGTGGCCTGGGCCGCCAGCAGCGGTGGCGGATCCATCAGCAAGCTCGGCATCACCGGCTTCTGCTGGGGTGGCCGCATCACCTGGCTCTATGCCGCCCACAACCCTAAGCTCAAACCCGGTGTGGCCTGGTATGGGCGCTTGGTGGGAACCAGCACGCCTGAGCAGCCCTTGTATCCCCTGGATCTGGCCGCACAGATCAAGGCGCCGGTGCTGGGCTTGTACGGCGGCAAAGACGACGGTATTCCGCTAGAGACGGTGGAGCGGATGCAAGCAGCCCTCAAGGCAGCGGGCAGCCGCAGCGAAATCATCGTGTTTCCCGATGCTCCCCATGGCTTCCATGCTGATTTCCGGCCCACCTACCGTCCGGAAGCCGCTGCGGACGGCTGGCGGCGGTTGTTGGTCTGGTTCAAAGCCAACGGGGTGGCCTGAGGTTCAGCAACATTTCACTCCCCAATCTTCCTGTCGAGCCACTGGGTTGCCACATACACACCGATGAACATCGGCAGGTAGGCAATCCACATATTGGGCAGATTCAGCTCAGAGTTGTTGATCACAACCAGCCCTGCATAGCTGATCAGGCCATAGATCAATGCTCTGCGAAGTGGCCCGGTTATCTTTTTCAAGTGCGCTGCAAGAGCTATCTCATCTTATGGCGGCAGCCGTTGCCACGCCAGCGGCCTCACGATAGTGCTGGTCACCCACGACCCCTCGGTGGCGCAGAACAGTGAACGCCTCATCCAGATTCAGGATGGACGGATCCTTCCGGATCAACGCTCAGGCCTTGCTGCAACTGGACTGCCCGCGCCAACTGCACCGTGCCGATCGAAGCCACGGCCAGGTTGAGCTGCAGCGCCGAGGGCGTTCGGATCCATCTCGCTGATCTGATCCGATCCCCCTGAGTCGGCAGTCACCCTTGGTTGACAAGGCTCCAGAACCCGTACTTGCGGCCGTGGTCGCGATTCAGGCGCTCTCGGTAGGCGTTGTGGTCCTGGATGGCGCCCCAATCGTTGATGCCGGCAGCAAGGGCCCGGCAGGTGTCGAGGTGGCGGGCGGCATGGCGGTAGCGGCTGGTGCGGGCCCGCTCCAGGCTGAAGTCGATCATGGCCCGCAGGCACAACGTTGCCGCCAGTGGCTGCTGGGCCTCCAGCGCCTCGGCGACGGGGCCGAGCAGTTCGTAGCTGTCGCCATCGAGTTCGCCCTGGCGCGCCAGGATCAGCCGGCCGGCCCGGCGGCGATCCGGCCACTGGTGCAGGAAGCGCAGGGCCTGGTTGAAACCAGGGTAGGAGAACGCCAGATCCAGGGCCCTCTCCTCCTTGGCGGCATCCTCGAAATCAGCCAGCCGCTTGAGGTAGGCGCGCAGGTGGCGGATCGAGAGCGACTGCTCCACGACCCCCCAGCGCAACGCCTGGGCTTCCTCGCCGCGCTCCAGCGCCTCCAGGGCGCTGATGCGGGCATCGAGCCATTCCAGGAAGCCAGCCCGGCGCCCCTGCTCGTCAGGGGCGGCCCCGTCCAGCAGCTCGAGGGCCTCGGCGGATCTTCCGGCGGTGGTGAGCCGCTCCGCCACCTCGGCGGCGATCACCGGCACGGTCAGGGCAGCGGGTTCGTGGTCGCGATACTCGGCCAGATAGGCCTGGGCATCGCCCTGGGCATCGGCGATGGCGAGCATGGCGAGCTGCACGGTGATCCTGCGGTGCTCCGTGACGCCTGGCCGGCTGCGCCCCGCCTCCAGCCGCTGGCGCAGATGGCCAAGCCCCACCGGGCCCAGGGCCTCCTGGAGATGGCCGATCAGGTGGTCGAACTGGCCGTAGCCGTTGTCGATCAGCGCCGCGTACACCTGATCGGCCAGCGCCTCGGGGTTGAGCTGGCCCCGAGCCGCCACGGTGCCCAGATCGGCCGTGGCCTGGTGGAACAGGGGCATCACAGCCCCGTCGCTGTCGTCGCAGCGCTCCAGCACCGGCTCCACCAACTCCAGCAACGTCCAGAGCAGCTCCACCGCCAGGGCGGGGTCGTGCTCGGCGATCGGCCCCACGATCGCCAGCCGTTGCTGGTCGAGGTCTTTGAGCAGGGCATCGCGCTGGCGCCAATCGAGGTAGCTGCCGGAGCGGGCGACGGTGACCAACCGCTTGCGCACCTGCTTGGCGATCGCGTTGGGCCCGCCCTGCTCCGCCAGTGCCAGCCGCAGCACCCGCTTGGCGGCGGCGTTCCCCTGGGTGACGCTCAGCAACAGCTCCGCCAGCCGCGCTGCGCCGAGGGCCTCCAGATTGCTGGTGTTGAGGGTGGATTTGGAAGCCACGATCCAGCTGTTGCGCAGGGCACCTACGGTGGCGCGCCAGACCCCAAGGGAGCAACGTCATGGGCGCCCGCGTCAGGACAAACCGGCGCAACGCGGTGGCGCCAGCCAGCGCTGAAGAGCAACTGGTTCAGAAACTGCAGCGCATCGAAGCGCTCTTCTCCCGCGCCGGCAGCGAGGGCGAGCGGGTGGCGGCCGGGCGGGCGCGGCAGCGCATCCAGGCCCGCCTCCAGGAGCTGGCGGCCGAGGAGCCGCCGATCGAGTTCCGCTTTTCGCTCTCCGACCAGTGGTCGCGCCATCTGTTCGTGGCCCTGATGCGGCGCTACGGCATCACCCCCTACCGCTACCGCGGCCAACGGCGCACCACCGTGATGGCGCGCCTCAGCCGCAGCTTCGTGAACGACACCCTCTGGCCTGAATTCCTGGAACTGCAGCAGACGCTCTCGGCCTACTTCGACGCCCTCACCGACCGGGTGATCGAGCAGGCCCTGGAGGTGAAGGCCAGCGAGGCCGAGGAGCGGCCCCCGACCCCCCAACTGGAGCCGGTGGATCACCAGGCCTCGCTGCTGTAGGCCGCCCAGTTCTCAACGGCCATCACCATAGGCTGTGAAAAATGTTGCTCAGCAGGCCATGGCCCGCCGCTCCGGTTTCTTCAGCGATTTCCAGGCCTTTATCAACCAGGGCAATGTGGTCGATCTCGCTGTGGCGGTGGTGATCGGTGGCGCCTTCGGCAAGGTGGTGGATGCGGTGGTGAGCCTGGTGATGGGCAGCCTGCTCACCCCTGCCCTGAAGGCGGCCAACGTCGAGTCGATCAATGCCTGGCCGGCCGGCGCCGTGATCGTGGCGCTGATCAACTTCGTGGTGATCGCCTTCGTGGTGTTCCTGATCTTGCGGGCGATCGAGGCGACGAAGCGTAAGGAGGACGCGGTGGCGCCCCCCGACACCCAGGCCCAGCTGGCCTCAGCGGTGACGCGGCTGGCGGATGCGCTCGACCGCAAGGGGCTGTAGGCCAGCGGCGGCGCGTCGCGGTTGAGCGCGGCTCACCTCGCCATGGTTGAGAACGGCTCGCTCTCGCCCTTCACGGCCAACGACCTGGCTCAGCCCTGTGGCTCTCCGCCACTCCCGGCTTCAGCCACCCAGTTCTCGACGGCGAGGCCCGGATAGATCTGGAAGTCGGCCAGGTTGTTGGTCACCAGCGTGACGCCCAGCGCGAGGGCATGGGCGGCGATCAGTTTGTCGAGGGCATCGCGGCGCCGTTCGCGGCTGGCCAGGCGAATCGGGCCATAGGCGGCGGCGGCGTGGCCATCGAAAGGGGCGACCGGCACCTCCAGCAGAAACTGCTGCAGGGCCAGGCGGTTGCGCTCCACCTGGTCCCCCGAGGCGATCACGCCGTCCTCCAGCTCTGCTGCGGTGATGGCCGAGATCAACACTTCTCCCACCCGGCAGCGAGCAAAGCGCTCTGCCACCTGGGGGGGCTGGTGTTTCATCAGGTAGATGCAGATGGTGGTGTCCAGCAGGTAGAGGGGGCTGAGGCTCATGGCTGGCTGATCAAGCGCCCCTCACAGTTGCTCGCGCTCCACCTGCTCCTGATCGCCGCGGCCTGCTGCCAGGAAATCCGGCGAAAAGCTTGCCAGGGCCGCCAGAGCTCCGGTGATCGGCTTGCCCGCAGGGCGGATGCGCAATTCATCCCCGACCCGCTCGATTTCGAGCTCCAGGTCGCTGCGTGCATAGGCCAGCTCAGCCGGGATGCGCACCGCCTGGGAATGGCCGTTGCGAAACAGGCGGGTGGTGACCATGGCCAGCATGGATGTACCTGTGCATCCTAGGCGGTTCGGGCTCAGTCCAGATCCGCCAGCCGCTGCCGCGCCAGGGCGGCCTGGGCTTCGGCGTCGGCCAGGTTGGCCTGGCATTCGGCCACCACTTCCGGCGGCGCCTTGCCGGCGAAGTTGGGGTTGGCCAGGCGGCCGGCCAGACCCTTGATCTCCTTCTCGGCCTTGGCGATGTCTTTCTCCAGCCGGCCGCGCAGGGCGTCGAGATCCACCAGGCCCTCGATCGGCAGCAGCACCTGCAGCTCGCCGCTCACCGCCGCCAGGCAGCGGGTGCTGGTGCTGGTTTCACGCACCTCCACCGACGCCGCCCGGGTGAGGGCGGTGATGTCGCCGCTGCCGGCGCGCAGCACGGCGGCCAGCTCCGGCCGGCCCGTCACGAACACCACCGGCGCAGCCTGGGAGGGCTTGAGCCCGGCCACGGCACGCAGGTTGCGCACCACCCGGATCGCCTCGATCAGTTCGGCGAACTGGGCTTCCAGGGGGGCGTCGAGGACGGCCTCGTTGAGCGCCGGCCAGGCCTGCAGCGCCAGGAAGGTGCCCTCGGGGGCGCCGGTGAGCCCGTGCCAGAGCTCCTCGCTCAGGTGCGGCATGAGCGGGTGCAGCAGCACCAGCAGCTCGTTCAGCACCTTGGCCAGCACCTGACGGGCCACGCGCTGATCCGCCAGCACTTCAGCGCTGAGCGCTTCGCTCTCAACGGCGGGGCGGGGATTGAGGCGCCGCTTGAGCAGCTCGATCGTCCAGTCGCACACCTCGTTCCAGGCGAACTCATAGAGCCCCTTGGCAGCCTCGCCCAGGGCGTAGCTGCCGTAACGCTGAGCGGTTTCCTGGTTCACCCGGGCCAGCCGCGACAGGATCCAGCGGTCGGTGAGGGTGAGGGCCACCGGGTCCGGTTCGCCCAGGGAGGCCGGGGTTTCGCCGCCCAGGTTCATCAGGGCAAACCGGGTGGCATTCCAGAGCTTGTTGGCGAAGTTGCGCGCCCCCTCCAGCGTGGCTGAGGAGCCCGTGGCGCGGTCGTAGTCGAGGCGGATGTCCTGGCCGGCGCCGGCCACTTCGCGCACCAGGGCGAAGCGCAGGGCATCGGCGCCGTAGCGCTCGATCAACGGCAGCGGATCGATGCCGTTGCCGGCGCTCTTGCTCATCTTGCGGTTGTTCTCATCCCGCACCAGGCCGTGGATGTAGACATCCGCAAACGGCATCCAAGGTTTGCCTGCACCGAGCGGCTGCATGGCCCCTGCCAGCATCGTCATGCGGGCCACCCAGAAGAAGATGATGTCGAACCCCGTCACCAGCACGCTGGTGGGGTACCAGGTGGCCAGATCGGCGGCATTCTCATCGGGCCAGCCCAGGGTGGAGAAGGGCCAGAGGCCGCTGGAGAACCAGGTGTCGAGCACGTCCGGGTCCTGCTCCAGCTGCAGCGCGCGGCCCGCCGCCCGGCTGGCGGCGCCGTACTGCGCCTCCGCCTTGGCCTGGGCCTCCTCGGCATCGCGGGCCACCACATACGGGGTGGCGTCGCTGATCACGCCGCCGGTTTCACTCACCACGAACCAGGCGGGGATGCGGTGGCCCCACCAGAGCTGGCGGCTGATGCACCAGTCGCGGATGTCGGTGAGCCAGTCGCGGTAGACCTTCTCCCAGCGCTGCGGCACGAAGCGGGGTTCGCCCTGATCGAGCGCTGCGCGGCAGCGGGCGGCCAGCGGCTCGGCCCGCGCGAACCACTGGGTGGAGAGCAGCGGCTCCACCGGCACCTTGCCGCGATCCGAAAACGGCACGCTGTGGCGGTGCGGCTCCACCTTCACCAGGAACCCTTCCGCCTCCATCGCCGCCACCACCGCCGCGCGCGCCTCGAAGCGATCGAGCCCGGCGAAGCGGCCGGCGGCGGCGTTCATCGAGCCGTCCTTGGCCATCACCGTGATCAGCGGCAGACCGTGGCGGGCGCCTATCGCGAAGTCGTTGGGGTCGTGGGCGGGGGTCACCTTGACGCAGCCGGTGCCGAAGGCCGGATCCACGTGCCCATCGGCCACGATCGGGATCTGACGACCCACCAGCGGCAGGGTGATCGTGCGGCCCACCAGGGCGGCGTAGCGGGGGTCTTCCGGGTGCACGGCCACACCGGTGTCGCCCAGCAGGGTTTCGGGGCGGGTGGTGGCCACCACCAGATGATCCAGGCCGGCGGCCTCACCCGCCGCGCCAGCGGTGAGGGGGTAGCGGAAATGCCAGAGGTGCCCGTCGAGCTCCTTCATCTCCACCTCCAGATCGCTCACCGCCGATCCCGAGGCCGGGCACCAGTTCACCAGGTACTCGCCCCGGTGAATCAGCCCCTGCTCGTGCAGGCGAACGAAGGCCTCCACCACCGCCTCGTTGAGGCCGGGATCGAGGGTGAAGCGCTCGCGGCCCCAGTCCACCGAGTAGCCCAGGCGGCGCAGTTGCCCCACGATCGTGCCACCGCTCTCGGCCTTCCAGCTCCAGGCGCGCTCAAGAAAGGCGTCGCGGCCCAGGTCGTCCTTGCTGCCGCCTTCCGCCTTGATCTGCTTCTCCAGGATCGACTGCACGGCGATCGAGGCGTGGTCGGTGCCGGGCAGGCACAACACGTTTTTGCCCTGCAGGCGCTGGAAGCGCACGATCGTGTCGATCAGGGCCGTCTCGAAGCCGTGACCCATGTGCAGGCTGCCGGTCACGTTCGGCGGCGGGATCACCACAGAAAACGGTTCGCCGGGAGCGTTGGGGTCGGGGTGAAAGGCGCCCGCCGCCTCCCAGGCCGCCTGCCAGCGGGCTTCCGTGCCGCTCGGGTCGTAGGTCTTGGGCAGGGCCTCGGCTTGAGCAGGGATGGCCTCGGCCATGGCAACGGAGCACCAGCAGTGGCCCCATGGTCTCAAAGGATGCCGGCCCGACGGCCGTTGGCCATGGTGTGGGCTCCCAAACAGCCAGTCCCTGCCATGGAACCGATGAGTGACCCAGATCGCTCCACCTTCAAGCCCTTCCAACCCAGCAGGCACGCGGTCTATGTGCGGCTGCTGGTCGTGTGCCTGCTGATTCTGATCCTGTTCACCCTACCCCACCCATGGAACGGCATCTCCTCCCTGGCTTACCAACTGATGGGAGTCGTGATGATCCACGGACTGAGCAATCCAGACGGAGTCCACAGCTTTGGGCCGATGCAACGACTGCTGTTCAAGGGCTTGGGGATCGCCGCGTTGGCCGTCGCAGTGCTCTGGTATCTCACACCCGTGGAGCTGCGCCAGACCGGTGTGCCTGTGATCGTGCTCTGGAGTCTCTTCAGCCTGTGGAGTGCGGCCCGGCTGATCCGGAGACTGGCGCTTGAGCGCACTGTGAACGCCCCGGTCCTGCGCGGTGCGCTGGCGGGTTACCTGATGCTGGGGCTGGCTGGCGGCCTGATCTGCGCTGCCCTGGAGACCCTTGTGCCGGGAAGCTTCAGCAACGTGGCATTCACCCCGCAGGGGTTGGACACGATAGAAGCGGTGTGGCGCTTGAACTTCATCCAGATCAATTACTTCTCTTTCGTGAGTCTGACCACCGTCGGCTATGGCGACATCACCCCCCAGACGCCCCCAGCCCAGATGCTCAGCGTGGCGATCTCGATTACCGGCACCTTCTACGTGGCGGTGGTGATGGGCCTCCTGATCAGCCGCTTCACCCTGCAGGGCGAAGGCCGGGATGCTGAGTGGCCATGAATGGACATCCCCTGATCAGGTCTAGAGTCTTGGCCACCCAGGGGCTGTCATGAGTCTTTCTGACCGCTTCATTCGCAACCCGGTGCTCACCACGGTGTGTTCGCTGGTGATCCTGCTGATCGGCGGCGTGGCGATCCCTTTGCTGCCCCTGGAGAAGCTGCCTCAGCTGGCGCCCACCCAGATCCAGGTGATGGCCACCAACATCGGTGCCGACGCCCGCACCACCTTCGACACCGTGACGCGGGTGCTGGAGAAGGAGATCAACGGGGTAGAAGACATGAAATACCTGTCTTCCAATACTTCGTCGGATGGCATCAGCAATATCAACGTCTTTTTCCCCGTCGCAGTGGATCGAAACATTGCGCAGGTGAACGTTCAGAATAGAGTCTCCCAGGCTTCACCCACCCTGCCCGACGTGGTCAAGCAGACGGGGGTGACGACCAAGGCCGCCTCGCCGAGCATTCTGGTGGCCTACGGCTTCTACGCCGATACCGACGCCAGCGGTGAGCCGCTCTACGACCAGCTGTTCCTCAGCAACTTCCTCGACCAGAACCTCAGTGATGAGATCCGCCGCGTGCCAGGTGTCGGAAACATCACGATCATCGGCGAGCGGCGCTACGCCATGCGGATCTGGCTGGATCCAATACGACTGGCCAGATTTGATCTGACCCCGCTTGATGTGGAGCGGGCGCTCCAGGAGCAGAACATCCAGACCGGTGCTGGACGCCTTGGACAACAGCCCAGCCCGCAAGGCCAGGAGGTCGCCATCCCCCTGAAGGCCGAAAGTCGCTTTCGTGATGTGGCCGATGCCGAGAACCTCGTTCTCAAGCGGGGTGAGAGCGGAACGCTGGTCAAGCTGATCGATGTGGGCCGAGTGGAGCTGGGCGCGGAGAATTACGACGTTGACACCACCCAGACCGGCAGGCCTTCGGCGGCTCTGTTCGTGTATCAGTTGCCGGGTGCCAATGCCCTCGATACCGGCAATCGGGTGAAGGAAAAGGTCAAGGAGCTGTCCGCCAACTTCCCACCTGGCCTGCGCTATGAGATTCCCTATGATTCCACCCTTTTCGTCACCACGTCCCTGGCGGATGTGACGGGCAACCTGCGCGACGCCATCGTGATGGCCGTGCTCACGATCCTGCTGTTCCTGCAGGACTGGCGCTCCACCATTGTGCCGGCCCTTGCCATGCCGGTGGCGATGGTGGGAGCCATGGCGGTGGTGCTGGGGCTTGGCTTCAGCATCAACCAGCTCACCATGTTCGGCATCATCCTGGCGATCGGCACCGTTACCGATGACGCGGTGGTGATTGTGCAGTCGATCAAGCAAAAGCTCGGCCAGGGCATGAAGCCACTGCAGGCGGCGCTGGATTCCATGAACGAGCTGGCCACTCCCACCATCACCGCAGCCCTGGTGCAACTGGCGGTGTTCATCCCCGTGTCCTTTTTCCCTGGCACCACCGGTATCGTTTACCGCCAGTTTGCCGTCACCCTGGCAGCGGCGATCGTGTTTTCCACCTTCAATGCATTGACGTTCTCGCCCACCCTCAGTGCGCTGTTTCTGAAGCCGGAGGGCGCCCCACCTGATGCCATCCAGCGGGGGATCAACTGGGGTCTCGGTTGGTTGTTCCGGGGCTTCAACCGGATGTTCGACGCACTGGTGGCCTGGTACGGCAGAGCCATTGAGCGGCTGATGGGTCTGCGTCACATCGTGTTTGGCTTTTTCGTTGTCGGGCTGATCGCCACCGTGATGATGCTGGGCATCGTGCCGACTGGGTTCATCCCTGATGAAGACCAGGGCCTGATGATCTTGATCGGCGAATGCCCTCCCACGGTTGCCCTGCCCTATACCCAGGGTCAGGTCAAGCAAGTGAGCGGCATCCTCAAGGACTATCCGGATATCGAAAGCTTCCTTGGAGCTGCGGGATATGGCCTGGAAGGGAACGCTTACAACAAATATCTGTTCTTTGTTCGCTTCAAGCCCTGGGATCAGCGTGCCGAGGCAGACCAATCCGTGTTCAGCCTGCTCCAGTCGATCAACGTCAGACTCAAGAACGAGGTGACGGGTTCCTTCGCCATCGCCACCAACATTCCGCCTGTCGACGGAGTGGGCGCGACAGGAGGTTTCGAGTTTCACCTGCAGAACCGTGCGGGCCAGCCAATGGATGTATTGATCAAGAACGCTCAGGCCCTGATCGCAGCAGCCAGGGAGCGGCCTGAACTGCAGGGGGTCAGAACCAGCTTCACCCCCGCCACCGAGCAGATGGCGATCACGCTGGACCGGGACCTCGTCAAGGCACTCGATGTCGATGTGAGCGAAGCCTTCGGAACCCTTGAGGCGTACCTCGGCGGGAAATACGTGAACGACTTCATCCTCGGATCCGATCAATATCGGGTCTACATTCAGGCAGAAGCCGATCAGCGTCGTCAGCCCGGCGACATCGGATCGTTCTTTGTGCGCTCCCGTTCCGGTGACCTGGTGCAACTGCAGAGTGTCATCAAGACGGAGCCCTTCATTGCTCCGCCAACGATCACGTCTTACAACGTCTACGAGTCGATCAAGATCCAGGGTGTTCCGGCTCCCGGTTACAGCTCCGGCCAGGCGATCGTCGCCATGGAGGAACTGGCCGCAGAAACGCTCGACCCCGGTTTCGGCTACGAGTGGTCAGGCCTCTCGCTCGAGGAGAGGAGTGCCGGAGGAGCCACCACAGCGATCTTTGCCCTGGCCTTCGTGCTGGTGTTCCTGGTGATGGCCGCCCAGTACAGCAGTTACATCGACCCCCTGATCATTCTGCTCACCGTGCCCCTGGCCACCCTCGGCGCCATGGTGGCGATCTGGGGGCGCGCCAATCTGTTGCAGGCCGGGGGCTTCTGGCCGGTGATCAGCAACGACATCTTTGCTCAAGTTGGTCTGCTCATGTTGATCGGCATGGCCAGCAAGAACGCGATCCTGATCGTGGAGCAGGCGAATGAATTCATTCGGCTTGGGATGAGTCTGCCCCAGGCTGGCATCAATGCGGCCAAGGTTCGATTTCAACCGATCGTGATGACCGCGGCATCTGGACTGGTGGGTTACATCCCGTTGATGACCGCTTCCGGTGCCGGTGCCATCAGCCGCTGGTCGATTGGTACCGTGAGTTTCGGCGGCTACCTGGTGGCCACGGTGCTCAGCCTTGGGGTGGCACCGGTGTTGTTTGTGATCATCAAGGGGCTCGAGCGCCAGTATCTTCTCAACGGCGACGTGGAGTCGGCCTGAGATGAACGCAGCTCATCGCCAGAGACTGTTCGCGGCGCTGATCGGCGCCGTGCTTGGCGGGGCCATGGGCAGGGCCATCGAGCCGATGGCCCAGGACCCCACCGGCCAGGAGCGCTTTCGCAGCCGGACTTACCAGATTGTGTACCGCGCCTACCCCCGTATCGGTGCGGGGTTTGGGGCCTTGGCGGGAGCAGGATTCGCCACCATCGCCCAGGCTCAGCGGAGACGGCTCCAGCAGCGCAAGCCTCGATCGGGCGGGCCATCAGCAGGTTCGCGGCCTTGAATCCGCAGCCGGTGGCCAGGGATCCCAGAAGCCACCCCGGACCCTCCCGCACTCAGGTCGGGGCGATGACAGGTCTCCCCCTTCCCTTGCTGCCCCCGATGGCTGGGAGGCCGAAATCAGCCTGGCCCGCTTCCTGTGGAGGTACGGCCATGTAAGACCCCACAGCTCCCTGGGATGCAGGACTCCCCATAGGGTCCACACTGATCATCAACTCTGTTCCTTCCGCTCAGGGTTAACGATGTCAGGGGCCACATCCAGTAAAAGGCACCCACATCACATCGCCTGGGTGGCCTTGGCTTCCTGAATGAATCCGACAATGCCATTGAGCAGAATGACGGCAAAGATCACGCTCGTGTCGATCCACTCCCAGAGCAGACCTGTCAACACCCCGGCCGCCATCAGGATGTAAACCAGTGGCTGATTGAACTGCTCGAGGAAGATCGTCAGCGGGCTCTTACCCAGCTACTGGCTCAGAGCATTGGGCCGGTTCCGCTGGCCCGTCCTGTGGGAGCAGCCTGGCTGAGACGAGCCTGCTCAGGCCGCAAAGACCTCGATCAGGCGGGCCATCAACAGATTGGCGGCCTTGAGGCCGTAGTCGGTGGCCCAGCAGCGCAGGGGCATGTGTCCCTCCAGCACCACTCCCTCCGCATCGACAGCCGTGGCCACCGGCACCGATAGGTCTTCCTGCTCCGGCATCCCAAAGCCGACACCCTCCACGAGGGGCCAACCCACCCGCTGGGTGAAGCGCAGGAACAGCTTTTGATCCTGGGCGATCAGCGTGCCGCGGCTACCGCCCAGATCGCGGTAGAGGCGCTGCTGCACATCGAAACCCTGCCGGCCGGAGGTGCTGGACTGCCAGAGGGAGTCAATGATCCGCAGCGAGCCAGCTGGGCAGCGCTCCAGTGCCTCCGGGCTGAGCTCTCCTCCGCTGCCTGCCAGCTCATCCATCAGGAGGCGCGCCGTCTCCTGATCGGCGGCATCCAGATCACCAGCGCTCAGTAACTCGCGCAGCTTGGAGAAGCGCTGCACGTCTCCCACCAGCCGGAGGGTCTCCTGCACCTCCTTGAGCTGGAAAGCAAGTTGCGACACCTGCTGAGTGAGTTCTTCCAGGCGCCCTTCGAGATCGCTCACTGCGCCTTCACCGGGGTGCCGTGTCGCAGGCTCACCAGGTTGCTCACGATCAGCGATTGCCCGGCCTGCAGCCCCTTGAGGACTGGATATCGATTGTCCTGCAGAGATCCGAGCTTCACAGGCACCTGCAGGGCAAAGCGGCTTTCGGGAGGGAGAGCGCGCAGCTTCTCGATCGGTGCATTGCCGGGGAGTCGTTCCAATTCCGCCAGGTTGCCCATCACGAACACGAACGTCTGGCCGCTGGTGCGGGTGACCGCCAGGGCAGGCACGGCCAACTGGGTGTTGTCGTCGATCACCAGCCTGGTGCGCACCCGCTCGCCGTTGCGGAACTGGCCGATGGGGTTGTCCAGCTCCGCCTTGACCAGAAAGGCCTGGGTGGCATTGTTCACCCGGGGATCGATGGACACCACCCTGCCCTGCACTGGGCTTGTGGCGGCGGGGGCATCGACCAGCACCGGCTGGCCAGGGCGCACCCGCTGACCGAAGCGCGCTGGCACTTCCAGCCGCGCCAGCAGCCTGGCCGTGCGCTGAATGGTGGTGAACGGGGTGCCGGCGCGGATCACATCCCCGGTTTTCACCGTCACCTCGCTCACTACTCCATCGATCGGTGCCCGCAGGTCCTTGTAGGCCAGATCGGCCTGCTTGGCCCGCAGGGCCGACTCCGCCGCCAGCAAATTCTGGCGCAGGGCATCGCGCTGGATGGGGCTGGCGGCTCCCTGTTTGACCAGGAACTCGAAGCGCCGGTAATTCAACAGGCTCTCTTCCCGCTGACCTTGGAGAGCCTTCACCTCCTCTTGCAGCTGGGTCTGGTCGAGCACCACGAGCAGTTGGCCCTGCCGCACCCGATCCCCTTGGCGGATGCGCAGGCTCTGGATGCGCCCGCCGGCCTGGGCGGCCAGGCTCACTTCCTCGGGGGCCTCAAGGGTGCTGATACTGGAAATCTCCACAGGAAAGCTGTGGCTGCCCGCTGGCTCCACCGACACGGCCAAGGGTTTAGGCAGCTTGTGAGGCTCCGGCTGACAGCCAACCAAAGCGACCGCCAGGCCCACAAGCACCGAGCCGCTGACGATGCGGCAGCCTGGATCGGAAGCCGGCCTCGGGAGACACACTCGCACCAGCATGGAAAGAGAACGTCTCCTCATTGTGGGTCCACAGCAAGCTGCTTCTCGTGAGGGCGAACGATTGGGGGGGGAATGTTGTGGACTCAAGCCAGCCCAGTTCCCATCCCCTGGGGATCTGCTGCAAGCCCAGAACCACGTCAATACTGAGATCAGTAATAACATCGATGCCGCTAAAAACGGTCTTGTCCAGCTTCCGTGCAACGGTCACGTTCCTGTCAATCAAGACTGTGCCAAAGCCGTATCCCATCGACAGCAGATTTCCCTTCAAGCTCAGCAGATTGATCACACTGATTAGGATCCTGCAACAGCTTGGACCGCTCCACATCACCGAACGGAGAATTCCGAGTGCATCCAGTCGGGGCACGGCACGACTGCGCGATCAACTGCCGAGGATGTTGATGGCCCTGGCCGCGATCACGGCGATGGTCAGCAGGGAGATGGAGCTTTCGAGCATCATCAGCAGCATCGCCCGGGCACTGAGCGGTATGGCCCCGGTGGGGCTGAAGGCCGTCGCCGTTGAAAAGCCCAGGAACAGGTAATCGATGAAGGTGGGGCGCCAGTCAGGGCGCACGGCATCGGGCACCCCCTCCTGGGGGAAGAACCAGTCGGCCCGGATGGGCAGACGATTGAGCCGTGCCTCGGGGCCGCCGCGATCGAGATGCCAGAACGCCAGAGAGAAGGTAACCACGTTGGAGACCCAGATCGCGATGCCCGAGGCGAGCAGCTCGATGGCATTGAGCTGTCCTCGCCCGAACAGCATCTCCTGGATCAGAACCACCAGATTCGCAATTGTGATGCTGCCGACGGCGACCACGAACAGCCAGGTGGTGATGCGCTCGAGGCGCAACCAGCGCGACCGACCGGCCGTCAGTCCGACGGCCAGCATCGGAATCAGAACCGTCCCGAAGAGTATGAAGTCGAAGCCGTAGGGAAGGAGCCGGAAGCGGTTGGGCAGCCCCCTCTCCAGCGCCCAGAGGACGACCACGGCGAGAACGGCGGACCAGCGCAGTTCGATGCGCAGGGATTTTGCTGGCTTGCCCTGGATCACGCGCTCTACTGCAGTGCCATGGC
>Ga0247837_1000107_pt1 | contig 151680 bp, 111 predicted proteins | sample LaCtaG_2_FD_187115 | JGI IMG/M metagenome (GOLD analysis project Ga0247837, IMG submission 187115) | Freshwater microbial communities from meromictic Lake La Cruz, Castile-La Mancha, Spain - LaCruzMarch2015_14.5m | ecosystem: Environmental > Aquatic > Freshwater > Lake | place: Spain...
GCAGTAGAAGTTGCAGTCTGAGAAGCAGCACCACTCAAAGTGATGGTTGCACCTTGCAGGTTAGCAGCACCTTCAGTTGAGATCGTACCAGCAATAGAGCCACCTACAGATCCAGGACATACTTTACGGTTGTCTTGAACTTCAATATAAGTTACGCAGAAGTCATCCTTACCCGCTTCATCCCAAGCGTGCAATTCAACCAATACCACTTTACCAGCGTCAGCACAAGTCAGGGTCAAACCTGTTTCGTTTTTATTCACTGTACCACCTACGCGGTTGATCGAATACTTGGTTACCAGTTTAGAAGCACCTTGTGTTTCTGGGCCTTGGCCGTTGCAATCGTAGATTTTAGAAGCAACGAAATCAGAAGCCCATACTGCCATCATACCACCACCAGCGCCGTCAGACATCAGTTCAGTGCTCAAGCCGTTGATACAGATCGGAGCTGGTCCTTTGCAATCTTCAACTGTGAATGGAATGCGGGTTGGTACACTCAAGTTGCCACACTCATCACGTACTACTACGATCAGGTCATGCTTGCCTTGTGGCAAGTCTGCAACATTGATTTCGAAATCACCTTTGCCCAAATCCTTGGTGCTCCAGCGTGGAGTAGCGTACATGATCATTTTGCTGGCATCCAAAGTTTGGAACGGAGCAATCATCAAGAACTGTGTTTCCAAAGTCACTTTGTCAGAACAGTTGTCTTTGCCGTTGATCACCATTTTCAGGTTAGCCAAACAATCGCCACCCTCACGGATACAGAATTTACCGGGGTCACCCGTTACAACTGGACGTACGTCGTCGTATACCTTGATGATCTGGGTATAGATGAAGCTGTGGATGAACTCACCAGCTACATCGCAATAACGAACCTCATTGGTGAAGTCGATGTCATCCGCATTTTTGGCAATCAAATCCTTGGAAGCGTAGAATTCTTCACGGCCATCGCGGTTGGCATCACGTACCAATACATAAAGTGGTGCTTTGCCATAGTTGCCAAACGTTGCACGATTGATGATTGAGATGTTGGTTTGATCCAATGGGTCACCACAACGGTCATCGTAAGTACACCAGTTGATCACAGAGTAAGTACGGAAGATTTTGTAGCACTCATCGTCAGATGCATCGTAACGCTTGTCGGTTACGTTTACAGACAAGATGTCGCAACCCAATTCGTCGGTGATAATGGTATCAATGATTGGAGTCTTACAATCAGAGTTTACATCTTTAGGGAAGCAAATGTCGTATTGGTGGATTGGACGGATGGTGATCCGCTGAGTACAAGTTACGCTGATTGGGCCTTTAACCGTTTGCTTAGTCAAAGTCCAGATGCGGTCGATGTAGCCATAACCACACTTCAGTTTCTTGTCAGTCTTGTAAACGGTATCCAGAGCAGCACAATCGTTGCCTGAAGGGATGGTGATATCGCCGAAGCAAAGTGCAGAAGCATTTTTATCGTCAATTTTCTCCAAACATTTCTCATCACAATCAACAGTGATCGCCCATGGAGCCAAACAAGTTGGAGCCACTTTGTCTTCGATCAACACGTCATCCCAGCAGAAGTTGGTGTTGCCATATACGTCAGCACCCCACAATTCGATCGTTACGCGCTCTGTCAAATCACAGCAGAAGAACTCAACGATGTCTTGTAGTGGAGTCATCAACTTACCACCCTTCAGGATGAAAGTTTCACCGAAGTCACCCAAATCGCCGTCGCCGTTGGCGTCAAAACCGTCAGCCTTGGTCCAGTCGCCATCAGCTGGCAGCGGATCCAAAGTGCCGTTGTTGTTCGTATCGTAGCCTTTAGCAATGAAAGAAGCTACACAAGAAGTAGGCACATTGCGACGTACCTGAATCCAGGCCAGTTTGCAATTGTCCCAAGAACCTTCGTCGATGTCGTCAGCACTTACTTGTGCATAACCGTTGGTGTAACCATTGGCGTTGCTCAAAGTGATGTGCAGGTCATCGTCACACTTCATTACAGGTGCAATCTTGTCCTTAACTTCAAATATGAAGCAGCAAGTAGAAGCATTGTAGCAACCGTCGAAAGCATCAATCACCATCAGGTGTTTGCCGACTGGCAAGCCGATCATCATGCCGTTCATTACCGCATACTCCACTTTTTCCCAGCAGATATCGTCTTTGTCGCAAGCGCCAAGACGGTAACCTTCATTGTCGCCACGCAGTTCAGCACCACGAGCGTTAGGCTGCTTAACCTCGCAAATTGGATCATCAGGTCCTTCGTAAACCAAAATACCTTTTACATAACGATCTTTAGTGTAAACACTTACACTTGTGTTAGCCACTGAACCACAGTTGTCTTTGATGGTTACCCCAAAGGCAGACTTGATGCCATTCACCGTTACTGGAATGGCTGCAGTGCAATCCATTGGGCCAGTAGAAATGTCGTAAGGAGCACCATGTGCATACTCACAAGTAGGTGCTGTGAAGTCACCAATTTTGATCAGGATGTGGAACGTATCAACGATACCACCAGCACACCAATCAAATACATACAATTCGCGGTCGATTTTCACCCCTTTGCCAGCACAGATTGGGAACTCAGTATCTTTGATTTGTACAGAGTAGTTGCACTCAATCTCGTCGATGAACAAACAACGTGGGTTGCTTGATGTGTTGAAGAAGCTGCAGAAAGATGGTGTTACATCGGCCTTCTTGATCAAGCTCTTGTCAGGTGTACAAGAAGTGTATTGAACTACCCAATCGTACTTAGGCGCTGGTACGTCAGCGTTAGCACCTGTGGTACCTGCACCACGGAAACGCAAACCACGGTCGTTCGCACCAGCCGTCAAGCTGATTGATGGACGAGTGAAGTCGATTTCTTGCGTGTAATCAGAACGCATGCCGTTGCAATCAGTAGCTACCCACTCGCGAGAGATGGTTGCATAGATACCGCCATTGCGCTTCAGGTCTTCGCAAGAGTAGAAAACCACTTTGTCGCTCCACTTCAGGTTAACGCGGCAACCACAGTTGAAGCAGTTGTCTTTGAAGTAAGCATAACCCAGGTTTTTGATGTTGTCAGAAACCAGGCCTGGAGGGATCAAGCCCAATTGGCAATTGTCACCAGTTCCAGCAACACCTTCAGCGTTGTTGATGGTTTGGCCGAGTGGTGCAGTAGGGCGAGGAGAAGATGTAGCACCTACGTTACCAATCGTAGTAGATTTGTTCAACACGTAGTTCACATCGTAGCAATCCAAAGTAATGTCAGCAGGAGCACAAATCAGCGCAGGTGCAGTTTTGTCTTCAGCGGTTACTTTACCCCAGCAAATTACGGTTGCACTGGGAGAGTCGCTTGTAAACAAGCCATAAGTCCAAACACCAGCACAATCGATAACTGCACCGTTGGTTTGGTTGTTGTCCATAACGCGTACGTATGCTCCGGAACAAGAGCCGTCAGATACGAGGTTACGGGTAAGTGTGAATTGGCAGTTGGCATCCAAAGTAACAGTCACGTTGTAACAACCACAATTGGTTGACTGTGCAGTCAAGTTGGAACCAAACGCCAAAGTAGCCAAAGCCAGCAAGCAAACGCTCGCGGTTTTAGCCATCCAGCTAGTAAAGGTCGAATTTTTCATAAGAAAGTGATTATGATAAAATGGTTATAATGCTTTATACAAGAATCTAACGTTGAATACAACCTAATGTATTACATCTTTTGCAAATCATTGCAATACTGACAAACAGCATTGAATAGCAGGGGTGTAACGCTGAAACCTTTGTATTCCGACAGAGTGGAGGTTTCGGTTTGACATGAGCAGACTAAAAACAAACAAAAATTCCTAGTAATCTTTGACAAAAATATTGAACCTATCCTAACTAGACTAATCTCAAGGGCTTTTTTTTTATTTTTTTTAAAATTAAAAGATTGTCGTTTTTTAAATATTTATTTCACAATGGATTATGGTTTAAAAATTATATCTCCACGTAGTTGATCATCGCAAGAGTTTTTAAGAAAATTGGTGATTTTAAGATAAAAACTATTTCTTTGTCACAAGAAAATCAAAAAAATGAGACATCTGTACCTATACCTGAGTGTGTTGTGCATTGGATTTGCCTGTACCCCAAACCACAACACTGAGCAAGAAGCAGCATTAAATGCAATTGAAGCCGGTAACCTGTTTGCAATGACCCCGGTTTCTGGATCTGACTATCAAATTGCACAAAAAAATAATCAGCAAGGAGAGATTGCAGAGCAAGGACTAACCGATTCCAAAGGAATGAAAACTGGAATTTGGGTCATTTACCAAGGCGATGGAGGCTATCCTGCAAAAATCGCCAACTACGTTAAGGGACTCTACAATGGCCCTTACTTCGAATTTGATGGATTTGGTCGAATGATAGTCCGAGCCAATTACCTCAACAACAAATTGCACGGCAAATTGGTGAAATTTCAGGATGGAAGTAAGATTCAGGAATCCGAATACAAAGATGGTGTGTTGGATGGAGCGTACAAAGAGTTCAACCGCAACGGAGCTGTCCAAAAAGAGATCAATTATAAGGATGGTCAGTTGAACGGCTCTTTTCGATACTTTGATGAAAAAGGAAAGGTAATTGAAGAGTACCTCTACAAAAATGGTAAGCAACAATAAGGTGAGCTTGAAAAGGTCAACGATGGGTCCGAACGTAGTCTTTGGGCGTAAAACCAGTTACTTCCTTGAAAACTTTGTAGAAAGTCGATTTGTTTTTGAAACCACACTGTAGTGCAATCCCGTAAAGGGTTAGGTTGCTCAATGAATCCTTAACAATTTTGTGTTTGGCTTCTTCAATCCGGTAGAAATTGATGAATTGCTGAAAGTTGTATCCCGCCTGATGATTGACGACCTGAGAGAGGTATTTGGTATTTGTGTTCAGTAGATCTGCTACTGTTTTGAGGGTAAGCTCCGCACTCAAGTAGAGCTTTTCGGATTCGATCAACCTTTTTAATTGATAGTAGAGCTTGATTTCATCCACACCATGCAAACTACTGGATTTGTATTTATCGTTCAAATTCAGCAACGGAATAGAAGATTCATCCAAGGTGACGTCTCCATTTATTTCAAAGGCAATGAAATTGGTCAGCTCCTGTTTTTTATTGAAAATAGGATGGATTACCAATTTGCAAGTGTATGGTTCTCCATTTTTGCGGTAATTGGTCAATTGATCTTTGTAGGGAATTCTGGATTGAATCGCTTTTCGAATGCGGTCTCTTGCAGCTTGTTCCGTTTTTGGTCCTTGCAATATTTTTCCAGGTATGCGGCCAACGGCTTCACCCAAGCTGTAACCAGTAATGGAAGTGAAGTCCTCATTCACCCAAATGATGCGTTGGTTGGGGTCGGTTAAGATGACTGCAATATTGGGAATCATACCGGATTGTTTTTAGTTCAGTCTTTCGATAGGTGGTTCAATGGGTTGTTTGATGAAACAAATCCGTGAAAACCGGAGGAAAAATCGGAAAAAAGTAGGATAAATCTATGGAAAAAATGAACTGGAATTAGATTTTTTACCCTTATTTTAGAAAGAATTAGACGAAAGGACTTTTGGGTCAATTCCCGGCCAAGCCCTCAAACAACCATTTGGCCAATGCTTCGCGGTTGCTTTCAAGTACAATGCGCTGTTGATCAAGCGGATGGCGAATATTGCCCAATTCCATAAAGATTGCAGTCGGTTTGACTTCCCGCAGCATGTGCAAATCACGGGTGGTAACCGAACCTTTGTATTGGCCGTTTTTGCGGTAAACCTGGTATTTGCCCTTGATGGAATTGTGCAGGGTTTGGGCCAGTTTTTTGCTCTCCTCATTGCTGCGCTGGTAGTACAAAAACAAATCTACTTGTTGTCTGCGGGCGCGGGAATCCACATGGATGCTGATCGCAACCTGCTGAGTAATGCCGGCCTTGCGATTTTGAGCGTACAGCTGATTGATGATATTGGAACGTTGGTACAGTCGAGTGGCCTGCCCAGCAGCAGTAATGGCTTTCCCGCCCCATACTTCTTCGTCTTTGTCGCATTTGAGAATGAGCCCTCCACGGATGCCATCATTGGGGTCGCGGGTGATCATGTAAGTGGTGGCGCCGTGCTCAATGAGTTTTCGGCACAAGCGGAGGGAGATATCATATGCGTATTCATCTTCGCACAAATCAAAGCCTCCATACCGACCTATGGCACCGGGATCGATTCCACCGTGCCCCGCATCGATGTAAAAAATCCGACCACTGAGTCGGTTGCTTAATAATGGTGTGTAAGAAAAGGTTTCACCAAAAATGGGGAATTTTCTTTTTCCTGGATTGCTGGATTTTTGAAACTCAGGATCTACCCGTTCATTTTCGGAAATTGGAGCTTGGTCAGCTTTGTTGATGGCTACGGTGGTTTTGGGGGTAGGGCAGTTGATGGCATGATGAGGCACCCAAATAATTTTATCTTTTTTGAAGGATGCAACTTTTAGGCCCCTAGCCAGCATCACTTCATTGTAAACCTGAATGCTTAGGGCAACATCGTAATCTTTAATGCCAAGGGAAGTGCGGATTTTTTGTCCATCATACGTTCTGAGTTGGATGGGTAAAAAATACTTTTTCCCTTTGATCAAATTATTTTTGAGCGTTATTTTATTCAGCGCACAAAATTTGTCGAGATTGCAGGGGTATTTATCCAGCTCGTAACGGCGCAATAGGGATAAGATACCGTCTCCTTTGAGCGGTACAACGCTGAGGTAATCTGACTCTGGCAAAACCCGGGCAGGATACATCAGCAATAACGAGAGGAATATGGTGGAAAAAACGGGCATGCTTCCGGTATTTCGATTTAAGGTAAAGGTCAAGTACAAAAGAAGCCAACAAATGTATCACTATTTTCCAACACGTTTCTAAATTTGCAGTTATGAACTTTTTTTCGCAAATCAGCATGCTGCTGCGCAAGGAACTTGTCCTGGAATTGAGAATGGGTTACGCAATAAGTGGAATTCTGCTTTATGTGTTATCCACCGTATTTATCGTTTATTCTGCTTTTTTCCAAGGCGTTACCAACCCCATGCTCTGGATCACCTTATTCTGGATCATCATGCTTTTTGCTTCGGTGAATGCCATTGTCAAAAGTTTTGTTCAGGAAAATGGAAATCGGCAGTTGTACTACTACACCCTTCTGAACCCTACCGCGGTGATTGTATCCAAGATGGTGTACAACATCACCCTTTTGTTTTTGCTGAGTTTGCTCACCTGGGGAGCCTTGGCATTTATGGTAGGCAATCAGATCAATGAATTTAGCGGATTCCTTCTGGCACTGTTTTTGGGCAGTGTAGGTTTTTCGATATTGTTTACCTTCGTGGCTGCGATTTCTTCTAAAGCGGACAACAATTCAACCCTTTTGGCTATTCTTAGCTTCCCTCTGGTAATCCCTATTTTGATGACCTTGATCAAACTTTCGGTAAGTGCTACCGGAGTGCTTGAAGATACCAGTGCCATTCAGGACATTGGCATCTTAATTGCCATTGATTTGATGTTGGCTGGACTGGCCCTGGTGCTCTATCCATTTTTGTGGAAAGACTAAAATTTTGAAAACACAACAACTATGATACGGCAAAGCTGGTGGAAAATATTATCTGTGCTCTTACTCGTCTATACCTTTGTTGCTGGCCTTTTGGTGCCACTCAAGCCGGGTATTGCCGAAGTTTCCCCTCGCGCTTTCAAAGCAGGTTCGGAAGTGGAAATGACCGTAACCGGATACAATTCCATGTATTCAAAGGCGAAGAACAACCTGAATGCCTGGCTGAAACTCAGTGGAGAGAATGCCGAAGACGAACGGGTACTCAAGGCCACCTCGATTCAGGTCGTCAATGACCGTACCCTTAAGCTGGCCTTTAAATTGCCCGAATATCTTCCTTCTGACTCTAAAGACGATGTTTGTTCCTTGATTTTGGATAGCCCGGTAGATGGTGCAATTGTACTTCCCGAAGGCATTGCCCTGACCCAGGATTCGGTGAATTTTAAGGAGGGAATGGATTTATGGTCTGTAGACAAAATCACCCACTTAAACGTCAACTCGGGTCTTACCTTTCCTTACCGATCGGTCTTGTACGAAACCATTCGCAATCAGTACTTTCACGTTCCATTGTGGTTTGCGATGCTCTTTTTGTTCCTTTTCTCTGTTGGTTTCAGTGCTCGCTATTTGCGCACCTTTGATGCAGATGCGGATCATAGAACCCTGGCTTTGAACCGTGCTGGATTTGCTTTTGGGATTCTGGGACTGGTTACCGGAGCAATCTGGGCCAAGTATACCTGGGGAGCTTATTGGAGCTGGGACGTCAAGCAAAACATGACCGCAGTGGCCTTGTTGATTTATGCGGCATATTTCATCTTGCGCGGTGCATTTCAGGACGAAGAGAAGAAAGCCCGCTTGTCTGCGGTGTACAACATCTTTGCTTTTGCTGCGCTCATCCCATTGATCTTCGTGATCCCCCGTTTGACCGACAGCCTGCATCCTGGCAATGGTGGCAATCCTGCCTTTGGCAAAGATGACCTGGACAATACCATGCGCATGGTGTTTTATCCTGCCGGAATTGGCTGGACGCTCTTGGGCTTTTGGATTGCAGCAATCGCCTATCGCATCGAAAAGCTGCAAAGCAAATTGCTGGATGCTTAGTAACAATGAAGAAATTCAATCTTTTATCCAAAAAAAATAAAAACTCATGATCTGGAATCGCCTTTTACTTGTTGGATTATTGACGCTACTTGTTCAACAAATGGCTTTCGCACAGCAGGCGGCAAGCGGAGATTTTTTGCGCAGCATTGGCCATATTTATGTGGTAGTTGCGGTTATTCTGATCATCTTTATTGGCATAGTCCTTTTTTTAATATACCTGGACCGAAAACTAACCAAATTGGAAAACCAAATTAATCAAAATGAGTAAAAAAGGCGGATTCTACGAAAGTGTAGAATATTACTTCGACCGGGCGGCACCACACACCGGATTGCCTCAAGGTTTGCTGGAACAAATCAAGGTCTGCAATGCAGTATACCGGATGAATTTTCCAGTTAAACTGCGCGATGAAGTGAAAGTGATCGAAGCGTATCGTGTACAGCACAGCCACCACCGCACGCCAACCAAAGGCGGGATTCGCTTCAGCAACCATGTTAATCAGGAGGAAGTAATGGCTTTGGCTTCCTTGATGTCGTACAAATGCGCCATTGTGGATGTACCCTTTGGCGGTGCAAAAGGTGGTGTAAAAATCAACCCCTGGGAATACACCCCCGATGAGCTTGAAAAAATAACCCGACGCTACACGGCAGAACTCATCAAGCGCAACCTGATTGGCCCTTCTGTGGACGTTCCTGCCCCAGATTACGGAACAGGCTCCCGGGAAATGGCCTGGATTTATGATACCTATCGGACTTTCAAAGGCGAAGAAATCGATGCTGCTGGGTGTGTAACCGGCAAACCAGTTACCCAAAATGGCGTGAATGGCCGTGAGGAGGCAACCGGTCGAGGTGTATATTATGGTATCCGGGAAGCCTGCAACATACCCGAAGACATGAAAAAACTTGGATTTAGCGCGGGAACCAAAGGCAAAACTTTTGTTTTGCAAGGATTGGGAAACGTAGGCTCTTATTCGGGTTCCATTTGTCAAGACGAAGGCGGAATGATCCTGGTTGGAGTAGGTGAAATGGAAGGCGCAATTTACAATCCAGATGGCATTGACATTCACGACCTGATCAAGTTCCGTAAGGAAAACGGCAGTCTGCTCAATTATCCGGGTGCGCAGAGCTGGGACAAAGCCCAGCGTGAAATTGCCCTTGAATTTGAATGTGATGTATTGATTCCTGCTGCCTTGGAAAGCGTGATTACCATCAACAACGCTGCCAGAATCAAGGCAAAAGTCATCGCCGAAGCCGCCAATGGCCCGGTCGCTGCCGATGCCGAAGAAATCCTTTTGGCCGCAGGAAAGTTGCTCATACCAGACTTGTACCTCAACGCTGGAGGGGTAACCGTTTCTTATTTTGAGTGGTTGAAAAATTTATCACATATGCGCTTTGGCCGGATGGACAAACGGTTCAACCAAGGGAGGATGTCTGATATGGTGCATCTGGTAGAACGCATGACGGGAAGAAATGTGACCACCGAAGAAATGAACGTGATTGCACGAGGAGCAGATGAAATTGATCTGATTCGTTCCGGTTTGGAAGAAACCATGATCACCGCCTACCACCAAATCCGCAACGTGATGGTTGCCCACAACAAGATAGAAGATTTACGTACCGCTGCACTGGTCAATGCCATCAACAAAATCAGCAACGATTACTTGTCGTTGGGCATTTGGCCATAGTTTTAAAGGGATAAAATTGACGCCTGAACCGTACAAACATATTTGTGCGGTTTAGGCGTCAAAAACCAAAAAAAATTTTTCAGCATTTGCATTATTTTTTACCCTGTAATTATTTTTTAACCACAACGACTAATTTTTCAAAACTAACGGGTTCATTTTATTGAAAATCAAATGTTTTTAAAATAAAATTAGGCAAAATTTGAAAGCACGTTTGTAAAATTATGTTTATATCCCTATCTTGCGTTCTAATCTATATCGTTCAGTTAACTTACGGTACCCATGTCGGAAAAATTGGATAAAATTGACCTGAAAATTCTAAGAATCCTTCAGGATAATTCTAAGATCACCAACCTTGATCTTTCCAAAAAAATTGGTCTTTCACCTGCTCCTACGCTCGAACGAGTCAAGAAACTAGAATCTAGTGAAATAATTGAAAGTTACCATGCCAAAGTAAATCCTCAAACGATTGGCTTGAATGTAAAAACTTTCGTACTGGTTTCTTTGGCTTGGCAGAAAGAGAATGCACTCAACAATTTCCTGGACAAGATCAAGCAGATCGAGGAAATTGTAGAATGTTACATCATCACCGGTGAAGCTGATTTTCTCATCAAAATCGTATGTCGGGACATTCCAACCTACGAGCAATTGTTGTTTAAAACCCTTTCACAGATTGAAGAGATTGAACGGCTCAAAACCCTCATGACCTTGTCTACGGTAAAAGATTCCAAGGTTTTACCCTACAAATACGATTGATAAAAGGCATTTCCAGCCAGAAAAAACAAGCCTGATCATCTTTTTTGTATCTTAGCCGCTGAACATCGGATGATGCTCAGCGGCTTAACATATTTAGACAAACACATTTTCTGCGTTTTACTTTTTCACACTCATCACTGTGTGGCAGGAGATTATACTGGATTATGAAGAAAAAAAAGCGGACTTTGTTGTGGCAATTGGAATTGGAAGATCACAGTTCAGTATCATACCTGTTAGGTACCATTCATGCCAAGTGCGACGAGGCTTTTTTTCAAATCAATGACTATTGTGCCCTGATTGAAAAAACCAGCGTTTTTGCTGCCGAAATCGACTTGAACGATATGGGCGGCACAGATTTTATCCAGCAAGCATTGCTGCCAGACTTCCAAACCCTTTCCAGCATCCTTCCCCCTAAAAAATACGAAAAACTTCGCGCCATTATTCGCAAAGCCTGTGGACAAGACATTGTATTGTACGATCGTTTTTTGCCTATTTTATTGGTCAACCTCGTTCATGAAAACTTGTTGCCGCAGGATCAACCTTATGCCCTGGATCGTTTTCTTTGGAATTACGCCCTACGAATGGAAAAAGAAACGGTTGGGCTGGAATCCATCGAGCAACAAATTGCTGTGTTGCATAAAATTTCCCTCGAAGACCAAATCAAAGACCTATTGTACCTCGGCAAGCACATCAGCAAAGAGCGAAGGGATTTGTTTAAAATGGTAGAAATATATGCCTCAGGTGACCTTCAGTCATTGTACAAAACTGCAAAAAAGCACGTGGGAGGATCCCGTAAAATTCTGCTCTACGATCGCAATTTGTTTATGGCCAAGCGTTTGCTGGAAATGATCAAGACCAATTCCGTTTTTTGTGCAATTGGAGCTGCCCACCTGGGGGGCCAAAACGGCGTGTTGCGCTTGTTGAAAACAGCTGGGGTCTCCGTTAAACCTATCGAATGGAGGGTATATCAAAACGCTTGATTGCTTTCCTGCTTTTCCCTGATTCAGGTACTGAAATATGCTGTTTATTTGGACTGAAATCCTTTCAGAAAAAATAAAAACAGCCGAAGGGTTTCCTTTTTTCATAAAGGCATTTATATTTGCACTCGCTTCGCGATAAACGTGTTGCTCAGAGCCAAAATTCAAGCTTTGAACAAGGTTCCAAAGGAGGAATGGCAGAGCGGTTGATTGCAGCAGTCTTGAAAACTGCCGTACTGAGAGGTACCGGGGGTTCGAATCCCTCTTCCTCCGCTCACAAGGCAAGTATCTGAATTTCAGGTGCTTGCCTTTTTCTTTTTAATTAATCCAATCTCGCATCCTTTCCAATCAGGTAAGTATCTCCATCTTTTACATTGACCGTAGTAGCAAGCGTTGACCAATTGCCTTGCATGGCACTAAAGGCATGCATTTTGTCTTGTCCGGGTTGAATGACCATGGTCACATTGCCGGATACAAAAAATTGGTCACCCTCACTCGGATTGACGGGTACTTCAAGCGTACTCCAACTGCCAGTAATGGCACTAAATGCGCGAATTTTGTTTTGAAAAGGCTGCATAATCAAGGCTACATTGGCTCCGATTCGGTAGGCGTCGCCATGGCGAGGATCAACACTTACATTCAAATGTGCCCAACTACCAGTAATTGCACTGTAAGCCCGAATTTGGTTTTGTCCGGGTTGTATGATCAAGGCCAGATTCGTATCGATGAGGTAGGTTTCATCCCGGCCTGCATCAATGGGTGCGTTGACCACTTCCCATGCACCTGTAAAAGCGCTGAATGCACTGATGCGGTCTTGCATGGGTTGCACAACCAGGGCTAAATTCTGCTCAATCAAGTCCACATCTCCTTCATTGTTGTTGATGACCACGTTAATGCTTGACCAGGCTCCAGTATACGCACTGAACCCATGAATCCGATCGCGACTGGGTTGAAGCACCATGGCCACATTGCCCCGATTGAAATAATGATCGCCCACCCGCAGGTTCACGGGCACTTCCAAATTGGCCCAATTGGCGGTAATGCCACTAAACGCGCGCAAGGCGTTTTGGCCGGGTTGAATGACCAGGGCTATATTGGTGTCTACCAGATAGTGATCGTCCTCGTCCAAATTGATGATGACTTCCTGAGTAACCCATACGCCTTTTTCAGCGCTGAAAGCACGCAGTTGATTTTGGCCTGGCTGTACAACCAAGGCCACTCTGGAAATGAAGAAGGTTGGATTGAATTCTGACATGTTCCAGTTCGTGAAGTTTCCACTTACCGTGGAAGAATTTGATCGAATTTCAGAGATGGGATCAAGGTTCCTTCCATGGTGTCTCCTGGGTGAAAAACCTTAACTTGGGTATATTTTTTTCCTTCTGGCTTACAATAGACCTCAATATTCTTTGCTTGTAAATTTATGATCCACAATTCCTGGATACCAGCTTGTGCGTACAGTGGCATTTTGATCTCCTGATCCTTTAAAAAAGAAGAATCAGCAACTTCAATTAAAAGAAACACCTCTTCAGGAATAGGATGTTTGTCAAAATAAAAATCATCGCGCCATTTTAATACCGCAATATCGGGTTCTGGTTCTGAAAAGGCACTGATGTGCAGAGGATTCTGATTGGCGATGACGTGGGTTTTACCCAACATCTTTTCTAGTATTTTTTGTAAACGATTGACTGTGCCGCTGTGTGGACTATTGATAGGACTCATTTCAACAATTTCTCCATCTAGTAATTCAATTCTCACATTCTCAGGCAATAAACCATAATCTCCCATCTTATGGTAAGCCTCAGTTGAAAACTTGAATCTTTGCAAAATGCCTTGAGTTGGTGCCGCCATGTAAAGCTTATTTACCGCAATTTAGCCAAACTTGTACAAACATGCAAGCAATGAGGGCTAGCCCAAAAACTGATGCAGGTAATTTCTGCTGGTCAAAATAGCGGTATTTACATCCTCAGCAGAGCCTTCGTATGCTTTGTCTTCTACCTCGATGCAAACCGGGCCACGGTAGCGTACATCGGTAAGCGCAGCAAAGAACTGCCGCCAGTTGACATCACCCAAACCCGGCAACTTTGGTGAATGATACTCCAATGGATTGGCCAAAATGCCTACCCGATTGAGTTTTTCTGGATACACCTTGGCGTCTTTTAGGTGGATATGGTGCAAGCGGTCTTTGTAATCGTAGATGGGCTGGATGGGATCCATCATTTGCCACACCAGGTGAGAGGGGTCATAATTGAGTCCAAAGAGTGGATTGGGGATCAGTTCAAACATCCGATCCCAAACGAGCGGGCTGATGGCGAGGTTTTTGCCTCCCGGCCATTCGTCATTGCTGAAAAACATCGGACAGTTTTCAATCCCAATTTTGATGTTGTAAGCTTCAGCCGTTTTGATGATTTCTGGCCAAACCTGGGCAAATTTGTGTAGGTTATCGGGAATGTTTTTGAATTGATCCCGACCGATGAAGGTGTTGACCACAGGTACACCCAGCGCTGCTGCCGCCTTGATCACTTTTTGTAGGTGCGCCCGGTAAAACGCGCCCTGCTCTTCATCGGCATCCAGTGGATTGGGGTAATAACCCAGGCCTGAAATGTAGACGCAGTACTTGAGGGTTACTGCTTTAATCTGTGCAACAGTAGATGCATCCAAAGCATCCACATCAATGTGAGATACCCCAGCATAGCGACGAGCATCGCTGTTGTTTTTGGGCCAACACATGATTTCTACACACCTGAATCCATTATTGGCAGCGTAAGCAATCACTTCTTCAAATGTTGCGTCAGCTAGGATGGCACTGACAAAACCCAGGTCTAACATTTTTTCAGGTTTTGGGTTTGAGTTTTCAGCTACATACTCCGCTTTGTAGTATTGTATGCAACTGAAAACTCAAATTAATAAACTTAAACAGTCACCCAAGCTTGCTTCTTGTTGCTTTCTACGATGCGCTCGCAGATGAGCAACTCGCGCAAACCATCAGCAAAAGTTGGGTAAGTTGGATGCTCTGGTTGCTTTCCAGCAGCTACGGCCTGGTATACTTCTTTGAACAGTTGCTTGGAAGTATCCGGGAAACCTTCGTTGTGGCCGCCAGGGAAAGAAACCACGCTGCGTGCTTCACCATGAAACAGCGAAGGATCACGCATCAACTGACCATTGGCACCGTCTCGGTTGCCAATCCAGAGGTTGTTGGGTGATTCAGAGCACCAGTGGAACGTAGATACCGAGCCGGAAATTTCCAGGTCGATGCGGTTTTTGCGTCCAGCAGATACCTGACTTACGGTGATCACGCCCCGGTTGCCGTTGCTGAAGCGCAGCAATACGTTGGCATGGTCTTCGGTATTGATCGGCACATCCTGATAGTCTTCGGGGGTCAACATCTTGCCGGAGTAGGTTTCTACCGGTTTGAGTGGCTTCTTGCGGAATTTGTGTACGGTATTGAAATCAGCCATTACTGCTTCGATGCTCACGCCGGTGATGTATTCCAGTACGTCCATGATGTGCGAGCCAATATCGGCAATGGCGCGGCTTTCGCCAGATTGTTCCGGCTCCAAACGCCAGTTGTAGTCGGTGTCTTTAAACAACCAATCTTGCAGGTAAGTCCCCACAACTGAGTAGATATCGCCCAATTCCCCTTTTTCGCGCATCACTTTCATCTGGCGCACGATGGGGTAGTAGCGGATGTTGAAATGCACGGCATTGACCAGACCGGTTTGAGCAGCAAGTGCAACCAGCTCTTCTGCTTCCGCAATAGTGGTCGCCAGTGGCTTCTCACACACCACGTGTTTGCCCGCCAGCAATGCAGCTTTGGCCTGGTGGAAGTGCATGGCATTGGGGGTACAAATGTGCACCACCTGAACTTCAGGGTCAGCAATAACCTCTTCGAATGAACCGTAAGCTTTGGCAATGCCCAATTCCTGGGTCTTTTGGCGACTGCTTTCCAGGTCGAAATGCAGTGCTCCTATGACATCTACCGTTGGTACGCGACGCAATGCTTCTACGTGGGCTGGTCCGATAAAACCTAGACCCACTACCGCAGCTTTAATCTTTTGCATGAGTTGTTCGATGTTTGTTCAGGTGCTAAAAGTACGGTAGAATCTAAGTTTTTAAATGAAATTTGAAAAAAAGTATGATTTTTTTTGAAGAGAAGACAATTTAAAATGGTTTGCGGGTGTTCGAAAACTAGACCACCAAAACCACAATCACCATGTATACCATCCACTACGGCGGCCGTGACGGTCAAAAGATTCAATTGATTGAAGCACCCGACCTCGTGGTGGTGCGCACCCAAAATGGCAAGTCACTTGAAGACGTCAATCTTTCCGAAAAATCCCGGGATGTGGCTGCTTCTATGCTTCCAGTAGCTGCTTTTCCTGAATCGGATGTCGTGGTGTACAAAGTGATGCAACCTGCAACCAGTTTGGTCAAAACCCTGAGAAATACCATTCGACGGCTGTTCAAAAAAGAACCGGAAATCCGCTTTGCTGGTCGCGTATTGAAAGATGCCAAAACCGGCGTGATATATGTGTACACCGAAAACTTCTTTCTTAAGTTTAAAGACGAAGTGACAAGTGGCCGGTGTGAAGAAATCATCAAGGAGCACAATCTGGAAATTTCAGAAAAACTGGTATTTGCCACCAATGCCTATTTTGCCAAAGCACCAGAAGGGACGGGATTGGATATTTTTGCCATTTCCGAAACCTTGATCGAACTGCCAGAAATGGAATACTGTCACCCCGAGCTGGTGCAAGAAAAGCGCTACAAAACGCTACACCCCATGCAGTGGCACTTGGCCAAAACCCAGATTAACGGCAACACCATCGACCAGAATATTCAAGCCGAAGCAGCCTGGAAAATCACCAAAGGAAAAGGGACAACCATTGCCATAATCGACGATGGCATCGATATAGATCACCCAGAATTTAACCTGCCTGGAAAAATCGTAGCACCCCGCGACACCATTAAAAACAATGACGACCCTCGACCCAAAGGATTTGGTGAAAACCACGGTACAGCTTGCGCCGGAGTTGCTGTTGCTGCCGGGGTAGGCAAAGCCAGTGGGGTTGCCCCCGAAGCCAAACTCATGCCCATTCGTTCGGGTGGACTGGGTTCTATTGCCGAGGCAAAAGCTTTCGCCTGGGCTGCCGACAATGGTGCCGATGTGATCTCTTGCAGTTGGGGCCCTGCCGACGGGGATTGGAGTAACCCCAACGATCCTATCCACAACATCAATTTCCCTTTACCAGATAGTGCTCGCCTGGCCATTGATTATGCCGTCAAAAATGGCCGCAAAGGCAAAGGCTGTGTTATTTTATGGGCAGCAGGAAATGGCAACGAAAGTGTAGATCTGGATGGATATGCTTCTTATGCGCCCATCATCGCGGTTGCTGCTTGCAACGACCGGGGCAAACGCAGCTTATACAGCGATTTTGGCAAGGCCGTTTGGTGTGCATTTCCCAGCAATGATGTGTTTGCACCCAACCTGGAACCTACCCGCCCGCTTACGCCGGGGATCTGGACTACTGATCGCGTTGGCAATAAAGGCTACAACATGGGCGGCGCCATCAACGCCGAAAGTTCCGTTGGGGATAAAGAAGGACATTATACCGCAACTTTTGGAGGAACCTCCAGTGCTTGCCCAGGGATGGCAGGGGTGATTGCATTGATGTTGTCGGCTAATCCCTCTTTAACGGCTAGTCAGGTAAAAAACATGATTCGCATTTCTTGCGACCGCATTGATTCTACCGGAGGAAATTACGACGCCCAAGGCCACAGCATGCTGTATGGTTATGGCCGCATCAATGCCCTCAAAGCTGTACAGAATGCTCAGGCAAGCACTAAACCAATTGTAGATGTCAATATTGCTGGCCAGGCATTTTTTAGCCTGGATTCTACAGTAGTTTTGAAAGAAGGGCAGTGGACTAAAGATGCCATCGCCAACAACCGACTCTTAGGGGTCTCCCTCAAAGTTGATCCGGCATCGTCAGGATTAGGGATTCAATACCGCTTGTTTATTCAGAAATTGGGGGCAACGGCTTTTGAAAAAAATGGAACTTTTGCAGGCACAAAAGATGCCCGCCGCAGGATAATCGGTTTTCAAATCAACTTACTGGGCGCTCAAGCAAGCTTATATAAGGTACAGTATTCGGCCAAGGTGATTGGAAAGGATAAAATCTTTTCAGCCAGCGATGGAGCGGTATGTGGCACCTCTGGGCTTACGGGATCTTCTATCTCTGAAATAAAAATTGAGATATTTAAATTATCATAAAATGTTAAATGTTTGTTATGTGCATCTGGAGTGATTGATTTAAATAATTGGTTTTTATACACTTGTGTTTTTTTGTCCTTTTTTTTGGACAAACTACAGAATACTCAAATGAATTCTTCTGTCCTTTTTTTTCAGGCACTTAGTACCTAGTTTTATGAATATTTACTTCTGATAGGAATCAAAAAAAATAGAGCTTTATCCTTAATGGTATCTATTTTTCATTTTGTGACACTGGCGTGATAAAAAAAACGCAAGGTTTGTATTAACAATTTCGCTATTTCTGAGGCTTATCTATTGCTTTTATCGCATTGTATTTCAAATCATTATACTTTTTCAATCATTTATGTTAGTGAAAAAAAACTAGATTTTTTTTCGCTGATTTGTGTAGTGCTTATTCGCACTGTACAGCTTATTTTTACATTACACTTTGAATACTAGGATTATTTTTTTTAACAGAACACTGAATTTTAATTTTTACTCATGAAAGTCTTTGCTACTAACAAACTCCCGTTTCAACGGTGTAGAGCGAAGATTGTTGTTGTGGACATCATTGCTCCACGTCAATAATCTAAAACTCAACACCCTTGTCCCCTCATTTACACTGTAACTTGAACTGACGCTACCTGATGTACTGAAGAATGAAGTGAATTAGATTTTTTGGGTTATTTTTAATCGTTCCTCTTTGTTTGTTTCATAAATTTATGCGCTTGAACACGCAAACTTATGAAAGCTGTACTACAAAGATCATTTTCCTTTCTTTTTTCCTTCCTATTCCCTTTTTTATTTTTTTTCTTGAGCGCTTGTGATATTTTAAAAAACAATACAAGCGTGACTATCCCAAATCTAACTAAACAATTTGATTGGCAGGGCCATCGCGGAGCTCGCGGACTGGCACCTGAAAATACTGTTCCAGCTTTTTTGAAAGCATTGGAATTTCCTATGATTAGCACATTGGAACTAGATGCTGCGATTTCAGCAGACACTCAAGTGGTGGTATCACACGAGCCATGGATGTCTGCCGATATATGTACCGCCTCCAATGGAACACCTGTAAATACTGTACAAGAAGAGAATCTGTTGTTGTTTAAAATGCCATACCGGCAAATTAAACAGTATGATTGTGGTAAACGGGGCAATCCTCGTTTTCCACAACAGGTACCGATGGCAACCTACAAGCCATTGTTGAGAGAAGTCGTAGAAGCAGTCAACCATTTTTGTGCAAAAAATGGATTAATTCGTCCAAAGTACAACATTGAAATCAAGTGCGAGCCGGATTGGGATGGCATCCGTACGCCACCACCTGCTGAATTTGCAGCCTTGGTGCTTAAAGAGGTCGCTACCCTTGGAATTACGGATCATACTTGTATCCAATCTTTTGATCCCCGCGCTCTACGTGAAGTCAACATCATCGATCCCAAAATGATCATCGCCCTGTTGGTTGAAAACCTTAACGGCTTTGAAGCGAACCTCAAAACATTAGGATTTACGCCAAATATTTATAGCCCATACTACAAATTGGTTTCCTTAGAAATGCTGAAGAATGCCCATGAGAAGGGCGTAAAAGTGATTCCCTGGACGGTAAATGAAACCAAAACCATGCTTAAATTGATTGAGATGGGTGTTGATGGCATTATCACAGATTATCCTGATCGGATTCCCAATCAGGAACGGGAATTAAAATAATCCTGTTTTTTTGCGCAAAATGTTATTTTTGAGCAAAGCAAAATTTCGCTATTACGGATTAAATAATGTAGGTTGAAAAAACCCTTTGCCATATTCCTATTGGTATGTTTTGGCGTTCCCGTCCTGGGAACCTATGCCTGGTTGCAGTACCAAAAAAATCAAGTTAAAATTGAGGTTGAGCAGATCTTGAGTGAAGAGGAAATTCAAAATCAACTGGTAAGACTGGCCTTTACCAATGGTCAGGTGGATACATTGCTGCGCTGGGAACACTCCAGGGAATTTGAATACCAACACCAAATGTATGACGTCGTAACTGCTCAAGTAGAAGGAGACTCCACCGTGTATTGGTGTTGGTGGGATAAAAAAGAAACCCGCTTGAATCAACAACTGCAAGCCCTAGTGGAGCAAGTATTGGCAAAAGACCCGCTACGACACAAAGCCCAAACTGAATTGTTCCAATTTTTGCAAACCTTGTATTGCACTGCAGCTCCAGCGTTGCCCTCTGTATCGTGCACTGCACTTTTTTCTTCCATCAAATTGCCACTGCCAGCATATTGCTTCAATTACAACACTTTGGCTATGGGGCCTCCTTCGCCACCTCCCAAGATGCAATAAACAGAAGTAGAATGGTTTTGAAAATAGCTTTCTCGTGCTGATCGACAGCGCAGGATATGCCTATTTTATTTGATTCAACTGTTTAATTGCTTTACAATGAAAAAGATAGTGCTGTTTTTGTTTTGCACCATCGGGCTGGGTATGGGTGCCGGTGCCCAGGTACTTACCGTAAAAGACCTCGAAAGTGGATTGCCTTTGGCCAATGCAAGTATATCCAGTGAAGCCCTCCGCTTGCTTGTGACCACTGATCTCAAAGGCCAGGTAGATCTGAGTGGATTCAATGGCGCAGAAAAAATTGAAATCCGCTATTTTGGATACAAAACAACTATTCAAAGCTATGCTGATCTGCTACAGGCACAGTTGATTGTAGCCTTAAGCCCTTCTAAAATCTCTCTGGATCAAGTTGTGATTTCCGCTTCGCGCTGGAATCAAAACCGCAGGGATATTCCTTCCCGGATTTCCATTATTTCTTCAAATGATATTGCCTTGCAAAACCCGCAAACTGCCGCTGACCTTTTGGGGGCTTCAGGGGAAGTGTTTGTACAGAAAAGCCAACAGGGTGGGGGAAGCCCGATGATTCGAGGCTTTTCAACCAATCGTTTGTTGTATGCAGTAGATGGCATCCGCATGAATACGGCCATTTTTCGCAGTGGGAACATTCAAAACGTGATCTCTTTGGATCCCTTTGCGACCGAACGTACCGAAGTTTTTTTTGGCCCAGGTTCCATTATCTACGGCAGCGATGCCATCGGTGGTGTAATGAGTTTTGAGACCTTGAGCCCAAAATTGGCAAAGACGGATAAACCATTGGTTACAGGCAAAGCGGTTACTCGTTTTTCATCGGCTAATAAGGAAAAAACGGCCCACTTTGATGTCAACGTGGGTTGGAAAAAATGGGCACTGCTGAGTAGCGTTTCCAGCGTAGATTATGGTGATTTGCGCATGGGGCGTTTTGGTCCTGATGAATACCTGCGGCCATTCTATGTGCAACGACAAAACTCAACCGATATCGTAGTAAGCAATGACGACCCATTGGTGCAACGCCCTACGGGCTATGCCCAGATCAATTTGATGCAAAAAGCCCGCTTTAAACCGTCTGAAAAATGGGACATCCAGTATGCCTTTCATTATGCTACTACTTCCGATTATTCCCGCTATGACCGTCAGATCCGCCTGCGCAATGGATTGCCGCGCAGCGGAGAATTTTATTATGGCCCTCAGGTATGGATCATGAACAATTTGAGCATCACCCATGCCGCCAATCATGGGTTCTATGATCAAATGACCATTCGCCTGGCGCGTCAATTTTTTGAAGAAAGCAGAATTGACCGCGACTTGAATCGTACCGAAAGGCGCATCAGGGTTGAAAAGGTGAATGCCAGCTCGGTAAATTTTGATTTCCTGAAAGCATTGAGTCTAAAGCACAAGTTGTTCTTTGGCCTTGAAGGAGTTAGCGATGAGGTGAAATCGATAGGCACGAATGTCGATGTATCCACAAACAAAACGACGGTCGGTCCATCTCGCTATCCACAATCTACCTGGTCTTCGTATGCAGCTTATTTGAATTATCAATGGAAAACAACGGAGAAGCTTCTGTTCCAAACCGGACTTCGGTACAACAATTTTGCCCTGGATGCAGATTTTAGCAACAACCTTGCTTTTTTCCCATTTCCTTTCGCTACCGCTGAACTTAAAAATGCTGCGCTAACCGGCAGTTTGGGAATTGTCCTGAATCCCAATGAGAACCTCAGCATCAACGCCAATGCTTCTAGTGGATTCCGTTCACCCAACGTGGATGATGTAGGCAAGGTTTTTGATTCTACCCCCGGCTCGGTGGTGATCCCCAACCCCAATCTGAAAGCAGAATACGCCTACAATTTCGAGTTGGGTATTGCCAAGGTTTTTGGAGAAGCGCTCAAAATTGATGTGACTGGATTCTATACCACGCTGGAAAATGCCATGGTTCGGCGCAATGCTACCCTCAACGGAGAAAGCAAAATCAATTACAATGGCACCTTGAGTCAGGTTCAATCCATTCAAAATGCAGCGGTAGCCAATGTGTTCGGCATTCAGGCCGGGGTGGAGTTGAAAATAGCCAAAGGGCTCAGTTTTTCATCACAATTCAACTTTCAGAAAGGAGAAGAAGAACTGGACAATGGCACCAAAAGCCCTTCGCGACATGCTGCCCCCTGGTTTGGCGTGTCGCGGTTGAACTACCTGGCCAATGGACTGAATTTACAGTTTTATGCCCAATACAGCGGAGAAGTGAGTTACGAAAATTTATCCGAAGAAGGGCGTGCAACGGATTACATCTATGCGATCGATGCGAATGGTAAACCTTATTCCCCAAGTTGGTATACCTTGAATTTTAAGGTTTTGTACCCGATCGATGATAAATTTACCCTTACAGGTGGGGTTGAAAACCTGACGGATCAGCGGTATCGTCCTTACAGCTCTGGCATTGTTGCACCTGGTCGAAACGTGATTTTAGCGCTCAGTCTGAAATTTTAGGCAGTCAAATTCCTCCCGAATGGGCAAGGTAGATTGATTCTAATTTAGAATTGTTTAGATTAGGCTGCGCCCAATCGTTTTTAATAACCGCGACGACGACGCGACGGCGCGACGATTCATTTGGCTGCGCCAAATGCGCGACGTAAAACGACGAAAAAGTGTGCGAAGCGCACTTTACGTCGCGCCGTCGCGTCGTCGCGGTTATTAAAAATCAAGCAGCGAAGCTGCTCAATGAATAAAAATCAGAATCAATCGATCCTGCCCTCCAAGGAAAACAAATGCTGCCAACCCATTTGCCTTTGGAGCATCAATACCGCAGTTTTGCTGCGTTGGCCACTTTGACAATGGATCACCACTGGTTGGTGGAGGTCGATCTGGTCAATGTTTTCCATCAGTTCGCTCAGCGGTATAAGCAAGCCTCCCATGTTTTTGCGCTGGTACTCTTCAGGTTGACGCACGTCGATCAGTTGAAAAGGCCGATTTTCGGCACGCCAGGCATGCAGGGTTTCGATCGAAATAGTGGGTACTTCCAATTGTTCCGGGATACAATAGTATTCCACTTCGCGAAGTGCAGTGACGGGATAAGCCTCCTGAGTCATCAATTTAATGGTACGCGCACCCATGGTAGCGGCATCGAACAAAAACAACTTGCCTACCAGTGGTTCTCCCAAACCGGTGATGACCTTGATGACCTCGTTGGCCTGCATGCTACCAACTATGCCCGGTAAAACACCCAAAACGCCCCCTTCTGCACAGGAAGGTACACTGCCCGGTGCGGGAGGTTCCTGGTAAAGGTTGCGGTAATTGGGGCCTCTTCGGCCATCCGACAGTGGAAAGTTAAAAACCGATACTTGTCCTTCGTACCTGAAGATGGAAGCGTAAACATTGATTTTGCCAGCAAGCACACAAGCATCGTTCACCAAATAGCGGGTTGGAAAATTATCGGTTCCGTCCGCCACAATGTCAAACTTGTTGATGATGGCCAGCGCGTTGTCTGCATTTAAGGCTTCTTCAAAAACTTCAACCTGAACATGCGGATTCAGTGCCTGGATTTTTTGAGCGGCCACGCGGGCCTTGGATTGACCCAAATCCGCTGGCGTGTACAGAATCTGTCGCTGCAAATTGCTCAGATCTACGGTGTCAAAATCAACGATGCCAATGGTACCTACGCCCGCGGCTGCGAGATAAAGAAGTAGGGGAGACCCCAATCCTCCTGCGCCCACTACCAAAACTTTGGCAGCTTTGAGCCGCTGCTGCGCAACCGCATCAAAATCTGGCAAGGCCAGGTGTCGAGCATACCTTGCCTCTTCTTGCGCCGTTAACTCAGGTAGACCCCCCGATCCGTAAATCATAGTGCAACTTTGATGAAAAAAGTGAAGTTTATTTTATATAACAAAAACTTTGATTAATTTTACCCCCAGCGCAAAGGAATGACCCGTGTTTGACGATTTTAATCGAGGTGTTGGTGGTCTGTTTCTTCGCACGTTTCTATTCAATTTTGTATAATCGGTTTTTGGGATAGCCTCTTTCCGCTTTCGGGGGAGGCCTTTTTTTTTGCCCAAAACGCAATCGAACTCCTCGATTACTACCGGTGGTACTTCTGGGTCAAAATATTGATGTTGCACACCACAATTTGTCCCATTGTAAAACACTTGTCAAAGATGTCGTTTTTGTGGTGGTAGACCAAGTCTTCGCGAAGCTGTTGGATCTTTTCAGAAGGAGCAATGTCATCTGCCATCATGACTTGAAAGAACCAAGCTGTCCGGTTGGGTTGGGTTTTTAGCCGCATGGCCATCAAACTGCGCTCTTCTTGTTGGTATTGTAAAACCGATTCTGGCGTCATATTGTTGATGCCCAAAAAGATAACCGCGTTGTTTTCTTTAAAATATTGAGGCAAGTAAAAACTCTTCCGCCCTTCGTAAGACTGTTGGTCAAAATCAATAGCGCGCATGCGGTATTGGTTGCCCTCTATGTCTGGAGTAATGTCAACCACATAGTTGTATGAGCGCATATCGCCCAGCAAGCGGGCAAAGCAACGCTCGTTGAATTTTACGAATTCTTTGGCAATGCGGGTCTTGTTGAAAACAGACTCATTGAGGTGTCGTTTCATGAAATCGTCACCAGGTACTCCTGCGATGTGCTCTTCTACCAAGGTATTGCCACTCACCAGGTAAACCATCGTATTGGGAGAAAGGAGTGCTTCCAACTCAAGTCCGTACACCCGGGACGCATCGGTGCGTTTGACGTAAAAGTGATCGTAGTTGTCGTTGAGGCGATTGATGATGCGCACCCTAAATGGCTTGGAATTGCCGAAATGACAATAATCAATGCGGGCAATGGTCAGGTGGTCAAGCAACTCTACACTGCCTTCTACTTTGAGCAGGGCATAGATGTATTTGAGTGCATGAAAAATTTCCTTTTGCTCTGACTCTGGGTAGTACACCGTTTCCCACAAAGTATCATTGCCTTCCTGATCAATCAGTGGTATGGCTGTATTGTACCGGAGCAGGTCTTCGTATTGCAGAGGCAAATTTACCGCTCGATTGTATTTTTGGAGGTATTCCAGTAAAGGTTCGCGAACCGCGTATACCTGCTTTTTCTGAGAAGGAACATTTCCTTTCATGGGTATTGGGTTTTAGATTTTGGGTTTTAAGTTTTGAGTCGAACACCTTTTTAGGTGAAAATTGCGCGCAACTTAAAACCCAAAACCCAAAACTAGATTCGTGCAGCCCCGGTCTTGATTTCTTCCACTACCTCTGGATTGAGGAGGGTTGAGGTATCGCCCAGGTTGGAGGTATCGCCTTCTGCTACTTTGCGCAAGATGCGCCGCATGATTTTTCCAGACCGCGTTTTGGGCAAGCCGCTAACGATCTGAATTTTGTCCGGTTTGGCAATCGGGCCAATTTCTTTGCTCACCACATCCATGATCTCTTTGTAAAACTTGGCTTCGTCATTGATCAGCTCCGTTGAAATCACGTAAGCGTAAATGCCTTGGCCCTTGATGTCGTGCGGATATCCTACCACTGCGGATTCGACCACCCCAGGATGCTGGTTGATGGCATTTTCTACTTCGGCAGTACCCAGGCGGTGGCCAGATACATTGATCACATCATCTACGCGACCGATGATGCGGTAATATCCGTCTTCATCCCGGCGGGCTCCATCGCCAGTGAAATACATGCCTTTGATGGGGCTAAAGTAAGTTTGTCGGCAGCGCTCGTGGTCTCCGTAGGTCGTGCGCAGAATAGAAGGCCAGGGAAATTTAATACAGAGCAAACCTTCTACGTCATTGCCCTCTATTTCAACACCTTCGGGAGTAGTGAGGCAAGGCTGTACTCCTGGCAATGGGAGCGTTGCAAAACAAGGCTTAAGGGGGGTAATCCCTGCAATGGGAGAAATCAATATCCCACCCGTTTCGGTTTGCCACCAGGTATCTACGATGGGAGCTTTGTTGTGGCCAATTTTGTCAAAATACCAGCGCCATGCTTCCTCGTTGATGGGTTCTCCCACGCTTCCCAGTACCTTGATGCTGGACAAACTGTACTTTTCTACCCAGGAATCGCCTTGCGCTTGTAATGCCCGGATGGCAGTAGGCGCAGTGTAAAAATGGGTCACCTGGTGCTTGTCGCACACTTCCCAAAAGCGCCCGGCATCGGGGTATGTCGGTACTCCTTCAAACATAATGGAGGTTGCACCAGCCAGCAATGGGCCGTATACAATATAAGAATGTCCGGTGATCCAGCCAATGTCGGCGGTGCACCAGTAAATATCGCCATCCTGAATTTGGAACACATTGCGGAAAGTGTAGCAGGTATATACCATGTAACCGCCGCAGGTATGTACAACGCCTTTGGGCTTGCCCGTTGAGCCGGAAGTGTACAGAATGAAGAGCATGTCTTCGGCATCCATTTCAGTAGCAGGACAATCTGCAGATTGAGGGTTGACTTCGTCGTGCCACCATTTGTCGCGGCCAGCGTGCATGGCAATGTCAGTACTGGCGCATTGGTATACGAGTACCGTTTGAACGGATTCACAACCCATCTCAATGGCTTCGTCCACTACTGCTTTGACTGGAATGTATTTAGCGCCCCGGCTGTTAAAGTCAGAGGTAATCACCATTTTGCACTCGGAATCCTTGATGCGATCGGCCAGCGAATGGGCCGAAAAACCCGCAAAAACAACAGAGTGAATGGCGCCAATGCGGGCGCAGGCCAGGATACCAATCGCCAATTCGGGTACCATCGGCATGTAAAAACAAACCCGGTCGCCTTTCTGGATGCCATTGGCCTTGAGGGCATTGGCTGCTTTGCATACTTCAGCATGCAATGCCCGGTAAGTAAAACTGCGATTGGGGGCTTCAGGATCATTGGCTTCCCAAAGCAGCGCCACCTGGTCCCCTCTGGTTGCCAAATGCCGATCAAGACAATTTTCGGTGATGTTGAGTTTTCCGCCGATGAACCATTTGATGTCTGGTACTTCAAAATTCCAGTCCAGTACTTTCTCCCAGGGCTTGCGCCACTGAAAAGTTTCGGCTTGTTCAGCCCAAAAAGCTTCAGGATGTTCTACAGCGCGTTGGTACGCCGCATGGTATTCTTCAATGTTGCGAATTTGTAATGTCATGATGCAGGCTATGCTTGTGGTTTGGTTCGTAAAAATAACGCCAAACACCAAACTCCCAAACTTTAATTGTCGGGAGTTTGGGTGATTTTTCATAGCCCAATCAACCAAACTCCTAGTTCTTCTTCTTGCCGGTAGGATTGCTGCGGTCGTAGATGGCGTTCTTGCTTTTGTTTAATGGTTGAGGAGCAGGGGCTTCATCGAGAATCTGCGATTCCAATTTGTCGAAATAGGCCAACTTCCCGCCTTCAATTTTGAAGCCTTCGTAAGTGCCGTCCGGTACATTGAGTGGGCCGGATTTGGTTGTACCCTGGAATGGAATCAAGTGATCAAAGACTATTGCGCCGATGGCTTCGTCCCAGTTCATTTTTACACTGGTTTCGGCACTGTATTCAAGTAAGAGGCGATTCACCGGCCCATCATTGTTCATGGTTTTCGGAAAAACAGGTGCCCCGAATACCAACTGGTCTCCGTTGAAAGTCAGCACATCAATGATTTTGCGGCGCTTGAAAAACGAATGGGTATCCAGACCAAACAAGAGGTATTTGGTGCCGCTTGCATCTTTGAGTTTGAGGATGTTGTAGTAAATGACCCCATACCAGTTGTCGGCACTCAATACCGCCTGCTGTACATCCTCCACTTTAGCCGAGCGATCAACCAGCGGATACATTTTTAACTCTGGAGTGTTCATTTGGACTACTCCGTAATAGTGGTAGGTATTGTCGTCGACAAACAATTGCCAGGTAAAAATCCTAAACGTACTATCGGGAGCATATTGAATCGAAACAGGCTTCAAACGCCCAAACTTATATTGAAAAGAGTTGGTGACTTTCAGCGCTTTTTTGAGCGTCAGGATCATCTTTTTGGTAGCAGCAAAACGACTTTCTGGTAGGGAGTCATTGATGATCAAAAAAGACAGTACGCCGAGGGTGTCTTCGTACAATTTAAGCTCTTTTTGACCAGCTGAAGTCAATTTTGACTTGCTTTGACTTTGACCAAAAATGGGAATCAAAACACTGAAAACGAGCAAAAACAATAGATTACGCATAGCTTGAAGGATGGTTGAATTCGATTGCAATAACGACCATTCCCTACCATTATATTGTATGCTCTAGCCTTTCTGATGTGTTAAAAAAAAGCGCTTCATCTCAGAGAAATGAAGCGCACTCAACAAACACTTAGTAACTTATGATTAAAGCTTTCTAGCATTAAAACGCATATTCATTGGCCTCAATCAGCGCATCTGCCACCAAACGACGCATTGCTTTGACGTTTTGTGCCGGATACTTGGTGAAGCGCTTCAAGCCCATCAACATGGTGCGTAGCAGGTCGCCTTCGGCAAAAGAAGCCAGCGCATCGGTGCCATTTTTGTTCATGCGCAGGGTTACATCGTGCATGAAAACCTTCAGGATGGCATCGTATACTTCCTGATTGACTTTGCCCGTCATGCCCGCCAGTTTCTCAACGCGCAACAATAAGGATTCCGCCAGGAACAGATCCGACAACATGTCGGCTACGTTCATGATGATTTCTTGTTCTTCTTTCAGGTCGAGTTTGCCTTCCATCTGCAATTTGGCGGCAGCTCCGGCTACCATCAATACTGCTTTTTTGAAGTCTTTGACTGCTTTTTTCTCTTCGGCATAAGTGCCTTCTACTTTCTCAAAGCCAGGCATGGAAGCCAACTCTTTTTGTACTTCCCAGGCTGGGCCTACGATGTCGAGTGCACCTTTCATGGCACGCTTGAGCAGCATATCGATGCTCAACAAGCGGTTGATTTCGTTGGTGCCTTCATAGATGCGGTTGATCCGGGCATCGCGGTAAGCACGTGCAGCGGTACCTTCTTCCGAGAAGCCCATGCCACCGTGAACCTGTACGGTTTCATCCACTACATAATTCAGTGCTTCGGATCCGGTTACTTTCAGAATGGAGCATTCGATGGCGTATTCTTCCGCAGCTTTGAGTTCTGATTCGCCAAAACTCAAGCCTTGTGCTTCAAATTCCTGTTTTTTCAGTTCCATCAAATTGGATACGCGGAACAACGCAGATTCAGTGGAGAAAATGCGGATGGCCTGTTCGGCCAATTTGTATTGAATGGCCCCAAAGCTGGAAATGGGCACCCCAAACTGGATGCGCTCATTGCCGTAGCGAATGGCCGTGGTAACGCTGTATTTTGCGCCCCCCAAACTCAGGGAACAAAGCTTGAAACGACCAGTATTCAAGGCGTTGAACGCGATATGATGGCCTTTGCCAATTTTGCCCAACACGTTTTCAACAGGTACCGGAGCGTTTTCAAAAAAAACCTGACGAGTGGAAGAACCCTTGATGCCCAATTTCTTTTCTTCTGCGCCGAGCGTAAACCCAGGCGTATTGCGGTCTACGATGAAACCAGTGAATTTATCGCCGTCAATTTTGGCAAAAACGATGAATACATCTGCAAAACCAGCATTGGAAATCCACATTTTCTGGCCATTCAGGATGTAGTTTTTGCCATCGGCAGAAAGATCGGCGCGGGTTTTGGCCGCCAGTGCATCCGATCCAGAGCCAGGTTCGGTCAAGCAATACGCAGCTTTCAACTCACCGTTGATCAGGCGAGGCAGGTATTGGTCTTTTTGAGCTTCTGTTCCAAAATACAGAATGGGCAGCATTCCGATGCCAATGTGCGCAGCAAATGAAACCGTGAATGCTCCAGCAGGCCCGAGCGCGTCACCGATCAGGGTGTTGGTATTGGTATCCAGTTGCAGGCCACCATATTGCTCGGGCATGTGGGTACCAAGCAGTCCCAGCCCAGCCATTTTTTCCAACAAACGCGGGGTGATGTTGTCTTCCTGGTGCTCGATTTTTTCCACATTGGGGAAAATCTCATTGTGCAGGAAGTCCCGAACGGTTTCCTGGATCATCTTTTGTTCCTCGTTCAGTTCTTCGGGGATGAAGATGTCTTCAGCCAGGGTGTCTTTGATCAAAAACTCACCACCCTGTAAGGCGATTTTGCTGAGTACTGCTTCCATAAGTATGCTGTGTTTGTGGATTTGAATAATAGTGCCTAATCACCCATTAGCGAAAATTCGCTACAAAATTAATGGCTTTGTTTGAATTAGTAAAGCCTTGTCTGGATTTTTTAGCGAAAATTCGCTAAAAATATTTTGAGGGGCTAAAAAATTAATCATTCTACTGATTCGTTTCAGACCTATTCACCAAAAAACCTGACCATGAAAAAGTGTTTTTTCCTAATTTCCATTGGTTTATGCCTGTTCAATTTGTTGGATGCCCAAGTGATGGGCAATTATGCCGAACAAAAAAAACAGAGCAATGAATTCAACAGCAATAACTTGAATTCAAACGCCAATCTGAATGCCCAGTACCGCTCTGTACCCCGCAATGCCAAATTGCAAGACAACAATTCCATCGAAATTACAATCAATACCTTGTCCAACCAGCGTGCCAGTTCCTACACGGCGGTATTCACGATGCTGCAAGTAGCCAAAACTGCCGATGAAACCAATACCCAGCTCAACAATCGACTCAATAATTTCATCAACGACCTGAAAAATCTGGGCATTCCCGAAACAGATGTATATGTTGACATGGTCAATTTTTTGCCCAAATACGAATTCGATGTGAGCAAAAAGATTTTTTCAAAAAAGACCCTCACCGAAATTCCCAAAGGATTTGAACTGCAAAAAAACATCCACATCCGTTACAGCAAACCCTCTGTTTTGGATCAGATTGTGACGGCTGCGGCCAAGCAGGAAATTTACGACATCGTTAAAGTGGACTATTTTGTCAAAGAGCAGCAACAGGTGTACCAGGAATTGCGCACACTGAGTTTTGACTACCTTCAAAACATCAAGGAATCTTACGCACAAATGGGCATTCACCTCGATTCGGCCTATGTCATCACTGCCGAAAACGCCTGGGTAGCTTATCCTACAAATCGGTACGAGAGTTATCAGGCCTTCAGCACCCAGTCTCTTGATGCTTCCGAAAAAAACAATTCCGTCATCCAGGCTGCTGACAAACCCACCTTGCGCTTTTACAATGCAGTGGCAGCCAATGATTACGACATCGTAGTGAATCCGGAAATTCTGGAACCTGCGGTACAGTTTTCTTACAACCTGGCCGTGCGCTTCAAAATGCCGGATCCCAAACCTATCGTGAAAACGGAAATCAAAAAGGAGTTCATTTTGGTGACGCCTACGGGAGAGGTGAAATCTTTGAAGATTGAGAAGTAGCCTCCCCGTGTAAAACTTCCCCCTTTACCAACATCCAATGTGAATAACTCGCAGACTTATCAAGAACGGAGTGCGTAGTAATGCCGTACCTTTGTAGGCTTGTTCTGAGTTGAAAAGTGCAAAGTTGAAGGGTTCATAAGCAATCCTTGAACTTTGCAACTTTTTAGCTTTTCAACTGATTGTACCTATGCGTCTGAAGAGTCTGGAAATCAAAGGTTTTAAGAGTTTTGCCAATCCAACCCTCATCAATTTTGGGGCGGATGTCATTGGCATCGTGGGCCCCAATGGATCGGGCAAATCCAATGTGGTAGACGCCATTCGCTGGGTATTGGGGGAGCAAAGCAGCCGCGAATTGCGCCTGGATCAAATGTCAAGCGTCATCTTCAATGGCACCAAAAAGCGCAAACCCGCTGGCATCGCCCAGGTTTCGTTGACTTTTGAAAACACGAAGAACCTCCTTCCAACCGAATACAACACCGTTACCATCACCCGCATGCTGTACCGCAGCGGGGAAAGCGAATACCGCCTCAACGGCGTAACCTGCCGCCTCAAGGACATCACCGGCTTGTTTTTGGACACGGGTATCGGCTCCAACTCCTACGCCATCATTGCCCTGGGCATGGTGGACGACATTCTGGAAGACAAGGAAGACTCTCGCCGCAAGATGTTTGAGCAAGCTGCGGGCGTATCCAAATACAAGCTGCGCAAAAAAGAAACCCTCAGCAAACTCAAAAGCACCAGCGAAGACCTGGATCGGGTTGAAGACCTCTTGGCCGAAATTGAAAGCAACCTCAAATCGCTGGAAAAACAGGCCAAGCGCACCCAAAAATACTTCGAACTCAAAGCCGAATACAAAGAACTCAGCGTAGCCCTAGCTTTAATCAAAGTGGGGGCATTGAAGGGCAAACACAAAACCCTGCAAAGCGAAATTGAACAGGAACAAGACAAGTTTCGCCAGATCGACGTCGAAAGCCGCAACCTGGAAGCTGCCCTGGAAAAAGAACGCCTCACCCACCTCGACAAAGAAAAAGCCCTTTCTGATCGCCAACGCGACCTCAATAGCCTCGTAGGCCGCATCCGGGGAATGGAAAACGACCGCCGCATGTTGGAGCAAAAACTCCAGTTTGTGCAGCAAAATCGCCAAAAACAGGAGCAAGACATTCAGCAAGCGCAAGGCCGCATTGTGCAACTGGAAGAAGACATCGAGCATTACCGCTCGGAACTGAATGTAGAAAAACGGGTAGAAGCCCGCCTGGGGCAAGAACTGGAAAGCGCTGAAATCCAACTCGATAAGACCCGCGGCGGCCATGGTACGATGAAAGCCGACCTCGATGTGGTAATCCAGGAACAACAACGCCTGGAACGCGCCATCAACGAGCTGGAGAAACAAAAAGCGATCAACCTCAACCAGATCGACAACAACAACCAGGACATCAACCGCAACGATGCCGAAATCCGCCAACGCCAGGAATCGGTAGCGGGCTTGCGCAACAAAGTGCAAGAACTGGAAAAACAGGAGCAAACCCAACAAGAAGCGGTAACCCGCCTCGAACAGGCCGAAGAACAACGCCAACTCGATCTGCAAAAAGGCGAAGCGGAACTGAGTGAGATTACCCAAAAGATAGCCCGCGTACGCCGCGACCTGGACGCCAAACGCAACGAATTCAAACTGACCAAAAGTATGGTGGAAAACCTGGAAGGCTTCCCGGAATCCATCCAGTATTTGGTCAAAAGCAAAGACTGGGACAAAGGCGCACCTTTGCTTTCAGACTTGATTTACGTAGGGGAGGAATACCGCGTAGCCATCGAAAACTTCCTGGAGCCTTACCTCAACTACTTCGTGGTCAACAACCTAGAAGAAGCATACTACGCCATCGAACTGTTGGGCAAAACCCAAAAGGGCAAGGCCAATTTCTTTGTGCTGGATGCCTTCAAAGATTATCAGATACCGATGATCCTCTTCCCGGAAACGAAGATGGCCATCGAATTGGTGCAAACCGACCCCGCTTACCGCAACCTGGTAGGCTACCTGCTCGAAAATGTACTGCTCACTGAAAAAGAAGACATTCAAGGGGCCTTGCCAGAACAGGACGTTGTGGTGCTTTCGCGCAGCGGGCGCATCATCAAGCGCCGTTTCAGCGTATCGGGTGGTTCGATTGGTTTGTTTGAGGGCAAAAAAATTGGCCGCAAGAAGAACCTCGAAGTACTGGAAGAGGCCATCAAGAAAGCAGAAAGTGAGGAAAACCGCTTGTCTACGACCTCCTTCAACCTCAAAGAACGGGTGGATGCCCTCAAAGCCAAACGCCCCGACCTCGAAATGCAGCAACAACGCAGCATGTTGAACAAGTTGGCGCAGGAAAAAGTGTCGTTGTCCACCAGTTTGGCCAACTTTGAATCCCTGATTCAGGAAGTGGCCAACCGCCGGGAATTGATCGATAAACGCATCCTTGAATTGACGCAAGCGGTAAGTGGAATCGATGCCCAACTCAACGAGCGCTACCTGGAATTGGATGGTGTAAACGAAAAAATCGCGCAAACGGATGGCAGTTTCCGCCAATTGGCCGATCAACTCAGCCTGGCTTCGGCAGCTTACAATGAAAAGAACATCCAGTTCATCCGTCAGCAAAATAAGGTCACTACGTTTCAGCAGGAATTGTCGTTCCGCGAAAAACAGATCACCGATACCAAAAATGCCCTGCAACAAAACCAGCAAGGCATTCTGAATGCGGATCGCGACATCTCAGTGGTCAACGATGAGCTCTTACGTCTGGCTACCGCCCTGCAGGAGGCTTACGCCGAACGTGGTACCCACGAATCTTCGCTTACCGAAGCCGAGCAAATCTACTTCAAGGCCCGCACCGGGATGGTGGAAATGGAAGACCGCCTGCGCAAACTGGCCCGCCAGCAACAAGATTTGCAGATTCTGATCAACACCCTCAAAGACAAGTTCAACGACGTCAAGTTTGAAATCAGTTCCATCTCGCAGCGCCTGCGCATCGAGTTTGAAATCGGCATCAACGACATCCTAAACGAGGAACCCAGCATCAAACGCCCCGAAGCAGAGATGCAGGAGGAGGTAGACAAGCTCAAAAAACGCCTCGACAACTACGGAGAAATCAACCCCCTGGCCGTAGAAGCCTATACCGAAATCAAGGAGCGTTACGACAACATTGCCAAACAACGCGACGACATCGTGGCCGCCAAAAAATCACTGGAACAAACCATTCTGGAGATCGAAGAAACCGCGACCCTGCAATTCCTCGAAGCTTTTGAGAAGGCGCGCTTGTACTTCATCGACGTATTCCGCAGCCTTTTCACCGAAGACGACAACTGCGACCTGATCCTGCTAGACCCGGAAAATCCGCTGGATTCCCGCATCGAGATCGTGGCCAAGCCCAAAGGTAAACGCCCCCAAACGATCAGTCAGCTTTCGGGTGGAGAAAAAACCCTCACGGCCACGGCGCTGCTCTTTGCCCTCTACCTGCTGAAACCCGCGCCTTTCTGTATCTTCGACGAGGTAGATGCCCCGCTGGACGATGGCAACATCACCAAGTTCAACCGCATCATCAAGAAGTTCTCCAAAGACTCCCAGTTCATCATCGTGACCCACAACAAGCTGACGATGGCGGCAGTGGATACGATTTACGGCGTGTACATGGCCGAACAAGGTGTGTCTGGTGTAATGCCCGTGGATTTCAGGGATTATGAGAATGTGGGTGGGCAGTTTGAAGTGGCGGTGGGGTAGCCTAAAAATCCGCGTCAATCCGCCTAATCCGTTTCATCCGCGTTCCCATTCCCATTTAAAATCGCAAACTAGCATTACCTGATCAAAATCACCTTCAAGCGCTGAATCTTGTGCTTGCCCCTAAATTCGGCATCCCCTTTCTTTATGACTGGAAAAAAACGCCAGTCCACATGAAAACAGACATCGAAATTGCCCAGGAAACCACCCTTCGGCCTATCGCCGAAATAGCTGCTGGCCTGGGCATACCACCCGCATATATCATTCCCTATGGCCATTTCAAAGCCAAAATCAGCCACACTGGAATTGAGGAAAACAAAGTAGCCCAGAGCAATTTGATTTTGGTGACGGCCATTACACCCACCAAAGCGGGAATTGGCAAAACCACCGTGGCCGTGGGCTTGGCACAAGGCCTGCAACAACTGGGTAAAAAGGCGATTGTGGCGCTACGAGAACCTTCTCTCGGGCCTTGTTTTGGGATGAAAGGTGGGGCATGCGGCGGCGGTTATGCACAAGTGGTACCGATGGAGGACATCAATCTCCATTTTACGGGCGATTTTCACGCCATCACAGCGGCTAACAATATGATTGCCGCCCTGTTGGACAATTATCAGTACCAAAACCGGGGAACAACCCGCGCCTTGAAACAAATCACCTGGCGCAGGGTCTTGGATGTCAACGACCGCTCGCTGCGCTACATCCTGTCTGGCCTCAATGGCTCCAGCAATGGCATCCCGCAAGAGACAGGATTTGACATCACTGCAGCATCCGAAATCATGGCTATCTTTTGCCTGGCCAGCAATCTGGAGGATCTACGCCAGCGCTTCGACAAGATTTTACTGGGTTATACCTATGACAACCACCCATTCACAGTAGCGGATTTGGGGGTAGGTGGCGCTATCACCGTACTCTTGAAAGATGCGCTTGATCCCAATCTGGTGCAAACCCTCGAAGCTGGGCCTGCCTTTGTGCACGGTGGGCCTTTTGCCAATATTGCCCATGGCTGCAACTCGGTTTTGGCTACCAAAATGGCCATGACCTATGGCGATTACGTGATCACCGAGGCTGGTTTTGGCGCCGACCTGGGGGCAGAGAAATTTTTGAACATCAAATGTAGACAAGCGGGAATTGTACCCAAAGTTACCGTTTTAGTGGCCACTTCCCAGGCGCTGAAACTGCACGGTGGAGTGGCCTTACCAGATATTAAAAAGCCCAACTTTTCTGGATTGCAGGCAGGATTATTCAACCTGGAGCGCCACCTCGAAAACCTGCAAAATTTTGGCCAGAGTGTAGTGGTTACCTTCAATCAGTACCATTTTGATACTGCCGAGGAAATCGAGTACACTGCACAATGGTGCGCTTCAAGAGGGGCTGATTTTGCACTGCACAATGGTTTTGCCGAAGGCGGAAAAGGAGCAATTTCCCTGGCCGAAAAAGTAATCGAGGTAATCGAAAATAGACCCTCTCAAGCCATTCGACATACCTATGCAGTGAAAGATTCGATTCCCGAAAAAATACACCAAGTAGTAACCCAAATTTACCGGGGCAGGGGAGTGGTGTACAGCAAAACGGCAGAACAGGAATTGAAAAAAATTGAAAGCCTGGGCTTGTCCCATTTGCCCGTGTGCATCGCCAAAACCCAGTATTCCTTCAGCGATGCTGCTGCCGAAATCGGGATTGCCAGTGATTTTACGCTCCACGTTGAAAACCTCCTTATCAACCAGGGCGCGGGATTCATAGTAGCTGTTGCTGGCGATATCATGCGCATGCCAGGCCTGCCCAAAGACCCGCAGGCTTTGCACATTGATGTAGTAGAGGGAAAAGTGATTGGATTGAGTTAATCCGGCTTATTCAAAAAAGCATCCATCCAGCTTTCCGGAATCTCGTCGATGCTGTTTTTGAGTTTATTGGCCCACATTTGACCGATTTGAGCCGTATCTTTTTCTTCGAGGCGATGCTGCTCAAGCTTAAACGAGTCACGCGGGTAAAGGGCAACATCGATGGGATAACCCACGTCATTGGCACTTACCCTGGTGGAATCAAAGGACAGAAAACCGGTTTTAAACGCAAAGCGCAAACTGGATTCGTAATTGAGCGCTCGATTGAGGATGGGTTTGCCATATCCTGAATTTCCGATGATCGTAAAAGGTGAACCTTCGCCAATTTCTATCCAGTTGCCCTCGGGATACAGGAGGTACAGCATGTGTTCCTTGTCGTTTTCCAATTGCCCCCCCACAATAGCGTATAGGTTGAAAAACATACCCGACTCTGCCAAGGATCGTTTGTCCTCTTGGGCAACGCGCCTCAATTGTTCACCAAACATATTGACGGCCTTGTACATTTTATCGAACTTAAACGATTCATCTTCAAACAGTTCTTCGAAATAAGTCACTGCTTTATCCCGAATGGAACGCAGCCCTGAAGTCATTAAAAACAAGCTGTTGCGGCCGTTTTCGTGAACTGAAATTTTTTTAGCGGTCGCTGTTTCCGTGCCAGATGTTATCCGCGTATCGGCTATGGCCACCAGGCCACTTCGGACTTTAATTCCCAAACAATAAGTCATTGCAAAGTTGAGTTTTATCCTGCGAATATATTCATGGATTTGTTAATCCACTGCATATTCACAAACTATTGTTGTTGCTGTTGTTGCTCCTGCAAAAACCAGTTGTAGTCGTTGCCATTGCGTACCGAAACCTCGTAAGAAGTTTTGTGCCCCCCTTCGGTGTTCAAAACTCCCTTGATGGGTTGACAATCCAGGTAATCTCTTCCGTGGGCAATTTTGATGAAATGATCGTTTTCCTGGGTATTGTTGGTAGGGTCAAATCCGCGCCAACCTACCTGAGGTATGTATACTTCTACCCAGGCATGCAATTGCGAATCTGCTGCATTGTTGGTCAGGTTTAAATACCCCGAAACATACCGAGCGGGAATACCCTGGTTGCGCAATATGCCGATCATAATGTGGGCAAAATCCTGGCAAACGCCCGCTCCGCCCAGTAGTGCATCCAACGCAGAGGTACGGGTATGGGTACTGCCTGTGAGGTACTTCAAAAGATTGTGCACCTCATTGTTGAGGCGCTGCAAATAGGTGCCCAATAGTTCGCCGGGTTGGATGAGTAAATAATCTGAAAACTCGCCAGGTTTTAGTTTACTTAATGTAGTGGTGTGCAGGAAAGATTGGTGGTCCATTTGAAAATTAAAATCCTCCAATATTGCCTTTTCTTCGGCTGCACCCAAGTTGGAAAATAAATCCATCGGGGGGGCATTTTTTGCCACCTGAGCAAGCAAATTCAGTGAAAAATACTCAAAAGTTTCCTTGTTGGCATGAAAGTGCAAAGTTACAAAGCCATATTTGTTGTTGGCCATAAAGGGTGCACGGGACATTGAATACAGCAGCCGATGGTGTTTCAACTTCTGGGTTTCATTGTCGCAGGGCATGATCAGAAATTCATACACGCCTTGTTTTACGGTTTTTTCATATTCCGTTAGGGTGCGGTATTCCACTACGTAGTCGGTCATAAGTTGGGGCAGATTAAACCTGAAAATATTTTTTATCTAAAGCTTCGTGCATTTCATAGATTTTGCCCATCGTTTCAGACACAAATTCCCCTACCCGGTTTTCTATTTCGGGAAAAAGAAGGTATTGGTAATTGGCGCACAGGCGGCCAATGATAAACCCTACGCTTTCAGGCGTATTTTCAAGCAAGCCCAACTTGCGCACAAAATATTGGATTTGCCGCAAATTGAAGGCCAAAGACCTTGGGAAATCGGCATTCAAAATTAGAAATTCCAATGCTTTTTGACGGTCAGGTGCTGCTTTGTAATGGTGGCGGTTCATGTCAAAACTCTCCAATAATTTTAACAAAACCGTGTATTGATAGTTCTCTACGGGCATGTCAACATTGCCATTGGTCAGCACAAAGATGTCGTACAATTTGCAACTGATGATGCGGGCAATCTGGGTAGTGCGTTCCATGTGTACACCCAGGCGAATCAATGCCCATACTTCATTGTGGGTCAGGGTACTGTCTACATAGCCCCGAATCACAGAGCAGTGTTCTCCAGCGGTAAGGGTGAAATCGTATAAACCCCTGGTTTTGAAATAATTGACCGGGTAATTGTTGACGAAGTGGTAGTACTTGTTGATCACCTCCCACAGCTCGGTGGAAATAATGTTCCGCATTCCCCTGGCATTTTCACGCGCATTGGTGATGGCCGATAGAATGGACATTGGATTATTGGAGTCCAGGGCGATTTGGTGCAAAATCTCGGATTCATTGTAGGGCTTGCCCTCTTCCCAGGCGATACCTGCCATGTTGACGATTGACCCGAGTACAAAATCCCGGTTTTGACTCATCGGGGCATCCTGGGTAGTGAAGTACTGCACGCGGAGGTAACGCGCCATGTGTTCGGTGCGCTCTAGGTAACGCCCCATCCAGTATAGTGTATTGGCTATTCTAGCTAGCATAGTTTTTCTTTTTTTCTAATCCAAAAGTTGAGGTGTGGTTTTGAATGGATTCAATCCAATTGCAGCGGCATACTTGACGCCTAAACCAAGACCCAGGTATCTTTTGATCCCCCCCCTTGTGAGGAATTGACTATCAAGCTTCCTTCTTTCAGGGCTACCCTGGAGAGGCCGCCGGGAAGTACAAACTGGCGGTCTTTGCCCATTAGGGTGAAGGTGCGCAGGTCGATGTGGCGTGGTTCAAATTCGCCTTTGTTTTCGATATAGGTAGAATGCACTGAAAGCGACATCCGGGGTTGAGCGATGTAATTCCGTGGATCGGATTGTACTTTGAGTTTGATCTCTTCCAGTTCTTCTTTGCTGAGGCGGTCGCAAACGGTTACGCCATAGCCACCCGACATATCGACTGGCTTGATGACCAGATCTTTGGTGAATTCCAGTACGTATTTCAGGTCGGTTTCCCGTTCACACAAATAAGTAGGTACATTCGGGATAATGGGATCTTCACCGAGGTAATACTTGATCATCGCGGGTACGTATGAACAGACCGCTTTATCATCTGCCACGCCCGTGCCTGGTGCATTGACGATGGTAATGTTGCCAGCCCGATAAGCGCCCATGATGCCTGCAACCCCGAGCATTGAATCGGGGCGGAATACCAGCGGATCGAGAAAAGCGTCATCAATGCGGCGGTACAGCACATCTATTCTTTTGGGCCCATGGATGGTACGCATGTACACATAATTGTTCTCTACAAAAAGATCACGGCCTTCTACCAGCTCAATGCCCATGGTTTGAGCCAAAAAAGAATGCTCGTAATAAGCTGAGTTGTAGGTGCCTGGAGTCAGCAAAGCACAAGTGGGACTTTCATCTGTATTGGGAGCCACAGACTGGAGCGTCGAGAGCAATTCTGCTGGATACTCGTTGACCGAACCTACATTGGCCCAACGAAATGCATTGGACAAGGTGCGTTTCATCGCATCCCGGTTTGACAATACGTAGCTTACGCCAGAGGGACTGCGCAGGTTGTCTTCCAATACGTAATACTCGCCATCGCTGTGCCGGATCAAATCGGTACCGCTAATGTGGCAATAGATGTCCTTTTGAGGCCGGATGCTTTTCATCTCCTCACTGAAATGGGGCGATGAAAAAATCAAGGCAGAAGGCACTACTTTGTCTTTTAGGATTTTGCAACTGCCATAGATGTCTTTGATGAATTCATTCAACGCCACGTTGCGCTGGATCAGCCCTTTTTCCAGCCTGATCCAATCCGTTGCCGGAATGATGCGCGGAAACAGGTCGAAGGGAAATATTTGTTCAGCACCTTTGTGGCCATCTGAGTATACAGCATAAGTAATGCCTTGATTCAGAAAAGAAAGTTTGGCATACTCATTCAGTCGCTCAAAATCAGCACTGGACAGCATACTAAACTGTCGGTGTACATCTTCATAGTGGGGATATACTCGGCCATCTGGCTGAAACACTTCATCAAAGAAGGCTGCATTGAGTGGATAATTTTCGAATAAGTTACTCGCGGTGGTCATGAAGCATACAATTTTGACAAGCGCTTTAGCAATGCTGCTCAGGAACGAAAAATCGTTTCGATCAAAAATACCTTTATTTTACAAAAAATCAATAAATTGCCAAGAAAATTGCAGAGATTGTAAATGGATGGCGAAAAAATTGGACAATTATCAATCTACAGCCACACCATCCAATCCGCATTTTGTACTTAAAAATGCTTTTTCACCAAATATACAGGAAAAATAAGTGCGATTGACCCAGCATTATTTCAGAATGTGGTTAATTTTTGTCCCACTGATTTCTTTTTTGCTCAATCGTTTGGTTTTTTTCATCCTGGAAAATTTTTTTCAACATGGCCATTAAAGTAGCGATTCGCCACAGTACCCATTACGAATACGATCGTTTGATCAAATTGTGGCCTCAAACGATTCGGTTGCGCCCTGCTGTTCATTCCCGCACCGAAATTGCCGCATATTCCTTAAAAATACATCCTGAGCCGCATTTTATCAATTGGCAGCAAGATCCTTTTGGTAATTTTTTGGCCAGAGTGGTTTTTCCGGATAAAGTAAAAGAATTTAAAGTCGATGTTGAAGTGATTGCCGAACTGCGCGCCATTAACCCTTTCGACTTCTTTTCGGAGGAATATGCCCAGTCTTTTCCTTTCAGCTACGAAGAGCACCTACGCAAGGAATTGGCACCTTACCTCGAAGTCACCGAAAATGGGCCTCTATTGACTCAGTTTGTTGAAGATTCCAAAAAATTCCTCTACGATACCACCAATAATTTTCTGGTCAACCTCAACCAAAGCCTGAACCAGCGGGTGAACTACAGCATCCGCATGGAGCATGGCGTGCAGACCTGTGAAGAAACTTTAGGCAAAGCCCTGGGCTCTTGCCGGGATTCAAGTTGGGTGCTGGTACAGGCGCTGCGTCATTTTGGTTTGGCCGCCCGCTTTGTGTCGGGTTACCTGGTTCAACTCAAAGCCGACCAAAAAGCGCTGGATGGCCCTTCTGGTGCGTTGGAAGACTTCACCGACCTGCATGCTTGGGCAGAAGTATACATTCCTGGCGCGGGTTGGATCGGATTGGATCCTACCTCGGGTCTTTTGGCCGAAGCTGGCCATATTCCTCTGGCCTGTACGCCCGATACTGGAAGTGCTGCACCGATTTCGGGTGGCCTCGAACCCTGCCATACCACCTTCCATTTCAGCAACCTGGTTGAACGCATCCACGAAGATCCACGCGTAACCAAGCCTTATTCTGAAGCGCAATGGGCCGATGTAATTGCACTCGGCCATGCCGTGGAACAAGAACTGCAAGACGGGGATGTGCGCCTCACCATGGGAGGTGAACCCACCTTTGTATCGGTAGACGATATGGAATCCGAGCAGTGGAACGGCGCTGCCGATGGCACGGAGAAACGCAAGTTGGGCAATGATCTCGTGCACAAACTCAAAGAAATTTTCGGCAAAGGAGGCTTTGTACATTATGGTATGGGCAAATGGTACCCCGGGGAACCCATTCCTCGTTGGGCGTATTCGTTGTTTTGGCGCAAAGACGGCTTGCCGCTGTGGCGCAAACCCGAATGGCTGGCCGATATCAACGGTACCCACAATTTTGACCATACCCATGCGGAAGCTTTTATCCAGGAACTGGCAAAATTCATCGGCATCAACCCCGATAATCGCTCCGCTGCTTACGAAGACGTATTTTATTACCTCTGGGAAGAAGGCAACTTGCCCTCTAATGTGGATCCGCTCAAAATTGACCTCCGCGATAGCGTAGAACGCCGCACTTTGATGGAAGTGCTAGAACGGGGTCTTGATAAGCCAGTAGGATATGCCTTGCCTATTGGTTGGAACCGCGATACCGAAGCTTGGTGGAGCTGTGTGTGGGAGTTCAGCCGCAAGCACATGTTTTTGTTGCCCGGAAACTCTCCAATGGGCTTGCGCATGCCGCTGAATCGCTTGCCAGTATTGGTTCCTGAACAAAAAGAAGAACCCATTGAGCGCAGCTCCTTTGAAGAAGTGGGCGCATTGGGAGAATATTACCACAAAGTTGGAGATCGATACGATGGCCCACCAGATGAACGGGTGCCTGAGCGGGTTTCTAATCCTAAAATATACGCTGAAGAGGCGATCGACGAAGAAGAAGCCAAACTCAAAGACCCTCAGTATTTCATCAAAAAGAAGAAAGAAGAAGCTGAAAAGGACACTTTCCGACCTACTAAATTGATGAATACGCTCAAAACGGCCATTTGTGTGGAGGCGCGGGCTGGCAAGATCTACATCTTTATGCCCCCCTGTGAGCTGATTGAGCATTACCTGGAATTGTTGGCCGCCATTGAGTCTACCGCAGAGCGCCTGAAAATCCCCGTGATCATTGAAGGGTACGAACCTCCGCGCGACAACCGGATTGAGAAACTAGGGGTGACGCCCGACCCTGGGGTAATCGAAGTGAACATTCAGCCCGCCAAAAACTGGTCGGAGGTACTCCATATCTACGACAGCGTTTTTGAAGCGGCCCGACAAAGCCGCCTTGGCTCAGAAAAATTCATGCTCGATGGCCGCCATACGGGTACAGGTGGTGGCAACCACGTTACCATTGGTGGCGTAACTCCTGCCGATAGTCCGATGTTGCGCCGTCCTGATTTGTTGCGCAGTTTATTGTGCTTTTGGCAAAACCACCCGGGTTTGAGCTACCTGTTTTCTACCGCGTTCATCGGTCCAACGAGTCAGGCACCCCGGGTAGACGAAGGGCGTCAGGAAATGCTGTATGAATTGGAAATCGCTTTTGACCAGATTCCCGAACCCGGCGAAGACAACCTGCCTTTTTGGTTGACCGACCGCATTTTCCGCAACCTCCTGGTTGACATTACGGGCAATACCCACCGTGCTGAATTTTGCATCGACAAGTTGTACCGCCCCGATTCATCGGCAGGGCGTTTGGGGATTTTGGAGTTGCGGGCTTTTGACATGCCCCCCATCAAAGAAATGTGTTTGGTGCAAATCCTGTTGTTGCGTACGCTGATTGCCTGGTTTTGGAAGCAACCTTACCGCCAGAAACTGGTGCGCTGGGGAACCGAGCTACACGATAAATACCTGTTGCACCACTATGTAAGGGAAGATTTGCGCGATGTGTGCAATCAAATGCAAGCGGCAGGATTCAATTTCAAAATCGAATGGTTGGAGCCATTCTTTGAGTTCCGCTTCCCATTTTTGGGTCGTACTCAGGTGGGAGATGTCCAAATGGTGCTGCGCAGTGCCATTGAGCCCTGGAATGTATTGGGCGAAGAAATGAGCAATTCAGGTACTGCCCGTTTTGTGGATTCTTCCCTCGAACGCCTGGAAGTCAAAGTAACGGGCATTAATTCTGACCGCTATCAGTTGTTGTGCAATGGCATTCGTATACCCTTGCGGAGTACCGGCATCCATGGCGAATATGTGTCGGGAATCCGCTACAAAGCCTGGGAGCCACCCAGTGCCCTACATCCCGATCTGAAAGCCGATGTGCCGCTGGTGATTGATGTGTACGACACCTGGAACAAACGCTCCATCGGTGGCTGTACTTACCATGTAGCGCACCCCGGTGGCCGCGCCTACGAGACCTATCCCGTAAACAGTTTCGAGGCCGAAGGCCGTCGCATCAGTCGCTTCTGGGATTATGGCCATACGCAAGCGTCTCTGACGGTGTCGCCATCGGTAGAAGTGCCTACCAGAGAAATTCAAGAGCTTCCAGCAAGAGAAATCGATGCTCCAATGGAAATTCCAGCCGTGGCGGAGAGCAATTGGAGTTTGGACTTGAGGAGGAAACGGAGGTGAAGCTACGAGGAGATCTCAAATCTGTCGATTATCCATAAAATCAATCAAAGATTAAATGATGACTCATATTACACATTTTAACCGCAGAGTAAAGGAGTTGACGCAGAGTTGCGCGGAGTTTTTTAGGTCACCTTCGGTGCGGAGAGGCCGCAGAGGTGGCCGTTGTTGAATTTTGGTTCGTTGCCCTAAATCAAGTCCCAGCGTTTGTATACTTGATTTAGGCAAGATACTGTTGGAGCACGATCTCAAGCCACCGCAGGTGGCAACCTCCTAAATACTAAAAAAAACTCTGCGCAACTCCGCGTCAACTCCTTTACTCTGCGGTTAAAATGTCTAATGTGAGTGAAGCAAGCAATATGATTGAATCTTGACAAAACTTATGCTAAATCAGGATTAGGATAAGGCAATTCACATTTCTCTCCACTAAGCCATATAGTGAAGCAATATTCGATTGTGGGTTTAAACCTACCTACTGCAAAATCCCCCCATCCGCCAAAAACAAACCACCCGTAGAATAAGACGAGGCATCAGAAGCCAAAAACAAGGCCAGATTGGCGATCTCTTCCGGTTCTCCAATTCTGCCGAGGGGCGTTTGTTTGAGGTAGTATTTCAGCATGGCCTCATTGGACCAAAGCGCTTCGCTGAATTTGGTTTTGATCAAACCCGGACAGATCGCATTGGCGCGAATCCCGTATTTTCCCCATTCTTTGGCCATTGATTTGGTGAGCATGTTGAGGGCTGCTTTGCTGATGCTGTAACAGCCCAGCCCTTCCGTTGCGATGAAGGCTTCTACACTGCTGACGTTGATGATTACTCCTTTTTGATGTACTTTCAAGTAGGGCAATGCCATTTTTGCCAACTCCAGCGGTGCTTTTACATTGATCTGCATGATTTTATCCATGGCATCCACGGAGTCTTCCAATGGGCCAAAGACAGGATTGGTAGCAGCGTTGTTGACGATGATGTCGATGCGGCCATATTTTTCGATGGTGCTGTTGACCAGATGCTGGAGTGCCTCGTTGTCGCCTACGTGTGCAGCAATTCCGAATGCCTCACCACCATTGGCAACAATTTCAGCGGAAATTTCGTCCACTGCATCCTGCTTGCGGCTACTGACTACGACTTTTGCCCCATTTTGAGCGAAAATTTGAGCGATGGATGCTCCGATACCTTTACTGGCACCAGTAACGATGGCGACTCGGCCATCAAGACGGAAAGGATTTTGCGACATGAGCAAGTGGGTTGAAATTTCAATTCAAGCCACAAATTAGCGAAATTTCGCTTGAAAAAGCAAAAGGAAAAGACAACGGGTAAAATTAGGGAATCAAATTTTTACCCATTTCAACCAGTTTCTTCAAAATGAAGGCTTCGGGGAGTGATTTTTTGTTTTCCAGATTGTCCAGTTTTTCCATGATCTGGTCTTCGCAATATTCCAGGGTTTGGCTGGAGGAATCTCCTTTGGCTACAGTATTGAGGTACAAAAAGGAAGAAAAACTTCCAACAGCAATCAAGCTAAACAATCCGGTTTTAAGTAGGCTTTTCGATTTCATATTGATGCTGGTAAATTATTGTGGACAAAACTAGTCCTTTTTATACTTCCAAGCTGGATAAATCGACTGAAGTGTCATTTTTCCAAGTTGAATTGTATAACTGCAAAGACGAGTCCTCTGATCAATTGGTTGCAAAAAAGGGTATTTAAATTACATCAAAATTCAAAAAAATAAAAAAGCCTGTTTCAGTAACTACTGAAACAGGCTTTTTCAGGTCTTTCTGACCATTAACTAGTGGTTACTAGGCAATGGATTGCCCAACGAATCGACTTGCAAGGCATAGGGCGTAGGCAAGTTCATCATCTGAATGGCTTTGACCATACCTGGCTCCTGGCTTACTGAGTTGTTTACCATTTTAACCCAAGACATGTAGCCACCTTCTTGTGAAACACCTTGAATTTGCCATTCAACATCCCGATTGTCGTCGATAGCAGAATCGAGGAATACATTTTGCATGATTCTGCCCATGTATGGATTTTTCTCCTCGCGGATGAAGTAGGTGCCTTCATCGAGGGTTTTCCCCCAATGGCCACCAAAATAGGTGCCGTCGGCATTGAATTGGTACCAGGTTCCTTTATTTTCGCGCTTTTTCGTGTACGCGTTCTCACCCGTTGGAACCAAATAATGCTCAAAAACCCAATAATTGGTTTGGAGTTTTTGCACCACCAGGTTGTTGGGGGGAGAAACGGGAGCAGCAGCACTGCCTTTCTTGACCAAACCCGTCAGATTGCTAACATCTTCTGCGGGGGTTTTCTTCTCAGGTTTGCAGGCTGATACCGCCATGAGTGCGGTAAATCCAACCAATAGTACACTTTTGATCATGAAGGATTATTTTTTGTCATCAAAAATACGAACCAAATACATTTTCTGTAGCCGCACTATTCAGTACCCAATGCTGAAATGATCTTGCGAAACCGCACACTATCAAAGTCAGGAATGACCAAATCCGCTTCATCCTGAAGGTCATCTGCACGACCCACGCCAACTACAAAAAAATTGACTTCACCAGCAGCAGCAGCACCATCTTTGTTGTGTTCAAAGACAATGGTTTCGTCTGCTGACATGCCCAGATCCTTGGCAACCGACAGGTAGGCACTGGAAGATACGGAAGCAAATCCACCGCCTTCAATTTCAACAATTGAATGAAAGAGATGGGTGATTTGCAGTCGATTGAGCACTTTTCTGGTATTGGGATAGGCCGATACAATACCCAGGTTGAGTCCTTTGTTTTTCAATTCTTTGATAAAAACAAAAACATCATCCTCGATATCATCTGGAGTAATGTCAGCAATGTGATCGGCTATTTCTGCATCAATTGCTTCCATTATGCCCGAACGCTGTGACTCATCGATTATTTTGTCACTCCGTTTTATTAACGCTTCCAGGGCTTTTTTGCGGGTTTCTCCGTAGGCAACTTCACTTTCTAGTGCTTGTGCTACGGGATCAATTCCCCATTTTTTTGCCAGGCGTTCCAAAGCCTCCTGAAAAATACGTTGGGTATCGATAATGACCCCTTCAAGGTTGAAAATACAGGCTTTGATCATAAATTTAAGGATGCTTTTGTGAGTGCCTCAAAAATACGCCTAAATTTTAACGATTACTTAGTAGAGAATCTTTTTTCTATTCATTAAACTTTCCCTAAATTGTGGAGTCTAATCTTGCGCGGTTATTTTCCATTACACAACCAAATTTTCTTCCTATGGATAGAAGAGCAACGCTTTCTACGTTACTGGGTCATACCCATGCTGCGAAGGCACTACCCAAAACCGAGACTACGGTTAACCCACCCATATTAGGACTAGCGCCTTATAAGGGTTCTTTTGGATTCGAACAAGCTGCGCATCTTTTGCGGAGGGCAACCTTTGGTGCTAAGTATGCGCAGATCAAAGCTGCTGCTGCTAAGGGTTTAAAAGCAACGATGGATGAATTGTTCCAGACTTTGCCTTTGCCCAAGCCTCCTCTCAATTACGATTATACTGCTGATCCTTTAGTACCTGTAGGTTCTACATGGATTGATGCAGCATATGGCCGCGATTCAGGTACAGGGTCGCTATTGCACCAGAATTACAGGAATATCTCTTTGCGCACCTGGACTTATGAAAACATCCTCAATGAAGGGATTTCTATCCGGGAGCAGCTCACCCTTTTCTGGCACAACCATTTTGGAATTGGAGACAACCAGGACGCTAAATTTTGGTACCAACACATGGTTTTGTTGCGTACTTATGCCTGGGGTAATTTTAAGGAGCTGATCAAAAAAATAAACACAGACCCCTTGATGTTGCGCTTTTTGAACGGCAATCAAAACTCGGCTACTGCACCCAATGAAAACTATGCCCGGGAAGTCCTCGAGCTTTTCACGATTGGTAAAGGCCCACAGGCTGGCCCTGGTGATTATACTAATTACACAGAGCAGGACATTAAGGAACTTGCAAAAGCATTTACTGGCTGGCGTGATCAGGGCTACAATACCATCGATGTCAATACCAAAGTAGGCTCCTTTTTTCGGATTTCTTCCCATGATACCAAAGTTAAAAAGTTGTCCCCCCGCTTTGATAATAAGGAGATTCCCAATGGCTTTGACAAAGAACACGAGACTGCCATTGACATTATTTTCACCAAAAGCGAAGTTGCCCGTTTCATTAGCCGCAAATTGTACCGTTGGTTTGTCTATTACGACATCAGCGCTGAGGTGGAACAGAATGTCATTTTACCTATGGCCGACATTCTGATTCAAAACAATTATGAAATCAAACCAGCACTACAGGCGCTGTTGCAAAGTGAGCATTTTTTTGATGCATTGAACATTGGGCCAATGATCAAAAACCCAATAGATTTTTCACTCAATTTCATCAAGCAAATTGGCTGTAGTGCATTTGAGGTAGCTGACCTGGCCTCTCGCCATAAGGCACTTGCCATTTTATACAGGGATGTGATCAATCAGCAAATGACCTATTTTGACCCGCCGGATGTAGCGGGTTGGAAACCCTACTACCAGGAACCTGCGTTTTACCGCATCTGGATCAATTCGACAACTTTGAAGTACCGGATGCGCTTGACCGATCAGTTGGCCTCAAATACCTACAGCGTAGGCGTTAAGACCGGTTTGAATGTACTGAATTTTGCAGCTTCCATGCCAACCCCGACCGACCCATTCCTGCTGGTTGAAGACATGGTAAGCGTCTTGCTCCCACAGTCATTGACCGACAAGCAATTGACCGATTTGATGAATGCTTTTCTCTCGGGAACACCAGATTACGAATGGGGTACCATTTGGACGAACTACACCAAAAATCCGGGTAATGCCACGGCTCGCGCCAGTGCAGAAACCAAATTGCGGAATTTGGTGAAAGCTATTTTGAGTTTGCCTGAATATTTCCTTAGCTAAGACATTCTGCAAGCTTGAATTTTCATCAAGCAAAGGGTGTTTCCCAAACCATTTTCAAATGAAAAGAAGAAACTTCATAAGAACGGCAGGAGCAGCAGCCACCATCCCGATGGTGTTAAACGGGATGAAATTGTCGGCTTCTCCCATGAGTGCCTTGTTCAGCAGCATCGATCCTTATTCCGATAAAGTTTTGGTCATCATTCGCCTGAGCGGCGGTTACGATGGCTTGAATGTCGTATTGGCTTTGGATCAATACAGCAATTTGTCAAAATTGCGCACCAATATCCTGATACCTGAGGCCAAAGCGCTGAAAATAAGCACGACTACCGGCCTGCACCCAGCCATGACTGGATTCAATCAATTGTATCAAGATGGAAAACTATCGGTGATCCATAGCGTAGGCTATCCCAACCAGAATCGGTCTCACTTTCGTTCTACCGACATCTGGCAATCAGGCTCGGCAGCCAATGTGAACATCAATACTGGCTGGGTAGGTCGCTATTTTGAAGAGAAGTATCCCAAATACCCCGAAGGTTATCCCAATGGTCAATTTCCAGATCCATTTGCGCTGACCCTCGGCAGTACTGTTTCAGAAACTTGCCAGGGCACCGTTGGAAACTTTAGCCTTACACTAACGGATCCATACAATTTCGGTAAACTCACCGAAGGCAAAGAAACCTTGTTTCCGGAAAGTCCCTATGGCAAAGAACTGTCTTTTTTGAGAACGTCCATTTCACAAACCAATCAATATTCGGATGTGATCACTGCGGCGTCTAAAAAGGGCAAAAACCTGGCTACCTATCCGACTTCAAATTTGGCCACTCAGTTGAAAAACGTGGCCTTGTTGATGTCAGGTGGACTCAAAACCCGGGTATACGTGGCCAACCTGGGAGGGTTTGATACCCATGCCAATCAGGTTGACGGCAGCGATACCACCAAGGGAACCCACAGGGAATTGCTGTTCATTTTGTCGGAGGCCATTAAGGCTTTTCAGGAAGATTTGCGCAAACTGGGTTTGGAAGAGCGCGTGGTAGGCATGACCTTTTCGGAATTTGGCCGCCAAATCAAATCCAACTTTAGCTTGGGTACCGACCACGGCACGGCTGCACCGCTCTTTGTATTCGGCTCTTGCGTCAACAAGCAAATTGTGGGCAAAAACCCCGAAATTCCTGCTACTGTACCTGATCAAACCGGAGTACCGATGCAAACCGATTTCCGGGATGTGTATGGTTCGATCTTGCAGGATTGGTTTGGGGTGAGTGTAGCCGACATCAAAGACTACCTTTTTGCCAATTACACCCACCAGCCCATCATTAAAAACTGTGCCATCGCAACTGATACGGACGATCTGTTGGTAGAAGAAACCTCTGTACAGGTATACCCGAATCCATTTCGGGAGACTTCCCGCATTGCTTTCCGCTTGAATGCATCTGCATTTACGCGGGTAAGTGTGTTTGACAACATCGGCAGCGAGTTGCAAGTACTGGTCAGCCAGCAATTGGGTGCGGGTGAACACCAATTGGAATTTTATGGCAGAGATCTCCCTGCGGGCATTTATTTCTGCCGCATCCAGGTTGGTCGCGAAGTGCAATCTTTAAGGATGATAAAAATTTGAAATTAGTCCGTTATACCTTTGGAGAAAGGTAAGGGTTATAGTAAGTATTCATAGAATGTGTTTACTTTTAACCCGAACCAAATCAACCCTCCGCATGCGATTTATTTGTTGGTTATTGCTGGTTCCTGTCTTTGCCATTGGTCAAAGACAGGAATTTTTTCATCCCCAAATGGGCACACTTTTTCAGATCATTGTGCATACTGCGGATAGTAATTTTGCCCGACAGGCTACCAATCTGGCCTTTGCCCGCATTGATAGCCTCAATCAAATCTTCAGCGATTACCAGGAAAGCAGTGAAATCTCTCGCTTGTCGAAAACCGCAGGAACGGATGCATGGGTGAAGGTGAGTCCCGACATGTGGCGACTCTTGCGCATTTCTCAAAAAATCTCCCGCCAAAGCAATGGGGCCTTCGACATCACCATTGGCGCATTGACCAAAGTATGGCGGAAAGCCTTTCGGCAATCTCAATTCCCCACCAATGCTGAGATCGCTAAAGCAAAACATACCGTAGACTATCGATCCTTGCGAATGAATGGCCTGTCTCATAAAGTCAAGCTGCTATTGCCTGATACCCGCCTGGACGCTGGTGGCATTGCCAAAGGCTATGCGGTAGATGCCGCCATGAAAATTCTGCGCAAAGCTGGAATTAGAAGCGCCCTGGTTGCTGGCGGTGGCGACATCCGGGTAAGCAATCCACCTCCCGACAAAGCTGCCTGGATCATTGCAACCAAAGGTGCAGACTCAACTGGTCAAATTGTGGATTTGGAAAAAAATCTCAACAACCGCGCCATTTCTACTTCTGGGGATACTTATCGGTTTTTGGAATGGGAAGGCATCCGCTATTCTCACATCATTGATCCGCGTACCGGAATGGGCATTCAACACCGTCAATTCACGCGGGTGACGGGCACCCGTAGCACCCTGGCAGATGCTTTGGCTACGGCGGCCAATGTGTTGCCGCTTGCTGAACGAGATAAGTTGGCAAAAAAATTTCCTAAGTATTTGATAGAAGCATACTAATCAAATCTTTAAATGTATTGATCTGCAAAATGTACAAATAACATTTTACCACTAAAAGTCTTTTCCTTATTTTGTACCGAAACTTCGGTTAGACTAGTTTAGTCCATTTTGTGACCATACTTCTTCGACTGCTCCCCAAAACATAAAACTTAAAACTTACAAAGATGCAAAGAAGGAAATTCGTTCAGTCTGCTCTAGCAACCTCTGCGGCACTGATGTCTACAGCGGCAGTAAATGCTGCAACTCAACCGGGAATACTTACGCCCAAGCGCCAATTCAAATTGAAGTACGGCCCCCATATCGGCATGTTTGAAAACAACGCAGGCAAAGACCCCATCGATCAGCTCAAATTTATGGCCGATCAAGGATTCACGGCCTTTGAAGACAATGGCATGAAAGACCGCACGCCTGAGTTGCAGGCCAAAATGGGCGAAGCCATGGCCAAATTGGGCATCCAGATGGGGGTTTTTGTGGCCCATAAAATATATTGGACAGAGCCCAGCCTAACTTCTGGCAAGCAGGACAAGCGCGATGAATTTTTGCAACAAATCAAGGAGTCGGTTGAAGTTGCCAAACGGGTAAATGCTACCTGGATGACCGTTGTGCCCGGATACGTTGACTTGCGGCAGGAAATGGGCTACCAAACCGCCAACGTGATCGAATCACTCAAACAAGCCAGTGCCATTCTGGAGCCTCACAAATTGACCATGGTGCTGGAGCCGCTCAATTTTCGGGATCACCCGGGGTTGTTCCTGACCAAAGCGGCGCAAGGCTATACGGTTTGCAAGGCCGTCAACAGCCCTTCTTGCAAAATCCTTTTTGACATTTACCATCAGCAAATCACCGAAGGCAACCTGATCCCCAACATGGAAAGAGCTTGGGACGAAATTGCTTACATCCAGATTGGTGACAACCCTGGCCGAAAGGAACCCACCTCTGGTGAAATCAATTACAAAAACGTGTTCAAATTCATCCACGGCAAGGGATTTACTGGCGTATTGGGTATGGAACACGGCAACGCCAAACCGGGCAAAGAAGGCGAATTGGCCTTGATTAAAGCCTATGAAGAAAGCGACAGTTTTTAACATTTAACTAATGCGAACTATGTTCAAACGAATTCCATTATTTTTTACCTGGGCTTTGAGCCTCTTGTCTTTGGCCATGACTCAAGATCAAACCATCAAAGTGGTGCTTTTTGGCGATTCCATCACCCAGGCTGGTGTACAACCGGGTGGCTACATCACTAAAATGAAGGAAGCACTCGAAAAGCAGGGCATTAAAGACAAGTACCAACTCATTGGTGCAGGCATCGGGGGCAACAAGGTGTACGACCTTTACCTGCGTCTGGAGGAAGATGTGCTGGCGCAAAAGCCCAACGTGGTGGTGATTTATGTGGGCGTCAACGACGTATGGCACAAAACCAGCTCCCAGACAGGCACCGATCCCGATAAATTTGAGCGTTTCTACGTGGCCTTGATCAAGAAATTCCAGACCAATGGCATCAAGGTCATCTGCTGCACTCCTGCTGTAATTGGCGAACGTACCGATCACAGCAATCAGCAAGACGGTGACCTCAATCGCTACTCCGGCATGATCAGAGACATTGCTGCCAAATACGATTGCCCGGTAGCTGATTTGCGCAAAGAATTTCTGGCCTACAACCTCAAAAACAATCCCCAAAACAAGGAGTCGGGCGTCCTGACTACCGATCGGGTGCATTTAAATGATGCGGGTAACCAATTGGTTGCTGATTTGTTGTTGAAAATGATTGTGCGTTAGGGACGGAAAGAAATAAGTACTTCTTTTTGCCCACTACTTAAAATTCAAAACTTGTAAAATGTACAGACATTTCATCCTGCTGTTTTTGTGTTTGTTTACTTTGACCGCTTTTTCCCAAAAGAGAATTTTGGTGTTTTCCAAAACGACGGGATGGCGGCACAACTCCATTCAAAGAGGGATTCAATTCTTTCAGGATTGGGGAAAAACCAATGGCGTAACCGTGGATACCACCGAAGACAGTGGCAAATTCAACGAAGAAAACCTCAAGCGTTACAACGCTGTCGTTTGGTTGAGTACCACTGGCGATGTGTTGAGTCCTGCCCAACAAGTCAGTTTTGAGCGTTACATCCAGGCGGGAGGCGGTTACATGGGCATCCATGCCGCATCCGATACGGAATACGGTTGGCCTTGGTACAACAAATTGATGGGTGGTTATTTTGCCAGTCACCCGGGCAATCCCAACGTTCAGAAAGGGACCATGACCGTGATCGATCGTACGCATCTTTCTACTCAGCACCTTGAACCGTCATTTGAGCACACCGACGAGTTCTACGATTTCAAGTCTCTGCGTACCGATTTGATCAAACCTTTGATTAAGGTAGAAGAGAAGTCGTACAAAGATGGAAAAATGGGTGATTACCACCCGATGGCCTGGTACCACGAGTTTGACGGAGGCAAGGCTTTTTACACCAACTTTGGGCACACCTGGGAGTCGTTTGAAGACCCCAAAATTCAGAAGCACTACATCGGCGGTCTGCAATGGGCCATGTCCGAAAAACTGGATTACACCAAAGCCAAGAGCGAACAGGCGCCTGATCCGGCCCGCTTTACCAAAACAGTACTGGCCAACAACCTGGATGAACCTACCGAATTGGCGGTATTGCCCAATGGAAAAGTGCTGTTCACCGAGCGCAAAGGCAAACTCAAACTTTGGAATCCCAAGGATGGCAAAATCAAAGTGGTGGCCACCTTTGATTTGTTCAACCAGTTTGAATATGGCCTGATGGGCTTGGGGGCTGATCCACAATACGACCAGAACAAACGCCTGTTTTTGTACTATACGCCCAAAGACGATACCCGCGAAAACCGCTTGTCTCAATTCACTTACGATGACGTAAACGACACCTTGTTGTTTGCTTCAGAAAAAGTAGTCTTGCGTGTCCCCGTCAAAAAAGACGGCTGCTGCCATACCGGAGGCTCCATTGCTTTTGATGGCAAAGGCAACCTGTTTTTGAGTACTGGCGACGATACCAACCCTTTTGAATCGGATGGTTACGGCCCGATTGATGGCCGTCCGGGACGCAGTGGTTTTGATGCCCGCTTTACGTCTTCGAATACCAATGATTTGCGGGGCAAAGTCTTGCGCATCAAAGTACAACCCGACGGAACTTACACCATTCCTGCTGACAACTTGTATCCAGTAGGTACGGCCAAAACCAAGCCTGAAATCTTTGTAATGGGCTGCCGCAACCCTTACCGCATTGCCGTTGACAAGCACACTGGTTATGTGTACTGGGGCGACGTAGGCCCAGATGCTGGTGATGACAGCGCCGAACGCGGCCCACGTGGGCATTGCGAGTTCAACCAGGCGCAAAAGGCGGGATACTTTGGCTGGCCTTTGTTTGTGGCCAACAACAAGCCTTATCGCCGCTGGGATTTTGATGCCAAAACGGCTGGAGTCGCTTTTGATCCATTGAAACCAGTCAACGAAAGTGCCCACAATACAGGTTTGACCGAATTGCCACCTGCACAAAAGCCGCTGGTATGGTACCCCTATGTTGCATCCCCTGAATTTCCCTTGATGGGCAAAGGTGGCCGCAACCCGATGGCTGGCCCCGTTTATTACGCGGAGGATTACAAAAACGCCCCCAATCGCTTCCCGAATTACTACAACGGCAAGTTTTTTGCCTACGAATGGATGCGCGACTGGATCATGGTATTTACCCTGGATGAAAAAGGCAATTTTGCCGATATGGAGCGTTTTGCGCCCAATATTCCACTTTCCAATCCGATGGACATGGCCTTCCACACCGATGGAACCCTGTATATGTTGGAGTACGGCAAGAAATGGTTTTCGGCCAACGAAGACGCAACTTTGTTCAAAATTGAATACAATCCAGGCAACCTTCCACCAAGTGCCAAGCTGGAGGCCAGCACTATCGCTGGTCAAGCACCCTTGTCGGTTCAGTTGAATGCTTCGGCATCCAAAGACCCGGAAGGTCAGCCTTTGAAGTACGCCTGGGATTTGGGGAATGGCAAACGCAGTACCAAGCCCAATCCAATCGCCAAATACAAGTCGGCTGGATTTTATGAGGCTGAACTTACCGTAACCGATGCTCAAGGCAAGGCAACTTCCTCAAAAGTAGGCATCCGGGCAGGCAATGAGACGCCCAAACTGGATTTGACCGTGAAAGGCAACCAAACCTTCTTCTTTCCCGGAAAACCACTGGACTACTCCGTAAAAGTGACCGATAAAGAAGACGGCGAAACCGGCAAAGGCATCAACTCTGATGACGTGGCCGTAAGCCTCAATTACCTCGAAGGGTTTGACCGCACTTTGGCAGCGCAAGGCCACCAAACCAATTCTGGCTTCGTAGCGGGCAAGCGCCTGATCGAACTGTCGGATTGCAAGTCTTGCCACCAAATGAAAGACAAGTCAGTTGGACCATCTTTTGTAGAGATTTCCAACAAATACAAAAACAGTTGGGAACCTGTGGCGAGCATTTTGGCCAATAAAATCCTCAAAGGCGGCAAAGGCGTTTGGGGCGAACAAGCCATGAATGCCCACCCACAATTGACCAAGTCGGAGGCCGAGTCCATGGCAGAATACATTCTGTCTTTGAGCAAAGAGAAAAAGCCAGAGAATCGCCCCTTGGCCGCCAGCATCATCTTGACTGAGCATGAGAAAAAGCAACCCGGGACTTACCTCCTGAGCGCAAGCTACACCGATAAAGGGATTCCGATGGTAGGTGCATTGATTGCCGGTCAAACCATCGCATTGCGTTATCCGATGTTGCGTGCTGGCGAAGCGGATGCCCTGCGTGAAACCATGGGTCAGCGAAACAATCCGGATAACCCCATCCAAATTGCCAACGACAACGCCTACCTGCGGTACAACGGAATTGACCTGCAAGGGATTTCAAAGATCACCGTGTTCACCAAGGGAAATGGAGTTGGGGGAAAAATGGAACTCCGGGTAGGATCACCAGAAGGCACGTTACTCGGGGAAACTGACTTTCCTGGAGGATACAAAAAAGAAGCCTCACTCAAGTTAACAGCTGTGCCTCCGGGGAAACAGGACATTTTCTTCGTCTTCCGCAATCCGAACGCGAAAGGGAACTTCCTGGGCGGAGTGGATCGATTTGAGTTTGAGTAAGGGGTAGAGTTAAGTTGTGAAGTTGTAAAAATTTGTCACCTCGCCTTCGGCGACGCAACAGAACAATTATTTAGCCACAAATTTCACAAATTTTCACAAATTAAGACACGAACTCCGTTCGTGAATGGAGCGCAAACGCGAGTTTGTGCTCCAATTTGTGAAAATTTGTAAAATTTGTGGCTTTTTTAAGAATAAGCACTCCACCGAAGGTGGGTGCTAAACTTTTGCTTGAAATAAAAACATTTGGAAGTATGTGCCTGAACACGTTCATTTCGGCGCATTAACCAAGGCATAAATCAATTGAGGCACCATTGTGGCCTCCACTACTTCAAGTTTCAGTGCTAAATTGTTGGCGGAATGCCCATCAAAACTGGTATGTCCCAGGTAATACTGCCCGTTGTTGTAACCCAGCATCACCACACTGGCGGCAGCGCGGCGAGGGATATTAAAGGCGCAAAATTTATTTTCGTAAGGAAAAAGTTTGACAACAGACTGGTGATGGTGGAAAATCAGAAAAGCCTGTTTGTGCTCAAAATGCTGAACGGGATATCGGACACTCAACATAGACTTGAGTCCTTCCTTAGACAAAGCCTGTTGGGCGCTGAACCAACCGAGGTGATCAATGTCAAATTTGAGCCAGCGTTGACCATTCAACTTCAACAAGGGTTGGTTGTTGTTGAAGAACGGAACCCAGTCTTGATCTGCTAATGCGCTGTACGAGCGGGTACTGGCATTGGCCAGCGTAACAATTTGCAATTTGGAAGGCCGGTTTTGCAAAGTATTGACTGGCCATTCAATGTGCAAGGGCTTGAGCAGGGTGAGGATTTCAGTGCCAGTGCGGGCTTCTAACCCAAACATGCCTGCCGATTCAAAAACCCCATCGCGTGAAGTGGTAGGTCGGGCAGCAAGCAACATTCCTGCTTTGTGAACGATTTCATCCAATTCCAGTTCGATTCTTTCGGTGACAATTCTACCCTTTGCATCTGCAAAAGAACCTGGTAAAATGTGAATGCGCAAACCCCTTTCTCCACTCAATTGGTTGAGTCGGGTGGGGTCAATCCACAACTGTTGCTTGGGCAGCCAACGCAATATTGCATCATCCGCTAGCGCTGCGCTTTGGCCCATCACTTTTAAGTGACTGATGTTAGCAGCCATAGTTTTCTACATAGTTTAGGTCGCGTGCCACATGAGGGAACTGTTTGGCGATCGCAGTTCGTCAATAGTAAAGTAACTAAAGAGGGTAGATAAATTTAGACAGGTAGATGCTCTCGAAGAGAATGGACTTAAATTGCGTCCTGAGATAATTGTGAATGCTAAAGTACAATTATTTTAGTTATGAATCCTGATTAATGTGATATTTTTCCGTTTTCTTTAAATTTTGACACGAAATATACAATTATGCAGCCACTTGCGGAAAGAATGCGCCCAAAACGCCTCGCTGATTACCTCGGGCAGGAACATCTGGTAGGGGAGGGTTCGGTATTGCGACAGGCACTGGCGGCTGGATTTTTGCCTTCCATCATCCTCTGGGGACCTCCAGGAGTGGGAAAAACCACCCTTGCCAATATTCTGGCTACCGAGCTGGAGCGGCCGTTTTACAGCCTGAGTGCCATCGCAGCAGGGGTCAAAGACGTGCGCGATACCATCCAAAAAGCAGAGCAGCAACGGTTTTTTAATCGACCCAACCCTTTGTTGTTCATTGACGAAATTCACCGCTTTAGCAAATCGCAGCAAGATGCCTTATTGGGAGCGGTAGAGAAAGGGGTGATTACCTTGATGGGCGCCACCACCGAAAACCCTTCCTTTGAAGTGATTCCGGCCTTGTTGTCGCGTTGCCAGGTGTATGTGTTGAAGCTCCTGGAAACCGATCAATTGCTGCAATTGATCCAGGATGCGCTGCAAAAAGACGAGTTTTTGAAAACCAAAAAGGTACGCTTTGAGAGTTACGACGCCATCCTGCATTATTCTGGTGGGGATGCCCGCAAGTTGTACAATATTCTGGAACTGGTGACCAGCCAGGCACCTGACGTAAGTGGAGAAATAATCGTAGACGATGCCCTGGTGACCAATATCTTGCAACAGCACATTTCGGCCTACGACAAAGGCGGTGAGCAGCACTACGACATCGCTTCTGCCTTCATCAAGTCCATTCGGGGCAGCGACCCCAATGCCTCAGTGTATTGGTTGGCGCGCATGATCGAAGGAGGAGAGGATGTCAAGTTTATTGCCCGCCGTATGGTGATTGCGGCCGCTGAAGACATTGGCCTGGCCAATCCCAATGCCCTTTTAATGGCCACCACGGCTTTTCAGGCGGTGCAAGCGGTTGGATTGCCGGAAGCCCGGATTATCTTGTCACAGGCGGTCATTTATCTGGCTACTTCACCCAAAAGCAATTCTGCCGTCGTATCGATCAGTAAGGCGCAGGAATTGGTGCACCAAAAAGGCAATCAACCCGTGCCGCTGCATCTGCGCAATGCGCCAACGCAACTGATGAAAAAACTGGACTACGGCAAAGCTTACCAGTATTCGCACGATTTCCCACAAAACTTCGTAGAGCAGGAATACTTGCCCGAAAGCCTGAGTGGCACCAAGCTTTTTGAGCCAGGAGATAATCCGGCGGAGGAAAAAACTCGGGGCTGGTTGCGGGGGCTGTGGAAGAAGAAGTATGGGTATTGAATGCCCAAAAAACGGTGTGTTATTTATTATTCCCTACTGAACACTACCCGTTGCAAATTATCTACTGAATAATTTATTACTCCGTTGTTTTCCGCAATAATTTTTTTGCCCGAGGTGACCTCAGAAATGAGCTTATTGTCCAAAAGCTCATAGGTAGAAGTAAGCATGACGCCACTGGTTTCAAATACGCTGTAGAGCTTATTGCCAAAAAAGTAATCCTGCAATTCCACACCTACACCTTCCTCCTTGGTGTACCAGTTTTTGGCTGCATCTTTTAGTCGAAGCACGTAGTTTTTGGTCACGGGCATTCTTCCGGTAAAGGCTTCTGTTTTCCAACTCCAAGACGGGATGGCGGCATCTGTAATCGAAGCAATGCTTAGTTGCATTTTGATGCTGTCCTTGACGATTCCGTTTCTGGAAATGTACATCACTCCCTTCCACTTGCCGATACACCGATCAGGAAAGTATTTTTGCGCAGAAAGCGTCCAGGAGAATCCGAACAATACCAACAATAAGTACAATTGTGTTTTCATGCCGTAAAGAAAACAAAAATCTGGTTGTGAAAAAAGTTCATTTAAAAAAAAGAACACCATTTTGCGATGGTGCTCTTCAGGAAATGCTAATCATGAAACCAGCAGGTTTCTATTAATCTTCAGCAATCAACTCAACCGTTTGCTTATTGGAAGAGCGCTTGCGTTCGTGCTCTTTCAAATAAATTTTGCGCAAGCGGATGTTGGCAGGAGTTACTTCTACGTATTCATCTTCCATGATGTATTCCAATGCCTCTTCCAGTGTGAAACGGCGGGGTGGAATCAAGCGGATTTTATCGTCAGAGCCAGAGGCACGTACGTTGGTCAATTTTTTGGTAACGGTCAGGTTGATGATCATGTCACCGGGGCGGTTGTTTTCACCTACTACCTGGCCTTCGTAGATGTCTTCGTTGGTGCCAATGAAGAAAGTACCACGATCCTGCAAGTTGTTGATAGAGTAAGGAATGGATTTCCCTGGATCCTTACTGATCAATGAACCGTTGGTGCGTCCTGGAATTTCGCCTTTGTGGGGTTGGAAATTCAGGAGGCGGTGCGTCATTACAGCTTCACCTGCAGTAGCGGTCAGCATTTGGCTGCGCAAACCGATGATGCCACGTGATGGAATCTCAAAGCGCAAGATCATGCGATCGCCTTTGGGCTCCATAGAAGTCATCATGCCTTTGCGACGGGTCACCATTTCGATGGCTTTGCCCGAAACGTTTTCTGGCAAGTCGATGGTCATGTCTTCAATTGGCTCATGAAGTTGGCCGTCGATGCGCTTCATGATTACTTGAGGTTGACCAATCTGCAATTCGTATCCTTCACGGCGCATTGTTTCGATGAGTACCGCAAGGTGCAATACCCCACGGCCAAATACCCGCCAGGAATCCGCTGAATCTGTAGCCATCAGGCGCAATGCCAGGTTTTTCTCCAACTCTTTCTCCAAGCGCTCTTTGATGTGGCGAGAGGTCACAAACTTGCCTTCTTGACCAAAAAACGGAGAATCGTTGATGGTGAAAAGCATGCTCATGGTTGGCTCATCAATGGCAATTGGTGGAAGTGCCTCAGGATTTTCCGCATCGGCAATGGTGTCGCCGATTTCAAATCCTTCGATGCCCACCAATGCGCAGATTTCACCTGCATGTACTTCTTCGGTTTTCATTTTTTCGAAACCTTCGAAAACGTACAAACCACGCAAGCGACTCTTTACAAAGGTGCCGTCTTTTTTGCAAAGCGAAACCATTTGGCCTTCTTTCAGGCTGCCCCGGTTGAGGCGTCCAATGGCAATCCGGCCAATAAAGCTGGAGTAATCCAAAGAAGTGATCAACAACTGGGTGTTGCCTTCAGAAACTTGAGGCGCAGGAATATGCTCAACAATCGAATCCAAAAGAGGAACGATGCTGTCGGTTTTTTGCTTCCAATCTTCGCTGAACCAGCCACCTTTGCCTGAACCAAACAAGGTAGGGAAGTCCAATTGTTCTTCGGTAGCGTCAAGGTTTACCATCAGGTCGAATACCGCTTCGTGTACTTCGTCTGGTTTGCAGTTTTCCTTGTCTACCTTATTGACTACTACGATTGGCTTTTTGCCCATTTCGAGTGCCTTTTGCAACACAAAGCGTGTTTGTGGCATGGGACCTTCAAAAGCATCCACCAAAAGGAGTACGCCATCGGCCATATTGAGTACCCGCTCAACTTCACCACCGAAATCGGAGTGACCAGGGGTGTCAATGATGTTAATTTTGTAGTTCTTGTAACGGATAGACACGTTTTTGGCCAGGATCGTGATGCCACGTTCCCGCTCCAAATCGTTGTTGTCCATGATCAAGTCACCGGGTCGTTCATGGTCTTTGAACAATCGTCCGGCAGCAATCATTTTGTCAACCAAGGTAGTCTTGCCGTGGTCTACGTGAGCAATAATAGCAATGTTGCGCAGTTCCATAGAAAATTTTTCGTCGGGATTTGACAGCAAAAAATGCGATTGTGTCACACCCCTTTACTCAAACAAGGCGCAAAATTAGTCATTTATCCAAGACCTTGCATAAAAAAGATGTTAATTATTTGAAAAGAAAAGAGTGGAAATGTAAAATAAGTGTTTAGGTTTAAGTACTTAAGGGTAAGAAAAGGGCTCAAAAAAAGAAGCGGAATCAAGCCTTGCCTGATTCCGCTCTACATTTGGGACATGTTCATTTGGAATGAAATTTCCTAAATCAAATGGTTTTGAGAATAAAGTAGTTTTTTGCGTCTTACTAAGATGCAAGGGAAAAATTTCTGACTACCTGCAAATTGGTAGATGGATTTGAGATCAAATCCACTTTCAACGTACAGCGCTCGTATTGAAGGGCATATGTTTGTTGGACGTGGCTTGGGTTCAGTTTGGCCATCTTGACTACTTTGGCACCTACATAGGCTCCTACTTCCTCGCGGAAGTTGTTCATCATCGCTTGAATGTCGGTAACGACATTGCCTGCTTCCTGGTTTAGGAGCCCTACGGTGAGGGCCAATTTGATTTTTCGGATGTTCATGACGTTTGGATATGTTATGGGTTTGGGATAGAAATTTTCTTTCAAAAGCTTTCCAATAAAACCGATTTTATTGGGAAGATGTTGCTTGTCAAAGTTTTAAAGTACTGTTAATGTTTTTTAGATGACAGTTATCAAAACCTTAACAAATTGAAAAAAAGCGCCTCGTTTGGTGCATCGATTATAAATACGGAGCAAATCCTCTTTTGGATTTCAATGCTTTTGGTATTTAGTGTCTTTTCCTGCAAATAAGTTCCCGGTTATACTCGGATATTTTTGCAATCAAAGACAACGTATAGATGCATAAGGCTGTATCTACCCCTATTGTACTCAAAGATTTTCTATAAAAAAATCAGTGAAGTACCACAACTCGTTCTATCCAAACCTGATTTTGGCTGTGTAGTTCAAGAAAAACAAGGCCTGATGGAATATCTGCAACGTATATTTGATTCAGAAAACCATTGACCATTTGTTCTTTCAGTACCCGTCCTTGGAGGTCTTTCAATAAAAACTTGCCTTGTGGAAGGAAGGAATTGGGCAAGGCAATATTTATTTTTTCACTGCCAGGGTTGGGGAAGACGCGAATTCTTTTGTCCTCGTTGGTACTTAATGGCTCGGTCTCTTTGAGTTGCTTGATGGGCGTGTTGAAGTTTTTGGCCAGAACTATGACTTCGCCAACCTGGGTACGTAATTTTAATGGTCTTTCAGCCACATCAATTATTTCGATCAATCGGGTTGTATCCACCCACACCGGGCTGGTTCCAAGGGCCATTGTGGTAAAACACAATTCAAAAAGGGTGCTTTGGTTGGGCAAAGTTGCCGGATTTTTGCCATTGTACACCCAGGTCAGGATCAGTGGGGTTCTACTCAAAGGGCCAAAAAGCGGTTTGATTGGATTATTCGCGGCAAATCGTACAGAATCGAGTTTGAGGATTTTTTGATCGTAAGATGTTTCAAATTGCAACCCAACGATGTTTTTAAAGCCATTTGCTTTTACCGGAACACATACGGATTTGCCCAAACCGACGGTGGCTTTCCCGTATGCCAAACCGACGTCCAAGCTACCCGTTTTGGGTGCCAGCACGTTGACATAGCTGATGCAGGAGTCACGATTTCCCCCTAATCCATTGATGGAAGATTCATAATAAACGGCTTTGCCTTCGTCGCATTCAAAGATGTCGATGAAAAATTGTTTTGGGGTAAAATACATTTTGGCAAAAGGGCCACTTTTGATCAATTCAAAATGTTCCAAGGCGTTTCCATCCTTGTCAAGGTCGTAGTCGGAATAAGGTTTGTTGAAATTAGCCAGACAACTTGCTTCTACAATTCTACGTACTCCAGAATAGTAAACGGCACAAGGATCTCCTTGAAAGAAACCGTTTACACCCAAAACCCGTTCTGATTTTACACCATTAAACGAGCCGGAGATCTTAACATCAAACGGAATAGGACAGGTTATTTTTACTTGAGCAGCAACTCGGATTCCCAAATCCAGGCTTTTGGTGTACAGGTTTTGACAACTGTCAACCAATGTGAAATTGATGCGATAGTCCCCAACTTTCAGAATCAAAGAATCCAGATTGTACCTGCTCAGTTTTACAAAACGTTTGCTGTTTATGTCGTAAGATTCAATTTCCCATGCAAACTGCTTGAGTTTACACAAAGGGTTGATTTGCAATTGAAACAATGCTTTCAACTGCTCCAGCTTGCCTGGAATAGTTCGGGTACAGGTACTCGGGTTGACGATTAGTTCGTGTCTTTGTTTGCTGGAAACGATGGCTTCCCGTTTATTGGAATTGGGTTTGAGAGAAATTTGCAGGGTATCCACAATCACATCTCTACATTCGTCGTAGATCAAAAACCTGCGGGTAATGCTTATTCCATCGCCGTTGCAAACCGTATCTAAGCTTTCCTGAATGGCCTGTGAAAATTGGTTGATGCCCGGTACTGGAATGTTTTCAATTCCAACGGCTGGATAAATCAGGTCGATGGGAATTTCTTTAGGATTGGATGCACAACCATTGTAATACAAGGTCAGGTTCTTTTCCTTGAGTTGGGACAAACTCCAATGTACATCCGTTTTGACTGGTCTTTTGATGTAAAGGTATTGAACACTTGAACTTGTGCGCTGCTGGCAATCGCGCGCCACCCAGGAGCGCTGGATGGTTACAAACAGGTCATTGCCCTTTTTTACTTCTGGGCACAAAATGCCATTTACATTATCGAAAAAACTAAGCGAAATGCCACAGCTTGGTGTTTGACAACCCATGCTGAAATAGGGAATGCCTAAATTGGGTACATTGTCAGGCTTCAACTGGGTAAACCTACCATCGAAAGTGAGTCTGGTTGGGTATTCTCCCAACGAAAGATTGCTGCCGGGCACGCCTGTACTGAGCAAAGAACCATTGATGTTGAGCCAATTGCGGAAGGAAAGGGTATCTTTAAAGTAGTTTACTGAATCAAGTACTGGCCCTTCTGGTGCGGCTGCAATGACGTTGCCCAGGCAAATCAACCTGCCGTCGTTTTGGTACAAGCCATAGGTATATGAGCCCGGGGCATCAATGGTGTCGCGGTTTTGGGGCTTGTTGTCCAACACGGCGATATAGCTATCAGGACAATTCTTGAGCCCCAATACCGCTTTAGTCAACACATACTTGCACTGCGCATTGACTTCTACAACCAATTTTTGATTGCAATTGCAATCGGTTTGTGCCGCAAGGATATTCCAGAAAAACAAAATTGCAAGCAAACACAGGTTGGATTTGATCATCAATCGGGTCATCATTTGATAATTTTTCTGAATCATTTAATGGTGAAAAGGGTAAGAATATAGACTGATTGAAAGGCGATTATAGTGCTGTAAAAATATGGAGATTATCTATGTATTTTCGCAATTTAAGTGTTAAATTTTCAAAAAAAAGCCCTGCACATTGATTTAGTGCAGGGCTTTTTTAACCCGAAGTCAGCTTAAATTACTGTCCAACCGGCAATACGACAAATCCATTTTGAGCCAATTGGCCAAAATGATCATAAGTTATCCAGATGTAACCCGCTCTGCCCCAAACGCTGCCCCAGGGACTCATCAGTTCCACCATGCGTTTGTCTTCATTGTAGCTCACCACGGCCATAGGGTATGTTTTGGAAGGAACACCTTGTGGTGCCCAGGTATCTTTGCCATTGGCCAGCGGTAGAGATGCATCCGCATTGAGTTCTACAATCACCGGATTGCCGCGCACAAGGGCTTTGTGGATTTCAAAAACCTTTTGCAGGGGTTTGGTCAATGGACTGAATACGTGCAGGTAATTGGTAATCCTGAATTTATTGGCATTGTACACCGCATTGGTCAAGCGATCTGACCCATATGGCAAGATCGCAGAATCGACTGTACCATTTTGGGACAAAAACTGAAACGCTTCGCTGAACTGTAAAGCCCGGTTTTGGCCCAACAAATTGAGGGTGATGAAATCCGGGCTGAGGTTGATTTTGTAATTGTTGTCCTGGTTGAAATAAAATTCCAGACATGCGGCCAGAGTATAGCTCATTTCAGTGCCAGATTGCTCAATTTGACGGACGGGCATCATGAAGGGTTTTACACTTTGCTCGCGCAGGTTATCCAGGCTGTTGGCCCGACCTACTCCCTTCACAAAAGGCATCATAAAATCGATGAGTTTTTGGTCTTGCACGCCAAAGGCCACGGTTTGGCTGTTTTTCGGAACCGACAAGGGGACGGAAGAAGGTTTTATCTGAGCCTGCGTAGAATGGAGTGTCAAAAATCCAAAACCCAGCAGGAGGGTAAAAATGCGCATATGGTTCATAAGGATCTTTATTTTGAGAACAAAACGACGATTTAGAGCCTTTTGGTTTATTATGCTTGGATAAAAAATAAATATTTAGTTTACTGGGAAGGGGTGGGGATTAAATAATGAATTTGTACTAATCGGTACTTACCATTACCTTTGTAGATCATAAAAGCAAGAGTCGGAGTAATGGAGCAAGATATAATTGAACCTGAAGAACACAATCATGAGTATTCCGACAGCCTCACGGACGAATTTTACGATTATCGGATCATTGAGGTTGACGCCAAGCAGTCGCCTTTGCGCATAGACAAGTTTTTGATGGACCGAATCGGCGAGGTTTCCCGAAATCGGGTACAAAATGCCATCAAAACCGGATCCGTACTGGTCAATGAGCAGGAAATAAAACCCAACTTTAAAATCAAACCTGGGCAAAAGATCACCCTCATTTTGCCCAAATCCACCACCGATAAATACCGCCTGGTTCCGCAAAATATTCCACTAACCATCGTGTACGAAGACGAGGATTTGCTGGTGATCAACAAACCTCCTGGCCTGGTTGTCCATCCCGGAGTAGGGCATTTTAAGGGTACACTGGTCAATGCCCTGGCTTACCACCTCAAATTGAATCCCGATCAAATTTCAGGCGGCAATTTTCAGGAAAGAGTCGGTTTGGTGCACCGCATCGACAAGAATACTTCAGGATTGCTTGTGGTTGCCAAAAACGAATTTGCGCTGAGTCACTTGGCCAAGCAATTCTTTTACCACACCATTGAGCGGACTTACTACGCCCTAGTTTGGGGTGAACCCGAGGAAGACCGAGGCAGCATCAATGCACACGTTGGTCGACATCCGCGCTTCCGCAAGGATTACACCGTTTTTCCCGAAGGTGACCAAGGAAAATGGGCGGTTACCCATTATGAAGTACTGGAGCGCTTGTATTACGTGAGTTTGGTCAAATGTACCCTGGAAACGGGCCGCACCCACCAAATCAGAGTCCACATGAAATACCTGGGGCATACCCTGTTCAACGATGAGAAATACGGTGGAGACGAAATCCGCAAAGGCACGGTATTTACCAAGTACAAAATCTTTGTCGACCACATGTTTGACCTCTTGCCTCGGCACGGCCTGCACGCCAAGTCACTGGGTTTTGTGCATCCCCGTACCAACAAGTTCATGCACTTTGAATCCGAGTTACCCGACGACTTCAAAGCTGCCCTCGAACAATGGCGCGTTTACCTGGAAGGCCGCAAATCTTCCGCCAAAGGCAACCTCAGCCAGCTCTAACGCCACCCCACGACTTCAGTCGTGGGAGGCCATACCGCCCCACCCCACGAATTTATTCGTGGGAGAGCGAAAATATCCGAACGAATTTATTCGTGGGAGAGCAAAAATATCCGAACGAATTTATTCGTGGGGAAAGAAGAAATATCCGAACGAATTTATTCGTCGGATACAACAGGATAAAAAAGAAAAGAAGAATACCACGCAAGCACCATGCAAACCACCCAACGCATCCAGGCCCTGCTCCAACTCGGAGAACTCCTCCGCAAGGAAGACGAGTACCGACATGCCATCATGCACCGTTCTTCCATCCACAATCCTTGGTTTACCCTTGAAAACCAGGAGCGGGCCATTGAAGCCATTGCCGAGCAGTTTCTAGCGGAAGCCCCCCTCAACGAATGGCTCAGTCGCTACGAAATACCTGTGGAAAACGAAGCCCAAACCATCGGCCTGGTCATGGCGGGCAATTTACCTTTGGTAGGATTTCACGATGTGTTGTGTGTATTTGCAGCGGGCCACAAGGCCAAGATCAAACTTTCTGACAAAGATCCCTACCTCTTGCCCTATTTGCTCAAATTGCTGGAAAAAATCGATCCTGCCACCGCAGCTTATTTTGAAATCGTAGAGCGCCTCAAAGACATCGACGCCGTAATTGCCACCGGCAGCAACAATTCAGCGCGCTATTTTGAAGCCTATTTCGACAAATACCCCCACATCATCCGCAAAAACCGCAATGGCGTAGCCGTACTGACCGGAACCGAAAACGCCGATGATTTGCACGAATTGGGTTATGACGTATTCCGCTATTTTGGCCTGGGCTGCCGCAACGTGGCCAAATTGTACCTGCCACAAGGATACAATTTTCACCCTTTGCTGGAGGCTTTGCATGAATACCGCGACATCATTCTGCATCAGAAATACAAGAACAATTTTGACTACAATTTTGCCTTGTACATCCTCAACCGGGTACATTACGAGGCCAATGGATGCATTTTGATGACCGAAAACCCATCCCTGCACTCGCGCATTGCAGGTTTGCACTATGAATACTACCCGGATCTGAGCTGGCTCGAAGCGGAGCTGGAGCACCGCAGTGAAGAAATCCAATGCGTGATTGCCCAGCCCGGAATACTGAAGACCAAAACATTCGCTTTTGGACAGTCTCAGCACCCTGCCCTTTGGGATTATCCCGATGGAGTGGATACCTTGGCTTTTTTACTCCAACTCAATCAAACAGCTTGATTCACCATGCGTTTCGTTGCCCTATCTGACACCCACGGCAAACACAACTTTGATCTGCCACCCGGAGATGTGCTGCTGCACGCCGGTGATGTTTCATCCCGAGGCTTAAAAAGCGAAATTCAACGCTTCCTGGATTGGTTTTCCAGTCTAGATTATGCCTATAAAATCTTCATTGCGGGCAACCACGATTTCTTTTTTGAGGAAGCAACCAAGGAAGAAATTGAGGCCATGATTCCCGACAACCTCATCTACCTCAACGATTCTGGGGTAGAAATAGAGGGCATCAAGATCTGGGGCTCGCCCATCCAGCCCTGGTTTCATGAATGGGCCTTCAACCGCAAACGAGGCCCGGAAATCCAAAAGCACTGGGACTTGATTCCCTCGGATAGTGACATCGTGATTACCCACGGCCCTGCTTTTGGCATCCATGATCGCCTCGTTTCGGGTATGCCCGTTGGCTGCGAAGACCTGCTGCCCACTCTGCAACGCATTGCCCCCAAAGTGCATTTGTGTGGCCATATCCATGAAGCCTACGGCGACCGACAAGTCGGCGAAACCTTGTTTCTGAATGCGAGTATCTTGAATGTTCGTTATGAGATTGCGAATGCGCCGATAGAATTTGAGTTGTGAGGGGTGGCTGGTAATCCACAAGTTATTCAGTGATAACTAGCGTAAATGAACCAAACGTATTGCAACTCCCTACGTAAACGGAATACGCACCTGGTTTGAACGCTTTTAGGTCGATACTTATATGAGGTGAGAGTCCTGAGATGAGTTCGAAACAAATATTTTCATCCTGAGTTTGTACGCATGCATCCGTTTGAGTACCCAACTGGTCAATCAATAAATATCGATCCCTGGTTTGACTGAGTTCTATTTTGGAAATATGTTCTACATTTTGATAATCAACATGTACTGCGGAGGTTAAGGCGCAAATTAGGTATTCGTGAACTTTGCCATTTTCTAAAGTTTTAATGACAATGGTATCTTCTTCCATTGTAGTAGCTGGGCTGGGCCTGAAATTGAGCTGGAGCAAAAGGGTATCTTGCTTTTTTAAATCAATGGGTAAAGGAAGAGAAGACCGTACCTGAAAATTCGAGGAATGGGGCGTTATTGATATGATTTTCAATGACTTTTTGCAAGCTATCTGGATGTTTTGTGGAATGCTTTCCTTACTGAGAAAATTGTAGTCAAAATATGGTTCTGCATTGGAAATGAAAAGTCGAGTCTTGGGGTAGAAAACAATGGTCTCATCATTTGGCGTTGCAGGTAGATAAAAACGTTGCTTGAATAATTTCCCCATACGGTAATATTCATAAAAAGTGATCCCTCTTTTGAAGTTGGTATAGCTGTGGCTAAATAATGAACCATCCAGGTTAAAATCTTTGCTCCAGAGCCTTATTCCTCGATTATATTTGACGAGGTATTCTAACTTTAATCCTGTAGTGTCATAGTATTTCCACAAACCGTCTTTTACCTCAATGCTATTTCCTTTCCTTTGTTCGTAAGAAATCCAGGTTGTATCATTTTTGTAAACTACGGTTAGTTTATTGGCAAACCGGACTTCAGGAATGGTATCCAGATTCTTGATGGAAATCACTTTATACTGGCCTTCACAATTGAATTCATAGAATTCCTGATTGTATTCAGTTTTCCAAAAACCAGTTTTTAAACCATTTGAAGTGGTTTTGTTTTGGCTATGCAAACAATTGGTAGCGAGTAAAATATAAAAAATTAAAATCAAACAGACCTTCATTAGAGTAATTTTTAAGCTATTTCACTAAAACGCAAATCCTGAATAAAGTTACACGAGTTTTCTGCCCCTAAATTTTTCCTCCATCCTTTGGTGCTTTTCTTAAGAAAGCCTATACTTACTCAGTTTTACCCTCAACTACCACGTATGAAATATACCATTGCCCTGCTATTGTTGTTGATTGCTCAAATCAACCTCTTTGCCCAAGAACAATTGAACCTCCCTGGGTTGGAAAAACCCGTTGAAATCATTACCGATCAATGGGGAGTGCCGCACATTTATGCCCAAACCGAGCACGATCTGTTTTTTGCCCAAGGCTTTTATGCTGCCCGCGATCGCCTTTTTCAGTTTGAAATGTGGCGCCGCCAGGCTACAGGTACGGTGGCAGAAATATTGGGCGAACGCGAAATAGACCGCGACCACGGTGCTCGCCTGTTTCGTTTTCGGGGCAATATGGATCAAGAAATGGCACATTACCATCCCCGAGGCAAACAAATCATTACCGCTTTTGTAGCCGGAGTAAACGCCTGGATCAAACAAACCCAGCAGCAGCCCGATTTGCTGCCCATGGAGTTCAAATTGCTGAACCTTAAACCCGGATTGTGGACGCCCGAGGTGGTTATCTCCAGGCACCAGGGGCTTTTGGAAAATGTGCAGAACGAGTTGAAAAATGCCCAAGCGCTCCTTTTGGTCGGTGAAGAAAAACTCAAAGCCTTGAGTTGGTTTCACCCCAAAGAGCCTGATTTGAAGCTCGACCCCAAAATACCAGTAGAGCTGCTGCAACAAGACCTCCTGAAGTTGTACAATGCCTTTCGCAAACCGCTCAGTTTTCAACCCGATAACCTGATCGGGGCTGTACGCAATCCCGATGCCAAAGATTACCAACATTGGGCGGCCATCGATGCCGAAGAATACCTGCAAAACCAGAGTGAAAGACTTTCGAATGTTGGCAGCAACAACTGGATTGTGAGCGGAAGCCGCACCCAAAGTGGCTTTCCCATGTTGGCCAACGATCCCCATCGGGCAATTTCTGCTCCTTCCTTGCGCTACATGTCCCACCTGGTTGCTCCTGGCTGGAATGTGATCGGCGGTGGCGAGCCAGTGATTCCCGGTATTTCCATCGGACACAACGAATACGGTGCCTGGGGCTTGACCATCTTTGCAACCGATGCCGAAGACCTCTACGTGTACGAAACCAACCCCAACAACCCCAATCTGTACAAAGTTGGTACGGAATGGCGCAAAATGACCATCATCAAAGACACCATCAAGGTGAAAGGCCGTGCACCAATAGTGGTAGAACTGAAGTACACCCACCACGGCCCAGTGGTACACGAAGATCCAAAACTGAAAACTGCTTGCGCGGTACGTTGTGCCTGGCTTGAAGTGGGTGGTGCCCCTTACCTGGCCAGTTTGCGCATGGGACAGGCCAAAAACTGGAGTGAATTCCGTCAGGCTTGTAGCTACAGTCATATCCCTGCCGAAAACATGATCTGGGCCGATCGGGCAGGCAATATCGGTTGGCAAGCCGTGGGTATTGCGCCCATACGCCGCAAACACAGCGGCCTTTTGCCCGTGCCCGGCGATGGTCGGTTTGAGTGGGAAGGTTATTTGCCTATCTTAGAACGCCCCAGCGTTTACAATCCGGCCAAAGGTTTTTGGAATACATCCAACGAAGACGGCACACCCAAAAACTACAACAAATGGGAAAGCATCGGTTTTGTGTGGGCTGATCCTTACCGCAGCGATCGCTCCGAAGAGGTGCTGAGTTCGGGAAAACAGCATACCCTGGCTGATTTTATGGCGCTGCAAACCGATTACCTCTCCATTCCTGCCCGCAACCTGGTGCCGCTGCTGCGCAATTTGGTCAGCACCGATACCAGCGCAGAGTGGGCACGGAAAACTTTGTTGCAATGGGACTATCAATTGGAAAAAAACTCCATTGCGGCTACTTTGTACGATGCCTGGGAACGACAGATGAAAGCCCAATTTGAGCAAATGTTGATGCCCGAAAAAGCGCGCAGCTTGATCACTTTGCAGCCGTATCGCATGGTGGAGTTTTTACTTTTGCCAGATGGAAAATTTGGGGCAAATCCCACCTTGGAGCGCAACAATTTTATACTGAAAGCACTCAGTGCGGCCATGCGTAGTCTGGAGACCCGCTTCCCCGGCATGCCGCGCAGCCAGTGGCAATATGGGCAAGCCTTGTACAAACACGTGCTCATCCGACATCCGCTGAGCAATGCAGTCAACCCCGAACTGCGCCAAAAACTGGATCATGGCCCCTTACCACGTGGCGGATCTGGGATGACCGTGGGTGCAACTGGGGGTACTTACAATCAACTGAGCGGGGCATCGTTTCGATTCCTAGTGGATACTGGCAACTGGGACTACTGCCTGGGTACCAATACGCCCGGCCAATCTGGCAATCCCGAGCATCCGCATTACCGCAACTTGTTTGAAATGTGGGCCAATGACCAGTATTTCCCCTTGTTTTATTCCCGGAAAAAAATTGAGTCGGTGAAGTATGCAACGATGAGTCTGAAGCCTTAGTTGTTTCTTTTTCACCACTTCAGACACCTCAGGTTCACCTAAGTCAATATACTCTTAGGTGAACCTGAGGTGTCTGAAGTGCCTAAGGTGGTAGTAAAACCAAGCAGCGGAGCTGCCAGATAAGCGAAAAACCACAACTCAGAAACTCTGAATGCTCAACTTTTCCTGCACCAACTTAGCAACCCGTACCGCTTCTTCAATGCTCTCGGCCAAAACCGTGGCATGCCCCATTTTGCGGAAAGGTTTGGTGGTGCTTTTGCCATAAATATGCAGCTTTACTCCCGGCAAGGCCAGGCAATCTGCAAGTCCAACATAACGGGTAGGGCCGCTGTATCCATCCGCTCCCAGTAAATTGACCATCACCGAAGGGCACTTCATGGCCGTGCTGCCCAGGGGTAGGTTGAGGATGCCGCGCAGGTGCTGTTCAAATTGGGAGGTGTAGCAAGAATCGATGGTATGGTGGCCACTGTTGTGTGGGCGAGGCGCAACTTCATTGATCAGGAGCTGGTTGTCGGGTGTAAGAAAAAGCTCTACCGCCAACAAACCACAAATGCCAAAGGTCTCGATGCAACGCTTGGCCAACTCCACTGCTGCTGCTTCTATGGCGGGATCAATGCGGGCAGGACAAAGCAGAAACTCGACCAGATTGGCATCGGGGTTAAAATCCATTTCGACCGTTGGAAAAGCGGCAATTTCGCCAGCGGCATTGCGCGCTACGATAACGGCCAGTTCTTTTTGCAGTTCGATGCAGACCTCTAGTAAACAAGAACCTGGTAGCAATTTCTCCACCAAATCCTGTTCATTGCGAATGATAGCAACCCCCTTGCCGTCATAACCCGCAGTGCGCGATTTTTGCACAAAAGGAAAAGTCCATTTGCCTTCTTGCACCGCCTGACGAACCGCAGCCTCGTCTTCAAAAAGCTCAAATGCCGCGCTGGGCAAGTGGTGTTCGAGGTAAAAAAGCTTTTGCAAACCCTTGTCTTTGATCAGGTTCAATGCTTCGGGATGAGGATGTACGGTTACACCCTGGGCTTGCAAGGTTTCCAAAGCCTCGGTATTGACGTGCTCGATTTCGATGCTGAGTACGTCTTTGTCGGCACCAAAGGCCAGCACATCTTCGTAGTTTTTGAAACTGCCTTCCACAAATGCTTCTGCAATTCCACCTGCTGGAAAACTGCGGGAATCGTCCAGGAAATACAAGGGCAGGTGCCAGTTGGCTGCCGCCAATCCCAGCATTTTTCCCAATTGGCCGCCGCCCAAAATGCCAACTTTAAAATCCGGTGAGAGTATTTCTTTCATGGTCTTGACCAAGTACCTGGTGCGTTTGAATTTTGTGCGAAATACTTCTTTTTTCTTGAATTTATCGCCACAAATTGCTCAAAATCGGTTTATTTTGCCCAAGTATGACGCAAAAAATTACTTCCCGATTTTTTTAGAGGGTTTTGAATAGGAAGCTCACTTGAAATGAACCGTTCGACTTCCTATTCAAAACCCAAAATCGGGAAGTTAATTTTTCTGCGTTTATAAACAATATAAAGCACATGGCCAAGATACTCTTCAAGAATGCCCAAATCATCAACCGCGGACGCATCACAGCGGGTGATTTACTGATCGAAAATGGCAAAATTGCCAAAGTGGGCGGGATCATTGAGTCCACTGGTGCGCTCGAGATTTCCGCTGAAGGCAAGTACCTGATGCCAGGCATCATCGATGATCAGGTGCATTTTCGCGAGCCAGGACTGACCCATAAGGCCGACTTGTACACCGAACCCCGCGCAGCAGTGGCCGGTGGTGTTACTTCCTTCATGGAAATGCCCAATGTGAAGCCACCTACCCTGACCCAGGAACTGCTGCAAGAAAAGTACCAGATTGCAGCGTCCAAATCCCTGGCCAATTACTCGTTTTTCATGGGAGCTTCCAACGACAACCTGGACGAAGTGCTCAAAACCAATTCCCGGGATGTGTGCGGCATCAAGATCTTCATGGGCTCCAGCACGGGCAATATGCTGGTTGACGATGCACAAACCCTGGATGCACTGTTTGCTCAAGTCCCCATGCTGATTGCAACGCACTGCGAAGACGAGTACACCATCCGGCAGAATGCAGCCATGATGCGAGAAAAATACGGTGAAAACGTGCCGATGGATCAGCATCCGATTATCCGCAATGAAGCTGCCTGTTTGAAGTCGTCAAGTTTTGCAGTAGAATTGGCCAAAAAGCACCATACCCGCTTGCACATCCTGCACATCTCTACTGCTGAAGAATTGGCGCTGTTCCGCAATGACATTCCATTGGCCGAAAAAAGGATTACTGCAGAGGTTTGTGTGCACCACCTGCATTTCAGCGCCGATGATTATGCCTGGGCAGGCACCCAAATCAAGTGCAATCCAGCCATCAAAGCCAAACACCATCGGGAGGCACTGCTTACGGCTTTGTTGGACGATCGGCTGGACATCATTGCTACCGATCATGCACCGCATACCTGGGCTGAGAAGCAAAATAGCTATTTTCAGGCGCCTTCAGGACTGCCTTTGGTGCAACACACCCTCAATGTAATGCTCGAGTTTTACCAACAAGGAAAAATCTCACTCGAAAAAATCGTAGAAAAAATGTGCCATGCCCCCGCTGAATGTTTCCGTATGGAAGACCGAGGTTACCTCGATGAAGGCGCATGGGCGGATGTGGTTCTCGTCGATTTGGAACATGAATGGCGGGTTACTCCAGAGAACATTTATTACAAATGCGCTTGGTCTCCGTTCAAAGGGCATACCTTCCAGGGACGGGTAGAGGCTACGGTAGTCAGCGGCCATTTGGCTTACCGCGATGGTCAGTTTTTTGAAGATAAAAAAGGGGAGCGGCTCAGATTTTTAGGGGTGTAGATTTCGATGTCTTTTTCTTTGATTAACAAAGACTTAATACTCATATTTCGCATAATAACCGCAGAGTAGCGGAGTTGACGCAGAGTTTCGCAGAGTTTTTTAGGTGCACCTTCGGTGCGTAGAGGCCGTAGAGGTCACAGTCGTTGAAGTTTGTCGTTGCCCTAAGAAAAGTCCCAGGAATAGTCTTGAATTAGGCAAAATCCTTCAGGAGCAAAATCTCCAGCCACCGCAGGTGGCAAACTCCCAAACACTAAAAAACTCTGCGAAACTCTGCGTCAACTCCGCTACTCTGCGGTTAAAATACTTGTTATGGGTTAGTTATGAAGATTATCTAGCCTTTTTCAAGCGGTAAAGCTGGATCCCAATATCTCTCAGTTTACTTTTTTAGCACTTTAACTGCCAACCAGTTGCTGGAAATCGTGCCGAAAATTACAATCGTGATCGAACTGAGTGGCATCAAAATGGCTGCTACCACTGGAGATAAAGCACCTTGTACCGCAAAACCCAGCCCCACAATGTTGTACAACAAAGCCAGTGAGTAGGCCCCAAATACCAGTTTCACACTTTTGCGGGCATACTCAATAAATACGGGCAAGCGCTGGAAATTCTCCGCGCTCAAAATGGCGTCTGACGCAGGAGTAAAATTGGCGGTATCTTCAGTGATGGCAATGCCAGCATCGGCCTGACGCAGTGCTCCGGCATCGTTCAGTCCATCCCCCAGCATCAGCACTTTGTTGCCTTTTGTTTGCAACTCCTGGATGAATTGTAGTTTATCCTTGGGACTTTGCCGGAAATGCATGTTGGTGCGGCCTTTGAATATGGGCTCAAGCAACAGCGCTTCCCGGTCATTGTCGCCGCTGAGCAGGTATACTTCTCCTAAACTTTGCAGGTATTGCAGGGTTTCTACCGCTTGTGGCCGCAAAAAATGCTCCAGCACAAAATATCCCTTGATTTCATTCTCAATCTGAATATACACGCCTTCTCCATCCATCTGCGGGTTGAGCAGGTGCTCATCCATGAAACGGCGTGAACCCAATTTTACCTTGCGGTTTCCAACCAGGGCGCTGATGCCTGATCCTGGAATTTCTTGACAATCCACAACCACGAAATCTGGTTGGAACTCGGGATCAAACTCCTTGGACAATTCGCTGTGGATCAATTTACTGGCCGGGTGATTGCTTTGACCACTCAACACCGCGATCAATTCCTTTTCACTTGGGCTCAAGGTTGTACCCACAAATTGCACTGCACTTTTTTGACCAGCGGTGATGGTGCCGGTTTTGTCTACCACCACTGTATCTACGCGGTACAATGCCTCGATCGCGTTGGTGTTTTTGAGGAAAAAATTGTACCGTCCAAGGATGCGCAAGGCGTTGCCCAGGGTAAAAGGAACCGACAAGGCGCCCGCACAAGGACAAGCTACAATCAATACCGCTGTAAAGGCATTGATGGCAGTATGCACATCGCGGGGCACCCAGTAAATCAAGGTACCAAAGCTCACCAATAGAATGGAAGTAGTAAAGTAGCGACTGACTTTATTGGCCAAAATGCTGGCCTGACTTTCTTGTTTTTTATTGAATGCATCCTCGTTCCAGAGCTGAGTCAGGTAGCTTTGGCTGACTTTTTTACTCAAACTCAATTCGATGATGCCCCCCATTTGTCGGCCTCCGGCAAACACTTTTTCTCCGCCGGGAATGCGCACTGGGTCGGCTTCCCCGGTTACAAAACTGTAGTCGATGCTGGCTTCTCCCCGCAAAAGGATGGCGTCGGCAGGAATCAGTTCACCGTTGCGTACCAGGATAATGTCGCCAGCATCCAGCTTGTCCAGCGCTACGGATTGTTCGATGCCGCCTTCTTTTTTGCGTGCTGAGATGGGAAAATACGATTTGTAGTCCCGTTCAAATGAGATGTGGTGATAAGTGCGCTGTTGAAACCACTTGCCAATCAGCAGGAAAAAGATCAAACCCGCCAGACTGTCCATGTATCCCGCACCGCTGTGGCTCAAGATTTCGTAAACGCTGCGCAAAAACAGTACTGCTGCACCAAGTGCCAAGGGAACATCAATATTGAGTTCCGCCCGCTTTAAGCTTTGGTAGGCCGAACGGAAGTAATCCTGAGCGCTGTAAAAAATAACCGGCAAAGACAATCCAATGTTGAGCAGGCCAAAGTACTTGGAAAAACCCGATTCGGTCAAGTGATTCAAACCCAGGTATTCCGGGAAACTGAGCAGCATGATGTTGCCAAAAGCAAAACCAGCTACCCCGATTTTATAGGCAAAACCACGGTTGATGGCTGGGCGAGCGGCTTCATCCAGGCTTCCCAGGTTGATGGCTGGTGCATACCCCAAACTGGCCAATAGTTCGGCAATCTTGCGCAAACTGGTTTCCGTTTCGGAAAAAACCAGGTGCAATTCCCGCTTCAAAAAATTGACTTGCGATGAATGGATGCCATTGCTGAGTTGGAATAGGTTTTCGAGCAACCAGATGCAGGAAGCACAATGTATTTGGGGCAAAAACAAGGTGATGCGCGTGGTTTTACCATCGCTGAATTGCACCAGGCGCTTCAGTACCTCGGGGTCGTCCAGAAAAGCATATTCTTCCCGGCGTTTGCCTCGGAGGCTGATGCCCGCCGTTTCGTCAATGGCATAGTATTGGCACAGTCCATTGGTATTCAGTATTTCATATACAGTTCGACAGCCTTCGCAGCAAAACTTTTTTTCATCAAAAGGAATGGGCGTAGTGGGCAGCGGTTCGCTGCAATGGTAACACTGGGTATGGTTCTCGACCCGAACTTTGCCGGGCGCTGATTTCAGGGTAGTACTTGCCGTCATTGACAATTGATTTGATGATAAAAATCATGGTCGTAAAAGTACTTTGGGCGAGAATAGGGGATAGTGACATTTGTCACCAGGTAAGAGTGATTATTGGATCAAATCGCAATAGAATAGGGAAGCGGTAGACTTGGTTTGATTTGCCAAAAGTTGTATCTTTATTCTTGAAATTGGGTTTGCGAATTAAAATTCCCAAATCCACTCTGAAATAAACGCATATGTCCGCAGCACTTTTGAAAAAATTACTGGATGCGCCTGATTTGCCCCAATTGATGGAGCAGGCTCATATTCAATTTGAAGCTGAAAAAGAACGCCGACATGAATTCCGCGAGTGGATTACGCCTGGAGTCAAGGCTGAATTCATAAATGGAGAGGTGATCTTGCACTCGCCTGTGAAACGTGGGCATTTGCGATTCAGTGGGCTTTTATTTATGCTTTTGAACGCACATGTAATTGTAAAAAAACTTGGAGCTACGTCCTATGATAAAGGGATGGTTGCGCTTACCAGAAACGATTACGAACCAGATATTTGTTTTTGGGGCAATGAAAAAGCAATAGATTTTACAGACGAAACCATGCTGCATCCAGCACCAGATTTTGTGGTGGAATTTCTTTCAAAAAAAACTGCTAAAAGAGATAGAACCGTAAAATTTCAGGATTATTCACTGCATGGCATACCTGAATATTGGATCATTGATCCATGGACAAAGACAATTGAGCAATATTGGCTTCAACGAGTTCCTGTAAATGAATATGCCCTGGTTGCCAAATGGCGAAATGGAGACACCATCAAAGCGCGAGCAGTAGAGGGTTTTTCGATTCCAGTTGAAGCTGTGTTTGACGAAAATGCTTGTAGCGAAGCTTTAAAAGTTTTGCTTACTTCTTAACTCTTCACTAACCCTTCTATCTCTGCCCACACCTTTTGCAAAACCGGGATGCCTTGCGCCAAATTCCGCGTCCGGGTAGCCAAAACCCGCTCACCTGGGAAACTGATTTTTTGCCCATCATCCATTGGCGAAGAAGCATGGTAATCCTGGATAATGTCCTCCAACATACGCGCAATGGCCGCATTATTGCCCAGCTTTTGTGGATCGATGGCGATGAAAACTTGGGACACACCGTATTCCACCTTCGTTTTGCTCACCTCATGCGTCGCAGCACCTCCGGATAAAATACTGGCCAGGATATCAAGCAACAAAGAGAAGCCCGCGCCTTTCCAGAAACCTATCGGAATCGATCTGCCCGTTTCCAGAATGCCCGCTGGATCGGTACTCAACTCGCCCGCGGCATTGTACCCACCTGGAACCGGGAGGGTTTCCGCTTTCATGGCCGCTTGTTCCAATGCCCCAAAGGAATATTGCGACATCGCCATGTCCAGCACAATGGCTTCATCTCCGTAGGGAATGGCCATCACAAAAGGATTGTTCCCCAGTTTGGCATCCAGTGCACCCCAGGCTGGCATGTTGGCAATGGTGTTGGTCCAGCCGATAAATATGAACCCCGCCTTGGCAGCCTTCCAGCCATAAGTGCCGCCGCGCATCCAGTGATTGGTGTTGGCCAAACTCACGCAGGCAATGCCATGTGCAGAGGCGAGTTCGAGGGCTCGATCGGTTGCATATAGGGCGTTGATGGGGCCGGGGGCCAGGTTGCCGTTCCATTGCTCGATGCCGCCAAATTTGTGCACCAGCGTTGGTTCTGCATCGGCCACTATGTATCCATCGCGCAGGTATTGCACAAAACGGGGGAAGCGATTGACCCCGTGGGTGTACACACCGTCGATGCTGTTTTGGGTGAAAATTTTAGCACAGGAAAGAGAACGGTCATGGGGCATGCCATTTTTCAAAAGGATCTTTTCAAAAACGTCCTGCAATAGTTCTGCCGGAATAAGCGTGGTGTTTGCTGAATTGCTCATTTAATGTAGGTATGTTGCTGTTAAAGATACAAGACTTGAAAATATTTTCTGTACTCCGACAAGAATTCCCTGAAAAGAGGGATATTCGTTTTGTTTCCACTTTTATCAGCGACACCACAATCATGGTTATGTTTAAAAATACCTTTTTCCTGCTTTTTTTGTGCACCAGTTCTTTGGCATTGAATGCGGCCTCCCCACTTCAGGTTGCCCAATTGACCTGCGAATACCTGGATAACCCACTTGGTATCGATGCCAAGCCCCGTCTCGCCTGGACTTTTCAAAGTACTGCCCGCAACCAAAGCCAATCGGCCTACGAAATTTTGCTGAGCAAGGACCCCAAAGCGCTGGAACAAGGACAAGGCACAATCTGGTCTACTGGAAAAATAAACTCCAATCAAAACATCCAAATCGAATACGCTGGAGCACCCTTGCAATCGTTCTCTCGGTATTTCTGGAAAGTAAGGGTGTACAATCAGGACGGAGAAGCCTCTGAATGGAGCAAGACCGCCTGGTTTGAAACCGCCATGCTGCAAGCCTCCGATTGGCAGGCACAATGGATCAATGATGGGAGTAGTCTGCCTGAAAAAGACGAACTGTTTTACGGAGATGATCCCATGCCTCTGTTTCGGAAATCATTTGCTGCCACCAAAAAAATTGCCAGCGCTCGCTTGTACCTGAGCGGCTTGGGTTACAGTGAAGCTTACCTGAATGGCCAAAAAATCAGCGATAATGTCCTGGATCCTGGTTTTACTACCTACCGGAAACAAGCTTTGTACGTGGTGCATGACATTACGTCTCAAGTCCTGAAAGGCAACAATACCCTGGGCATTATGCTGGGCAATGGCTGGTGGAATCCTTTGCCACTGCGGCTGTTCAGTCGCTTCAATTTGCGTGACCATCAAGAAACGGGTCGCCCCTGCCTGAAGGCCGAAATCCACCTGACCTATGCGGATGGCAGCAAAGAAATCATTGCCAGCAACAACACCTGGGAAACTGCTCCTGGCCCCATCCTGCGCAACAACGTATACTTGGGAGAACACTATGATGCCCGCCTCGAAAAACCTTTTAATGACCCCAAATCCTGGAAAAAAGCCAGTGTCACCCCCGGCCCAAGTGGGGCATTGACTGCACAAATTCAAGCCCCCATTCGGGTGACCAAAGTAATCAAACCAATTGGGATCAAAGCCTTGGGTAAGGATACTTTTCTAGTGGACATGGGGCAAAACTTTGCCGGAGTTGCCCGGATTCGGGTGCAAGGGGCAGCTGGCAGCAAGATCACCATGCGTTTTGGAGAAGATACCCTCCAGAATGGCGAATTGAATTGGTGGTCTTCGGTAGCCGGCCAAATCAAGGAAGCCTGGCGTGCGAACGGCGGCCCTGGCGCACCCAAAACGGCCTGGCAAAAAGATGAGTATACGCTGAAGGGTGGGGGAGTGGAGACCTGGTCACCCCGCTTCACTTTTCATGGTTTCCGGTACATCGAAGTAGTCGGTTGGCCTGGCATCCCGAAGCTTGACAACTTTGAAGGGCTCCGCATGAATTCCGATTTGCCCCAGAATGGCAATTTTGAATGTTCCAATTCCATGTTTAATCAACTTCACCAGGTCATTCAATGGACTTTTTTGAGCAATGTATTCAGTGTGCAATCGGATTGTCCGGCGCGCGAGAAAATGGGCTATGGGGCAGATATGGTGGTCAGTTCGGAAGCGTTTTTGTACAACTACAACATGGCTCAGTTTTATGGCAAAACAATCCGCGACTTTGCCAATGAGCAGCGCCCTGAAGGTGGAATCACCGAACTCGCTCCTTTTACGGGCATTGCGGATCGAGGCTATGGTGACCAGTCCGGGCCATTGGGCTGGCAACTGGGTTTTCCCTATTTGCAAAAGAAATTGTACGATTTTTATGGGGATAAGCGCATCATCGAACAAAATTACCCGGCATTTGAACGTCAAATGACCTTTTTACAATCCAAGGCCATCAACAACCTCTTCTTTTGGGACATCAGCGACCATGAGGCCATCGATACCAAACCTGAGGCTTTTAGCGCAGCTTGTTTTTATTACCATCATGCGCTGCTGATGGCGGAGTTTTCAGGCATTTTGGATAAAACTGCTGCTGTGGAAAAATACAAAAAACTGGCTCAAAACATCAAACGGGCGATACTGGAGCGTTATCACGTCAACGAAACCGGCCGATTTGACAATGGTACCCAATCTGCACAGCTGTTTGCGTTGTGGTACGATTTGTCTCCTGACAGAGCAGCTTCTAAGCAAAGTTTGTTGGAAGAGATCAAGCGCCACAAATACCACGTCTCTACAGGAATTTTTTCTACCAAGTTTCTTTTTGATGTGCTGCGCCAGGAAGACAACAATGACCTGGCCTACCAATTGGCCGATCAGCGCGATTATCCAGGTTGGGGATACATGCTGGTGAAAGGGGCAACCACACTTTGGGAAACCTGGGCGTATTCCCCTCAAGTGTATTCTTTAAATCACCCGATGTTTGGCTCTATTGACGAATGGTTTTATCGTTCTCTACTAGGCATCAACGCGGCTGCACCCGGTTTCCGCAAAGTCATCATCAAGCCCCAGCCCGCAGGTGATTTGACCTGGGCAAAGGGAAGCTATGCTTCAGTAAGTGGTACTATTGGCTGCGAATGGAAGCGGTCGATCTACGCTTTCGAACTCAAAGTATCTATCCCCGCCAATGTACAAGCGGAAGTGTGGATCCTGTGCGGCGAAGACCTGCCTTTGCGTGAAAGCGGCAAATTGTATCCGGTGAAAAAATATGAAAACGGGTATGCGGTTGTCGAGCTCGGCTCTGGAAGCTATAGTTTTGAAAGTGACCTGGAATAGACCTGAGACACCTAAGGAATAATTACTCAGGTGTCTTAGGTGGTGGGATAAAAAAAATCGAAGATTTTTATTTCACCAAATCAATCTGAAAGCTCAACAATGCTTTTTTTGCCTTGAAATACGAATCATCAACGATTTGATAAAAGGCATGAATGGCATCAAACAATACCACCAAAGCCTGGTCATCGTACACAGGTTTGGTGAAATAAACCCATTGTTGAGAAAGGTATTTCTGAATGATTTCTACGGCTGAATCTTCCAGAAAAGGCTGATAAGTTGCCGACCCTAAAATCTCTTCCAGGGTATACTGGAACTTCATTTCAATGGGTTTCAACGCATCCAGCCCATCCTCGATTTCATCATAAGGGGTCTCTTCGCGGATGAAATTTACGGCATTCATCAGGTCGAGGTAAAGTTGTTTTTTTTCAATAAAAGTGCGGTCTAACTCGAGGAAAAAGCGGTAGGAAGTCAACAACTCTTCCCCTTGTCCCATCGCTTGAGCTTTCCGATAAAAGAACCAAAAAATTTCCAGGTCGTGTTTTTTGACCTGTTCCTTGGCCAAATCCAAGCGATCTTCCAAAGATGGAATGAGCATTGCTGCCTCTTTTACACTGTATTTTTTGCCTTCAAAATCAAAGGACTGTACAGATAACGTGCCTTTTTGAATGCTTTGAATCGTCAACAAATCATTTTCTAAAGACAAAGTGCTGTACATCATATCAATCTGATCAGGGCTAAACAGTGCTTCCAACTGCTGTTCCACTGGATCAACTTCCTGAGTCAGCATTTCTTCTACAGTGTAGGCAACCGGATTGTGGCGGTCGTAATAGCCATTGTAGGCTGGCTCAAAGGAATTTTCCAGGTATTTTTGGACGTATTGGGCTTCAAATTCTTCCAGATCGTCATCAACCGGCGTTTCGGCATAGGTAACCCCTGCAAACATTTTGCTGGTCAGTTGGGATTGCCACTGTGGCAGTTGTTCAAACAGGAGATTTGCGGACAGACTTCCGTCCTGCTTTTCCTGAATATTCAATGCTTCTAGTGCGGCAATCCGATCCAGGGTACTGGGGTGAGAGGCCCATTGCTCCGAAACCACCAGTTGGGATTTGTCGTAAGTGTTTGCTTCACCGGGTTTGAGGCAGGGTAGTTCGTCTTTTAGGGTGTATTTTTTTTCTTTGGCGAGAAACTGCATCACAAAGCGGTGGCGTGGATATACATTTTGGGTTTTTATCCCATCTCCAATTTTTGCGTTGTAATGGTTGAGTACGGTTTCAAATGCCGTATCTAAAAATTCGGTTTTGGCCAAGGCGCTTACCAATGGCGCCGATCCGGCAATGTTGGCGGCCACTTCATCGGCGTGAAACTCCATGGATCTGCTGAGGCTCATGTAGCTCAGGTTGACAAAATTGTACATTTGACGCAGTACCCACTGAATGGCCTGAATGATTTTGACCGCCACGTACATAAATATGGCAAAATAGGTCGATATGCTCGACCAACGTTGGATCCACCTGCCATATGCATCGTTTTCGTACAGCAGGTTGTAAATGACTTGATTGACCTGATAAACGTAACTGCCTACCTTCATCGAGCCTTGTGAGAAATGCCCAAATTCATGCGCCAGGATGGCTTTGAATTCACTTTGGTTGATGCCATTGACCAGCCCCAGCCCAATTTCAAGGTTCTTTTTGATGGGGAAAAACATGCTCCAAAAACTGGAGTCGTAGAACACAGCGGCATTGACCGATCCAGACAAATACACTCGTTTGGGAAACTGCGTATTGGCCTCTTCCACGATTTCCTGAATCAATGCGAACAACTGAGGTTCGTCCTTAGCTTTGATTTCGATCAGGTGTGAGCGATCGATGACGTTGCGTTTGAAGATGAATTTGATTAAAAAAACCATCACGAAGCCCCCCATTCCAAACAATCCGATCCCCAGAAACAGCGTGATAAAACTGGGGTGAATGGCAATAATGCCAATTCCCAGAATGAAGGATACCGCCGTTATCAATACCCCGACAGCAAATAATATCAGGTAAATGAGGATAAAAAGCCCGATGGCGAAGATGGCCTTTTGCAGATTCTTTTTAAAATCGGGCTTGATTTCAATGAGGTTCGCGTTCATTTAATTGGAAGTTTCTCAGCAAAACGAAGCAGGATAATTTTTAGTTCCCAATACGCAGTTTAACCGCAGAGTAACGGAGTTGACGCAGAGTTTCGCGGAGTTTTTTTAGAGGCACCTTCGGTGCGGAGAGTCTATAGGAGCACGATCTCCAGCCACCGCAGGTGGCAAACTCCTTGGTACTAAAAAACTCCGCATTCCTCTGTGTTTACTCAGCTACTCTGCGGTTAAATGTATACTGTGATTTATTTATTCAGCACAAAAGCAGCTTCTTTCACATCGCGGCTGTTGGTGCCCACAAACACCACGAAATCTCCAGTTTCAGCTACAAAATTGAGCTGGCTGTTGTAAAATTTCAGGTCTTGTACCGATACCGCGAAAGTCACGGTTTTGGATTCCCCTTTCTTCAAGGCGATCTTTTGAAAACCTTTCAATTCCTTCACTGGCGGTGCAATGCTGCGTACTTTATCGCGGATGTAAAGTTGCACTACTTCTTCGCCGTCGAAGTTGCCGGTGTTTTTTACGGTTACGCTGACGTTAATTTGGTCTTTGGGGAGTGCCATTGACAAGGCTTTTTTGCTCAAAGTCACTTCGCTGTACTCAAAATTGGTGTAGCTCAAGCCAAAACCAAAAGGATACAATGGGGTATTCGGTACATCCAGATAGTTGGATTGGAACTTCATAAAATCAGTACCGTTGCCCCCATACGGACGCCCGGTGTTTTTGTGGCTGTAATAAATCGGAACTTGCCCCAAGTTGCGGGGGAACGTAGCCGACAACTTACCTGATGGATTCACATCGCCAAACAGTACATCGGCAATGGCGTTGCCCGCCTCAGTGCCACCAAACCAGACATTGAGGATGGCCGGTAAATTGTCATTCTCCCAAGGCAATGCCAAAGGGCGACCCGTAAAGAGCACCAAAACCACTGGTTTCCCGGTTTTGATTAATGCTTTCAGCAAATCGCGTTGGTTGTCGGGAATGCTGATGTCGGAGCGGCTAGAGGCTTCGCCCGTCATTTCAGCAGCTTCGCCAAGGGCGGCTACCACCACATCGGCCTTTTGAGCTGTGGCTACGGCTTCGGCAATCATATCGGCATCGCTACGGGAATCGCGGTTGGTGGGTTTGCCAAAAATACTGACGTTTCCATCCAGCCTGGCATCACTGTAAATGTTGCTGCCCCGGGCTTTGAGGATGGTGACGTTTCCAGCTACGTTTTTGATGCCTTCTTCCAGTGAAATGCATTTGGTAAAATCACCCGATACACTCCAGGTACCCGCCATGTTTTCCTTGTTGTCTGCTAAGGGGCCGATCAGGGCAATGGTGCCTTTTTTGGCCAAGGGCAGGGTTTGTTTGTCATTTTTCAACAAAACGAAAGACTTACCAGCAGCCTTACGGGCTTCAGCGCGGTGTTCTGCGGTGAAAATTTCGGTTTTGGCGCGGTTCTCATCGCAGTAGCGATAAGGGTCAGTAAACAAACCCAGGTCGTACTTCGCTTCCAGGATCCGGCGACAAGCCAAATCAATTTGCGCCTGGGTAATCTTTTGTTCCTTAAGGGACTTGCCCAGTGTGTTCACGAAACTTTCACTGACCATGTCCATGTCATTGCCCGCAGCCAGTGCTTTGGCGGCTACCGTTTGTACATCCCCGATGCCGTGATTCACCATTTCAGTTACCCCGGTGTAATCGGAAACCACAAAGCCTTTGAACTTCCATTGGCGGCGCAACAAATCCGTCAGCAACCAATTGTTGGCTGTAGCAGGAATACCATCGATTTCATTGAAAGAAGCCATGATGGAACCTGCTCCAGCATCGAGCGCTGCTTTGTAAGGCGGGAGGTACTCGTTGTACATGCGCACCTTGCTCATGTCGGTGGTGTTGTAGTCTCGGCCAGCTTCAGAGGCACCATATAGGGCAAAGTGTTTGACACAGGTCATAATGGTGTTGGTCGTACCGTAACCATTGCCCTGATAGCCTTTGACCATGGCACGGGCAATTTGCGACCCCAGGTAAGGATCTTCGCCAGAGCCCTCCGCGACGCGGCCCCAGCGGGGATCACGAGCGATGTCGACCATAGGAGAGAAGGTCCAGCAAATGCCATCGGCAGAAGCTTCGATGGCTGAAACTCTGGCCATCTTCTCAATTAAGCCCATGTCCCAACTGGCGGAAATACCCAGCGGAATCGGAAATAAGGTCTTGTACCCGTGGATGACATCCATGCCAAAGATCATCGGAATTTTGAGGCGGCTTTGGTTGACGGCCAACTCCTGAGTTTTGTGGATTCTGGAAGGGGTCGAGATGCTGAAAATCCCCCCGATTTTACCCGCTTTGATTTTGGCTTCTACATCGGTGCTGACGGAAGAGCCAGTGGTGGCTTCCCCTCCTACAACCAGGTTCAATTGCCCCAGTTTTTCATCGATGGTCATTTTTTTCATCAAGCCCAGCACAAAAGCTTCCCGCTTGGCGAGGTAGGCGGCGTTGGGTTGGGCGTTACAACTGGCACCGATTGCGATGCTCAGAACTGCGATAAATGTGAGTAGGCGTGTCATTGGACTGTTTTTCTTGAGGGTACAAAATAGCAAAAATGTCTAAGATTTCTGGCTAAATTTGATTCGTCCGCGCAGAATATGAGTGGAAAGATGCATCTTTGTCAACAAACACAACCTAAACACAGCTCCACTTGTCATGGAAAACAAACAAGAAAACCTGCACAAAGAACTCGATCTCATCCAGGCGGTGATCAACCGCATGGCCGCCAATTCTTTTGAAATCAAAAAATGGAACCTATCCATTGTGGCTATTGTGCTAGCACTGGGCAAAGACGACCTCAAAAACAACCAGCATCTGCTTGCGCTGGCCATCGTCATCGGCATTACCGTATTCGCCTTTTGGTTTTTGGACGCCTATTTCTTACGCCTGGAACGCATGTACCGCAAGTTGTACGAATATGTGATTGAACATCCGGATGATCCAAAACGTACGCGCTATAACCTAAACGTAAGCCCATATGTCAAAAACGTGTCTTCTCAGCTTGGGGTGATGTTTTCGGTTTCCTTGATTCCGTTTTATTTGATTCAGTTGGTGGGTTTGGTGGTTTTGGCTTTGGTAATGCGGTCGTAAACATACAATCCCTTCAGGATTTTTGAACGACACCGCTATTCGAGGCTATAAATAAGCAATCCCTTTGGGATTTTTGGTGTATTTCATACAGAACGCATTAAAAATTTACGCAGGAATATGCATCTTTGTCATTGCGCCTGAGTAATTACACCAGTTCCCCATGCAAAAAAAACAAAACATCAAGGTTTTTATCAATTACCGCCAAATGCTTAGTGCTGATTTGGCAGTGCTGCTCAAAAACAGCATCAATAAAGCTTTTGCAGATAAAGGTGAAGACATCGTGTTTCTGGATGTAGATTCAATAGATACAGGAGAAACCTGGCCACCTGTCATACGTGAAGCTTTGGAAAAAGCCCAGGTTTTTTTGGCGTTGATCGGACCAGGCTGGTTTGATGTGAAATTTGATAAGTCTGAACAACAACCATACCCCAAGAAACGACTCAAGGATTCTAATGATTGGGTGAGAAATGAAATCAGTCGAGCCTTGGAAAAAGCACAAGAGGGAGACAATTTTGTTATACTGCCTTTGCGCTATAAGAAAGATGAATACCCGCCCAAAGAAGATATTGATGAATACCTCCCACCTGAATTGCACCCATTTTATGACCTCAGTTTCCATACTTTACGCGAAGACGGCATTGGTTTTGTAGAAGACCTGAATGCCTTTCTTGACAAAATAGGATCGTACCTAAACAAAAAGCAATACAAAACTCAGCAAGTTGAGACCAAGGAGCGTTTGCCGTTACCTGAAAAATACCACAACCCCCAATCCGATGCTCCTTTTATTGGCCTGAAGCCTTTCAATAGAGCAGATTGTGCCTTGTTCTTTGGGCGAGACCGGGACATCATCAAACTTCGTGGAATCGTGAAGTCTGCACCTTTGGTGTTATTGACGGGACAATCCGGGGCAGGGAAGTCATCTTTATTGGATGCTGGTTTGTTGCCCCGCCTCGAGGAGCAATTCCGCTTGTCTGACTTACCTCAGCGCAGAGATAAATCCCAGGGCTTGCACCTGCAGTTGAAAGCCATGCTAGAGCAAGTACCTCCGGACGATGCTAAACCCAGCTTGTACATTCTTGATCAGGTGGAGGAAATGTACACCAATGATCCGATCGATAAGGAACCTGAAGCATTGGTCTCACTGATTGCGGAGACTCTGCAAAAGTACAAGGCAGTGCGCATTGTATTGGGATATCGCAAAGAGTTCCAACTTGAAATCACCGGTCTTTTCCGAAACTTACATCCAGAAATTTATACCCTGGAGACCCTTGGGCGTGATGGACTTCTGGAGGCATGTCGTTCTGTTTCTTCGGACTTATCTTTGCGTAAGGCTTTCTATTTTAATTTTCGATTCGAAGTTCCTCAGATCGGGAGTCTTGAATTGCCGCAACTCATTGTAGCTGATGTGTTAAGGGATACCAATTCTTCACATTGTGCACCACTTTTGCAGGTACAAATGACCAAAATGTGGAAGATGGCCAAAGCAGAACGCAAGAACAATTTTGACGATGTCATCTTCACGAATGAACTTTATCAGCGCATCAAACTGAACAGTTTACAAGAATTGCTGCTTGAACAATTGATTCAATTGGATGAATATGACTCCGGAAAATGGAGGGACAGTGGTTTGGTGCTGGACATTTTATTTTGCCATACCACCAAGCAAGGAACTGCCGGTTCTCAATTGTTCACTGATTTGTCACAACGGTATGATGAAAAAATACTAACCATTGTTTTGCCAGCTTTAACTCGCCTTTATTTGTTGAATGACGAGCAAATTGAACAACGGAAAGCCACCCGCCTGGCTCACGACTCCCTGGCTCCGTTGGTGATTGATCTTTTTCTCAATTCGGAAGCGTCAGGCCAACGCGCCCACCGTATCCTGGAAGCCAAGCGAAAGGACATTCCTCCGACCAATTACCAGGATGCTCAGCGTCGTCTGGTATTCAGCCCGGCTGATCTGGACATTGTAGCGGCTGGTCTGGAAGGCATGGCCAAAACCGACACCGCCGTACTCCAACAAATGGATTACGACCGCCGCACCTATGCCGCCCAAAGCCGCCAACGCTACCACCTGGCCATGCGTGAGGCGCGGGAAGCCCTGGAAAACTTTCAGCCAGACGCGTGCCTGCAAGGCTTGCGCCTGGCCGTGCAAGAAGCAGAACAAGAGCTGGATGCCGTGCAACAGTTGACCTTGGAATTGGCCTGGCACCTGCAACAATCCCGCAAGGCGGAAGCTTTTCAGGCGGTGGCCAATTTTTGGAAGGAATTGGTGCCAGATGCCCCGGAGCTCGACTTTGCCAGTTTCAACCAACAATTGATCCGGCATTGGCCGGACTTGTGGAAACAACTGGAATTTCGCTACCTGCCCAACTTGATCGCCCTTAAAAAAGGTTCCTTCAAAATGGGCAGCACCGAAGGATACCAAGACGAGCAACCCGTACACAAAGTGACCTTGAGTGCTTACCAGTTGGCCGATACCCCGGTTACCTGGTGGCAGTACGGCTTGTACTGCCGGGAAAATGGTTTGGAGCTGCCCAATGATTCCGGCTTTGGCAAAGGGGACAAACCCATCATCAACTTTACCTGGAAGGATGCCATTTTGTATTGCAATTGGTTGAGCCAATGGCAGGGACTAACTCCGGCATACACCTGGAAAGAGGAAGGCGCCCAATATCCTGATTGCGATTGGAAAGCCTCGGGCTATCGCCTGCCCACGGAGGCAGAGTGGGAATTTGCCGCCGCTCGGGAAAGGGGTAAAAAGGTGCGCTTTGGCAACGGCAAAAATGAAGCCAAGGTGGATGAAATGAATTTCGATGCAGAATCCGCTTACAATACCCAGGATTGGGTGCAAAAGGGCAAATCGAGGTTTAAGACCACGTCTGTCTATGCATTCCCACCCAATGCCCTCGGCTTGTACGACCTGAGCGGCAACGTTTGGGAGCGCTGCTGGGACGTCTGGAGCGAAAGCGATTATTACACCCAAAGCAAGGGCGCTACCGACCCACATGGGCCGGAAACAGGGGATTTAGGCATCCGGGTGGTTCGTGGCGGGTCCTGGGACGCTTATGCGTACAATTGTCGTGCTTCCTGTCGCTACTGGTACCATATTGAGTTTCGAGGCATTAATGTCGGTTTTCGTCTGGCCCGGTCTTAACCCTTTTTACTTTTACCCTTTTATCCTCTTTTTATTCTTTTTTATTTTTTTATTGGGGGTAAAAGGGCGCGCAGCGCCGAATTTTTTTTATTCTGGGGGCAGGTTTTTGAGCCATCCGCCGGTCATACGGCCAATTTCATTGAGGCGTTTGGCCATATCTTCGTAGGTTGAAGAAGCATAAAGGCCGAGCTCAAATCCGAGCCGGAAGTAATGGCGGAGGATGGTCAGGTTGATGTTGGCCTGTTGAAGCAACTCACGCTTTTGTTTGGGTGCGGAGTAATAGGCTTTGATGTACAGCTCCAGGGTATCGGCCATGCGCGTTTGGATGCGGTCGCCCAGGTTGAATTTGAAGTCCCTGGGGAATCTACGCAGCAGCAGGATGCCTTCTTTAAGCAGCTCATGGGTTTTGGTGATGATGGATTCGGTTTGCATGGTTTTGTTAATAAGCGATTGGCAATGAAAACACATTCAAATGTATATGCAAAAATTGTGAGTTTTGACAACCTGCTGCGTGCAACCCTGAAAGCACAAAAAGGCAAAAAAGGCAAATCCGATGTTGAATTGTTCAATTGCCATTTGGAAGAAAACCTACTCCAATTGCAAGCAGAGTTGATGCAGAAAACTTACCAGCCTGGCCCTTACCGAAGTTTTTTCATCCACGATCCAAAAAAACGCATGATTAGTGCTGCGCCATATCGAGATCGGGTGGTTCACCATGCCTTATGCAACGTCATTGCGCCGTTGTTCGAAAAAACCTTTATCCGCGACTCCTACGCCAATCAAATCAACAAGGGTACACATATGGCGATCGAACGATACCAGGAATTCGCCAAGCACAATACTTTTGTACTGAAATGTGATATTCGCAAGTTTTTTCCCAGCATCGACCACGAAGTTTTGAAAAAAGAATTAAGATGGAAAGTCACCTGCAAGGACACCCTGGCCTTGTGCGACCTGATCATTGATGCTTCCAATCCACAAGAAGAACACATCGTATATTTCCCTGGTGATGATTTGTTTTCACCCCACGCCCGCAGGAGAGGATTACCCATTGGCAATTTGACCAGCCAGCATTGGGCGAATGTATATTTGAATCGCTTCGATCATTTTGTCAAAGAAAAACTGAGCGTAAAAGATTATATCCGTTACGTCGACGATTTTGTATTGTTCAGCAACTCCAAAGAAACCTTATGGAACTGGAAGTTACAAATAGAAGCTTACCTGCAAGAGCTTCGCCTCATCCTGCATCCCAACAAAAGCCAAATCCACCGGGTAGCCAATGGGGTTCCTTTTTTAGGATTTAAGCTTTATCCCTACCATCGTCAGGTGTTGAAACAAAATATTCGGCGCTACCGCCGGTTTCTTCGAAAAAAACTAAAAATTCGGACTGAAGGCAGACTTAATCCAGAACATTTGGAAGGTGGCCTAAACAGTTGGCTAGGGCACATCAGATTTGGTGCCAGCATGCGGTTGGAATACAAAACATTTTGGTATCTTCGCCAACATGGGGTAAACCTGTTTAGGCATCCGGGTGGTTCGTGGCGGGTCCTGGAACAATAATGCAAACAATTGTCGTGCTACCTGTCGCAACAGGAACCATATTGAGAATCGAAACAATAATGTCGGTTTTCGTCTGGCCCGGGACTTAACGCGGTGGATTTGTACCATTGTTGCTGCCAGAGTTGCTGTGTTGTAAAGTGCTCACAGCGAGCGTGCGGGTTAAGTACGAGGTTTATCCCGTCTTGCGTTACTTCGACTGCGCTCAGCAAATGATAGCGCAAGGCGAACACATCGGCAAAAGCCGCGGCTGGTACCTGAGGGGAAGGTCGCGGCCTTTTTTGTATGGCCACAAACATACAATCCCTTCGGGATTTTGAAAGGTGTTGCCTTTTTTTGCTATAAACATACAATCCCTTCGGGATTTTGAACGATTCGATTATTCTATGCTATAAACATGCAATCCCTTCGGGATTTTGAACGATTCGATTATTCTATGCTATAAACATACAATCCCTTCGGGATTTTGAACGATTCGATTATTCTATGCTATAAACATACAATCCCTTCGGGATTTTGAACGATTCGATTATTCTATGCTATAAACATGTAATCCCTTCGGGATTTTTAAACACGGTCAGGTTCGTTTTGTATCCAACTCTCCACAAAAAGTCCTTTGCACCATTTTACAATCCTTTAGAAATTTGTCCCATCAAAATATACATTCTACGCTCAATAATGTTGAAAACAATCTGGACTAAGGCACTGATCTGAGCTGATCTTGCTATGCCAGGATGTTTGCTTTTTATCCCTTTGTCACAAAACCAATTTCATCCGAATGAAAACACCATTCATTATTGCACTGAGCGTGTGCGCACTGGTCATTTATGCCTGTAAAAAAACAGATGATCCACTGGTGTCTGTTACGCCCAGTGTGGCAAGCCTTACATGCGGTACAGCAACCTTTTCGGCTTCGGCTACTGCCAATGCTGCTTATACTGGCACTGCTAGCCTGCCCTATACCGGTGGCAACGGCACTGCTTATGCCGCAGGTACAGCTATTGCTTCAACCGGGGTAAGTGGACTGAATGCTACCCTTCAGGCTGGTACACTGGCCAATGGCACTGGAACTTTGACTTACAGCATCAGCGGAACTCCTGCTGCTGATGGCGTAGCCAGTTTTGCCATCAGTTTTGGTGGCCAAACCTGCACGCTGGCACTCACGGTGAGCAAAGCCAGTACTTCCTCTGCCGACTGTTCCACTGCTACTGGCTTGCAAAAAGTTGTCTGTTTGGCCGAAGCCTTCAAAGCTACCTTGAGTGCTACCCAACTGGCTGCCTTACAGTTGACTTATTCCAAAACCAATGCGGTCAATTGGTCGAACCTGCCCCAAGCCCTGGTACAAACCAAGCGGGTAGGCCTGGCTTTTAGTACCTTGAGCGCTACTCAGTTGACCGCGGCCAAGGCTTTGCTGGCCGAAATCATGGGTTCCACCAACAACGAAGGCTACGCCGAAGCCATCGCCATTTTGGCCGCCGACGATTATCTCCTTGCCAATGGCGGAGGATCTACCTACGGTTCTGGAAATTACTACATGGCCTTTTTGGGCACACCAAGCACAACTGGATTGTGGGAATTGCAATACGGCGGCCACCACATCGCGGTATCCAACACTTACAATGGCGGCACAATGACCGGTGCAACCCCGTCTTTCCGTGCAGTAGAGCCTTTTGCACCTTTCAGTCAAAGCAGCGTCAATTACGAACCGATGGGCCAAGAACGCGTGGCTTTTTCAGCCATGCTGACCGGTTTGAGCGATACGGAATTGGCAAGTGCCAAATTGAGTTCAACCTTCAGCGATATTCTCCTGGGGCCAGGCAAAGACGGTCAGTTTCCTACCTCCAAATCGGGTTTAAAGGTCAGCACCCTGTCCGCGGCCAAAAAGACGCTGGTGCTGAATGCCATTAAAACCTACGTCAACGACATCGACGATGCCAATGCAGCCACGATCCTGGCCAAATACACCGCTGAACTGGACGATACTTGCATTGCCTATTCGGGTACAACTGCCATTGAAACCAAAAATGATTACGTACGCATCGATGGCCCCAATATCTGGATCGAATATTCTTGCCAGGGTGGTATTGTGATCAGATCGGCCAATCATCCGCACTCGGTATGGCGCGATAGAACCGGAGATTATGGAGGCAATTAAAGGTCAATTTCGACTAGTATTTATTTTACTCAGTCGAAATTTTCTTATTACTTGGACTTTAACTATGTGGATGCTGCCTCTAACAATGGAGGCGCATCCCATGCCCAATTCCCTGGTACGGCTGAACGTATTGTCTACCCAGGTAAAGGCAGAAATTCAAATTCCACTGAGTGAATTGCTGGCAGCATGGGGAATGGATACGGAGTTAGGACCCCATCTGTTTTTGCGGCAGCATAAAAGAAAACTTGAACAGTATTTCTTGCAGCACATCCGACCCGTTTCGATGCGCAAAGTACCCTGGAAAGTTGTGGTCAAGAACCTGAGCATCAACACCACTGAAAATCCGATCAATGGGAAATACTTTGAATTGGAGGCTTTGGTACAACTCATTCCGCCTTCGACAAAAGATTTGCGGCATTTTGTGTTGCATTACGATGCGGTGGTGCATCAGGTCATTACCCACCTGATTGTGGTATCGGTTCACCAAGATTGGGCTGCAGGAAAAATTGAGGGCGAAGCAAATCAATTGGGCACAATTCAACTGGATATTCCTTCTGGGCGGATTCCCCCACTGGAAGTCAATCTATCTCGTGGCAGTAGCTGGATAGGATTTGTCAATATGCTAAAGTTAGGCATGGATCACATCGCGGAGGGAACTGATCATTTGTTGTTTTTGCTGGCTTTGTTGTTGCCTGCACCCTTGCTCAGCGCTGGGAAAAAATGGGGCAATTATGGCGGATTGCGCTACAGCTTGGTTCGACTGTTGAAGATCGTTACCGCCTTTACCTTGGGGCATTCCTTGACGCTGTTGATTGGCGGGCTGAAGTGGTTGCAGGTACCGAGTCAACCTATAGAAGTCCTGATTGCCGTTTCGATTTTGATTGCGGCCATCCATGCCTTTCGACCGGTTTTTGCAGGAAAAGAAATCTGGATTGCAGCGGGTTTCGGTTTGATCCATGGCCTGGCATTTGCAGATACCCTCATCAAATTAGAGCTGGATGTTCCGCAATTGGTCATCAGTTTATTGGGCTTTAATTTGGGCATCGAATTGATGCAATTGTTCATCATTGCGCTGACGATTCCGGGATTGCTTTTACTCAGTCGCACCTCGTTGTACCCTTCATTCAGGGTTGGCGCAGCAATCTGCGTAGCGATAGCCGCTTTGGCCTGGATGATCGAACGGATCGGGGGGCAGCCCAATCTGATCAGTACGGGGATTGAATTGCTCCGTTCTTTTGCACCGCTCATTCTTGTTATCATTACCACAATGGCCGTTGCAAGCTATTGGGTTCAGCACAAATACATTCCTCATCAGCACCAAAATCGTTAACATGCAAGTATTTAGAATTTTTCAACTTTGTTTCCCTTTTTTACTGATTTCCTTACTGGCCAACTGCCAACCAGGAGGTGGAATGGGCAAAGCCAATACCGACAACATCAAGCGCAAATGGCTCGATGTGGCTTATGCAGAGTCTTCTGCTGCGCAAAAAATGGACATTTACTTGCCAGAAGCAGGCAAAGGTCCCTTCCCCGTAATTTTGCACATTCATGGTGGTGCTTTTAAAATGGGCGATAAAGCCGATCGACAGGTTAGTCCGGTATTGGAAGGGCTGAAACGTGGGTATGCTGTAGTCAGCATCAATTACCGTTTGAGTGGAGAGGCCATTTTTCCAGCTCAAATTTACGATGTGAAAGCTGCCATTCGCTTCCTTAGGGCAAAAGCGAAAACGTACCAACTCAACCCTGACAAAATCGTGGCCTGGGGCGGTTCGGCGGGTGGCCATTTGGCCGCCATGGCAGGTACTTCTGGCGGGGTAACTGAATTGGAAGATTTGAAACTCGGCAATCCCAAAAAATCAAGCCGGGTGCAAGCCGTGGTAGATTGGTTTGGGCCTATTGCATTTACGGATATGGATCCACAGTTCAAAGCCTCCGGCAAAGGGAGAACCGATCACGACGAGGCCAATTCACCTGAGTCTGAGTTGCTGGGAAAACAAATTACCCTTGCTGCCGATTTGGTCAAAAAAGCCAGTCCGGCCACCTACATCAGCCAAGATGACCCTTATTTTTTCATCCAGCATGGCACTGAAGATCCATTGGTACCTACCCAGCAATCCATCAACTTTGCGGAGGCCCTTGGGAAGGTTTTAGATCAAGACAAAGTGAGCATTGAATTGCTGGCAGGAGCAGGGCATGGCGGCCCACAATTTTCCACTCCGGAAAACCTGGATAAGGTGTTTGCATTTTTAGAAAAAGTATTTAAAAACTAAACTATCGCTGCTGCTCCCGAAACTCAACAGGAGAAACCCCTGTGTACTTTTTGAACAGCCGCGCAAAATAATTGGGGTATTCAAACTTCAACAAATAAGCGATCTCAGAAACAGAATACGAAGTATGGATCAGGTACTTTTTGCCTTCGCCGATCAGGTGTTCCTGCACCAGTTGGATGGCCGATTTTCCCGCTACTGCACGGCAGATCCGATTGAGGTGTACGGGCGTAATGTTTAGCTCTGCCGCAAACTCAGGTATACTTTTGGGGAAATCAGCGGATTTAATTTTTTTCTGAAACCGGCGAAAATGACCCATGGTCAGGTTGTCGGTTTTTTGGTCTTCATCCTGTCTGACGAGGCGGTGCAATTTGATGATTAGCGTTGCAAAAAGGGCTTTGAGCATCGGCATGCGCTCCGCCTTGTCATTGAACAATTCGAACTCAATGGACTGAATCAAGGTTCGAAAACCATCAAAATCGCTGGTTTCTTCAAAAGTACGAATGAGATAAGCCTGATTGAAAGTCTGCCAAATGGGCGAGGATGTTGGGAAAATCTCTTCGACTATCGTTTCTGAAAGCGTGAGAATATGGCCATAAACGTCGGGGGAATACTCCAGGCCGTGCAGAATGGCCGGGGGAATAAAGAAGAGACAAGGGGTGTCACAAGTGACCGATCCTCCTTCGGTTTGAAAAATCACGCTGCCTTTTTCGATGACAAACAATTGAAAAAGATTCAAGTGTACATGGGTATTGATGCTCCAGTTGAACAATTTACTGCGAGTAGTAATGAGTTCTAAAAAAATATACTCTGGGGAATGCCGGGCAGTCGCATCGCCATAAAGTCCTTCGTAGTGGAGAATCGTCTTTGCTTTGGCCATCCTGATGTTCTTTTTGTATCTGCAATTGTAAAGATAGTTTTCTTGGCTTTCTATATAACTGTATGATCTTTGCTGATCAGACTTTATGAGCAACAGTTCGTTTTTCAACACTTTCCTATGTCAGCTATCATCCGAGACCTTGCGCATTTGGCGCACATTGAAATGTACACGCCCAAACTGGACGAGAGTGCCCGCTTTTTTACGGATATCATGGGCATGTACGTCAGCGCTGCCATTGGTGATTCGATCTACCTGCGGGCTTACGACGATTACGAGCACCATAGCCTCAAGCTTACCGCAAACAAACACGCCGGCATTGGCCATTTTGCCTGGCGCACCCAAAGCCCCGCCGCCCTGGAGCGACGTGAGGAAGCCCTAAGTAAAACGGAATACGCAGTAGGTTGGCACGACGGAGATTTGGGCCACGGCCCCAGTTACCAATTTCGGTACCCCAGCGGCCACTTGGCAGAGCTGTACTTCGAAACGCACAAATTCAAGGCTTCTGGGGATTCGGTTTCTGCCTTGAAAAATACGGCCAGTAAATTTCCGGCCAGGGGCATCAACGTGCGCCGCATCGATCACTTGAACCTGCTGGCTCCGGACATCCGCGCATTTCGCGATTTTCAATTGCAGTACATCGGAGGAAACCTCAGCGAATCAATTGTCGACAACCTGGAAGACATGAACCCCCAGGCGGTGTGGTTTCAGGTCAATTCCAAATCTTACGACCTGGCCGTTACTGCCGATCATTTGGGATTGAATGGGCGTTTTCACCACCTGACTTACGCGGTCAACAGCCGTGAGGAGGTACTCATTGCCGCAGATATTTGCCTTGAAAATGGCATTTTTATCGAAACCGGGCCGCACAAGCACGCCATCCAGCAAACTTTCTTTTTGTACGTATACGAACCCGGAGGAAACCGCATTGAAATTGCCAATACCACTGCAAGGTTGATCCTCGATCCTGATGTTGAAACCGTTTATTGGACTTTGGAAGAACGCAAAAAAGGACAAGCCTGGGGGCTGGCAACCGTTCCCAGTTTTCATACCAGAGGCACGCCCATGCCTGAGGAATTGTAAAAAAATCACCTATGAAAAAGAAATTATTGGTTGTAGGTGCCCATTCCGGCGATTTTGTCTGGAGGGCTGCCGGAACCATTGCGAAAGCCATTGAAGAAGGAGCAGAAACCCTGGTCATTGCCCTATCCTATGGAGAGCGCGGTGAATCTGGCGAATTGTGGAAAGAAGACCCCAAGCGCAGCGTGGAGAGTGTAAAAGTCATCCGCAAAGATCAGGCACAACGCGCTGCGGATGCCATCGGTACACCCATCCAGTTTTGGGATTGGGGCGATTATCCGATGTTGCTTTCTGACGAACGGATTGCCCAATTGACTGCTCTGGTTGGTGATTTTGAACCAACGGTGATCCTTTCTCATTCCGAAAAAGACCCTTTCAATCCTGATCATCCCTTGGCTTTTCAGGCCGTGCAACGCGCCCGCTTGTTGTCTTGCGGTGCAGGTGTGCCGAGTGCTTTCAAAAATATTGATCCTCCCAGCTGGTATGCTTTTGAGCCACACCAACCAGAATTGTGTGGCTTTGTACCCGATACCTTTATCGACATCACTTCGGTAATGGACAAAAAAATGGCCGCCATGGATTGTATGGGCGCTCAAAATTACCTGAAGGATTATTACGCAGAATTGGCCGCTCGCCGTGCCAACCATGCCCGTCGGATTTCTGGGCAGAAACAGGTGCAATACGCCGAGGCGCACCAGAGTTTGGTGCCACGGATTGTTTCGAGCATTTTCTGAAATATATTACCTATTTAACACCCCGACTTCGTCGGTGAATTGGAATAGTAAAAACCATATGGATAATAGCGTCAACAAACTCCGTCAATTTTCGGCAGCAACCTTACATGAAGCACTGGGACGAACCGGCAATTTACCCTCTGCCATCAAGCCCATTCATCCGGGAATGAAGGTATGCGGCCCAGCTTATACCGTACAAACCATGCCGCGCGACAACGTCTTACTGCACCGCGCTTATGCTTACGCCAAACCTGGCGACGTCATTGTAGCCCATTGCTCCGGGTTTTATGAAGCGGGCTATTGGGGCGATTTGATGAGCCTTGGGGCCAAAACCCAGGGCATTGCCGGACTCGTCATCGACGCTTGTGTACGCGACGCAGATGACATTGAAGTATTGGGATTTCCAGTTTTTAGTCGTGGGCTGTGCATCCGGGGTACCACCAATTTTGGCGAAGGAACCCTGAATGAACCCATTGTGATTGGCGAATGCCTGATTCATCCCGGCGACATCATCGTGGGGGATCGCGATGGGGTAGTGGTGGTACCGCAAAACCGGATCGAAGAAGCCATTGAAAAAGCCATTGCCCGCGAAGCACGCGAAGAGTCGGTGCGCGAGCAATTGCGATTGGGAAAAACGTCCATCCAGATTTATGGCTGGGACACCAAATTCGGATACTGACATGAGAATTGCCATTTTAGGATTGGGCGAAGCAGGTAGCCATTTTGCCAGAGATTTGGCGGAATTGGGTTTAGACCTCACTGGTTGGGATCCCAATCCGCAACGGGCATTGCCCACCGGGTTTGTTTTGGCCAGCAACAATGCCGAAGCAGTGCTGAATGCAGACATCATTTTGAGTGTCAATCTTTCAGCAGTTTCAACTGAAGTGGCCAGAGAGGTGTTGCCGGTGTTGCGATCTCATCAACTGTTTTTGGAAATGAACACTTCTGCGCCCAGCAAAAAGATGGAAATTGCCCAAATCCTTGCCCCCTCGGGTGTACAATTTGTCGATTTGGCGATCATGGCCCCGGTGCCGCCCACTGGAATCCGAACGACCATGTTGGCTGCTGGGCCGGGTGCAGCTTTGTTTCAGGAAAAAATGGCTGCCTATCCTTTGCAAATTGAAGTTCTCCAGGATGTGGAAATAGGTACGGCTGCTCAACTGAAACTCTTACGTTCCATCGTGTACAAAGGCATCGCCGGAGTGATTTGTGAAGCGGTAGAGGCTGGCAAAGCCTTTGGCCAGGAGGCATACATCCGCGAGCAAATTCGCTCCATCATTGGAGGTAAAGATGACTTGATTGACCGCTTTGTAGAAGGAACCCATAAGCATGCCATTCGGCGCTTGGACGAAATGAATGCTGTGGTAGATATGCTGGAGGAGCAAGAGATGATTCCTTTGATGTCAAAGGCTACGCGGGATCAGTTGCAAAAATTGGCCAACAAAAAAGTGTAAGATGCAAAAAGCAATCCCCTACATGCAGTTTCGAGGTGGCAGTTCCAAAGGTTTGTTCTTTCTGGCCAAAGACCTGCCCTCAGATGCGGAAGCACTCCATAAAACCGTACTCCTGGCCATGGAAGGCACTGATACTGGCGACCCCCGCCAGATTGACGGATTGGGTGGCGCACAACCCTTGACCAGCAAAGCGGCAGTGGTTGGCCCTTCCGACGATCCTGCGGCAGATGTGGATTATCTTTTTTTGCAAGTTGTGGTGGGCAAAGGACGGGTTTCCACCGGACAAACCTGCGGCAATATTCTGGCAGCGGTTGCTCCATTTGCAATCGAAGCAGGTCTGGTTTCAGCGCTTGACCCCATCTCCACGGTGCGTATTAAGATGCTCAATACGGGCGGTATCTGTGAGGTTTTGGTACAAACACCGAGTGGCAATGTCAATTATGCCGGCAATGCGAGCATCGATGGCGTGCCAGGAACAGCAGCGCCCATCATTTGCAATTACCTGGACGTAGCGGGTAGCACCTGTGGAGCATTGTTGCCCACTGGCAATGCCTTAGACCATATCGATGGTTTTGCCCTTACCTGCATCGACAATGGCATGCCTGTAGTGCTGCTGCGCGCTGCTGATTTTGGTCTACAGGGTACAGAATCTGTGGCCGAATTGGCAGGAAATTCCGAGTTAAAAAAACAAATTGAACAGGTTCGCCTGCAAATAGGCCCCAAAATGAACCTGGGAGACGTGAGTACACAAACCGTACCCAAAATGTGTCTGATTGCTCCACCCCAGCAGGGAGGCTTGATCAGTACCCGTATGTTTATTCCCCACGAGGTACACGATGCCATTGGGGTTTTGGCGGCGGTTTCCGTAGCTACTGCCGCGCTGATGCAAGGTAGTATTGCGGAAGGGATCGCCCAGTTGCCACAACCTGAGCATGGCTTGTATTCCATCGAACACCCTTCCGGCGAATGCAGTGTGACGCTGGATTTTGAAGTAGTTGAGGGGAAAATTGAGGTAAAAAAAGCAGGGGTGTTAAGAACGGCGCGGTTGTTGAGTAGGGGAGAGGTGTTTGTGAAGGAATGAAAGTTGAAAATTTTTCACATGAATTAAAAAATATATAAATAAACTTGTCTTGAACTTTTTCAGCGGTTCAAGTCTGAATTATTGGAAAACATTTTTTGCCTCAAAGCCTGAATTTACCTATTTTTGAATCATGGCAAGAGATCGATACCATTGGGCTGTCCGCAAAGCATTGGAAAAAGAAGGTTGGGTAATTACCCATGATCCTTTTGCATTTTCTGTAGGCGAAGTGGATATGGAAATAGACCTTGGTGCTGAAGCAATACTTGGAGCAGAGAAAGGTGATCAACACATTGCAGTGGAAATAAAATCTTTCATTGATGATTCTCCCGTTTCTGCTTTTCATAAAGCCAGTGGTCAGTACGATCATTATTTTCTAGGATTGAAACATTATGAGCCGGATAGGGTGTTGTATTTGGCCGTTCCAAAACTCATTTACGACACTTTTTTCCAAAGACCTTTCATTAAGTTCGTTGTTTCAACAAAATCAATCAAACTTATCATTTACGAACCAGTTTCAGAAACCATTGTGCAATGGATACTATAAAAAAATACCAACAAGCCATTTTAGATATCTTGGAACCCTTTGCTGCCCAGCAAATAGCCAATCCAGGATTAGAAAAACAGCTTATTGCTGACTTAGAACGCCATCGATTCCAAGTGATCATACAAGGGTGGGAAAATGGGAATAAATTTGTTAACTCAACTTTGTTGCACCTCGAAATCAAAGAGGACAAAATTTGGGTTCAACAGAATTGGACTGAAATCCAAATTGCCCAAGAATTAGTAAAAAGGGGAGTACCAGCCACTCAAATTGTATTGGGGTTCTTGCCTGAATACATGCGAGAGGATTCAGCATATGCAGTAGCTTAATATGTTGTCAAACTAAAAGTGGATTGACAGCTTCTCTGTAACGTTTTTCTACCACCTAAGACACTTTAGACACCTAAGATTCACCCAAGTCTTAGCTTAATTTTTCTCAGGTGGATCTTAGGTGTCTAAAGTGTCTTAGGTGGTAGGGAAAAAACAAGCAGCGAAGCTGCCCATTATCAACTCACCCCGGATACTCCCAAGGCTTCCGATATTCCCTCCGCAGCAGCTTATTCGCCTCTTTGTCCCCCACAATCATGTCCTTTTTGTGATCCCATTCGATGGAACGACCGAGCTTGGCCGACAAGTTGCCCAGCAGCGCCATGTTCGTGGCATGCCGACCATGTTCAATATCGGCATGAGGCAGTTTTCCAGTAGGAATACAATTCATGAAGTCATTCCAGACCAGGTCAATGTTTTGCTGATCGGGTTCATTCATTTTTGCTGCTTCCTTCAGGATTTCCTTTTTGGTGTCGTTCGGGTAAAAAGTCCAGCCTCGTTGCCAGCCCATGTGGAAGACCCCTTCGGTGCCATGAAAATACACCCCGACATTTTCGCCTTGTCGTTCGGGGTGGTTGCTGAGCAGGGTATGTTCCCAGGTGCAGATGAAGGATTCAAATTCGTACGTCGCACGCTGTTCCTCCGGAGCATTGGCCAGGGAGTTGCGGATGTCTGATTTTTGAATGGAGTGAATCTTGCGGGGCATGGTTTCCTCCGTCCACCACAAAATTTGATCAAACCAGTGGGGACCCCAGTCTCCGATGTTGCCGTTGGCAAATTGGTTGTATTGTCGCCAGCCACGGGGATGCATGCCGGGATTGTAAGTAGACAGTGGCGCCGGGCCGCAGTAGAAATCCCAGTCCAGTCCAGCGGGTGGGGCGCTTTCTTCCTCTTTTTTGCCCATCCCATTGTTGTAATGCACAAAAGCTTTGACACTGTAAATTTTGCCTGCTTTGCCCGATTTCAAAAACTCCATGCCACTCACATTGTGCGGCGAGTAGCGGCGGTGAAAATCCACAATGCAAATCTTTTGGGCATCGCGTGCGGCCTTTTGAATGGCGCTGCCTTCTTTGACGGTATGAGAAATGGGTTTTTCCAAAAAAACATGCGCACCACTGTGCAATGCTTCAATCGCAATGAGGGCGTGCCAATGGTCAGGCGTAGCGTTGATCACAATATCCGGGCGCTCGCTTTTGATGCAGTCCCGGTAATCTTTGTAGATTTTTGGTTGGTCGTTGCAGAGTTTGTCTACTTCCTGCTTGCATTTGGTCAATTGGTTGTCGTCCACATCGCATAGGGCGGCTACAGTGATTTGACCACTGCGGATGGCCTCGCGCAGGATGTTGAGTCCCCACCAACCGCTGCCGATGAGTACGGTTTTGTATTTGGCTGGGCGAAAGGGAATCAAATACGGTGGTGCCAAAACAGCGGCTCCGGCCATGCCTGTTTTTTGAATAAACGATCTGCGATCCATGATTGATGTTTGTTTATGGGCAATAAAAAAATGAACACTTATTTTTTGCCCAACTGCTTATGTTTGTTTATCCACTCAAAATAGGGATAAATCTTGAATTGCAAAATTGTCACTTATTTTGCCATTGTGGCAGTTGATTTTGATTTGAACTGACGTTATGGCTTGAATTGCGCCTTGGAACGAGATTTGTAGGGTTAGACTCATTCAAAACGCTTATAAACTCCAACTCAAAGACCATGATACTGCAACATTTTAAAGAAGGTGAACTCTATTTTGATGATGAAATGACCAAGACTGCTTGGGAAACGAATCAGAAGCTGAATCCAATGACGCTGAGTCCAACGCCGGCATTGAACATCAAGGAATACACGCGTTACTTTCAGATAGACCTTGTAGTTCCGGGCTTGACGCATGAGGATTTGAACATCTACTTAGCTGACAATATGTTGGTACTTCAATACGAAGGAGACCCGACTGCTTTTGAATCGGTGCTGACCCAAAGGAATTGGCGGCAGGAATTCAAATCACTCCCTTTTGTACGCCAAATCCCGGTTTTTCCGGAGATGGTGCAAATTGACCAAATGCAGGTTGGTTCTGCCAATGGAGTTGTATCGATTCGTCTACCCAAAACGGAAGCATTGAGCGGTAAGGTGGCTCCGATTATGCCTTTTTCAAACAATTAGAACCGTACGGTTTTCGAATAAACAACTCACATTAAGCATTTTACCGCAGAGTAAAGGAGTTGACGCAGAGTTTCGCGGAGTTATTTTTCAGTATTAAGGAGCTTGCCACCTGCGGTGGCTGGAGATCGTGCTCCAATATGAGCTTGCTTAAATCAATGTTAGGACTTGGTTTAAGTTAACGAACCAAACTTCAACAACGGCGACCTCCGCGACCTTTCCGCACCGAAGGTGCCTCTAAAAAGACTCCGCGAAACTCTGCGTCAACTCCGTTACTCTGCGGTTAAATGCGTGCGGTGAGTCAAAAATTAAATCTTGATTGATTTCGCCCTTCTAAACTCCGCTTTTCGTGCCTTATTGGAGTTAATTCTTACTCATTTTCGCCTGCAAACCAGAATTCCAAACACACTCTGGAGCGAGGCTTTTTATTTCTGAAATGTTGGCAGTTCGAAAAAGAAGGCTGCCCCTTGCCCTAAGTTGCTATGTACCCCAATGTTTCCACCCATGGCCTCTACAAAGTCTTTGCTGATGGCCAGGCCCAATCCGGTACCATTTGATTTACTGCCGGGAGCTTTGAAGTATTTTTCAAAAACCTTGTCCTGAAATTCTGCGGCAATGCCTGGCCCTTGATCCTGAATGGTGAAATGAACCTTTTGGGTAGGTGTAACTTCAATTTTGACCTCCAGGTAATCGCCTTCGGAAGAATACCGAATGGCGTTGGACAACAAGTTGATCAATACCCAAATGGTTTTTTCTGAATCGCACCAGATTTTTGGCAAATTGGGCAAAAACTGAGTGCTGATCTGCAATTTTTTTTCTTGCGATTGTGGATACAAGGCTTGCAAAGCCGTACGAACCAACTCTGTGGGGTCAACAGATTGCAGTGTCAGGTCAATTTTTCCGGTTTCCAGTTGCGTCATGTTCAGCAATTCGCTGGTGATGCGCAGCAACCGATCGCTATCGGATCTGATGTCGTGGATCAATTGGACTTGTTCTGGATTGAGCGCACCGGTTTTAGGGTTTTCCAACAGTTGTAAACCCAATTTTATCCCAGAAATGGGCGTTTTTAACTCGTGGGAAATGGTGGCGAGGAAGTTGGTTTTGGCCACGTCTTTTTCCAGAAATGACGTGATGTTTTTGAGCACATATACCGTCCCTGGCTCTTCATCGACCTGAATTTTATAGGAATCGAGCAAAAAATAATTTTCTTGATTGTCCATCACAATTTTGAAGGGAGAAGTGCCGGATGGATTTTCCAAAATGTGTTTTAACAAATCATTCTGTTTGGATAGGTTTTCTGTGGATTGGCCTATGGCTTGAGCGGCATCCAAACCCAACAATTTAAGGGCTTTTTGATTGGCAAAAAGCATCATTCCATTTTTATCTATCCCGATGCTCGCGTCATCAAGGCTATTGATCACCGCTTCTGCCCGTTTTTTCTCAAACATCATTTGGGCCAGGTTACTGTGCTCGTAATCATCCAGTTTGGCGGCCATTTTGTTGATGGCGCTTGCCAATTGGCCGAATTCATCAGAGCTGTCTACGTGCATGCGGAAGCTGTAGTTTTTTTTGCTGAGTTCCTGAATGGCTTCGTTGAATTTTTGGATTGGTTCAGTAATGAGTCCCGGGAAATTGAGTACAAAAGTAAAGGCAATCAAAAACAAAAAAGCAGAGAGAGTGGTAATGAACAATTTGGCTTTTTGGGCGGTCTGGATGGCCACATTGTTTTTGCGCTGGATGGCCTCCATGTTGATTTGTAAAATGCGGATGATGTTTATGCGTGCCACCGATACCTGAGTGGAATCTGCGCTAAGGCGGTTAAAAGCGTTTCGCAAAGCAACTGTCGCTTCACTTTCTCCAGGCTCGGTAATGTTCTTTTCCTGTTTCCGAAGATGCGCATTGAATTGAGTATTGGCTTTAGATTTTGGCACATTGACGCGATCCAAAACCGCCAACATGCCATGGCAATAATCGAGACTTTCGTAATTGTCTTTCAATACTTCCTGGGTATCATTTTTTAGCACAGATATGTAATAGGAACTCACTCCGCTGATCAGCAGCAGGAGTAGAAATAAAAAACCGGTACCCAGGGCGATTTTTCGTTGCAACGTCATGGCGATGTTTTTGACAAGTTAAGACAGAATCACTACGTCCACTTCATTTTCTTTGAGTGCGCGCAGCAATTGATTGAAAATGCCCGTATGCAAAATGATTTGCCAAAGGCGCAAATGGGGTTTGCCGATGCAGATGGTGGTAATTTGTTTTTCTTTGACCACCTCCAGGATTGCATTGCCAATATCTGGTACAGATACATTGATGAGTTTCAGAGGAATGGCCACTGGGACCAACCATTTACTCAGCCGTTCTCCGGACTGAGCCTGCAACACTTCTGCCCCCATTTCAACGGCCAATTGAAAATTGTTGATCAAGTGGCGTTGCTTATCCAGGGGGATTTTATCCAGGCTTTCGTTAGGCGTTTGCACGTACAATACAAACCATTTGCTTTGGTAATAACGCGCCAATCGGGCAGTTTTTCGGATGATTTTTTTGGCCGTAGCCTCATTGCTGCTGATACAGGCCAGAAATTTTTCGTGACGGGCCTGTACCGGACGGGGTACTTCCTTCTCAACTTTTCGTTCTACTTGGGTCGCTACTTCTTTTAGCGCCAGCTCCCGAAGTTGCAGGATTTTTTCTGGTTGAAAAAAATTGCGCAGCGCAGATTCTACTTTGGCAGGGTCATATATTTTGCCTTCTTTCAGGCGGGTGATCAAATCTTCTGCACTCAAGTCGATGTTGACCACCTCATCCGCTTGCTGCAAAAAATCATCTGGTACACGCTCATGTACCTGAATGCCAGTGATGCGTTGCACTTCATCGTTGATGCTTTCGATGTGCTGGATGTTCACAGCAGTAATGACATTGATGCCTGCGGCCAGGAGTTCCATTACATCCTGCCAGCGCTTGGGATTTTTGCTGCCCGGAATATTGGAATGCGCAAGTTCGTCGACAACTACCCAGTCTGGATGGAGCATCAAAAGGGCGTTGACGTCCAATTCACTCATTTTTTTGCCCTTGTAAAAAACTTCCCGCAGAGGAATTACCGGCAAACCATCCAACAACGCTTCGGTTTCCTTACGCCCATGGGAAACCACTAGGCCAAGCACGATGTTGATGCCTTGATTGAGCATTTGGTGGGCTTCTTGCAGCATACGGTAGGTTTTGCCTACCCCGGCACTCATGCCCACGTAAATTTTAAGCTTACCTCGCCCAGATGCTTTGAGCTGGGCGAGGTACTGATCTGCCAATTGAGCGCGTTCGTCAGTCATGATTAGAAGAAAATCGCTATAGCGCTGGTTAAAAAAGTATTGCTAGATGTTGCTACACCTTCACTGTTTTTAAAATAATTCCTTTTGCCGGATAAGGTACGTGCCTCAAAACGAAGCGCCACATTCGATACCGGCAGGTAATCCAAATTTAAGGAAAGTCCGGTTGTTTCAAACCCATTTAAAGCATTGATGATAACCCCATTTTTGTCATTGTAATATTCCACTCTTCCCGCAATTGCCCAATTCTCATTAGGAGTGTGGCGCAAAATGGCGACCGGGGTTACCCAAGAATTTCCAGCTTGAACGCCAATATCGCATCCTGTAATCAGTCCCCATTTGGGCGAAAGGGTGAAGATGCCATAGAAATTGTTGAAAAAACGGGTTTGGATTTCATTGCCAGGCCGCTCATCTCCCAAGTAGCTGCTCCAATTTAGGGTTACGTTTCCACTTGGCTTGTAGGTCAATTGCGTCCCGAGCACCGGACTTTGAATACCCGGCGCTCTTACCATGCGTTGCCAACCATTGAGCAACAAAGCGGCTGCATACCATTTGCCATCTTTGCTGTTGAGGCTCAAACGCGCTCCTGCTTCATAATAAGGCGTATTTTCAGCAAGCAGGCTGCGGGTGAGGGTCCAGCAATCTTTGCCAATGGCACTTTCAAAACCAATGTGCGAAGGCAAAATGCCCAGATCGAGCCACAGCTCCTGATTTTTGGACAATTTTACCCCTGCGTTGGCTTCATAAATGTTTTGAAGTAGCGCAGGCTCGGCTGACAAATTGTATTGGGCATACGTACCCGTCATGAGCGCCAGGTTGCCCCGTACTCTTGAAGTAGCATAAGCCGCTTTAATGAAACCCAGATTGAGCGCAAATTCGTTGTGGCGATTGTAACTGTAAAAAAAGCCAGGCCGCAAATGATCACTTGGATTGGCCAGGTCATTTGAATAGTAGGCCTCGATGTAGGCACTCAATTGTAGGGAAGGCTTGGTAATCGAATCCTGTGCAAAAGCACTAAAAGCCATACCCCAAAAGGTCAGGAAAAGGACTGATTTGATTTTCATGGCGTTTACTTCAATTTGTCTAAAGCAATGTTCAAATTAAGGACATTTACCTTGGCTGGGCCGAAAATGCCCCACAAAGGCCCTTCGGTTTGTGCATCAATTAACTCCAGTAAACGAGATTCCGGGATGTTGCGAATGGCACTGATCCGAGCAACCTGAATTTTTGCTCCCTCAGGTGACAGATCGGGATCGAGGCCACTCCCTGAAGCGGTAACCAACTCGGATGGGATGTCTTTGATGCCCACTTTGGGATTGTGTGCCGCAAAACTATCGATGCGGGCTTGTACCAAGGCCAGGTAGTCGGGATTGGAAGTACCCTTGTTGCTGCCTGCCGAACCTGCACCATTGTAGTCAACTGCCGAAGGCCGGCCATTGAAATACCTATCTTCATTGAAAACCTGCCCAACCAGCGCTGCACCAACGGGTTTGCCTGCAATGGACACCAATTCTGCCTTGCCTTGGGCTGGGCCAAAGACCTGAGCGAAGCCCCAAATAAGCAAAGGATAAAGTACCGAAACCAGGATCAGGGTCACAATGGTGAAGCGGATCGCAGGAAATATATCTTGTTTCATTTTTTTTGAAATTTAAAACCAAACAGAAATCAGGATGTCAATCAATTTGATGCCGATGAAAGGCAAGATCACGCCTCCCAAACCGTACACTAATAGATTCCGCCGCAACAATGCCGCTGCCCCAATTGGCCGATAAGCCACGCCACGCAAAGCCAATGGAATCAGCATCGGAATGATGATCGCGTTGAAAATGACTGCCGAGATGATGCCACTTTCGGGACTGCTCAGTTTCATGATGTTGAGCGATTGCAAGGCCGGAATGGAGGCCATAAACAATGCCGGAACAATAGCAAAATACTTGGCTACGTCATTGGCAATACTGAAAGTGGTCAAAGTGCCCCGGGTAATCAACAATTGTTTGCCGATTTCGATTACCTCAATCAGTTTGGTCGGATCATTGTCGAGGTCTACCATGTTGCCGGCTTCTTTGGCGGCTTGGGTGCCACTGTTCATGGCCACGCCTACGTCAGCCTGAGCCAGGGCAGGGGCATCGTTGGTGCCGTCGCCCATCATGGCCACCAGAAAACCTTCGCTTTGTTCACGGCGGATATAGGCCAGTTTGTCTTCCGGTTTTGCTTCGGCGATGTAATCGTCTACCCCGGCTTTTTCGGCGATGTATCTGGCGGTCAATGGATTGTCACCTGTGACCATTACGGTTTTGACTCCCATGAGGCGCAGTCGCTCAAAACGCTCACTAATGCCCGGTTTGATGATGTCTTGCAGTTCAATGACCCCCAAAACCAAGCTGTTTTGAGCAACCACAAGCGGAGTCCCACCATTGTTGGAAATGTCTTTTACTGCTTGTGTGGTTTCTGCTGGAAAGGCATTCCCTGCTTGCTGGGCAATGCGTAAAATGGCATCTTGTGCTCCTTTGCGGATGTCGGTTTTATCGGCCAGTATCACGCCACTGGTTCTGGTCTCAGCGGTAAACTTGATCAGGGTAGCCCCTTCAATCGAGGCGTTTTTGACCATGCTTTCACCGGCCAATTCCAGAATACTTTTCCCTTCTGGGGTATCATCAGCTAAGGAACTGAGTACGCAGGCTTGAATGAAAATGCTTTCACTTACGCCAGGAGCAGGATAAAAGCGCGTAGCCTTCCGGTTGCCAATGGTGATGGTACCGGTTTTGTCCAAGAGGAGTACATCAATATCTCCTGCTGTTTCCACAGCTTTACCAGACTTGGTGATGACGTTGGCCCGCAAGGCCCGATCCATCCCGGCTACCCCAATGGCCGACAACAATCCACCAATAGTAGTAGGAATCAAACAAACGAACAAAGACACAAAAGCGGCCACCGTAATGGGCGTGTTGGAGTAATCCGCAAATGGTTTGAGGGTCACACAAACCATAGTGAAGATGAGGGTGAACCCTGCCAAAAGCACCGTCAGTGCAATTTCATTGGGTGTTTTTTGACGGGAAGCCCCTTCCACCAAAGCGATCATTTTGTCCAAAAAGGATTCGCCTGGCTGAGTGGTGACCTGGACTTTAATTTTGTCAGAAAGCACTTTGGTGCCACCGGTGACGCTGCTTTTGTCGCCACCCGCTTCCCGGATCACCGGAGCAGATTCGCCCGTGATGGCCGACTCATCGATGGTTGCTAAACCTTCGATGATTTCACCGTCCATGGGGATGGTGTCACCTGTTTCACATACAAAGATGTCGCCTTTTTTGAGCGCAGCTGAACTGAGCAACTCGATGCTGCCATTCCGAACTACCTTGGCGGGGGTGTCTTCGCGGGTTTTGCGCAAGGATTCAGCTTGCGCTTTTCCGCGGGCTTCGGCAATTGCTTCTGCAAAATTGGCAAACAAGACGGTGAGTAAAAGTACAATGAAGACCACCAGATTATAAGCGATGCTGCCCTGGCCGCTGTCGCTACTGATCAGGGTGTAGAGGCACATGATCAACATGATCACCGTGCCGATCTCCACCGTGAACATGACCGGATTTCGGTACAGGATCGCCGGGTTCAATTTGCGGAACGCTTCAACCAAAGCTGGTCGCACTAGCGCTGCGGCAAAAAGTGAGGAATTTTTTTGCTTAGACATATGCTTGGCTTATTAACGCAGAAAAAATTAATTTCTCAATTTTTTGCGTCATACTTATGGTTGCGAAAAATACTCTGCCAATGGCCCCAAAGCCAGTGCAGGGAAGAAAGACAAGGCCGCTACGATAAAGATTACCGCAAACGTCATGACTCCGAAGGTACCCGTATCGACCCGCAGCGTTCCCGAACTTTCGGGGATGTACTGCTTTTGTGCCAACAGCCCCGCGATCGCCACTGGTCCAATGATGGGAATGAATCGACTCAAAATAAGGACGATACCGCAACTTACATTCCAGAAGAAATTGTTGTCGCCTAAACCCTCAAAACCACTGCCGTTGTTGGCGGATGACGAGGTGTACTCGTACAACATTTCGCTGAATCCGTGATGTCCTGGATTGTTGAGCCAATTGGCTGGTTTTACTGCCCAACCAATATCTGCGTGATGTACCAAGACATAACTGCTCAAAGCCGTACCCACCAAAATCAGAAAGGGATGCAAAAGCGTGATCAAGGTGGCGATTTTCATCTCCCGGATTTCTACTTTTTTGCCCAACAATTCTGGCGTTCTGCCTACCATCAGTCCACTGATGAACACGGCGATGATGATGAAAATGTAGTAATTGAGCAAGCCTACACCGACACCTCCATAGAGTGAGTTGATCATCATGTCCAGCAGTTGCAAGAAACCACTGATGGGGGTCATGCTGTCGTGCATGGCATTGACCGATCCGTTAGAAGTAGCGGTTGTAGCAATGCCCCAAAAGGCCGAGGCTTCGGCACCGATGCGGATTTCTTTGCCCTCCATGCTGCCGAGCTGTTGTTGGACGCCCATGTCTGCAATGGCAGGATTACCCGCTGTTTCAGCGATAATGGTACTGACCACAAAAAACAGAAAACCTATCGACATGACCCCAAATATCGTCCAGGCCAAACGGCGGCGTTTGAGGTAGAACCCCAGCGCAAAAACCATCGCCATGGGAATGAGCAGAATGGCCATGGTAGAGAACATGTTGATCAGGTAGCTGGGATTTTCCAGCGGATGTGCTGAGTTTGCTCCAAAAAAACCACCGCCATTGGTTCCCAGCTGTTTAATGGCAATCATGGCAGCGGCTGGGCCTTGGGAAATGTTTTGTTCGGCTCCTTGAAGGGTTTTTAATGAAATTTTTCCGTCAAAAGTCATCGGGGTACCGCCAATCACCAAGATCAGGGCAAGCACAATCGACAAGGGCAACAATACGCGGGTGATGCTTTGAATGAAATACACGTAAAAGTTGCCAATGGTATTGGACTGTTTTTCTTGCATGGCCTGGTAAACCCCTGCTAAAGCTGCCATACCAGCTGCCGCACTGACAAACTGGAAGTACAAGACTACGCCCAACTGGCTCAGATAGGTCATGCCCGATTCTCCAGAGTAGTGTTGCAAGTTGCAATTCACCACAAAACTGATCGCGGTGTTGAAGGTCAAATCAGGTGTCATGCTCGGGTTGCCATCCGGGTTGAGCGGCAAAATTCCCTGGTAAAAAAGCATAACGAAACCATAGACCAGCCAAAGCATGTTGATGGTGAGCAAGGCCCGCAAAAAACGTTGCCAGGTCATTTCTTCAGCTGGATTGATGCCGCCCAGGCGGCACAACAAACGCTCCAATGGACGGAGGAAATCTGTCCAAACGCGTTCGCCCTGGTACACCTTGGCCATGTAACGACCGAGTGGAATGGCCATGATGATGGTCAGCACCAGCATGGCTACAACTCCTGTAAGGTTGGTATTCATAATTGAGGATTAAAATTTTTCGGGTCGAAGGAGTACGTAAATCAAGTACCCAAATACGACCACACAAAGGATGAATAGTGCTGTGAACATGGTTCGTCTAGATTTTTTCGAAGCGATTGGTAAGCCAATAAAAGAAGGCAAAACAGAGTAAGCCCAAGAGTAGTAAGGAAGCGGCAATGAGTGTTTGCATACGTTTGGTTTTTTGATGTACCATGGATATGCCAAATCTTGTGCCTAAAAAAAGGTGAGCTAAATTTTAATTGATTATCAGTAAGATAGGTTGTTTTGCGAAAATCTTAGACCTCGAAAACCATGCAGAAATGGAAATCGGTTTTCGGAAATGGTAGGGTAGGAGGAGGTCTTTTTTACAAACTGTATTCTTTGATTTTGGCGTACAGGGTAGTCAGGCCAATTCCCAGCAACTCGGCGGCCCGGGTTTTGTTGCCTTGGGTGTGTTCCAGCATGCGGGAAATGTGGCGTTTTTCCATGTCTCGGAGGGAGAAAAGACCTTCTGAGGAATGTTGCAAATTCTGATGAAAATCCCAGGGCAGGTTTTCTACTTCCAGAACTGAATGTTCACTTAAAATACAGGCGCGTTCCAACAAATTGCGCAACTCGCGAATGTTTCCCCGCCAGGTATGTTGTTGGAGCAACTGCATAAAATCGGCGCACATTCCGCTGATTTTTTTGTTTAACCGGGTTGAAAACTGCACAATAAAATGATCGGCCAATAAGGGAATGTCTTCCACCCGCTCATTGAGTGATGGCAAATGAAAGCTGAACGTGGCCAAGCGGTAATACAAATCTAGGCGAAATTGGTCGCTGCTGCTGTCCTGTTGCAGGTTGCGATTGGTCGCAGCAATGATCCGCACGTCTACCTTTTGGGTTTTGGTATGTCCTACTTTGAGGTATTCCCCATTTTCCAGCACCCGCAGCAATTTGGTTTGCAGCTCTGGGGGCATCTCTCCAATTTCATCCAAAAATAAGGTGCCACCATGGGCTTCTTCCAATAGGCCTTTTTTGTCTTTGATGGCTCCGGTGAAAGCTCCTGCCTTGTGGCCAAATAATTCACTTTCAATGATTTCACGAGAAAACGCAGCGCAATTTAGCGCAACATAGGCTTTGTCACAGCGGTTGCTGGCCTGGTGAATGGCTTGCGCAAAAACGTCTTTGCCGGTACCTGTTTCGCCGGTGAGGAGCACGCTGGCATCGGTTGGGGCTACTTTTTGAGCGAGTTCGATGGCTCGTTTGATGGCCGTTGATTGTCCGATAATGCCTCGGAATCCTTTATTGTCGCCAGACAATGAAAGCATTGAAGACTTTTGCTGAAAGGCTTTCTCGGCCTTTTCGCTGGCTTGGGCCAATAAACTGATGATGCGGTTGTTGTCATCTCCTTTAACGAGGTAATCGAATGCGCCGTTTTTGATGGCCTGCACGCCATTGGCTATATTGCCAAAAGCGGTAAGGAGTATGACTTCGGTATCGGGGTATTTTTGTTTGATTTCAGCGGTCAAATCCACTCCATTGCCATCGGGGAGCTTGACATCACAAAGCACCACTGGAAAGGGTTGTTGGGTAAGAAGCTTAAGCCCGCTATTACAATCTCCGGCTTCACTTACCTCGTAGTTTTCCAGTCTCAAGAGCCTTGCCAACAGGCCTCGCAATTTGACTTCATCGTCGATGATCAGAACTGCTGTTTTCATAAGTTTATTCTGATTGTAAAGGTAGCTACCACAATTTGAATTGCAACAGCTTCTTCATGCGAATAAGTTGAACGTTTACGAAACCTTGGAGGTTTCGTAAACGTATTCCCCGGATTCCCATTAAAACAGCTTCATTATGCGAATAAGTTGAACGTTTACGAAACCTTGGAGGTTTCGTAAACGTATTCCCCGGATTCCCCTTGCAACAGCTTCTTCATGCGAATAATATGAACGTTTACGAAACCTCCAAGGTTTCGTAAACGTATGATACTGGATTCCCCTTCTTCTTTTAAGTCAATGGATTTAAACTTATTCCCTCTTTTCGGGTTCTCCTAGCAAACAAATTGGGATTAATCGAAATCCCGCTTAATTTTGCACAAATTTTTCAACATGGGTCAGCAGATTACCCCTTACAACGAGCAAGAGTCCAAAACCAAGCAGGTTTCAGTGATGTTTGATCGGATTGCTCCGTATTACGATTTCCTCAACCACTTTTTGTCCCTAGGTATCGATCGTGGATGGCGGCGCAAGGCCATTGCCGAAGTGGCCAAAGATCAGCCTAAATACATCCTCGATATCGCAACAGGTACCGCGGACTTGGCCATTGCCATGGCGCAGAAAATGCAAGCTGTCGAAGTGATTGGCGTCGATATTGCGCCAAAAATGCTGGAGATCGGTCGGGTCAAAATACAGGACAAAGGATTGGAAGCCGTGATTCGACTGGAAGATGGAGACTCACAAGATTTGCATTTCCCAGACAATCAATTCGATGCCGTGACTGCCGCCTTTGGCGTGCGCAATTTTGAAGACCTTGGGAAAGGACTTGGAGAAATGTACCGGGTACTCAAACCTGGCGGCAAAATTGTAGTGTTGGAATTCTCCAGACCGAAACTTTTTCCCTTTAAGCAAATTTTTAACAGCTACTTCAAATACCTGTTGCCACTAATTGGGCGTTTTACCTCCAATGACCAACGGGCCTATGCTTATTTGTACGAATCGGTACAGGTATTTCCCGAAGGACAAGATCTCTTGAACATATTTGAGAAAACCGGATTTAAATCTAACCGATGCACAGCATTAACTTTAGGCGTTTGTTCCATTTACGTTGGGTTCAAGTAGCATTGGCCTTGGTTTTGGCCACCACCTGCTTACAAGCACAGAAATACCGGGGGAATCCCAATTTCTTGGATTTCAACCAGAAACCATACTATTTTGGGATCACCCTGGGAATCAACTCCTCCAATTTCAAGCCCTATCGATCCAAAGAATTTTTAATGAACGACAGCATCAGCGCAGTTCAATCTGTGACTGGACCGGGATTTAACCTGGGCATTGTGGCCAACCTAAAAATGGGTGATTATTTTGATTTTCGATTTTTGCCCACCTTGTCCTTTGCCGAGCGCAACATCGACTACAACAAAATCAGTCGCTTCCGCAGTTTCAGTAAAAGATCGGTGGAGTCTGTATTTGTAGAAATGCCTTTTCAAGTGCGCTACAAATCTGCTCCTTTTCACGATAAGCGGGCCTTTGTAATTGCAGGGGTTAAGTATTCTTTTGACGTTGCGAGTGATTCGCGTTCCAAGCAGGCGGAAACCCTGGTGCGCATTTCGCCTTCCGACTTTCAGTTTGAATATGGAGCTGGTTTACAGTTCTTTTTTCCTTTTTTCATCTTTTCTCCTGAGTTGAAAATTTCCCAAGGGATTGGCAATACCTTGATTTACAATCCTGCGCTTCAAGAATCTACCGTGTTGGAAAAACTCTTGTCGCGTACTTTTACCATATCTGTCCATTTCGAGGGCTAAGTAATTTTTTGCGTCATACCAAGTTTTTTTTTCATTTAGGTTTATATCAAAGGGCATTGGTGACAAAAGACACCAATGCCCTTTGATTTTTGCATCGGTAAGGCTTCTATATTGAGTTATTTTTACGTTCACGAAATTTTCGTTTTGTTGGAAAGAATCAAAATGTGAAAAATATTTGAATATTTTGCTGTTGATTTACCCAATTATATTTTCCTAAAACGTAGATTTGTCGTCTTTGATCCCAGTATTGCAAATAATTCAACTCTGATCCTAATCAAACTCTTTTTACTTCCATGAAAATAGGTGCAATAAAAGAAACTAGGCCAGATGAAAACCGGGTTGCCCTTTCGCCAACTGTATGCAAACAATTGATTAAGAACGGATTTGAGTGTGTCATCGAAAGTGGCGCGGGTCTCAATTCTTTCTTTTCTGATGAAGCATATGTGGAGGCAGGTGCCGTGGTACTTTCCTCTGCAGATGAAGTTTACAGTATTGTTGATGTGCTCTGTAAAGTAAACCCTCCCAATGAGGAGGAAATGGAAAAACTAAAAACAGGCTCCGTCCTGATTTCATTTGTTTACCATTTGACCAATCCGACTTTGGTTGAAAAAATCAACGCCCGCCAGGTATCCTTGTTCAGTATGGATGCCATTCCCCGGATTTCCCGCGCTCAAACCATGGATGCTTTGAGTTCCCAGGCCAATTTGGCCGGATATAAAGCGGTCATCATTGGCGCCAATGAGTCCGGCAAGATTTTCCCGATGTTGATGACTGCCGCGGGTACGATTACCCCAGCTAAAGTACTCATCTTTGGCGCCGGGGTTGCTGGTTTGCAGGCCATTGGCACCGCGCGCCGTTTGGGTGCAGTAGTAGAAGTGACCGACATACGGCCTCAGACCAAGGAAGAAGTTGAGTCTTTGGGCGGCAAATTCATCTCCTTTGACATGGGCGAAGGTGTCAAAATTGAAGGAGGTTACGTCAAAGAAGCGGGTGAAGATGTGCTGACCCGCCAGCGAGAAATCCTGAAAAAGCACTTGGCTACTGCTGATGTGGTCATCACTACCGCTCAGGTGCCTGGTCGCAAAGCCCCTGTACTGGTAACCGAAGAAATGGTGAAGGTAATGAAACTGGGCAGCGTCATTGTTGATATGGCAGTGGAACAAGGAGGCAATTGCGAATTGAGCGAGCTGGATAAAGCAGTGATCAAACACGGTGTCAAGATTGTGGGTTATTCCAATCTGCCTTCGATGCTCGCACCCAACGCCAGCGAAAGTTATGCCAAAAATATTTTTGCTTTTGTAACCCATTTGGCCACGAATGAAGGATTCAAATGGGACATGAGCGATGAAATTACTGCCGGAACCCTGATCTGCCGGGACGGTCAAATTTTAAAACCCTAAAGAAAACTCCCTATGCAAGCTATATTTCAATTCGTATCCGAGAATCAATTGATGATCTATCTGGTCGTGTTGATGATCTTTGTCGGTATCGAACTCATTGAAAAAGTGCCATCCGTGCTGCATACTCCCTTGATGAGTGGCGCCAATGCCATTCACGGAGTCATTATCATTGGCTCTATCATCGTGATGGGGCAGGCAGAAAATCTATTTGCCACCATTCTGGGCTTCATCGCAGTCTGTCTGGGTACCCTCAATGTAGTGGGCGGTTTTGTAGTGACCGACCGCATGTTGGAAATGTTTAAAAAGAAAAAATAAGCAGCCGTGAAGACATTTATTCTCGATTTCATCTATATCCTTTCAGCCTTCAGCTTTGTCTTTGGGATCAAGCAGTTGGGCAAACCCAGCACGGCGCGCCGAGGCAATCTCATTGCCGCCATTGGTATGACCGCCTCTATTCTGGGTACCATTTTCCTGAATGATACCGTGCTGCCGAAAAACTATCCCTGGATTTTCGGTGCATTGATCCTCGGTACCATTGTGGGAACCCTTATGGCCAAACGTGTTCAAATGACCCAAATGCCGCAGATGGTTTCTTTCTTCAACGGGATGGGCGGTGCTTGCGCAGCGCTGATTTCGATAGTTGAATACGATCACTATTTGCACCATGCAGATTCCGCGTCGGCCACTCGGGTGGTGATTCTGCTCTTGGGGTTGGTCATCGGTACGGTCTCCTTTTCCGGTTCAATGATCGCATTTGGCAAGCTGGAAGAAAAAATCAAGGACATCCATGTTCCTGCCCAACAAGTGGTAAATATGGTGGTGCTTCTGGCTATCGTAGCCTTGATTGTGGGTATGGCAGGTGGCTATTTAACCAACCCCAATTTTATCTACCTGATTTTGGGTTTGAGTGTAGTATATGGTTTGTTATTTGTGTTTCCAATTGGAGGGGCTGACATGCCAGTGGTTATTTCCTTGCTCAATTCCTTTACTGGTGTAGCTACTGCTTTCGGCGGCTTCTTATACGACAACAAGGTGATGCTTTTCGGTGGTATCCTGGTGGGGAGTGCCGGTACCTTGTTGACCGTAGTGATGTGCCGAGCAATGAACCGTTCTTTAACCAATGTATTGTTGGGTAATTTTGGTGGCGCTACTGCTGGTGGCCCGGCCAAAACCGTTACGGGCTCTATCAAAGAAGTAAACGCTTCGGATGCAGCTGTATTGATGAAGTACAGCAAAAAAGTCATTGTCGTGCCTGGGTATGGTTTGGCAGTGGCACAAGCACAACACGTTTGTCACGAATTGGAGACTTATCTGGAAAGCGAAGGCGTAGACGTGAAATATGCGATCCATCCCGTTGCAGGTCGGATGCCCGGGCACATGAACATTCTATTGGCCGAAAGCAACGTGAGTTACGACAAGCTGGTAGAAATGGAGGCCATCAACCCGGAATTCAAAACCACCGATGTGGTATTGGTGGTAGGTGCCAACGACGTAGTGAATCCAGCGGCTAAAACCGACCAATCGTCACCCATTTATGGTATGCCTATTCTGGATGTAGAAGATGCCGCCAATGTAATTGTGATGAAACGCAGCATGCGCTCGGGATATGCGGGCATTGAGAATGAATTGTTCTATTCCCCCAAAACCCGGATGCTGTTTGGTGATGCTAAAAAAATGATGACCGAACTGGTGAATGAACTTAAAGCTGCTGAATAGCTGAATTGGCCTTTATGTTTGCCAAGGTTTATTTACTTACTTAAGTACAGCAACCTCACTGTAGCATTAGGATTAATTTCTTTTACATATCTTGTCAACGAAATCCAAATCCCCTCTCGAATGGTGATTAAAGGCAAGAACAATCATTTGCCTTAACGCGTTGATGAAAAAATCTAATTCAAACCAAACCAATACGCAATGAAATCATTAGCAAAGCTTATCGTTTTTTGCGCCATCTGTTTTTCTCTTTCTTCCTGTGTGATGAAGAAACAGTACCTCGCGATGCAAACCGACCTCAAATCGCAGTTGGATGCCGCCAACAAAGACTTGGGTAAGCTCGGTGTAAGCCTCAACGAATACATGAGCCGCCTGGCCGCTTGTGAAAAAGACAAAGAACGCCTCAGCGGTGATATTCGCACCAACCAAAGCAGCATGCAATTGCGTGAGGAACAAATCAATGACCTCAAAGCTCAGATCAATGATTTGAAGAACATGCGCGAAAAGCAGCTCAACACGGTGACCGATTTGACCACACTGTCGAAGTCTGCCAACGACAACATCAAGGAGACTTTGTCTCAGTTGGAGAAAAAAGACAAGTACATCCAGCTCCTACAGGCTGCTCGTACCCGTGCCGACTCCATCAATTTGGCTTTGTCAGTCAACCTCAAAGGTGTATTGAAAGAAGGTTTGGACGATAAGGATGTGGATGTAAAAGTGGACAAAACGGTAGTGTTCGTCAACCTGTCTGACAAAATGCTTTTCCAATCAGGTAGTGCCGTTATCAACACTAAGGCCAATGATGTTTTGGGTAAAATTGCCAAAATCATCTTGTCTCGCCCCGATCTGGAAGTGATGGTTGAAGGTTATACCGACAACAAACCGATCAAAACGGCTTGTTTGGATGACAACTGGGATTTGAGCGTAAAACGTGCAACAGCTGTAGTACGTGCCCTTCAAAAAAACCACAACGTTGATCCCAATCGTTTGATTGCCGCAGGCCGTGGGGAATTCAACGCGCTGGTGAAAAACGACACAGAAGAAGGCCGTTCCACCAACCGCCGTACCCGCATCATCATTCTGCCTAAACTGGATCAGTTTTATGACCTGTTGAATCCAACCAAGGTGCCTAACTAAGAAACAGTTTTTTTACAGGCAGAAGGGACACCAGGATGCAATGTATCCTTGGTGTCCCTTCTGTTTTTATCAGTCCATAGCTTACAGGCAAAATAGTTTCAAATAATTTGTGAAAAATAAGCAACCCTGCATAGGGTATACCCGTCCTTTTTAGCATCACTTCTAAAAAGAACATTTCAATGAAACAATTCAGCAAAACCTTCCTCTTGTTTTTCTGCCTGCTTGCAACTGTGTCCTTGTCTGCCCAAAACTGGAGCTGGGGCAATGGCGTACAGGGAAAAGGCCCGGTTGTACGCAAAACCCTCAATCTTGCTGATTTTGAAGGATTCAGCCTTACTTTTTCCGGTAATGTCTTCGTTCGTCAAGGCAACGAACAAAAAATTGAAGTCGAATCACACGAAAACCTGATCAGTCTACTTTCTAAGGAAGTGGTAGACAAGCACTGGAAACTCCGCTTTACCGAAAATGTAGGCCGCTACGATAAGTTTAATGTATACATCACCGTACCAAAATTGAACGCAGTCAGAATCAGTGGTTCTGGTGACATCAAAGGCGAAACGCCATTCAAAAACCTGGGCAATCTGGCCTTGGGCGTGAGTGGTTCAGGCAATTTGAATCTGGATTTTGATGCTACCGAAGTCGAAGCAAAAATCAGTGGCTCTGGTGACATGAATTTGAAAGGCAACGCAAAATCCATCAACATGGCCATTTCTGGGGCTGGAGACATTTCTGCAATGGGTGTTCAGGTGGAAGCAGCTGCGGTACAAATTTCCGGTTCGGGCAACGCCTCCATCCACAGTACCGAAAATCTGGATGTACGGATTAGTGGCTCTGGCGATGTTTATTACAAAGGCCGTCCCAGAACGAGTTCAAAAATATCGGGCTCAGGTGATGTGGTCTCAAAGGAATAGATTTTGATATAAGGTTCACTCAACTTTCGCGGCTTGAGCAAAGTTGGGTGAACCGCTCCAAATACATGTAGGTCTAAAACTTAATCACGTGTACCTTGGGGTTTTCACTTAGAAAACGCGCAATTATCCGATTGGTTTCGGCATTTCCGGTTACGGGTTTGATGGCATTTCGCAGGGCCTCGGTATCTGCAGCTTCGCCATGCTCGATGTACCCGTAGCCTTGCAAATGGCCGTTTTCAACCAGGACTACAGCGGCCTCTTCTTCTTCACGGCCCTGATCGAGTACAAAAAAATTGTGGTCGAATATCCGACACATGTACTCTTTGGCTTGAAGCGCCCTTTCGTTGTACACTTCGGGAGATTCTTTACTGACACATGCACCCGTACATTGCTGCAAATGAAAATGAAAACAGGGACCTGTGTTAGGGCTCAAACCCAGTAGTTTTTCACACAATCCAAATCTTTCTCTGGCCGAACTGAGCCGTCCTTTTGCGGAAGCAATTTTAGGGAATTCTGCTAAAATGTCCTTTTTTTTGCGGGCATTTACCGTCGTTTCGGCTACGCCAAAACACAGATACCCCTCGGCATTGAAGTAAGAATGAACCATATAGGGAAAGCGACGCGTGCGTTGAGCTCGATTGATGCCCGGCAACAGCCGCTTGATTTCAAAAGATTCGTGAAGCAAGGCCAACAATTCACTGCCCATGAGTTCGTAGCTGATGTCGTACACCTGTTCCTGGAGCTTCTGGGCTTTGTCAGTTTTGTCTGCAAAATGCTCGGCGATGCGCTTTTGGATATTGATGCTCTTGCCGACATAAATTACCTCACCTTGTTCGTTGTGAAAATAATAAACTCCGCAATCCTCGGGAAGTTTGTGGATGATTTCCAGGTTCAGGTTATTGGGCAACATGGCTTCTTTGATGCCCAGATTGATCAACAGATCAGCCTTCTCGCGATTGTCATCGTGCTGGAGAATGTATTCCAGCAATTTTATGGTAGCTTGTACATCCCCCATGGCGCGGTGCCGGGCCGAGTTGTGGATGTTGAAGTGTCGCGAAAGGGCATCCAAACCATAGGCATGCAAGCCTGGAAGGGTTTGCCGGGCCAGGCGCAAAGTGCACAACTGACGACGGGTGTAAGTATAACCCAGTCGTTTGAATTCTTCGCCAATGAAACTGTAGTCAAAACGCGCATTGTGGGCCACAAAAATGGCTCCCTCCGTTATCTCCACAATTTTTTTGGCTACTTCATAAAAGCAGGGAGCATTTGCTACCATTGAATCGTTAATGCCGGTCAGGATGGTGATGTTCCAGGGAATGGGGGTTTCAGGATTGATCAAACTTTCCCATTCTTCCAATATTTGTGTGCCATCGTGCACCACGATGGCAATCTCAATAATTCGGTCACGAGATGCTTTCCCTCCAGTGGTTTCAACATCGATGATGGCGTATTTTTTTTTCATGGTTTATTATTGCCCCAATGGGAGGCCCGATGACTCAAAAATAACTAGTAAAATTGGAGTTTCTAAAAAAAATTGTTCCTATTTTATTTTTTTCTACTTTTTTAAATGGTTCAACTGACTCCATTTTTGCGGCCCCAGGCCATGGCCAGTTTGATTTTGTCATAAGACAGTTTGCCATCAAAGTAATCGTACAAGGTTTTCATGGAGGAGGGATTTTCGAGGTACGATCTAGCCTTGAGGATCTGCTGAATCTCAGTTTTGCTGACAAAATCGAACAAGGGAACTTCTTCACCCGTTTCGTACAAATAAGCCAAATGCGCCACCACAGTGCTGCTTTGGATGTTTCTTCGCTCGGCAATTTCATCCAGACTCAGGCCTTTGTTGAGCAATTCCAGTGAATGCTTATAGGTCAGGTTTTTTTCTTTGGGATTGCTGTTGCCCACAAATTCCAGGATCGCCTCCAGAAAATGCTGGCCAAATTGTGCCAATTTCTTTTCACCTACCCCGGATACCCCCAAGAGAGCAGCTTCGGTTAGCGGTTTTTTGAAGGCCATTTCTTCCAGGGTAGCATCGCTGAAAACCAGATAGGGCGGGATGCCTTCCAGTTGGGCGATTTCCTTGCGCACCTGACGGAGGTGTTCGAATAGCTCGTCGCGCAGCCTTTCTTGTTTGACGAGGGGTTTGGTTTTGGCGGCAGCCTGTTCTTGTTCCTGGCGTTCCTTGTAGCTGGAGTTTTTGACCAATTGCACCGCTCGGCCTTTAAACAATACTTCGTGGCTGGATTGGGTGAGTCGCAGTACATTGCCAGCATCATAGGCTACTTCAAGATAGCCCAGGTTGATCAGTTGCATCATGAATTGCTGCCAATCCCATTGCGAGAGATCGCGGCCCGCCCCATACGTTTTGAGAGTGTCGTATCCCAGTTGCTTAATTTCCTTGCGCGCCGAACCGCGCAATACGTCGATGATCAAACCCATCGGGGCCTTTTCTTGGACGCGATATACGGCAGACAGTGCTTTTTGAGCAATCACACTGCCATCGATGTATTGCGGAGGATTCCGACAGATGTCGCAGTTGCCGCAGTTTTGATTCAGGTTTTCGCTGAAATAAGCCAACAAAATCCTCCGCCGACAGGCCAAAGATTCGGCATACTGCTGCATGCGCTCCAGTTTGACCAGCTGAATTTCGTTTTGTGCCGCATTCTCCCCATTTTGGATGATGTCGCGGAGCATGCTCACATCGGCAAAACTGTAAAAAAGCAGTGTATCGGCTTTGGCCCCGTCCCGGCCAGCCCGGCCAATTTCCTGGTAATATCCTTCCAGGTTTTTGGGAAGGTTGTAATGGATCACCCAGCGCACATTGGATTTGTCGATACCCATGCCAAAGGCAACGGTAGCGCAAATGACCTGCACGTTGTCGTTGATGAAGTTGTCCTGAATTTTGGAACGCCTGTCAGGAGATAAGCCCGCGTGATAGGCTTCGGCTTTTAGTCCTTGTTGCAGCAATTTGGCGGCAACATCTTCAGCTGTTTTGCGACTCAGGCAATAGATGATCCCCGCCTGTTTGGGGTGCTTTTTGATAAACTCCTGAATTTGCCCCAGCCGTTGTTGTCCCGGGCGCACTTCCAAACTCAAATTGGGGCGATCAAAAGAAGCGATGAAAATGGCGGGTTCTTTGAGGCGCAATTGATCAACGATGTCTTTGCGGGTGAGTTTATCCGCTGTGGCAGTCAATGCAATGATGGGCGTATTGGGAAAATGCTGCTTGAGCATGCTCATTTGGGTATATTCAGGCCGGAAATCATGGCCCCAGGCAGAAATGCAATGCGCTTCATCGATGGCAAAAAGATTGATTTTGCCACGTTTCAGAATGGAAATGAAATTGCCAGATACCAGTTTTTCAGGGGAAACGTACAACAAGTGCAGTGCACCCGAATAAAAAGCTTCTTCCACCTGGAGTTGTGCGCGGGAATCGATGGCGCTGTTGAGAAACGCCGCTTGGATGCCGTTGGCCCGCAAACCTTCCACCTGGTCTTTCATTAAGGAAATTAAAGGAGAAACGACTACGCAGGTACCGGGAAGGGTTACCGCAGGGATCTGGAAGCAAACAGACTTGCCTCCCCCTGTTGGCATCAGGACCAATGCGTCCTGACCAGCAAAAACAGCCTGAATAATGTCGGACTGCAAAGGCCGAAATTGATCATAACCAAAATAACGCTTGAGGGCTTGTTTTGCTTTTTCTAAATTCATGCGACAACGCTTGGTAGTGGGGCAAAAACAAGTGCTCATTTTTCTTGAGCCAAAGGATCAGATAAGACACTTAAAATGAACCGTTTAATTACCTGATCCTTTGGCAAAATGAGCACTTATTTTTCTATTGCCCCGTATAGGAGAATGAACATTTCGCACAAACATATGTACCACAACGGAGGTTTGCAAATTCAGTGGGTGTTAATCTACTCAGGGCACAAGAAAAAAAACTAGAGCCCTCGACGTTTCCGGGCAGGATGTGAGGGCTCTTTGGAGGCTAAAATTCTTTACTAGAGGATATGTCTTACAAAAAAATCTGTGGTAAGGTATACTGTATTTTTCAAATCTGAAACCCCATAAACATGGGGTGTAAGGAGTCATAACTGAATCTTGCCACAAAAAGAGAAAAAAAAATGGCCTTCGCTCTTGATTATTGAATATGTATTCCATTATCTTTGCAGCATGAAATTGAAAGACCCGGATAAGGTATCCTTGATTTACAATGCCACCTTGCGACTGGTTCGTCAAAACGGTTTGACGGGCTTAACCATGGCTGCCATTGGCAAAGAAGCGCAAATGGGCATGGGAACTATTTATGTTTACTTCAAAAGCAAAGAAGAACTCATCAATTCCTTGTTCAAACGGCTTAAGTCATTGAATACATCCCGGATTTATGCTCCGATTGCCCCTCATGCTCCCTTTATGTTGAACTTGCGGCAATTGTACGAAAGCTATCTTCAAAACCGCATTGATTTTTACGAAGAACATTTCTTTGTGGAACAATGCTCCAATTCACATTTTTTGGATGAAGAATCCCGGCGCTTGGATGCCGCTGCTTTTGAAGGCGTTTTCGCCCTTTTAGAGCGCGGAAAACAAGAAATGATCGTCAAAGACCTGGACAATGCCTTGCTCACCGCACAAATGATGGGGGCTGCTAACGAAATTGCCAGCATGATCATGAAAAACAACCAAAAACTGACTCCGGGTATTCTGGAGCAAGCTTTTATCCTCGGCTGGGACAGCATCAAGCGCTAGCTCTTTTTTTTGTCACAAACTGAATATTTATTCCACTATAAAACAAAAACATGAAAACTGTTTTGATTACTGGGACTTCAAGCGGAATCGGGAAAGCCGCGGTGATTGAATTTGCCAACGCAGGTTGGAACGTGGCTGCAACCATGCGCAACCCGGAAGCTTTTATTGAATTTTCTCAATTGCCAAATGTAAAGTTGTACGCTTTGGATGTGACCAATACCGATAGCATCTCTACCGCTATGAACCAGGTAAAGGCCGATTTTGGTAGTTTGGATGTGGTGGTCAACAATGCTGGATTTGGAGTTGACGGCGTTTTTGAAGCCATGAGCGACGAGGTAATCCAAAAGCAATTCGACACCAACGTATTCGGACTGATGCGGGTTACCCGGGAAGCCATCAAAATCATGCGCAACCAACAAGGGGGTAGCATTGTACAAATTGCTTCAATGGGCGGACGCCTGGCTTTCCCGTTGTACAGCATCTACCACGCCAGCAAGTGGGCGGTGGAAGGATTTACGGAGTCGTTGCAATACGAGGTAATGCCATTCAACATCAGGCTAAAGATTGTTGAACCAGGCGCCATAAGAACGGAATTCTATGGCCGTGGCCGACAATTTGTCAAACCCGAAAATTCTGATCTCTACGACGACTTTATCGCCAAAGTAGAAAAAGTATCGATGGAAGCGGGTGCAAAAGGAGAAGACCCCTCGCTGGTAGCCAAAACCATCGTCAAAGCGGCCACTGATCAAAGCGCTAAACTGCGGTTTCCAATTGGTGCTCCCGCGCCCATGTTGTTGTTCTTGCGCAAGTTGTTGCCCGAAACCCTGTTTTTTGGCATCGTCAAAAGCAGTTATAAAATCTAAGCCAGATTAGCATGAAAACAATACTTAAGGCCTTAAAATGGTTGGGATTCAGCCTCGTGGCGATCCTGGTTCTTTTCCTGACTTGGTTTTACCTCAGCTATGGAGGTAGGGGAGAGGCGTTCACTGACCGCAGTACTACTCCTTTGTGGCCAATAGATAGTTTGGAAATCGTCGCCACACTACCTGAAGCCCCGGGCAACCTGGCAGTAAGCCGCGATGGACGAATTTTTTGTACCTACCACGCGGAGGGTCATCCCAAAACCAAAGTGTGGGAATTGGTCAATGGTCAGTCCGTTCCTTTCCCGAATGAACAATGGCAGAGCAGCAAAAATGGCCAGGTGTTTCTGGATGCGATTTTCAACATCCGCATTGATGCTAAAAACCGCCTTTGGACGCTGGATCATGGACAAAACGGCATCAAAACACCTCGTTTGTTGTGTTTTGACATTGACAGTCGAAAACTGGTACATCAAATCGACTTGCCCAAAGATGTTGCTGGGTTGGGGTCATACGTACAAGACATGCAAATTGATGCAGCTTGTGAAAAGATCTACATTGCCGACTTGTCTGCTTTTGGGGAATCACCTGCAATCGTCATTGTGGATATCGCCAGTAAAAAATGTCGGAGGGTATTGGAAAAGCATGTAAGTGTAATGCCCGAAGGGGATTTTCGGGTGGTCAACAAAGGACGCGAAATGCGACCTGCCGGGCCATTTTATCATTTTCACCCTGCCATTGATCCCATTGCGCTGGATCGCCAAAACGAATTCCTTTACTTTGGTCCGATGAGCGGGAGCATCATGTACCGAGCAAAAGTAGCCGACCTCAACAATACCTCGCTCAGTGCGACTCAATTGGCAACAAGAGTAGAAGCATATGCCAAACGCGGCCAATGCGACGGCCTGACCATTGATGATTCCAACAACATCTACGTCACCGACATTGAAAATGGCAGCATTGCGGTCATTGATTCAACCCGCAAATACTACACCCTGGTAGCGCATCCCAAAATGCGCTGGCCCGACGGCATGAGTTTTGGCCCCAATGGATATGTCTATGTTGCCGACAGCGACATCCCTGATGTAATGATGCGCAGCAAAGGGCACATGCGCAAAAATGCGCCTTACTACCTGTGGCGATTCAAGGGCTTGAGTACTGGCACACCTGGCCAATAATTATTAGACTTGATCAGCAGCAAGCTGCCCATGATGATCACATCTTGCAGGAAATGAATGGTACAAGCCCAAAAAAGGCCGCCAGTTTCATACACGGATTTGGCCAGTACATACCCTAAAACTCCAGCTAAAATGGCTCCAATAATCCCACTTGGCATCCCCCAGTAATGAGGGATGCCAAAAAGGATGCCCGAAATGAAAAAAATCAGCATTGGAGCCTGGATTCCGCTAAGAGAACCTACAATGCCTAGCCGAAAAAGGACCTCTTCGCCGATGGCATTGCTCAAGGCAAACAAAAGAATCCATCCTAGATTGGGTACCAGAATTGACCAGTTGACTTGCTGCTTTTTCAATTGAAAATACATAAAAATGCCTGTCACCAAGGAGATTACCACACACAGGGAAACGCCGGTCTGCAACCAGTGATCGCCTTCTTGGATGCCAAATAGTCCCATCTTTACCGTTGGGGCATCGATGTTTCCGATGCTAAAATACCGCCAAAGCTGCTGCTTGGTACTCCATTCGATTAAGAGCATAAGCAAAGCTGCGCTCAAGAATAAAAAGGGCTGGTACTTGATTTGGTAATCAATGTATTCGTTTTTAGACAAGCGAAACGGTAACTTGTTGATGAACCAATCAGCCCGCAATAGCAGCAGACTAACCAGAATGACCAAAATTATTGTGAATGTCATGATTGTAAGATTTTACTTGTACCATTTTTTAAGGGGGGCATGAAGCTATAGCTTGAGGTTAATCAATTTGATTTTTTCTTTGGGCGCTAGATCAAAATGGAATTCATTGGGATTGTTTTGCTTCAGCAATATGCGCCCATCTGATGTAGACCACTTCCCTTCGGGCAGCTTCAGGTTGATAGTGCCCCCTTTTTCAGCTACCACATCCACTGTTTTTACCACTCCCTCTTTTTTCTCTGCCGAAATTAAAAAAGCTCCTTCAGCACGCAGATTGTTAAAGGAAACATCCCCCCAGGTGCCTGGCAGCGCCGGAAAAACCTCTACCATTCCTTCGTGACTCTGCAACAACAGCTCATGAACCCCTTGAGCGAAAGCAAAATTGCCTTCCAGGGTAAAGGGATGATAGGTAAAATTGGAATATTGCCCCCCTTTCTGATCTCCATTCACGTGAAAACTGTTGGTGGAGCAAAAATTCCGGGCAAAAATTTGCAGCATCTCCAACGCTTGATCGGCGCGTTTGGCCTGGGCTTGCAAGCAAGCTGCCCAGGCAAAGGAATAACCACACCACTCGCGGGTTCCGACTTTTTCGAGCTGATCGAGAGAACTGTTCATCAACACCCGATCTATTTCATTGGTATAATTGAGCACCTTGAGTGGATAGATCGACATCAAGTGGGCATGGTGGCGATGCGAATGTTCAAAGGAGAAACCTGGCGCAACGCTTAAGCCTGTTGGTGCTTGTGCAAAAGCAGGTAAATCAGCTTGAATTTTGTTCCAATATTCTGCTTCACTGGGTTTGAGCACCTGCCTGGTCATGGCGAGGGCATTTTTGACCAAGGCCAGATCATGGTTGCTGAAATCCAAAAACCAGGCTTTGATGCTGTTGTCGAATACTTCTGGACTGGAACTCAAGGGAAGTTTACGCTGGCCATTCTCAGTGTGCGTGATTTGATCCAGGTGATGCGCTACATCCAGGAGATATGGCCGGGCTTTTTCTTTCAAAAATACCGGATCCATGCTGTACTTCCATTGCCAATAAAAGTGCTGTGCCACCCAGGCGCTGGTAGTGGGGCTCATTGAATATTGAATCCAGCCACCCATCGGCTTGCCACTGATGGTATTTACACCAGGTACATTGAGGCCATCGGTGCCAAAATAGGCCTTCGTCCAGCGTTTGTTTTCTGCCCTGGTTTTCCACAGCCAATTGGTATACGAAGCGGTCAAATCCAGGTGATTTCCGGTATAGCCCGGCCAGTAGCTCAGTTGGGTATTGAGGTCGTGGTGGTAGTCGCCTTTCCAGGGGGGCAGGTTGCCATTGTCGGCTGTCCAGATGGCTTGCAGTGAAATTGGAGGGGTATTGCTGCGGGCAACGCAGCCAAACTTGTACATTTCGAGGTAGTACTGTTTTTCAAGTAAGGTATCAGGCAAATGTACACTGGACTTGCTCCAATATTGTTTCCACCAGGCTATATGACTTGGCCAGCGGGTTGGTTCAGCAGCTTTTTCATTCAATCTGGGCATTTTTGCCACTTGATCTACGCTGATGGTCCACTGACCTACTAGATTGTCTCCAATTTGTTGCCATTGCACCAGCACTTCATAAAAATGCCCATTCCAGGTTGGCTGGTGGTAACGGATGGAATTGGAGGTTTTGTCAAGTTTGCCTTTGGCGTATCCCAGGCGTTCTAGGCTTTGGCCTTCTACGCTGTTGGCCGTTTTTCCTGAAGCACCCGTATTGTAATTGGGAATCAGCAGTTCTGGAATAAAACTAGGATCTTTCAAGTTTTCAAAACCAAAAAATCCGATTTGCTCACTGGCATGCACATAGCTGTTCAGCCGTATCCCATTGCTGAACTCTACTGTAGCAAGGGCCTGACCAATGTCTAATCTGGCTGATTTTACTGGGCCAAAAGCCTGACAATCAAATTCCAGCGCCGCGCCTGGAATTTTGGTCGGTGCGGCATATTTTTCATAGGGTTCATCTCCCAAGGTTTGTACAGTATCGTATTGGTTTTGGAGGACTTGTTTTTTCACCCAATCAAAACGCAATTTGTCAATTTCGGGCATAGGACGGTCGTCCCAGAGATCAACCCGATCCAGGCTTAAGCGAATGCGCTCGTTTTTTTGCCACAGCAATACCCCCAGCCAACCGTTGCCGAGGGGAAGACCTTCGTACCATTGGGTAGGCATGGTTTGAAACTTGAGGTGGTGTTCGGGTTGAGGTTGTGCTCCGATACAGATACAAAATGATGCCAAAAGAACAATTGTAGTTGCACATTTCAGGGCTAATGCTTTCATAAATAAGGTCTTGCACTTAGGAAACGGATTCGATCAATGACTTGATCAAACCAAGATAGCAATTGGATAGTTTATTTCTTGCACTTTAATGAACTTTATGCTGTTGTGAAACCCTCACAAAATTATTAACTTTACCACAAATCATTGTACATGGCTGTAACGAGCGTTGAACCCATCACTAGCCTTTCCCAACTCGACCCCAATGGGTTGTATACTTATGCCGATTACCTCAGCTGGCAGTTTCAGGAACGGGTAGAACTGATTCGTGGGCACTTGTTTCCGATGAGTCCTGCTCCGAATATAGCCCACCAACGCATTTTAGGCAATATTCACGGGCCGATGTGGAATCATTTTCAACAGCATACCTGTCAATTATTTATGGCTCCTTTTGATGTTCGCCTTCCTGTAAGTTTTAAGAAAGGAAAAACAGCTACAGTAGTACAACCTGATCTTTGTGTGGTTTGTGATCCGCAAAAATTAGATGAACAAGGTTGCAATGGCGCGCCAGATTTGGTGGTTGAAATCCTTTCTCCAGGCAACAGCAAAAGGGAAATGCGGGAGAAATACCAGGTATACGAGGAAGCGGGCGTGCGAGAATATTGGTTGGTTTACCCACTGGATCAAGAAGTTAGGGTGTATGTTCTCAATGAAAATGGCCAATTCATTGGCTTGGCTCCAGTTATCTCTGAAGACATCCTTCGATCTGCTGTTTTTCCAGATTTGGAAATTGATCTAAAATGGGTTTTTGCTCAAAAGAAATAGAAATGCGCGTTTGGAGCGTTAAAGCCCCTGCCGACTTCTTAGTAAAGCTTGATCCGTTAGTTGATTTGAAACTTCTCCAAGCTTCAAGAATTAAGATCGCTTTAGTTCAAATAATTTGCTTGAAAATTCGGGCTTTAAGCACATCTAAAGTTATGTATTCATTAGGTTCTTTGATCATTAATTTGTGGATAAATCTGTGACAATTAGGGCAGAGAAGGATTAAATCTTTCTCAAGCGTTTTTGATCCCATTTCTTTGTCCCTCACTCCTATTGGAAAAATATGATGTAATTCAAATAAACTTACAGCATCGATACTATAGATTTCCTCAGGATTAAAGTTACATGCTGGACATTTTTGAATTGACTTGTATTTGTCTTTATAATCTTTAATCAATTTTTTATCCCTTTCTCGGATTAGGTGATTGATAAAAACCTCCCTTTGTTTTCCTTCGTAGCCTTCTATGTCCATGCTTTCTCTTAGAATATATAAAGGAATACTTGGTGTGTTTTCAATTGAATTTAGAATCTGCTTTATTTGCTCATTTTCCAAAATCTGTCGAAGCTCATCAGCTTGTATTTTTTTGAAAGAACTATTAAATTGTTTTAAAATTTTTATATCTGTATCTTCATTATGCAACCATTTTACCTTTCTGTAATGTTTGTAGTTGCTTGAAGGATCATAACCGTATTCTGAAATCACTGTACCCACTCTCAAAATGGATGTTGCCCCTTTTGAAATAAAAATAATATCACCAATTTGCATTTCTTTTATGAAACTGAAGAATACTCCATGTAAAGTTTCATTATATTTTTTAACAAATTTTTTACACTCTTCAGGGGTTTGAATATGCCTAGCATCAGGAACTTTTTGCCATCCTATTTTTATTTTTTCTTGCTCTTCAAATTCATGCCAGTATTTACCTTTTTCTCCAGGTGATATTCTCCAGTAATTTGTTTCCATGATAACTGTTTTTGAAAATTGAAAAGCTATACTATTATCATACGAAATAAGCTTCTAAAGGTTTCATTTTTTGAGCCTTTTCAACTTAGCCGGATTCTGTTTTTCGTGAAAAAAATCTAAAACCCGAACTTCCTTCTTTGATTCAATAATCTTGAAGACAATTTTGTAGGACCACTTTTTTGCGTATCGATAGGGGGGATTTATATCTTCTGTGCCAGGAAGAATAGAACGGCGTTGAGGCATTTTTTCTAGACTTTTGGCAGTCTCGAGCAGAGATTTGCGCACCTTTTTGGCTGTTTCAATCGAGCTGTTTTCAGTCAAGTAAGCGAAAATTGCTTTCAACCGTTTTTGAGCGGGGTTGGATACAATTACCCGATAGATAGAATTTACCATTTCTCTGACTCCTCAATAAGTTGCTCAATGGTCAAAAATTCTCCTCTTTCTATGGCTGCCTCACTTGCCATGAGTTCCTCAATCAATTCATTTTGAGTAATTGGCTGATTGTTTGGTCGGTATCCAATGATGATTTGATTTTCTTGAACATAGGTATTGAGCATTGAATGAACCACCTTCAAGAAAGTTTCATCTTTCACTGCATCAAGGTATTCGTGAATTTCAGTTTTAAGCTGTGCTGCACTCATCTATTTTCTTAAGTTTAAATTCAAGACAATCTACTGATTTTTTTTTATCCTAGCAAGAAGAATGAATACCCATCAACCCTTCGGGAAACCTGCTTCATCCTTCAATTTCTGAATCTGCTTTTGGTGCCGCAGCATATGCACCTTTAAAAAATCGAACCGCTGCCGGGCGTCCATGGGACCGGAAATAGGGTGTGGATACACCAGCGATTCCAGGTCAAACCCTTCCAGTTCAGCGGCAAAATCTACCAGCATAAACCCTTGCCCTCTGAGCATCGCCAACCAGAAATTGAGCGAACCGCCCCATTGCGGAGCAGCAATTGGCGGCACAATCTCCTTAGGTTGCCAGGTAAGGTCAATTACTTGATCTGCCGATAAACCCCGGTGAATAGGGTCTCCTGACCATACCGGATCATTGCGGCGCAGTGCTTCAAATGCTTTCCACAGGCCGCTGATCCCGGATTGTTCTGCGCGAACAATGTGTTCAACGTTCTCTACAACATTCCATGTTTCGGCATCTGGTTTGAAGTTGGCTTGTTCATACGTTAGGCCGGAAACTTCAGCAATAAAGGCTTGTCTTGCAGCTTGTACTTCAGACAGGAGTTGGGTTATTTCAGACATCTGGAGGATTTATTGATCTCCCCAAAGATAGCTAGAATGCCGCTTTATTGTAAATTTACCAAGCATTTATCATCCACTATAAACGAAATGAAAAACCACCGCATTTTCTCCTGGTTGCTTTGCAGCCTGCTATTGTTGAGTGTGAAGGCCATGTATGGCCAAACTGCTGCTGAATTAACCTGGTGGAAGCTATCGGATGCCAGCTTTCCAGTGGTTGACGGTCAGGCATGGTCTGGCGAAATGAAAGACTCGCTCCAGCGTTTGCCGCCTCGTGCGCAAAGCCTTGTCAGACCTCCGGTCTGGAACCTTTCCAAACAACCAGCGGGCTTGTTCATCCGCTTTTTCAGCAACGCGCCCCAAATCAAAGTTCGCTACCAAATCGCAGGCAGCCCCTCCATGCCCCATATGCCTGCCACAGGGATGAGCGGAGTGGATTTGTATGCCATTGACAGCGATGGAAACTGGCATTTTTGTGCGGGCAAATACAGTTTCAAAGACACCGTAGAGTACAATTTTGACAAGCTTAGTCCTTCCGATGGCTACCACAAATTGGGCAGAGAATACCGCTTGTACATGCCGCTTTACAAGGGACTAACTGGACTGGAAATTGGAACAACTACAGGGAGTGCATTTAGGCCACTCCCCAAAATGAACGAAAAACCAATCGTGGTATACGGCACTTCCATCGCTCAGGGCGCTTGTGCATCCCGACCCGGCATGGCCTGGACGAACATCTTGTCCCGCAAGTTGGACCGACCCGTGATCAACCTCGGCTTTTCAGGAAACGGTCGGCTGGAACCCGAACTCATCAGTCTCATCAACGAAATCGAGGCCAAGGTGTACATTCTGGACTGTCTGCCCAACCTTACTACCGAGCGATTCACCAAAGAGGACATCCAAAAACGAGTTTATGATGCGGTTAAAAGCATTCGCGCAGCACACTCCACAATCCCAATCTTGCTCTGCGAGCATGCTGGCTATTCGGAAGGTTTTATGGTGCCCGCCCGTCAGACTTATTACCAGGAGGCCAATCAAGCCTTGCAAGCGGCCCTGACGCAACTCAATGCCGAAAAAGTACTCGGACTTTATACCCTTACTTTTGCCGAAATCGGATTTGACCTGGATGCCACCGTAGATGGCACCCATCCCAACGATTATGGGATGATGCGCCAGGCCGAAGCTTATGAAAAGAAACTGCGGGAAATCCTGCAAGAACCCATCGGTAAAACGACCACCAGAATCCCGGTGCGCCAAAGCCGTGAACCCGGAAGCTACAATTGGGAAGAACGCCACAATGCCATCAAAGCCCTGAATGTCAGCGAACCTGGCAAAATCCTGTTTATGGGCAATTCCATCACGCACAACTGGGGCGGCAAGCCACTCAACGACCGCATTTGTGGTGCCGATTCCTGGGCGCAATATTTGAACCCCCTGCAAGTACGAAACCTCGGTTTTGGCTGGGATCGGATCGAAAACGTACTTTGGCGCGTGTATCACGATGAACTGGATGACATCAGTCCCGAAAAAATTGTGATCAACATTGGTACCAACAACCTGCACCTCAATACCGATTTGGAAATCATCAGTGGCTTGAAATTCCTGGTAGATGCGATCAAAATCCGACAGCCCCGCGCCAAAATTTATCTACTGGGGCTTTATCCTCGTCGGGACAAGGAAGCGCGCATCGTCCAATTGAACAAAGGCATCCAAATAGTGGCCAAAGCCAATCGCTTAACCTATGCTGACATTGGCACCAAACTCTTGTTGCCCACCGGCAAAATTGATGAAAAGCTTTTCTCCGATGGTTTGCATCCCAATGCCGAAGGCTATCAACTTTTAGGCAAAGCATTGGTGAATACCTTAAACCCTCCCAAAAAATGAAGCATTGCACGATGATGATTCTGGCTTGTTGCTTGGCAAGTTCATTCATACCTACGAATTCATTCGCTCAATTTGTTGCCAATTCGCAGTCAACATCAGAAATACCTGTTTTCCAAAATGGTGACGATGGCTACCTCTGCTACCGCATTCCCGCCATTGTCAAGGCACCCAATGGCGACTTGCTTGCTTTTTGCGAAGCCCGCAGGCTCAGTTGCAGCGATCACGGTGATGTTCGCATTGTGCTCAAGCGCAGCACCGACAATGGCCAAACCTGGAGCAAACTCGCTATTGTGGCAGAATACGGCAACAACCAGGCGGGCAATCCCGCCCCGGTTTTTGATATGACCGACAAACGGTATCCCCAAGGCCGCCTATTTTTGTTTTACAATACCGGAACGGGTTCTGAAGCAGAGGTCAGAAACGGCAAAGCCATGCGGGAAGTGTGGTACAAAACCAGTCTGGACGGTGGCCAAACCTGGTCAACTTCGCTCAACATTACCCGCTTCGTATCCAAACCCAATTTTCCCCAAATCAATCCGGCTTACAACTTCAAGGAAGATTGGCGGCATTACGCCAATACGCCCGGACATGCACTCCAACTCAGCAACGGCACCTACCGTGGCCGCATTTTTATCGCGGCCAACCATTCTGAAGGGGCTGCATTGGCACAGGGAAAGGATTATTTTGCGCATGGATTTTATTCTGACGACCATGGCAAAACCTGGAAAATCACCCCCAATATTACCTATCCTGGCAGCAACGAAAGCACCGCTGCTGAATCGAGCAATGGAGGTATCTTGCTCAACTGCCGCAACCAATCCGGCGACGCCAAATACCGCATCATGGCCACAAGTACCAGTGCTGGCGCAAAATGGGATTCGATCTACGTGGAACAACAATTGGCCGATCCCGTTTGTGAGGGCAGTATGATCAATTACACCAGCAAAACGGGGCAAAAATGGCTACTGTTTGCAAATTTGGATCACCAAAGCAAACGGGAAAACCTGAGCCTCAAAGTCAGCGCTGATGAAGGCAAAACCTGGCGATTGGGAAAAGTGATTTGTGCTGCGAGTTCAGCCTACGCGGATTTGGTCATCCAACAAGATCAAAACATTGGCATACTATACGAGAAGGACAATTACAGCAAAATCGTTTATGCGCAGGTCAAACCCGAATCCCTTTTTCAAACCGTCAGCAGCACCCATACCGATCAGTGGAAAGGCTTTGAACGCAAGCATTTGCAAGTAGGTCAGCACCGAGCCTACTGTGTGCAACCCAAACAAGCGCTGCCCGGAAATCCCTGGGTTTGGCGGGCTTCCTTCACTGATTGGCACACTGAAATGGATAGTTTGTTGTTGGCCAAGGGATTTCATCTCGTCTTTGTGCACGTAGATGACCAATATGGCAGTCCGGCAGCCATGCAAGCCTGGGATCAGGTCTACAATCATTTGGTGGATTCCATGAAGTTCGCCCCCAAAGTTGCACTGGAAGGTGTCAGTCGTGGCGGTTTGTATGTGTATGCCTGGGCAAAACGCAATCCCGACAAAGTCAGCTGCATCTACAACGAAGCACCTGTGTGCGACATCAAAAGCTGGCCTGGAGGCAAAGGCAAAGGCCCGGGTGACCCCAAAAGCTGGACGCAGTTTCAGGAGGTATTCAAATTCAATGAAGCAGAGGCATTGGCCTTTAAAGACAATCCGATTGACAACCTGGAAGGGCTGGCCAGTTTCAAAGTACCCATCCTGCACGTGATCAGCAACCAGGACAAGATTGTTCCTTCAGATGAAAACACTTATTTGCTGTCGCAAAAATACACTGCATTGGGTGGACCTGCCACCATTTATCCGGTTACCGATGGGCCGCAAACTTTGGAAGGCCACCATTTTCCGATCAACAAAGCAGCAGAATGGGCAGATTTCATCTATAAACATAGCTTCCCAGTCAAAGAGCCATTGCCCAACCGCAATTTTATACACCTCCACAACGGTTTAAAAAACATCCACCGGGTTATTTTGACCCAAAAAAAGGCCACGGTAGCTTTTCTTGGGGGCTCCATCACCTACAACAAGGGCTGGAGGGACAAAACTTGTGCTTACCTCAAAGAACGCTTCCCGCATACGGAATTTACCTTTATTGCTGCGGGCATTCCTTCTTTGGGCAGCTTACCCCATTCCTTTCGCTTGCAAAGGGATGTTTTGGACAAAGGGAAAGTTGATCTTTTGTTTATTGAGGCGGCAGTGAACGATCGTGCCAACGGTACCGACAGCCTTACTCAGGTGCGGGCGCTGGAGGGTATTGTTCGGCATGCCCGCATGAGCAATCCCCAGATGGACATCGTGCTGATGGCTTTTGCCGATCCGGATAAAACACAAGATTATGCCTTTGAAAGAACGCCTGTTGAAGTGCACAACCATGAATTGATCGCTGCCCATTACCAATTGCCTTTCATCAATTTGGCCAGAGCAGTGGCGGATAAAATGTGGAACCAGGAGTTCAGTTGGGCGTATGATTTTAAAGATCTACACCCTTCTCCTTTTGGGCAGGAGCTGTATTTTTCGGCCATCAAAACCCTGTTGACAACGGCTTTTGGAGACCCAACTGTTTGGACGGAAACCACTTTTTATCCCAGTCCATTGAACCGCGCCAGTTTTGACAAAGGCAAATATTACCCCATCGAAAATGCCAAACGGGATAAGCATTGGACGATAGACCCCGATTGGACTCCAAGTGATGGACTGCCTACCCGCGAGGGTTTTGTGCATGTGCCCATGTTGGTAGCCAACACCCCAGGTAGTGCTTTTTCGTTGAGCTTTAAAGGGACGGCAGTGGGCATTTCACTGGTTGCGGGGGGCGATGCTGGCATGATCACGTATTCAATCGATGGTGGCCCTTCCAAAACGCTAGACTTGTACACCCAGTGGAGCGGTCAATTGCATTTGCCCTGGTACTTGATTTTGGGGGTAGATTTGAAACCGGGGGTACATACTTTAAACCTGAAAATCAGTGCCGAAAATAACCCGAAGAGTAGTGGAAATGCCTGTCGGATTGTGCATTTTTTGTTGAACGAATAATTCTCAAGTATGAAAATCCAAATATCGCTATGTCTCTGCCTATTTTTATCGGTGCTTGGTTTGGGTCAAAATAGTCCGCAGCAGCCAAATATCATTGTCTTTTTTATTGACGATATGGGCTGGCAAGACTGTTCTCTTCCTTTCCATACTGAAAGAACCAAATGGAATGACCTTTACCATACGCCCAACCTCGAAAAATTGGCCGCCCAAGGTGTGAAATTTACCCACGCTTATGCAGCACCGGTTTGTTCCCCTTCGCGGGTAAGTTTGATGACAGGAATGAATGCCATCAAACACAAAGTGACCAATTGGACGCTGTGGAAAAACCAAAGTACCGATGGAAAATCAGCAACATTGACGCCACCAAAATGGAACATGAATGGTTTAAGTCCAGTACCCGGGGTAGAAAATACGGTATATGCCACTTCTCTCGCCACGGTTTTGAAGCAACACAATTATTACACCATCCATGTCGGCAAGGCTCATTTGGGTGCGGTGGGAACACCTGGCAGTAATCCGCTGAATCTGGGGTTTGATGTAAACGTTGCCGGACATGCTGCCGGAGCGCCACAGAGCTATTATGGCCTCGCCAATTTTGGCAACAAGCGGGGGCGAGACTCGATTTGGGGTGTTCCCGGGTTGGAAAAATACTGGGGTCAGGACGTTTTTTTGAGTGAGGTTTTGACCAAAGAAGCCATTGCTGCCATGGACAAAGCCAAAGAAGCGAGACAGCCATTCTTTTTGCATTTTGCGCATTACGCCGTTCATGCGCCAATCATGGCTGATCCTCGTTTTGTTCAAAAGTATTATGCTCGCGGTATGGATTCGACCGAAGCCAAATATGCTTCCCTCGTGGAAGGGATGGACAAAAGTCTCGGCGATGTGATGACTTACTTGGAACAAACCCAATTGGCCAAAAACACCATCATCATCTTTTTATCCGACAATGGAGGCTTGAGTGCGAATGCCCGTGGCGGCACCCGACACGAGCACAACACCCCGCTGCGCAGCGGAAAGGGTTCTGCCTACGAAGGTGGAGTACGCATACCTTTTGTTGTGAAATGGCCGGGAATGACGCAGCCTGGATCCAGCAATGCGCAAAACATCATCATCGAAGACATCTTTCCAACCGTATTGACAATGGCGGGCATCCAAAAGCCCAAGCTTGTGCAAAAAATAGATGGCCAAGACATTTCTCCCTTGATCCAGCAAAAAAGCAACACGAACAAGCGGTTTTTATATTGGCATTATCCACACATTTGGGGCCCAAAAGGACCCGCACTGGAATTGTACAGTGTCATTCGGCAAGGACATTGGAAGTTGATTTATTTTCACGCAGACCCAAGGTTTGAATTGTACAACACGGAGGCCGACTTGGGTGAAACGCAAAATCTGTTTAGCCCTCATCACCCTATGGGGCTAAAACTGGCTAAGGAACTGGGACGTGCTTTAAGAAAAGGTCAGACAGAGATGCCCAAAGAGACGGCAACGCAACGCAGCATTCCCTATCCTGATGAATTTATAAAAACGCTGTACCGATGATCCTGAAGTACCTGGATCACCAAATGGAGCATTATTTTTTGGGACTAATGATCGGTATACTCGGTTTTATAACGACTTCCGAATATTTTTACACCATAAAAAAACATCAGATCTATGAGCAATACCTCCATCAAAGTCCTGGTAGTCGGTTGCGGTAATATGGGGGCTTCCCATGCCCAGGCCTATCAATCAATAGACGGCTTTTCCATCTGTGGCATCGTTTCCACTGGAAAAAGCAAAGAAGTACTGAATGAAAAACTAGGCGGTGGATTCCCCCTGTATTCAGATTTCACCCAGGCACTGGCAGAAACCAAGCCGGATGCAGTGTGCATTTCAACCTATCCAGATACCCATGAGCAATTCTGCGTGCAAGCCCTGGAAGCGGGTTGCCATGTGTTCATCGAAAAGCCCATCGCTGATACGGTTGCTGGCGCGGAAAGGGTAGTGGCTGCGGCTCAAAAAGCCAACAAAAAAGTAGTAGTAGGATACATTCTGCGACACCATCCTTCCTGGGCAAAATTTGTTGAAATTGCCCAGAAATTGGGCAAACCCCTGGTAATGCGCATGAACCTCAACCAGCAAAGCCACGGCTACATGTGGGATGTCCACCGCAATTTGATGAAAAGCCTCAGTCCGATTGTAGATTGTGGCGTGCATTACATTGATGTGATGTGCCAAATGACCCGTACCAAGCCGGTCAGGGTAAGTGCCATCGGCGCGCGGATGAGCAACGACATTCCAGATTGGAACTACAACTATGGCCAATTGCAGATCCACTTTGAAGATGGTTCGGTAGGATGGTACGAAGCGGGTTGGGGACCGATGATGAGTGAAACCGCTTTTTTTGTCAAAGATGTGATCGGCCCGAAGGGTTGTGTGTCCATCGTGGCCAAAGATGCTGGTGGCGCGGGTAAATCCGACAGCGTGGATGCGCATACGAAAACGGAGTCACTGCGTTGGCACCATGCCGACATTGATGCCCAAAATGAATTCACGCATCCTGATGAATGGATAGACCTCACGGATGAGCCGGATCATCAGGAATTGTGCAATCGAGAACAGCGGTATTTCCAACAGGCTATCCTGGAGGATTTCGATCTAACCGATCACCTGGCTGATGCGGTGAACAGCCTCAAAGTAGCGTTTGCCTGTGATGAATCGGTGCGGACAGGGGAAATGGTGCGACTAGCATGATTTTTGATCGCCTCATTTTGCTTTTTTATGCCACAAATTCAGGCACGAACTTCGTTCGTTAAGGAGTTCTTTTGCCACAAATTCCACAAATTTTCACAAATTCAAGCGCGAACTTCGTTCGGAATTGGAACGCAAACGAAGTTTGAGTTCCAATTTGTGAAAATTTGTGAAATTTGTGGCTGAAAAAAACCGCCGCAGGCGGAGATTATGTTCTCAAAATCAAAACACCTAAAATCATGCCCAAGCTAATTAAAAGATGCTTATTGCTGACCCTTGTTTTTGGCACTGCATTGACTGCATTAAGCGCGCAAATCACCGCTGAAAAATTTACCTCAGACTACCTCAACTCCATTCGCGACAACCGAGCTTTATTGACCGCATTCTTTCAACAAATGCCCAAAGGTGGCGACTTGCACCACCATTTCAGTGGCTCGGTATACGCCGAAACCTATTTTGATTTTGTGGTCAACTCCGACTATTGGGTCAATGTCAAAACCCTGGCAATATTTGACAAAATGCCTTCCGCGAATGCCGATATCCGCAAATTCAGTGAAATCAAAGCTGCCGGAGGTTTAAATGAAATCCGTTATCATCTGCTCCGTTATTGGTCGGTAAAAGACTATTTCGCAGGCGATGAAGCCAGCGACAAGCACTTTTTTGATGCTTTTGACAAATTCGACCTGGCCAGCAAAGGGGTACCTAAAGAAGGCTTGCTGGAAATCAAACAACGCGCCAAAGCTGAAAATGTGCAATACATTGAATGCATGTACCGCTCTGCCAAACATGGCCTGGATATATCGGACCTAAAACCCTATGCAGTTGTGCTGGATTCCTTGCAACGCCAAAAAAACGGCAGCGGCCTTGCGATAGTGTTCGATAGCTTGTACGCTCAATTCATGCGCAAAGGCATTGAAGGCAAAGTACAGGATTATACCCAGGGCATCGAAAAGGTTCACCGCGAACTCATGCTGGATGACAACACTTTTACAATGCGCTTTCAGGGCTATGTCACCCGGGTACTGGAAGATCAGGTGACCTTGTTTGGCAACCTGGTCGCGTCTTTCCTTTCGGCAGAGCGCAGCAGTTTGATCGTAGGGGTCAACATCGTAGCGCCCGAAGACAATCCCAGCTCCATGCGCAACTATTGGCTGCACATGCAGATGTTTAAGTGGTGCAAACAACATTTTCCCAAAGTCAAATTCTCTATGCACGCTGGCGAATTGACCCTTGGATTGGTTAAACCAGAAGACTTAAACTGGCACATCAACGCCGCAGTGCGTGAGGCAGGCACCAACCGCATCGGTCATGGCGTGGATCTGGCACACGAAGCTCAGGTCTATGACCTTCTCAAGGTGATGCAACCCCAACAAATTGCTGTGGAAATCAATCTGGTCAGCAATGAATTCATTCTAAATGTCAAGGACGATCGCCACCCCATCACACTGTACCGCAATGCCAAAGTGCCCATGGTCATCTCAACCGACGATGCGGGCATCCTGCGCACCAACTTGACTGAGCAATTCGTGCTCTTGGCCAATCGGTACAAGAACATCACCTATGCGGAGATCAAGCAATACATCTACAACAGCATCAAATTCAGTTTCATCAAGGAGGAACAATTGAAATTGAAGTTGCTGAATGGATTGCAGCAGCAAATTGCGGTGTTTGAACAGAAATTGCAGGTGATGCAAGTAAAAAAATAAGATATGCGCTTTTGTCTGCTTTTCTTGCTGGGGCTACCCCTCTGTGCTTTTGCCCAAAACAACAATCTGCAACTTTGGTATGACCAACCCGCCAGCGTTTGGACCGAAGCGCTCCCGCTGGGCAACGGCTACATGGGCGCTATGGTGTTTGGTGACCCCCTGCAAGAACACCTGCAACTCAACGAAGGTACCTTGTACTCGGGCGACCCCAAAGGTACATTCACCAACATCAACGTGCGCAAGGTTTACCCAGAAGTAAAAGCACTGTTGGATGCCAAAAAATACCAGGAAGCTCAGGCCCTCATCACTAAGGAATGGTTGGGCCGCAACCACCAGATGTACCAACCCATGGGCGATTTGTGGCTGGATGTTGAACACGATAAATCGAGCATTAAGGCCTACAAACGTGGGTTGGATTTACAGACGGCTACTGCATTTACGGAGTATCAATCAGGTAGTACAACCTACCGGAGAACCTATTTTGCCAGTTATCCCGATCATGTATTGGTGCTCAAAATGACTGCTGAAGGACCTGGAAAAATCAATTGCACCATACACCAGTCTACACCACATACGGCTACTGCAAAATCCTCGGGGCAGGGCAATGTATTGCGCATGCAAGGCCGTGCACCAGGCTTTGCCCTGCGCCGCAATTTTGATTTGGTGGAAAAACTGGGTGACCAGCACAAGTACCCTGAATTGTACGAAAAAACGGGCGAACGTAAACCTGGAGCAGCAAACTTTCTGTACGATCAACAAATCGAAGGCCTGGGCATGGCCTTTGAAAGCCGCTTGAAAGTGATCCATACTGGCGGAACGATCAGCAATGTGGAGGGTAAGATCCGGGTGCAAAATGCGACGGAGCTGATCATTATCCTGAGTGCCGCAACCAGCTACAACGGTTTTGATAAAAGCCCAGCTTATGAAGGCAACAACCCGACAAAATTGCTGGATGATTGTTTCAAAGCCATTGAAAACAGGCCATTTTCCTCGTTGTCCCAAAGGCATTTATTGGATTACCAAAACCTGTTCAATCGGGTAGCTATCAATTTGGCTGCCGAAACCGAACAATCTAAACTACCGACTGATCGCCGGGTAGAATTGTTTTCGAATGGCCAAGATCCTGCTTTTGCTGCGCTGTATTTCCAATTTGGCCGTTACCTGATGATCGCGGGTTCTCGTCCCGGCGGCCAGCCCCTCAATCTGCAAGGCATTTGGAACGATCAACTGACTCCCCCCTGGAATGGTGCGTACACCATCAACATCAATGCCCAAATGAACTATTGGCCGGCTGAAATAACCAACCTCGCTGAATGCCAGGAACCCTTTTTTAAAGCCATCAAAGAACTGGCCATCAATGGCCGGGAAACTGCGCGCAACATGTACGGCAACTCCGGTTGGGTAGCCCACCACAACATGGATATCTGGCGGCACGCCGAACCCGTTGACAACTGCGCTTGCTCCTTTTGGCCGATGGGTGGCGGCTGGTTGCTCAGCAATATGTGGGAGCATTATTTGTTCAGCGGTGATCAGCAGTTTTTGAAAAATGAAGTGTTTCCACTGTTGAAAGGTGTGGTAGACTTCTACCAGGGTTGGTTGATTAAAAACGAAGCAGGGTATCTGGTTACTCCCGTGGGGCATTCGCCCGAGCAAAACTTTGTATACGGAGACAACAAACAGGCTACCTACAGCCCCGGCCCTACGATGGACATGGCGATCGTGCGCGAGGCCTTTGCCCGTTACCTGGAAGCGGCTCAAACCCTCGGAATTGCCGATAAATCGGTCGACTCCGTTCGGCATAACCTGGCCAAACTTTTGCCTTTTCAAATCGGCAAATATGGCCAGTTGCAAGAATGGTCGGAGGACTTTGAAGACGGCGACATCCAGCATCGCCACATCTCGCATTTGTACGTCATCCACCCCAGCAACCAGATCAACGCCCAAAACAATCCAGAGCTAACTGCAGCAGTTCAAAGGGTGATGGAACGCCGTGGCGATTTTGCCACCGGCTGGTCGATGGGTTGGAAAGTGAACATTTGGGCGCGTCTCTACGACGGCAACCATGCCCTGAAATTGATGACCAACCTCTTCAAGTTGATCCGTAGCAATGTTACATCCATGCAAGGTGGAGGCACTTATCCCAACCTGTTTGATGCCCATCCTCCCTTTCAAATTGATGGTAATTTTGGAGCTACGGCGGGGATTGCCGAGCTATTGGTACAAAGCCATGCAGGTGAAATTCATTTGTTGCCCGCCTTGCCTGATGTTTGGCATACCGGGAAAGTAAAGGGCCTGAAGGCAAGAGGTGGGTTTATCATCGATATGGAATGGGCCAATGGAAAACTGACCCAAGCAACGATTCGCTCAACTTTGGGTGGAAATTGCCGTTTGCGCACAAATACAAAGTTCGAAGTCCTAAATATAGCGGCTGTTGTGGCAAGTGGCAAAAATGCGAATCCGCTCTTTCAATTCGTAGACCCAGGCAAACCGATCATCGCGGATCGGGAGAAGTTGGGTGAAAAAATTGATCGTCAAGGTTTTGTGCTGGATTTTGCTACAAAGAGGGGAGGGGTGTATGGGGTGAGGTGAGGGCCTGCGTTTTGTAAATCCTCGTTCATGACCACAATATGCAGGTTTTGCTTGGTCGTTAGTATGAGCATGAGAAAATTATTGTTTGCCCTTATCTGCTTGTTCAATGTACAGCCTGCCAACGCCCAGGAAATAAGAGAATATATGGACTTACAAACCCATGCTGTCATCCACATTCCATATGGGTTTTTTAGTGATGGATTGACCTATTTTCCAAAGAACGCCCCTCCGCGACTGAGGTTCAAACACATGTTTACCAATGTGAATTATGCCAATTTTTTGGAAAACAATCCCGGTGCCCGGATCATCATCAATGGTGCCCTAAACAAAGAATGGGTACAATCCAGGGAAAAAGCACGCCTGGCAATTTTGGAACAAATTGAGTACGTCAATGCTTTTATCAAAAAAAACGCCGATAAATTTGCCCTTGCCACCACGCCTCAGGAAGTAAGAGACCTGGTGTTCAATACCAACAAAACCATTGTCATCCACTCAATAGAAGGAGGAAGGAGAATAATCGACAGCCAGGAAGACGCTAATTTTTGGGCGAGCAAGGGAGTGGCGTTTGTTACCCTGGTGCATTTGCTGGATGATGAGAATGGGGCTTCCGCCATTACTCCAGGTTTTTTCACCAGCTTGATGAACTTGAAAGGGGTTTTTCGCAAAGAAAAAAACCGCAGACTAACAGAACACGGTAAAAATGCCATCCGCTATTTGGCCAATGCTGGCATCATGACAGACCTTACCCACATGTCGGCCCAAACCCGCAGGGATGCACTCGATTTTATGCATGAGCAGCAGATTCCTCCAATTTCAACCCATGATGGATTTCAGTCGGTACACAACAGCCCAAGGGGAATTTCTGAAGCCGACATCATCAGCATTTATCAGCACAATGGATTTGTTTCTTTGCCTTTGAGTGGAGCGCCGTTGAAACCCCGCAAATCTTCTCCTGCATACCAACACCTATTGGATAGTTTAAATCGCGTCAACTGCTATTGTGCAGGTTCGGTTGACAACTATAAATTTAGTTACCAGGCACTGAAGCAGTTTGTCGAAGGCAATGCGGCCGTAATTTCCAAAGATTCTGTGGTGGTATTCAGCAAATTGACGGACGCCGAAAAAGTGAAATACGCCATTGGTTTCGAATCTGATTTCAATGGTTGGCTGAGCCATGAACGGCCCAAGTACGGCAAAAAAGGATGTTATCCAATGGTGAAATCCAGCGCTTACGTGGAGTTTGAGCAAAAAGGGCTCGCTCATCCAGGTCTCATCCAAGGGCATTGGGATGCTTTGTCCAGGGAAGGGGTAGACCTGCAACCCATCAAAAGAGCATCAGAAAAGTTTTTGCAATTGTGGCAATATTTCTTAGGGGCGAAAAAAAAATAAGTGTTTCATTTTGCCAAAGGATTAGATGAGTAAACGGTTCATTTTAAGTTTCTTATCTAATCCTTTGGCTCAGAGAAAAGGAAACACTTATTTTTGCCCCACTACTAAGTTCATCGGGATGAAACAAGAAGAAGGAACTAATTCCTCGTACTTTTGTGTGCACCAAACGCGCACTCCAAATGAACTTTGACCACATCTTCACCGTCACTTTTACCCTCTTTGCCATCATTGATATGCTGGGCAACATTCCGATCCTGATCTCCATCAGTGAGCGCATCGGGCAGATTCAGGCCTGGAAAGCCACCAGTTTTGCCGGGATTTTGATGCTGGTGTTTTTGTTTATTGGTGAGGCATTTTTGCATGTGTTGGGCGTCGATCTAAAATCCTTTGCTGTAGCGGGCTCG